>Ga0256407_10000173_pt1 | contig 163652 bp, 131 predicted proteins | sample RumenRJG_04DNA_FD_193489 | JGI IMG/M metagenome (GOLD analysis project Ga0256407, IMG submission 193489) | Bovine rumen microbial communities from Lethbridge, Alberta, Canada - RJG_04 | ecosystem: Host-associated > Mammals > Digestive system > Stomach > Rumen | place: Canada: Alberta... | reverse complement strand
AACTACAAAGATACGAAGATTTCTCCAGTTATTTGTTGATTAAAATGTTAAAAATCAATAAAATACATCAAAAATATAGCAGAAAAATCAAACATCATTTTACCTTATTTTTTTATCAATACTAAAACAGATATTGACATCCAACCAGAAGGATGTATGACCACTCTTGGCGGCCGCTACCTTACCACAGAGGTTTATCCCTATAGTTTTCGGGAGTTCCTCAATGTCAAGGCTGTGGCATATGATGAGCGCGCATTGTTGGCCACCGAGTCGCGTGCCAGGGTGCTGCGCCAATGGGGAGAATACTTGCATTGGGGTGGCCTGCCGGAATCTGTCGGACTCCATCAACGATGAGTTCGGCACCATTGAAGTCCTGCCGCTTTGGAAATGGATGCTGTGTTGATAGCATCGAATGTCTAACTTCGCGCAGCGATATATCGACTACTTCGAGCGGGAGTTCGACCCGACGACGGAGGCTTACTACAGATTCTTCGACTCGGAGGAGTTTCCGGAGGATTTTGTAAAGGTTAAAGGTTAAGGTTTAAAGGTTAAAGACGGGCCGGTCGGTTTTTCTTTTGTCACACAGATATTGCTTGACCTGGCGGTCGTTTTTCTCTCGCAGAAAGCGCGGAAATTGCAGATATCTTCTTCAACGTGAATTGCCATGTAATGGACCGTTAATTTGCCGCCGCGACAAGTATTAACGTTTAATTGACAGTAATTAACGTTTTACTTTGTTTTTCTTCGAACGTCAATTGCCGCGTAATTGGCCGTTGATTTTCCTTGAATTCTTTGCTGGCAGGATTGTCTATGCTGGATAATCAGATTGGGCATATGACTCGCAAATGCGTTATCTTTTTGCTGAATGAAAATAATTTCGTACTTTTGCACGCATAATAACAGCGGAAAAACCGCGCACGAAAAGGCGTTACGCTGATGAAACTGAATGCCGTCGGCTCTCCCCGACGCAGGACATAAAGAAACATATTTTACAGTAAAATAGAACAACAACTACCCAAACAAGCAGCAGAAAAATGAAGAAGACACTACTGTTCTTTGCCCTATGCACCCTGTGCATGCACCTCACGGCCCAAGATTTGGACACCGTACCCTACTATGACGACAACCAGATGCCCGACGCAGGCATCTATCTGCCAGCACCGCCCGACACTAACAGCATGCTCTTTATCGACGACTTCCAGCAATGGATATGGGGGAAGTCAATGCGCGCTACAGCACGCGGGCAGCGTGCCAGCTGGGAGTCGGAAAACAGTGTTGCACGTATGTGCCAGATCTATAGCGACGCACTTGGATTCACTATCAGCAAGGAGACCACACCGGCCATCTACCGGCTTGTGTCGCGCGGACAAAAGACTGCTGCCCAGGCTGTCGACAGGGCCAAGGCTAGATATATGCGAATACGCCCGTTTGCCAGAATGAACGAGCATGTAGCTGGTGCCTTCGATGACGAAGAGCACCTGCGTGGCAATGGTTCCTATCCGTCGGGGCACACCTCGCTGGGATGGACCACCGCACTAATCCTAGCGCAGATGGCACCCGAACAGCAGGATACCATACTGCGTCGCGGATGGGAATACGGCGAGAACCGCGTCATCGTCGGAGCCCACTGGCAGAGCGATGTCGACGCAGCACGCCTGGCTGCCAGCAGCTGTGTGGCGCGTATTCAGGCCAGTCCCGAATACCGTTCCGACCTCGCCGCCGCACGTACCGAATACCTGCTTTGGCACGGCACAGCACCGGCCAACGTGCCTTATCCCAACAGTCGCCGCATCCTGCCGCCACCCATCGACACGGCATCCTACCGCTACCAGGGCGATGTGGCGGCCCACTGGCTTGCCCGAAGCCTGCGCAACACGCCGCGTGGCGTTCAGGCCCTGGTCGACAATTCAAAACATGTGGAAGACTTCCTGAGCCAGTATTCCGACTGTCTCGATATGCCGCTCGACACCACCGTGGCGCCCAACATCACGGCCTATCTGACCCATGTGTACACGACGCTGCGCACCGAGTCGCGACGCCTGAAGAACAGCGGCTTCCGCCGACGTCCCTACGCCCAGTTGGGTGACGGATCGATGATTCCCGAGGAGGAGGAAGAAGAGTCCACCGATTCGTCCTACCCATCCACCCATTCCACCCTGGGATGGGGATTGGCGTTAGCGATGGTAGAGCTGACACCGGACAGTATGAACGCCATCCTCGAACGAGGCTTTGAGTACGGATATAGCCGTGTCATTGCAGGCTACCACTGGGCTTCCGACGTACAGGCAGCACGCCTTCTGGCCTCCTACACCTTCGTGCGCCTGCAGCGCGAGCCGGAATTCCAAACGCTGGTTGCAGCCGCACGCAACGAATACGCTGCCCTGCGTGGATATGCCGGCATTACGCCCGTCGATCCTGCCACCACCGCCACACTTGTCCGCAACGGCGAAAACGTTGTGCTGACCTTTGCAAATGGACAGGAGACCGGTGTGCTCAACATCTACTCTATTGACGGGAAAGTTCTTAAGAGCATGAATGTAAGCGGAGACACCTCCACCAGCCTTGCAGGGTTGCCCCACGGAGTCTATATCGCCACATTCACCGGCCACACATCTTTCGTCAGTCTTAAAACCACATTCTAAGTACTTTTCTACCAAGTTATGATGTACTTGTATGACTGACCGAATGACACCCGAGCAGCGGCATCGATGCATGTCGCACATCCGCAGCAAGGCCACGAAGCCGGAGCTGCTGGTGCGGCGGTGGCTGTGGGGTCATGGCTACAGGTATCGGCTGAACGTCAAGAGTGTGCCAGGCAAGCCGGACATCGTGCTGCGACCCTACCGGACAGCGATTTTCGTCAACGGGTGCTTCTGGCACGGACATAACGTGAGAATGCGTGAAAATGCCGTTGCACAAAGCGGAAACAATCCACAAAATCCACAATATTTCGCAATCACGAAGTTCGAGCAGGAAAATAAAGACAAGGAACTACTGAACTCCGACTGCTGCAAGATTCCGCTCACCAACCGCGACTTTTGGGTCAACAAGATTTTACGCAACCAAGAGCGCGACCAGCGCAACTACTCCTTGCTGCAACAAAACGGATGGCAGGTCATCGTAGTCTGGGAATGCCAGCTGAAGCCCGACAAGATGGAACGCACCATGCGCGAGGTGGAGCTGCTGATGAACGACAAACTCCTCTCCCGGTTCAGACACAATCCTCTACCCTACTCCGCACAAGAGGAATCCGTTCCCCCTATGGCCGCCGAAGACCCTGCCGGGCAATAAAGACAGCAGGACCGCGTTATCATCTACATGAAACACATCGAAGTCGTAGCAGCTATCATTCACGACAACAACGGTCGCATTTTCGCCACCCAACGGGGCTATGGCAACTTTAAGGACTACTGGGAGTTCCCCGGCGGGAAAATTGAACCCGGCGAGACCTCTGTCGAGGCCCTGCATCGCGAAATATGGGAGGAACTGGAATCGCATATCACTGTGGAACACCTACTTCAAACTATCAAATACGACTACCCCGAGTTCCACCTCACCATGCATTGCTTCCTCTGCCACCTCGCAAGCGGAACCCTGAAACTGAAGGAACACGAAGACGCACGTTGGCTGGCTCTCAACGAACTGGATAGCGTAAACTGGCTCCCAGCCGACAAAAACCTGATAAACACCCTGAAACAATTATGAACACCGAACGCATCTCTCTCATGGAGCAGCGCCTCGACCGCGCAACGGCAGCTCTGTCAGCACTCCAAACAGCTCTCGATCAATACGAAACTGTTCTCAACGACATCGACACTCTCAACACCTACCTTGGCAGCCCCGAATGGCACAATGACCGCGACGACGATGCTGCCGGACGGATGCCTCAAGGTCTCAAACGCGGCGTGCTCAGCGAAGATGCCATCTGGAACCTCTTAGAGCACAACCGTGAGCTGAAAAAGGAATTGGCGACGATTGGCCAGACGGATGACACCGACGGCACCTTCCGCCCCATGCGACGCTTCAAGCAGCAGATGAGCAACGAGGAGTGCGTGGCGTTGCTCGAACAGGCTCCGCGCGGCATCCTCGCGCTCCTCGGCGACAACGGATACCCCTACACCGTGCCGCTCGACTTCCTATACAACGACAACCACCTCTTCTTCCACTGCGCTCGCGAGGGTCACAAGCTCGACGCCATTCGCCGCTGCAACAAGGCCTCCTTCTGCGTGCTCAGCGACGGCAAGAAGGAATCCGACAGCTGGTGGTATCACTTTGAAAGTGTGATATGTTTCGGACGCATCAGCATCGTCGACGACCCAGCTCGCACCGATGCTCTGCTACGACAAATCGGCGCCAAATACTTCCCGCAAGGCTATGACCTCGAAGACGATATGCAGAAGAACGCCCCACGCGCTTTTGTTCTCGACCTTCACATCGAACACATCAGCGGCAAACACGTGCGCGAAAAATAAGCACCCCCTCAAACCCTCAAACCCTCAAACCCTCAAACCCTCAAACCATGCAACAACCGCATAATGATCGATAAATACAAATACAGATACACCGTTACAGCAGCCGATATGGCTGCCGACTACACACTGACTCCCAACGCAATACTGATGTATGCGCAAGACTGTTTCGCTCGCATGATGACGCAATGCCACGTCGCGGCATTCGATGTCGTCAACGACAATCGCATGTGGGTCATATCCGAATATACCGCCAACATCGGAACGGCAACGGCTTTCTGGTCGGAAGAGGTCGACGTTGAACTGTGGGTCAGCGAGTTGACCCCGCTCCGTGTCTACATCGATTTCCGGATTGTCCGCGCCGACTCCCAGCTGACCGTCGCCACAGGCTCGTTCCAGATGAACATCCTCAACTCCCAAACGCACCGAATCGCGCCTGCCGACTTCCTGCAAGGCCGCTTCAATGTAATCCCAGAAATGATGACCCCGTCACACAAGAAGGCTCTCTTCCCCAAGGCCGAAACGCCTCTAATAGAGACCGAACACACCGTGACGCGCCTCGACGTCGATTTCAACGGACACATGGGCAACCGCAGTTACGTCGACCTCGCCCTGCTGTCGCTCCCAGACAGCACGTTGCAAAACAAACGTCTGAAATCGATGACAGTCCACTGGCTACACGAGTCGCGACTTGGCGACGTGCTGCGCTGCAAAACATGCGCTGTCCCGTCCTCGGACGACCTCTTTCTCCACACCATAACCAATGCCGACCAATCGACCGTATGCGAACTGCTAACCCAGTGGCAAACAGCCTCCTCCACTCCTGACATAGCCAAATCCCTGGTCAGGAAACCTCAATAACGCCACCGGGCGCTACTCGCCTGCAAAACTTCAAACCATGCAACAAAACTCTTCTTTCGACCATATCATCGTCCGAGACGCAACAGAAAACAACCTGAAGCACGTCAGCGTCAGCATCCCTAAAGGACAAATCACCGTGGTGACGGGCGTTTCGGGCTCGGGCAAGTCGTCGCTCGTGCTCGACACCATTGCCGCCAAGTCGCGACGCGAACTGAACGACACCTTTCCCTCTTTCACTCAACAATATCTGCCCAAATACGGGCGCCCTCACGTCGCCAGCATCGAAAACCTCCCCATCGCCATCGTCATCGACCAGCGCAAACCCGCCGCCAACTCTCGCTCCACGGTGGGCACCTACACCGACATCTACGCCCTCCTCCGACTACTCTTCTCGCGCGTCGGCAAACCCTTCGTGGGCTACAGCGACGCCTTCTCGTTCAACCACCCGGCTGGCAGCTGCCCGCGCTGCAGCGGACTCGGCGAAATACGCGAACTCGACATCCACAAACTCGTCGACTTCAACAAGTCGCTCAACGATGAGGACACAATCCACTACATCGCCTTCGGCAAAGGCGGCTGGCGCTGGATACGCTACGCCCACAGCGGACTCTTCGACCTCGACAAAAAAATCAAAGACTACACCCCCGAAGAGCTCGACCTGTTCCTCTATTCGCCTCAAATCAAGCTCAAAAACCCACCAGCCAACTGGCCCAAGACGGCCAAATACGAAGGTCTCGTGCCTCGCATGTACCGCAGCATCATCAACTCCGAAGAGGGCCTCCTCCACGCCGCCGCCATCAATCCCATGCTAACCATGGGCACATGCCCCGACTGTGGCGGAACCCGACTGAACGAGAAGATTCGCTCCTGCAAAATCAACGGTCTGAACATCGCCGAGGTGACAGCAATGAGCATCAGCGACTGCCGCCTTTGGATGCAATCCGTCAACGACCCGTTGGCCGACGACATCCGACGCACCGTCACCGAACGCCTGACAGCCCTCGAGGAGATTGGTCTCGGCTACCTGACCCTCGACCGCGCCATAGGCTCACTCAGCGGCGGAGAGGCACAACGCTGTCGCATAGCCAAATACATCAACTCGCCACTGTCCGACGTCATGTACATCCTCGACGAACCCAGTGTCGGGCTCCACAACCACGACATACTGCTGATGCAGCGCTCGGTGCAGAAACTTAAAAACCACGGCCTGACCCCTTCCGAAGTAGACTCCGGCCAAAGAGGAGCAAACACCGTCATCCTCGTCGAACACCACAAGGAGATGATACGCATCGCCGACCACATTATCGACATGGGTCCCGGTGCCGGAATGAAAGGCGGCGAGGTCGTCTTCGAAGGCTCCTACGACGAACTGCTCCATTCCTCCACCCTCACCGGCACGATGCTCAGCACGCAGAGCGCCATCAAGGAAAAAGTGCGTAAGCCCAAGGAATTCTTCACGATACAGGATGCCTCCCTGCACAACCTGCAGCACCTCAACGTGCGACTGCCACTGGGCGTAATGTGCGGCATTGCCGGTGTCGCCGGCTCGGGCAAGAGCTCGCTGATGGAGTGTTTCCGCCAGGCGTGGCCGAAGCCCGACGACATCGTCTACATCAGCCAGAAAAACATCGGCATCAGCCTACGTTCCACTCCCGCAACATATCTCGACGTCGCCGACGACATCCGACGCCTCTTCGCAAAAGCCAACAAGGTGAAGGCCGACCTCTTCTCGTTCAACGGCAAGGGAGGCTGCCCCGTCTGTGGCGGCAAAGGAGTCATCGTCAACGACATGGCCTTCATGGACGCCATCGAGACCACCTGCGAGGCCTGTGGCGGACTCCGCTATGCACCCGAGGTGATGCAGTACAAATTGCAGGGATTAAATATCGCCGAGGTGATGGACCTCACCGTCAACCGCGTTGCCGAGTTCTTCGCCGGCACCGTCATTGCCGAAAAGCTCGAACCCCTACGACAGGTAGGACTCGGATACCTGCATCTCAACCAGTCGCTCTCCACCCTCAGCGGCGGCGAACTGCAGCGCATCAAGCTCGCTTCCAGCCTTCGCGAGAAAGGCAAAATCTTCATCCTCGACGAGCCCAGCGACGGCCTCCACGCGGGCGACATACGACGCATCCTCAACCTCTTCGACGCGATGGTCGATGGCTCAATCGACAATGAAATGCAACCGGGCAGCCCTGCACAAGGCTCCTCTACGGACCCCAACGGGGCTTGTACCAGCATCTTCCTCATCGAACACAACATCGACATGCTCAAGTCGTGCGACTATATCATAGAACTCGGCCCCGGAGGTGGCGCCACTGGCGGCCGCATCATCTTCGAAGGCACTCCACTCGAGATGACACAATCAAAAGACTCAGTAACAAGGCCCTATCTATTCTGAAATCCATCCGCCTATTGCATCCTCTTGCGGTATTAGGTGCTTTGCCTGTCCGATGATGAAAAGGTGAATCCACTGCATCGGCGTCTGGCCCGTATAATGCAGTATGAGGGACGAAAAATGGCGCACCGACAGCGCGGCGAAGCAATGGCTCGTGAAATGAAACTAAAGATTTAGTTATAATTGAATCAATTGTTGCCTGGCGGACCACCCGCTTTCAGGCAAAGAAAAAGCGGAGCCTTACGGCTCCGCTTTTTTTCGCATGACAAACTGATTTACTTCAGATTGTCGGAGAAGAAACGTTCAATCTTGTCGTAAGGAATCACACCGGCCACATCGTCGTAGAGGTCCACGTGGCTGGCTCCGGGAATAATCATAATCTCCTTGTTGCCGACAGTCATGCTCTTGCCGTCACATTTCTTTCCGGTCATCTTCTCGAAAGCATATTCGCTGAAGTAGCGGCTGTGGGCCTTCTCGCCGTGGATAAGCAGCACGGGACTGCCAATCTCGCATGCCATATCGAGCAGGGGCTGATTGATGAAACTCATCGTGCCACCAAACCACCCCCCTAAAACCTTCAACCCCTTTAACCCTCAAACCCTTTAACCCTCAAACCCCATTTCCGCACTTTTCTTATCCTGAAAACGGTTTTTGATAGATCTTTCGTCTGACCACAAAATGTTAAAAATCATAAAAGTTTCAAAAAGAAAGTTAGTATAGGCAGTATTGCTTACCAAAAGGTAAGTGGCTTACCGTCTGGTACCTTCTTGCTGGGGTTTGGAAAGTAACGTACTTTTGCAACCGAAAAACAACGAAAAAGCCTTTGGCTCGAAAACAAAAAGGCCTTCGGCACGATAACGATAACGAAAACGAAAACTTTTAAACCCTAAAACCCTAAAACCCTAAAACCCTTAAACCCTAAAACCCTTAAACCCTTAAACCCTAAAACCCTAAAACCCTTAAACCCTAAAACCCTTAAAACCATGAGAACATTAGAAACCATCAAGAGTGGCCGCAACTACAAGGCCGTCAGCGTAGGAACAATCGACCAGATTATCGAACACGAACTGCCCATGGGCCCCAACGTCATCAAAGGCAAGGTCTTCGTAGGCCAGGCTGTAGGGACCACCGGTAGCGAGCTGTCGTTCCAGACCCTCGTCCCCGGTCAGGACAGCGGATTCCTCCACACCCACAAGACCCACGAGGAACTCTACATCATCCTGCGTGGCCAGGGCACCTATCAGGTGGACGGCGAGCAGTTCCCCGTCAGCGAAGGCACCATCGTGCGCGTCAGCCCCGACGGACGCCGCGCCCTGAAGAACACAGGCAGCGAGAACCTCACCATGCTCTGCATCCAGTACAAGGCCAACAACTTCACCGAGGCCGACAGCCCCATGACCGACGGAAACATCCTCAGCGACCCACTGAATTGGTAAACAATTAAATAACGATATAGAGCAGTATGCCGGCGTCGACTTCCGCTTCGACCGTGGCGCCGCCAGCGACTTCCCCGGTTCGATGATCCTCATCGGCAGCCAGGTGTGCTACACCCATTGGGCTCCCTATCAGATGCACATGAGCCCCCTGCAGCTGGGCAGCAAAGATGCTATTGACGCCGAACTGACCGCCACCAAGGCCGAGCTGGCCACGGGTGCCAAATACTTCATCGGCGGCCATGGCGGCTTGGTCGAGAAGCCTGCCGTCGAAGCCCGCATCGCCTACCTGGAATGCTTGAAGAAGCTCCGCACCGAGAATAAGGATGCCGCCAGCTTCGCCGAAGCACTCAAGGCCGCCTATCCCGACATGCCCGGCGACATCGCTCCGCTGGCTGAAGCCCTCTACAAATAAAAAAAACACTTTCTTCACCTAAACAGTTGCACTACAGGCAGGTTTCGCAAGATGCCTGCCTGTTTGCAAAAAAAACAGTACTTTTGCATCATGATTGAACAAGCATTGGAATTTCTTAACACTCACGTTGAAGGAGTGTTGGCCACGGTTGACGGCAACCGTCCCTGCCTTCGAGCCTTCCAGATTATGAAGCAGGAGGGTACGACCCTCTTTTTCGCCACCTCCGAGCGCAAGGAGGTGTACCGCCAGCTGCGGCAGAACCCGCGGGCGGAGTTCCTCGTGATGCACGACCGTGTGTCGGTGCGCTGCTCGGGACGGGCCGACTTCGACGTGGACGATGCCGACAAGCGCTGGATCTACGACCACAACGAGGTGCTGCGCCGCCTCTATCCGAGCTACGACACGATGGCCTACTTCCGGCTCCCCATCGAGCGGATGGACTACTACGACCTGCGGCCCACACCGCCCATACACAAGTCGTTCGACCTCGCCACCGGCGACGTACGCGACGGCTTCGTCGGCGCACGATTCTCGAAATAATTCTCGAAAATAACAGTACGCACTATGGACCGACTGGAAAACTTGGACTTTTGCATCCGCTACCTGTTGCGGCAGAACGACGTAGAGACCGACATTCCGGCAACGCTGGCCGAGAAGCAACGCCTGCTGCGGGCATTGGAAAACATCTGGCAGCCACAGCCGTTGAGCGAGGAGTTTCTGCAGGCGCAGGACGCCGAGTTGCAGACCCAGCTGCAGGACAAGGGGGTGGTGGGTTTGGAATACATCGCCACGTCTGCTGACACTCCCCTCCTCTGGCAGGGCGACATCACACGTTTGCGTGTCGACGCCATCGTCAACGCTGCCAACAGCCAAATGATGGGCTGCTGGCATCCGCTGCACGCCTGCATTGACAACTGCATCCACAGCGCCGCCGGCCTGCAACTCCGCGCCGAATGCGCCGAGGCCATGAGTGGTGCCGAGTGCCCGCCGGTGCATCCGGAATACACGATGGGCGGCACAACCTATCGGCATGCCTTCACATCTGAGGCACGCATCACCAAGGCCTACAACCTGCCATGTCGCCATGTCATCCACACCGTGGGTCCCATCATCCCCGACGGCGTGCCCACCCGCAAGCAGGAGGAGCAGCTGGCCGACTGCTACCGTAACTGCCTCGGCCTTGCCGAAAGCAATGGTTGCCGCAGCATCGCCTTCTGCTGCATATCGACCGGCGAATTTCACTTCCCTAACCGCCGTGCCGCCGAAATAGCCATCGAGACGGTTAAGAATCATGAATTTAAAGACAAGCATTTTACTGTTGTCTTCAACGTTTTCAAAGACATCGACTATGACATCTACCGAGAGCTACTCTCAAAGGATTGACGTCTTGCGCAAAGCCATTGCTGAGACCGACGCAATCATCATCGGCGCCGGAGCAGGCCTCAGCACCGCCGCCGGATTGGACTATGCCGACGACGACTTCCGCCGCGAGTTCGCGCCGTGGATTGAACGTTTCGGCATCACCGACCTCTACACCGGCGGCTTCCACCCCTTCGAGAGCCAAGAAGAATACTGGGCCTTTTGGGCCAAACACATCTGGTTCTGCCGCTACCGCACGGGCGCGCTGCCGCTCTACCACTGGCTGCTGGCGCTGTTTCCACAGGCCTTCGTCGTAACCACCAACGTCGACGCCCAATTCGAGCTGGCAGGATTTCCCACTGGGAACATCTTCGCCACACAGGGCGACTATGGCTGTTTTCAGCCCGCAAGTGGTTCGCCCAAGAAGTTGATAAGCAACCGCGAATGGGTTGAACGGGTGTTGCCACTCATCAGCGACTGTCGCATCCCTTCGGAAATGATTCCCACGATGCCCGATGGACAACCGGCCGCGATGAACCTGCGGGTCGACGACACCTTCGTCGAGGACTTCCACTGGCAGCAACAGGCGCACCGCTATTCCAATTTCGTTGGCGACGCCTCGCAAGGTCGACTGCTGCTGCTCGAGTTCGGCATCGGCTACAACACCCCCGGCATCATACGTCTCCCGTTCGAACAGTTCGCACAGAAGTTCCCGCACACCACTCTGGTCCGCTTCAACCCGGGCGACCCCGAACCCTACCTGCAAGACTTGCCCCGATTCGTCCCCTTTACCGAAGACATCAATCAGATACTGAACGATATAAGCAAATCGTAATCATGCAAGAATTCCTGTTCAAATACGTTGAAGAGAGCGACAGTTTCTGCGCCATACACTATGAGGGCGACGAGGCCGACGTCGTCATCCCACCCCTGCACTGGGGCAAGCCGGTAACCATTCTCTTCGACGACCTCTTCAAGGGTCACACCGAAATCCGCTCTGTCAGCATTCCCGACACGGTGACCGAAATCGGCGGCTTTGTCTTCGACGGCTGCAACAATCTGAAATACGTCAAGTTGCCTGCCGCGCTCGAGAGCATGTGGCAGTATGCCTTTGCCCGCTGCGGGTTGGAAAGCATCGTTCTGCCTAACCGCTACACCCAGATTATCCCTTTCACATTCCTGGACTGCAAGTCGCTGCGACAGGTGGTCTGCGGCAGCGGAATGAAGAAAATCTACGCCCACGCCTTCAAAGGCTGCGACAGTCTGACCGACCTCCAATGCAATCCAGATGTCGACATCGACCACGATTACAAAAAATAAAACATCAAAGCCTTCGGCACGAAAACGATAACTAAAACGATAACTAAAACCTTTCAACCCTATAAGATTCATGCATAAAGACTTCATCCAAGACCCCATATTCCCCGAGTGCCCCATCCGCAACGTGCTGGCACGCATAGGAAACAAGTGGACACTCGCAGCACTCTACACCCTCAACAAGGAGACGGCACCCATGCGCTTCCGCGACATCGCCGCTGCCAACCCCGACTGCTCACAGAAGATGCTCACGCAGACCCTCCGCGGGCTCGAAGCCGACGGTCTCATCTGCCGCAAAGTATATCCAGAGATGCCGCCCCGCGTGGAATACGAACTCACCGACCGTGGGCGCAGCTTTATGCCCGTCATGCAGCAACTGATGGACTGGGCCTACAACAACCTCCATGCCATCATAACCGACCGCGAAAACTACGTGAAGGGCAATACGCTATAGTTTATTTCAACGGCGAATTATTGATAACCTTTACGTTAACCTTAACGTAAGCTACGCAGGGCATTAAAAGTCTGCTTATTCAGGCGGCAGGGCGTGATGATTGCGTGTAAGATATACCTGCACGAGGAAGACGACTGCTATGCACATGGCCACGACATACGGAGCATTCGCTGTGCCTATGGCGGTGGCTATGGGCGACACGATAAGGGGCGACAGGAACTGGCCGAGGTAGAGAGCGGCGGAGATGAGCGGCATTACGGTGATGGCGGCATCACGGCCGCCTTTGATGCTGGCGATGGTGTTGACGTAAGGCACGCCCGCACCGTTGGCGATGCCAATAAGGGCCGAGCCGACAAGCATACCAGCCACGCCGGGCCAGTAAGCCAGCACGGCATATCCGCCAAGGAAGAACAGCGGAGCTGCATATTTCATCGACCTGCGGAAATGGTGCATCAGCCAGCCGAACATCAATCCCACAAAGAAGGCCACGACATCGAGCCCCATCATGATGACGGTGGTGGCAATGGTACCTACGCCTTGTTTGCTAGTGGTGAGCGCGAAATTGGTGGGGTAGACGAAGAAGAGCAGCATGATCAGCAGCATGGCCGTCACCGAAGGGTGGAAACGCAGCAGGGTTTTCAGCTCGATTCGGCTGCCACGCGAGGCAAGGTGCTCGTTGGGCAACTTGGCGGCAACCAAAATGATGGCCAACAGTCCTGCCAGATAGACGAGGAAGGCGTAGCGCCACTCCACCGTGGCCAGCACGCCAGCCAGCAATGTGGCCACCACGCCGCCCAGCTGGTTCATGGCGGCCGAAAGGCCCATCAGGCGGCTCTGCTCTTCGGGTGGAAAATAGAACGACAGCAGTCCTGTCGACAACGGCATGATCATGCCCACGCTTACGCCCAGCAGGGCACGCAACACCAAAAGCATCCCGATCTCGTCGACGAAGAAGGCACCGGCACCGGCAGCCACATAGAGCGTCAGTCCCACCAAGGCCAGCGTCCGCGTCGGCATCAGTCGGCATAGTGGACGGAAAAAGAAAGTGGTGACGATGATAAACAGTGCCGGCAGGCTGACGATGAACTGCACCGTCAAGGGGCTGCACGAAATGAAATGTTCTTTGATGGCTCCCAACGCCGGAGCCATGGCGGCGCCTGCCATAACGGTAAGCAGGCTGATGGAAAGGATGGCGGCGGTCAACCCCCGCATGTTTTTCTTCATTTTTTCAGATTTTGATTAATAAAACATTGTGGAGTTGTCTGCTCTACCAAGCAAGAAAACAAGCAATTAACTGTAAGTAAATAGCCTGATTTTCGCTTGCAAAAGTATGAAAAAAACTTTATAGCTTAATCATAAAATGTGTTTTTTCTCGTTTTTGTAGCATCATATGTGAGTGTCACTTCGCGACAGAAATCATGCAAATCCTTTCAAATCTTTCAATAATTATCTGTTTGATTTGAGTAGATTTGTAAAATTTCTCGCCATAGGCGACTTAATATCAAATATTTCGCATACATACAAAACTTGAATTATTAATTGTTAATTTTTAATTTTTAAAGTGCTAACAATAAAACATATACGCCACTGGTACGAGCCGAAGTTGCCGCACACGGTATTTATAGACGGTCTATATGCCGGCATGCTGAAGGACGACAAGTTGCAAGTAGAAGCTCCCCCAGGAATCTACAGCCTGCGAGTCCAGTTCGGCGGACGGGTGCCCGTCGGGAAAAAAGGCCACAGCATCGACCTGTCGGTATCAGCGACGAAGCAAGTCGCGGTGCATCGCGGAAGCAACACGGAATGCACGTTCCACGACCGCGAACGACTATGGAACATCCTGTTCGACATCGACCTCGTGGCTTGGGTGGTGTCGTGGTTCATCGACATGCCGCCACTCTACAAGATTCTCTCCGATGCCTTCTTCGCCCTTTGGCTGATTCGCCTGGTGCTAATACGGAAACGTTATTACAAGATAACCGCCATTGACACATCTCAGTATGAAAATTAATAAATTAAAAGCGCTGCTGCTTACAGCCCTACTTCTCACATTCGTGGGAGCGACATCATTAGCCGCCTGCAGCGACAGGACGGACACCGCTGCTGCACGCCCCACTGTAGAACACATCGAACAGCGTGGCGTTCTGATAGTTGGCACCACGGGCGACTATCGTCCACTTACGTTCTGCGAGCCTGCGACGGGCGAGTATTGGGGCTTCGGCATCGAGCTGGCCGAGGCAATCGCAGCAAGGATGGGCGTCGTTGTGCAGTTCGTCCACACCTCGTGGCCCACGCTGACTGCTGATGTACAGGCAGAACCGCAGCTATTCGACATGGCCATGGGCGGCATCACCATCACCGAGGCACGTTGCGCCACGATGCTGATGAGCGAAGGCTACCTTGCCAACGGCAAGACCATCCTCTGCCGCACAGAAGACACGTCGCGATTCCGCTCGCTCGAGGACATCGACCGGCCCGAAGTGCGCGTCATGGTCAACCCCGGCGGTCTCAACGAGCAGTTCGCACGCCAGCACCTCACACACGCAACCCTCATCGTACACCCCAACAACGAGGAGATTCCTTCACTCATCGCACAGGGCGAAGCCGATGTGATGATCACCGAGATAACCGAGGCTCCCTACTATGTGCAGACCGACCCGCGACTGGCGGCACCACTGCTCGATACGCCTTTCACCCATGGCGAAATCGGTGTGCTGATGCGCAAAGGGCAGGACGACCTGCTACAACTCGTCAACAGCATCATACGCCAGATGAAAGCCGACGGCACCCTCCGCCAGTTGACCGAAAAATACGGTCTTATATATGTATATTAAGTAAAGTACTAATTAGTTTTAAAGGTAATCTTTCGTTGTCAGTGAATTGACTACAACTATTATTTTTACAATTACTAAACTCACTGAAAATAAAATATGAACAGTCGGAATTTGACCATAACACCTATGCGTCGCGGTGACATCAACGCCTGCGCTGAACTGTCGGTTCAGGCTTTCGCCGAATACGAGTATTTCACGAACTACTTTGCCGACCGCGAGGAGCGGCTGGCCTTTATGCGGGCCATGATACGCAGCGAATACCGCACCACACGTAGGCGTGCACATTTCCTCGTCGGACGCAACGACGGGGTGCCTGTGGCCGTAGCCGACCTTTTCCCTCCGGATTGGAAGAAACCATCGGACTTGCAATATCTGCTGCACGGATGGGGGCATGTGCTGCGACTGCCGAAACAGGACATCGTGAAGCAGTGGCTGGAGATGGACACCCGTGCCGGACACTACTGCCATACGTTGTTGGGCGGCACAACATGGTATCTTAGTTCACTCACAGTCAACCCTTCGCACCAAGGCAAAGGTTACGGACGCGAGATGCTGACGGATGTCGTTGCCCACTATGTCCGCGAACACGGCGGCAACCGGCTCTGTTTCTTCACAAACAGCGAAAACAACCTGGCCTTCTACCGTCACCTCGGATTCGAAGTAGCCGACTATCAAGAACTTGACTGCCGCGGAACGAGGATGGGTAGCTGGAGTTTCGTGAAAGAATTATGACCTACGGCTAAGCGATGACTTTTCTGATGTTCTCGGCCAGAAAATCGGTCAACAGATTGATGTCCAAATCACTGACATCGAGGCAAAGATTATAGTTGCGGGCATCGTAGCGCGATGTCTGGGCAACAGTAGTAATGAAGGTTTCTCTTTCTCTGTCAACGCGGTCAATGGTCTGAGCTGCCTCCTCAGGCGACATGTGGTACTTCGATGCCAGTCTGGCTATGCGGTTCTCGCGACGCGCGGTAATAAGGATATGGTGGGCATCGGGATTGTCACGAAAGATGTGGAATCCGGCACGACCAACGATGATGCAGCTCTCCTTTTCGGCAAGGGCACGTAACAGTCGGGACTCGGCATAGAAGATGCTCGTCGGTGTCGGCTTGTCCGAACCAACGGTGTGCGACGCAGCACCGAACTGCTGGTAGAAACGGCAGAAATCGTCCCACCACGAGGTCTTCTGTGCTTTGATGCTATCCATCTCCTCCATAGTGATACCGTATTCTTTAGCCACACTCTCAAGCAGATGACGGCCATAGACCTTCATATTCAGTTTCTGTCCCAGAAGGGTGGCGATGGTGCCGCCTCCGCTTCCACACTCCCTGTTTATGGTGACAATGATTTTCTTCATGTGGGTGAGTTTTTCGTGTTGACGTTTTGTGATTTCCTCTTTTAACGCACTCCTAAAGATATTATTGTGTTTTCTGTCGGCATGCATAAAAGTTTTTTTTATTTTTGCACTGATTTCAAAACCGGCACACTTCGCACTAACAATTTAACAAATAAGATATTATCGACATAATAATCATATAATTGAACCTATGAAACCAACATTCCGCCGATTGATGGCAGCAGCCCTGATAACAGTTGCAATGGCAGGATGCAACGGCAACAAGAACCAAGACAAAGACACAACAATGAACACAACAACAAACAGTTCCGCAATAATCAGTGAGCTTCATCCCTTCGATGTGCAAAAGGATTTCGCCGACAATGGCTTCACTTTTTTTACCAAGAACCTGGTGCTCTGCGTGGGCGACACGACAGAGAGCAACGCTATGACCATCGGCTGGGGCGGCATAGGCAACTATCTGGGCCACGAACGTCCGGCGGTGACGGTCTATGTGGCGCCGGCACGCTACACATACGACTTCATGGAGCGTCACAATCGCTTCACCATCATGGAATTTGACGACCCCGAGGTGTGGCAGTTTTTCGGTAAGCGCAGCGGACGCGAGTTCGCTGACAGCACCGCAGCCGACCCCAAGGCCGCTGCGATGGGGCTGCACGTGGCCTATACCGAGAACGGCACGCCCTACTACGAAGAGGCAAGCCTGGTCATAGAATGCGAGACAATGACCGCCTGGCACCAGACGGAGAAGGATTTCCGAAACCGGACTCCCCGCGAGTGGTACGACGGTTTCGAGGCCGGCATCCACACCGTCTATATCGGCGAGGTGCTCGGCGCATGGAGACGATAGGCGATGCTGCCTTACCAGTTTGTTTCTGAGATTTTTTCATCATTATAATGGTCGCCGCGATCAAAAAATTTAAAAAATCTGATTCAAATAATTCAATAATCCGCAATGCTGCCGTTCTGCTTCTGCTGACAGCAATGGTAGCGGTGGCCGAGGCTACGGGGCAACGCGAGGTCGTCTTCCCCGAGGCTGCGGCACTGGGTGTAGGCTTGTGGCTGATGCCCAAGGCGGTGTGGAGTGTGCGCTGGTGGCACATTCCGCTGCTGCTCGTTGCGGCTGCATTCATCGGCTTGGGTTTAAACATGTTGCCAGTATTCTTCGAAGTGCGTTTCCTGCTGGCATTTGTGCTTGCGATGACGATGTTGCGTCTGGCGCGTTGCAACATGTACCCCGCCGTATCTGCCGCCATGTTGCCCGTGCTGGTGGGCACTACGTCGTGGGTCTACCCGCTGAGCGTGCTGGCCATAGCACTTATGCTCGTCGCAGGGCAGCGGCTATTGCAGCAGGAGCAGCGTATTGAGTATCATCCTTTCAGCTTCGTGCAGTTCGCTTTTCTTTTCATTGCACTTGCCGTTCCGCTTGCGATAATGCTTGTCGTTAACATCCAAACCGTCCATTTTCTTGTCGTTCCGCCATTGGTGGTGACGATGATAGAGTTCTCGGGGCGTCGCAGTGGTTTCCGCGAGCGTCCGTGGACTATATGGGCTTTGCTGGTTTGTGCCTCTGTGCTGGGCACCATGGCTCGCTATCTGTTGAGTATCCTCTGCAGTCTTCCAATGGCTGTCGGCACACTGGTTGCAGTAGCACTGATGCTTTTGCTCTTCCGCCGTCTGAAGCCCTTCGCACCCGCGCTGGCCATAGCTGTTGTGCCGATGTTGCTGCCCACAGAGGTTCTGCTTTGGTTCCCCCTGCTGGTCGCCGTCGGTGCCGCTTGGTTCATACTTGCGGGAATGTTCCTGTCTCGTCGGACGGAGAAATAAAACCTTAAAACGTTCACTCAACCGACATTTAGCGATATTTTTTTACCATCTTCTGTATCTCGCCACGCATGTCGGCACGGAGGCTTTCTGGTTGGAGTACCTCGACGGTGCTACCGAGGGAGAGGAGTTTCTGTTTGAAATCGTAGGTGGGACGCACACGCAGAGAGAAAATGGAATACTCTTCGGTGCGCTTCAGTTCGTGCTGGCTGCTGTGCAAGGGCAGCGAGCGCAGGTAGTTGGCTTGGTAGGCGTCCACTTTCAGACGGATGGACTCCGTGGGTGTATCGTCCACAATGATGCCGTAGGCCCCTTCAAACATCTCCTTCAGGTCAAACTTCGTGTCGCGCTTGTAGGTTTCCGCCTGCAGTTCCACCTTCGACATGCGGTCGAGGGCGAAAATACGGTAGTCGCCGTCGCGGCGGGCGATGAGGTACCACCGCCGTTCGAACATCTTGAGAGCATAGGGCTGCACGCCACTGTAGTCGTAGGGTGCTTCGCTCCAATAGGGTGCATACGTGAATTTCAGCGTGCGCTGCTCCTTCAACGCCTCCAAGAGCGCCGGAAGCATTCGGCTGTCCGTGGATTCCACCATGATATACTGTGCCGCCTCGCGACTGTCGGCCACGACATGATGCACCGCTATGGAATCCATCATCCACTGGCGGAAGTACTCCCTGCCTCCGTCATCGACCAGACGGTAGCGATACTGACCACCGTCCATGTAACACTCAACCTCGATGCCGAAGAGGTCGAGAATCTCGCTGCGGTGGCGGTGGAAACTGCGCCGTGCGAAGGCGCCCTCTTCGTGCAGTTCGTCCGTGGCGTTCCAACGGTCTGCAATCTGTTCCAGCGTCAGCCCCTTGCCCCCCGCCCGCATCAGCGTTCCCACCAGCCAGGTGTATTTCTTCAGTACGTTCATAGGTTGTTCTTGTTGATAAGGTTCACCACCACCTTCACCATCACATCCTTCTCCTCGGGGCGGCTCTCGGCAATCATTAGCGTGAAGGCCACGAGGGTGTTGTCGGCAATGCGCTTGCTGCCGTCCTCGCGGTAGAGGATGCGGTTGTTGTTTAAGAACCAGAGGAACAGCGTGGCTGCAATACGTTTGTTGCCGTCGCTGAACGAATGGTTCTTGGTGACGAGATAGAGCAGCATGGCGGCCTTCTCCTCGGTGCTGGGGTATAGTTCCACACCGTCGAAGGTCTGGTATATCTGCCCGATGGAGCTCTTGAACGACTCGTCCTTCTCGTTACCGAAAAGGGTGCTCTCGCCGAAACGTTCCTTCAACGAGTGGATGGCCTGCATGGCGTTGTCGTAGGTGGCACGGAAAGGAGCCTCACTGGTGGTGTCACTGACGGTGAGCCGCTGGTAGTCGTAACTGTCGAGGGTGTCGAGGGCGTAGGTGTAGTCGGTCACCACGTCGAAGAGTGCATTGGTCTCGTCGGTCGAAAGCAGCGGCTGGTTTTGTATGGTCCGTCCGAGCATGCCCACCAGCTGCCGCAGCTCGCCAATCTGCTCCTTGTGGATGCGCTCGTTCACAGCATATCCCTTGACGAGATAGTCCTTCAATACATTTCTTGCCCAGATACGGAATGCAGTACCTCGCTGACTCTTCACGCGATAGCCAACAGAGATAATGACATCAAGGTCATAAAACTTTTGCATACGCTTTATTTCTCTTACACCTTCCCTTCGAACTTGTAAGAATTCCTTACAAGTTGCACGTTCGTCCAATTCACCCTCGCTATAAGCATTTCGTATATGCATAGTTATATTCTGCGGCGTTTTCTCAAAGAGCAACGCCATCTGTGCCTGTGTCAGCCACACGGTTTCATTTTCCAAACGGACATCAATTTGAGTTTGCCCGTCGTCGGTCTGATAGATGATTATCTTGTCGTTGATATTCTCCATGCATGCAATAACGCCATTTGTGCCATTTTATTGCACAGCAAGTACCCTTTTCAGCGCTTCCCACTTGGCAATTTCCCCCTCGCAGTTGTCCCGATCGAAATAGTATGCCATCTCTTCGATGGTTAAATCCAAAAGGAAGTCTGTTTCTGCGTGCCCGATGCCGAGTGTTGTCTTTAGCCTTTTGGCTGCTTGCTTGAGAGAAGCGGCATTTTGTACGGCTGCGACCACCTCTTCAATATTGTAGTTTATCTGTCCAAAAACAGCCAGTTCTGCCAGACGTGTATCTATATACTCCGGGGTAATAGGCAGCACCTTTATGTTGATGGTGTCGTCATCCTGCGTTGTTATAATAGGCTTTGCGTAAGGGTCCATGGTTTTGCTATTAGTTGTTCAGTACATCTTGTATCTCTTGCTGCAACTTCAGCAATGTTTTTAGCCGTTTCACCTGTCGGTGATATTCCGTCGCGCTGAAATAGAGCGGAACGTCTTGGAAAGGCAGGTGCTGCGCCAACAGCGCCTGCCTTTCGGTGATGTCGTAGCGTTTCATCAGGGCTTGGGTGCGTTCGTTCTCCGACGGGAACTCACACACAATGTCGGCAATCACCTGCGGGTCGAAGCCTATTTGAGGAAAGACCTCAATGTCTTGCAGGAAGGCTTCGATGATGCCCGTTGTCAGCTCCACCTTGTCCGAGTCTCCATCGCATACACCCAGCATCCGTTTTTCTACGTACAGTCTCATGATTCTCGATCCTCAATCCAGCCTCTGATAGTCAAAATTGCTCTGAGTGCAGCATGCCTTTTTATAGTCGAATCCATACACTTGCATATACCGTTCCTGTACCTCCTTGGCACCATTGTAGAAAGGTGTTATGGTACTCATGTTGCAGGTAACAATCACCGACATCTCCGGCGTCAGCACCAGTCCGTTTACTCTTTTCACCCGCTTAGGGGTCACTTTGAATACTTTGCTCATAATCTTTTAGTTTTAAGGGTTGACTAATTATTGATTGTTTAACTTTTCAGGATGCAAAAGTACGACACCGGAATGCCATATTATGACACACAAATAAAATTTCCTTGCTTGTATGTAAAATTATACAGACAATATTAAGTTTCAACCCATAATGCATCTTTAGGTTTTACTCCCCTTTTACTCAAATTTTAATCATACTTTACGTACCTCCATGGTTTCTGTAGGATGACTTCGAGACTGTTTCGTGGTAGGCTTAACCGAAAACTGACGTTGGGTCCCTATACCCAGAGGTGACCGTACCATTTAGCAAAAAGGGAAAGCCCCTCTTCCACTCGGCGTAGCTCATTATCGCTGGTAACCAATTTACGTTCATCATAATCGGCATAGTATTCAAAGCTGAACAGCATCTTTTTTACCATCTCCCGCCAGCGTTCATAGCCGTCGTCCGGATATTGTCGGGCCAATATTCCTGGTGTGGCACCAACCTTATCAATTTCTATAAGGAACATCTTTAGTCGTGGCACAAGAAACTTGGCTGTATCGACTTTTATGCTCCACGCATCTTTTGGGCGGATTCTGCGAGGAGTATGGAACAACTCTTTTTTGAATATTGCTCTTTCCAGATTTCGGCGAGACCTTTGCCTCGCTTTTAGTGACATCCGTTTCATGTTGTATTTCTGTTTAATCACGACTGCAAAAATACAATAAAGGTGCGCCACATCATGGCACACCTTAGACACAATAGAAAATCTGGATTATGATAGCGTTTGCCTTTCTATCCCCAAGTAGGATTCTAGACAAGCCCCTTATTACTTCATCTCTAAATTATCGCTTATTTGTTTGAATACGTCTTGCTCTTTCAATCTATTCAGTATATTTGAAACAAATGCATTCATTTTACCGTTCGCCATATCCCTCAATGTGTTCCAATCCCACCATTTCCACCAATTGCCAGAATTTTTTATTCCGGATTCACTCCAAAAATAAGCCCAGCCTAATGATCTAGAATCTGATGACTCTTCATCTTCAGGGTCCGGCCAAATTGTAAAATCCATTTTTTTTGTCACTTTATAAGGCTCCGAAACCGTCAGATCCATTTTATAACCATCACTGTTATTAGGCTTATCAACACCTATCCAAAACACGATATTCTTGTTAGTCTTATCAAAAATCCTAATCCACGCATCAGGACTACAACTTTCTATTCCTTCGTCGTATTCGCAACAAAAACCTAAATTTTCGCAAGTCATTTTTATTTGATTCACAAAATTTTTTCTAATATGGTTCTGAATTTCCCCACCTTGTTCAATAATGCTAATTGTAGTTTCAATATTTTCAGCAGAAGTAAGGAGTTCCATTAATTTTTCAGTATTGTCATTTCCCATAATTGCCAAAATTGTTTTAATATTGTTTATATATTGTTGTATCGTTTCTCTTACAAGTGGGTATAGCGCAGCTATACATAAACAATGTTCTAGCCAAGTTAATACGTCTTCTCTATAATTTATGCAAAAATATTCAAAATCTTCTATCCCTGTAGAATAATCACTCGCTTTTCCGCCATCTAGAGTCAGATACAAAATGATGTATTGGTCCTTTGACAGCCGTGCAGTTTTACAGGCATAATTATTGTATCTTAATAATTGATACTTCTGATCCTTTGCATATATTTTATTCTCAATTATGACCGTTTGTTTGTCATTATCCGTAAGTAAAATGTCTATTCGGCCACCTTCGGTTTCATCTTCCGAAATTGATCCAATAGGATATTCTACAAACACCTCCGTTGTGGTTGTGTTTATGCTGAATGGTGATTTTTTGGCAATTACGTCGTTAATGAATGCTTTTAAAAACTTATCGCCCAATCCGTGGTTCCCATTAGGGTTTAACAATTCAGCAATAATAGCAGAATGAAGACGAACTTCAGAAGTTTTAAGACCTAATATTTCAAAAATATTGAATTTCTCACCTCTTTTTCTCTTTTCTTCTTGTTGAGTCTTCTCTCGTACAAGTATTTCAGAAACTTGTTTCAGTAGTCTTGTTAGTTCATACATAGAATTTTCTCCTTATCAATAATACTTCATAGAATGTCATTTTATGATTCTCAACTTTTTGTTGTGCAAAGATACGAATATTTTCTGAAATCGATGCATTTTATCCTTCGAGCGGTACAAGGTCGACGTTTGCGTTTAACTGGTAGTTGAAGGCGTAGGTGGTCATGCGGAGGAGGTCGGGGATGGAGTAGTACATGTGGGTGCAGATGGCGTGGACGGCGTAGCAGACGCAGAGGTGGTCGAACTGGGGGATGCGGAGGGGTCCTTCGGCCCAAGTCTGGCCGTCGTCGAGGTCACAGATATGGTCGCCACAGCACCAACAGATGTCGTCAAGCCGCGAGTTCTCGCCGATGACCCACAGCATCTCGTTCCACCGCGAACCGTAGAAAGCATCCTCCTCCATCGTGAAGAGCTGCGGGTTATCGTCGTCGTGACTGTAGATGAGTGTGGTCTCCAGCTCAAAAGGTTCACCGCCGAGGGTGCGGATGGCGGCCATCTGCTCCTGCAGCGTACGGTGGCGCTCGTTCAACTGCTTGGTCAGCGCCAGCAGCCTCTCGTTGACTACCTCGAAGCGTCGCACCTCGGCCTCGGTGGCATGCTTTTCGAACATTTCGTCAAGTATCCATTTCCGCGTACCCAGATGGTCGGCAATCACCTTCTCCGTCTCTTTGTCCCAATAGCCCTCAAAGGGCTTGGCAATACGCAGGATATAATCCTCGCAATCCTGCAGCCGCTTGCGCAGCTGGCTGATATTGTCTTTTTGTTCTTGCATTTTCTGATTATTTTTTCGGCCGCAAAAATAGCAAAGCGGTGCGTCACATCATGACACACCGCTAAAATTCTTTATAATTTGTGAGAATGACTAAACGAACTCTCTGTAGTTTTCGGGCGTTACCACCTGAAACGGCGTGTCGGGATAGGTGTCAACAAATGCTTTGGGAAGTTTGGCATTGGGCTTATGCCACTTGAACTCAAATGCTTTCAGACGACCGTCATGCTCCTCGATCAAATCAACTTCTTGCTGTTGTTGCGTACGCCAGAAATACATCTGTGCATAGCTTTGGTTGTAGGCATTATGTTTCACTCGCTCGCTCATCATCATGTTCTCCCAAAGCACGCCGACGTCCGTCCGCATCTCCAGTGGCGAAAAGTTGCCAATCAGCGCGTTGCGGATGCCATTGTCGTAGAAATATATTTTGCGGCCGCGTTTGATTTCGGTGCGGAGATTGCGGCTGTAGGCAGGCAGACGGAAGACTACATAGCATTTTTCCAAAAGGTCAATGTAGCTCTCGACCGTGGCTTTGTCGATACCTATAAGGTTGGCAAGTTCGTTGTATGACACTTCGCTACCCACCTGTAGCGCCAATGCGCGGACCAGTTTCTGCAATACCTCCGGTTTCTTCACACCCCGATACTCCAGCAGGTCACGATAGAGATAGTTGTTGGCAAGGTTGGTCAATATGCGGCGTGCATCGTCGGGATGTGTAACCACCTCGGGGTAAAGGCCGTAAATCATACGCTGTTCCAGCAGACGGTTTTCCTCGCGCTGTGATGTGTGCGCTGCCAGTTCGTCGAGCGAAAGCGGATACAGATGGTACTCAATCAGCCGACCTGTGGCAGGTTCGTTGATTTCGTTGGCCAGTGTCAGCGAGGAAGAGCCTGTGGCTAGAATCTGTATCGGCAGCTTGAGGTCGACAAGCATCTTGAGCGTCAGACCTATGTTCTTCACGCGTTGTGCCTCGTCTATTACCACTAGTTTATGGTTGCCTACGAGATTACGCAGCTCAGTTGTAGTCTTGTTCTCCAAGTCGGCACGGTCGTCATAGTTGTCACAATTCAACACAAGAGCCTCATTGTTTCCAACAAGATGGTCAAAAAGGGTAGTCTTTCCCACCTGACGGGCTCCCATCAGAACGATTGCTTTGCCTTTATTAAAGTCGTTCTTAATTAGTTGTGTTATTTTTCGTTCTATCATGACAAGCAAATTTTATGCTGCAAAGATACGAACTTTTTTTATATAATCGCCAAATTTAATATGAATTTGGAGATTTCATTCCCCAAATTATATATGAATTTGGGGATTTGGTGATGCCGTAGACGTCAGTTCTCCTGCTTGATAGGGTGGAATTAATATTACTCGTTTCCTATTTTACTATGCAATCATATTACATACCCTTGGCATCGGCACGTAAAGTTAAGTAAAGATTGGCGCGGTTCTGACGGTTACTCCAAATACTGACAATGTAAATCTCGTCTTTATATATGGAGGTATGCGGCTGTCTCTGCAAATTCTAAAGCAGCACGTTCTGACCACCTTACCTTCATACAGCCTTGGCTATTGCATTGTCGACAAGCTGCATCACATCTTCGTGCGAGAGTGTCTGCTCTCGTTCGCTGAGGATGTCTTGCATGCGTTGTTTCGACAGTTCCATCATCTCCTCGCGGCTGTGCATTCCAGGCATTTGGACAGCATCACAAACCTCACGGTCTTCCATCCTGACACGGGCAAGGAAGGCGTTGCGCACTTTTAGCGTCTGCTGACGATATAGCGTCCACAAGGCATCTTCCGGTGAAGCACTATGATATGTAGCATTCGTTTCCATTCTAATCTTAGAATCTTATTTCAATTTGCATAAGTACAACTATTTCCCTATATGGCAAAATTTATTTGCTGTCATTCGGCCTGCTGCGGAAATTGTCGGCAAGGCCGATGAAGGGGAATTTTCGTATCTTTGCACTTTCATTAACTAACAGAAACTGAATAGCCAACAAACAGTAAATATCTCATGCTCAAGATACAGGAAATAGAAGTGAAGTCGGTGATGTCGAAATCGAACTTGCCGGTGGCCGACTTCTCGGTGAACCCCTACGTGGGCTGTCTACACGCCTGCAAGTACTGCTACGCCTCGTTCATGAAGCGTTTCACCGACCACCCCGAGCCGTGGGGCGAGTTCCTCGACGTGAAGAACTGGCCAGCCATCCGCGACCGCGGGCAGTTCCGCGGCAAGGAGGCTTTCTTCAGCTCCGTCACCGACCCCTATCAGCCCCACGAGGCTAAATACCAGCGCACACGCCGCGTGCTGGAGCAGCTGCAGGGCACCGGCATCCGCATCAGCATCTCGACCAAGAGCGACCTCATCCTGCACGACCTCGACCTAATACGGAGTTTCCCCGGTTCACGCGTGAGCTGGAGTATCAACACCCTCGACGAGGAGTTCCGCAAAGAGATGGACCTCGGCGTGAGCATCGAGCGCCGTCTGGAGGCCATGCGCCAGTTCTACGAGGCGGGTATCGAAACCACCTGCTTCATCTCGCCCATATTCCCAGGCATCACCGACGTGGAGGCTATCATCCGCCGCGCCAAAGGGCAGTGCAACCTCGTGTGGTTGGAGAACCTCAACCTGCGCGGCGACTACCGGGGCCGCATCCTGACGTGGATCCACGAGCACCACCCCGAGCTTGATAGCCTTTACCGCGACATCTACACCCGCAAGGACCGCACCTACTGGAGCGAACTCGACGCCGACATGCGCCACTTCTGCGCCGACGAAGGTCTGCGCTACGTCCGCAACGACGACAGCGTCCGCGCCCGCCATGGCGAGCCGCCCGTGGTAGTCAACTACTTCTATCACGAAGAAATCATCCCATCAGCCCGCAAAGAGCAACTGCGCCAGACAAGGACTTGCTGCTGACTTTGTACGAAAAAAAGCCTTCGGCACGAAAACGAAAACGATGACAATAACGGAAAAAACTTTAACTTTAACTTTAACTTTAACTTCAGATACAGAGCTTCGTACGAAAAACGATGACGAAAACGAAAAAACTTAGTACAATTAGTTTTTACAAGTTACTATTTGAAAAAGACTAAATAATAAATATCATAATGAAGAAAATAATCATCATCGACGGAGGTCCGCGCAAGAACTTCAATACGGCCTCGATGCTGCAGAGTTTTGCCGAGGGCGCTGCCTCGGTGAGCGACCAGATTGAAGTAAAAACCGTGCGCCTATACGGTCTCGACTACAAAGGCTGCATCTCGTGCCTGGCCTGCAAGCTCAAGGACAAGGCCTCGAACGTGTGCAAATACAAGGATGCGCTGACACCTGTGCTTGAGGATATTGCCACAGCCGACGGCCTGGTGCTTGGTTCGCCCAACTACTTCGGCGAGATAACGGGTCAGATGCGTGCTTTCCTTGAACGTCTGGCGTTCCCGTGGCTCTCGTATAACGACTACAGCATCACTGCACCGAAGCGGATGCCCGTGGTGCTGGTCGAGACGCAGAACGGCTCGCCCATGGTCAACAACTGCAACGGCTACGGCACTATGGAGGGTCCCATCGCGCGCGCCCTTGGCGAACCCGAACGCCTCTTCGCCCACAACACCTATCAGGTAAAGGACTATTCGCGCTATGAGCTGGCGGGATTCAGCGAGGAGGCCAAGCGCCGCTACCGCGACGAGCATTGGCAGAATGACCTGCAGCAGGCCCGCGACGCCGGACGCCGTATGGCGGAGACAATTTTGAAATAAACAGTTATTTATGATAGACCAAATTCTCGAATACAACAAGAAGTTTGTGGCCGAAAAGGGCTACGAGCGCTTCATCACCGACAAGTACCCAGACAAGAAGCTCGCCGTGCTGTCCTGTATGGACACGCGCCTCACCGAGTTGCTGCCCGCTGCCCTGGGGCTGCGCAACGGCGATGCCAAGATTATCAAGAATGCCGGCGGCCTTGTCATCACCCCCTTCGACTCGACCATACGCAGCCTCGTCGTCGCCATCTATGAACTTGGCGTTGAGAGCATCATGGTGGTAGCACACTCGCACTGCGGTGCTTGCCACATGAGCTACGACCACTTTCACGACCAGATGCTGGCTCGTGGCGTCACCGACCAGACACTCGACACCATCCGCAAGTGCGGCATCGACCTAAACCACTGGCTCGAAGGCTTCCGAGACACTGAGGAGAGTGTGCGCCGCACGGTGGAGACAATCCGTACGCATCCCCTCGTGCCCAAGGATGTCACTGTTCGCGGCTTTATCATCGACAGCGAAACCGGTGCGCTGGAGGAGGTACAATAACTGCGGCCAAGCACCCTTTCAATTATTCGCACCCCTAATGACAAGACTCACGACTTCGACCATTTAAGTATCTTGTTGTATGTACAGCGCACACCTGGGCTAAGCTCCGAGGGCTCAAGTAGCAGCAGGCTTCGGTGCAGTTCACCAAGCAGGTCGGGATATGGCTGTGCGATGCGGTAGGCCAACTTCATGCAGAGTGCGCGCACACCATAGGGTTCGGTGGCGAGCATCATGTGTGTGAGGCAGAAATCGAGCAGACGCATGTAGTACTCCTGGGGTTCGTCTTCGGTTGGCCAATCGAGGCGTTCAAGGAGAGCAAGCGAGAGGCGCCGTAGAGAGGTATCGGCTGTGGATATGGCCTTGACGGTAAGAACTTCGCGGTGTGTGGCCAAACTCACATATCCGCCCTTGGACAGATGCGTCAATGTCCATGCCGACTGGACGGCAGTGTCGCGTTCCGAGCCGAGAACATCGGCCACGAGCCGCTCACGCACATCGGGGTCGGCGTTGGCCTGCCGAGCGATGGATTTTATTTCGTCTATGTGTATCGCTGTCATCTGTTTTTGATAACGAAAATCTTTTACCTTAACTTTAACTTCAGATACAGTATTTTATTGCATCCGTTACAAAAATATGTCCACACAGACACGCATTCTAACCTTGACTGTTTCAGGTGCGAAATGGGTGTATCCGCTTCAGTGACGAATTCGGGTACGAGAACACAAAAAAAAAGTACGGTCTGACATTTTATTTTGCCAGCTGGTTTTTTTGTTGTACTTTTGCAATTCCAAAAAAAACACTCAGAATGAGAAAAACACTGCTTATACTTACAATTGCCGCACTGACACTGGTGTCGTGCGAGAAAGAAAACGTAAAACCGATACAAAGCGAGCCTGTGACGCTGAATTGCGTAAAGCCCGATTATTTGAAGTCCGGCGACACTGTTGCGCTGATTTCGCCCTCCTACTTCACGCCGATGGAGAATGTGGAGCGCACTGCCGAGTTGCTGCAGTCGTGGGGTCTGGTGCCCATCATCGGTCCCAACGTTGGCAAAGTGGTCGACGGCAAATATGCCGGCACCGTGGCCGAGCGCGTCAGCGACCTGCTGTGGGCTTTCGACCGTCCCGGCATCAAGGCTATCATCTGCAACCGCGGCGGTTACGGCACCATCCAGCTTATCGACGAGATTCCGCTGTCGCGCCTGTCGGCATCCCCGAAATGGCTTGTCGGCTTCAGCGACATCAGCACCTTGCACGGCCTGCTCAGCCGTGCAGGAGTGATGAGTATGCACGCCACCATGAGTTCGTTCCTGGCGCAGGGTGGTACCGACGCAACCAGCACCATGATGCGCGACCTGCTGATGGGGCAAGTACCCCGCTATCATGTGCCGGCACATCAGCAGAACATCACCGGCACTGCCTCTGGAGTGCTTGTCGGAGGCAACCTCTGCACCTTTGCGCCCAATCTGGGCAGCCAAGCCGATGCCACTCTGGGCAAAGACATCATCCTCTTCGTCGAGGAGGTAGGAGAATCGATGCACAACATCGACCGTCAAATGCGCATCCTGAAGATGAACGGCGTGCTTGACCGCTGCAAAGGCGTGGTGCTGGGCGAGTTCACCGACTGCGGTTCGGAATTCACATATGAGAACGTCGAGGCGATGATACGCCAGATTGTAGAGCCTTACGGCATTCCGATGCTCTGCGGATTTCCTGCAGGCCACGGCGACGTGAACCTGCCGCTCGTCATGGGTGCACCCGTCACCATAGACGTACGCAACGACGGTTCCACGCTGCAATTCGACATCGATGGTCAACAGTACGACATCTCCACTGCCGACATCAACGCAACAAAAACGCCACTCGAACATCGCATGAAACTGGCAGGAAAAAGACTTTAATAACGACATAACTAATGAAACTCAGATTACTATTTTTACTCTTTGCACTACTTCCCTTTTTACAACTGACGACGGCACAGACATTGCCGCGCATCGATCTCACGGTCCTCAGCGACACCCTCAGTGAGGATATCCCTGTAACCGCATCTTTCACGATAACATATTATGACACCGCTTGGGCCTCCGAACGTGTAGAAAGCTATGCCTGCCTTGTGAACCTTCGCGGTGCCACCTCGATGCTCTACGACAAGAATTCAATGGAAGTACGTTTTGTCGACTCTACAGGCAACGACTTAGACGTCAACCTACTGGGCATTCGCACAGGTTTGGATAAGTACATCCTCGACGCGGTAGCCGCCGACCGTTCGCATATACGCAACCGTGTGGCAATGGACATTTTCACCAGCTTTGCCCGCCTGCCCTACAGCACCGACTACGACCAGCGCTACGGCACCGTGGGCCGCTTTGTGGAGGTATGGATTGAGGGAGAATACGAAGGACTCTTCTGTCTGTCGGACCCCGTCAACCGCAAGTTGCTGGGCTGCAAGAAACCCCAGAATGGGCTGGTGCGCGGTGTGCTCTACAAGTGTGGCAGCTATGGCGACGGTGCCTTTCTGGAGTCCAACGGCACAGCCCCAGGCAACACTGACGAGTGGAACGCCTGGACGATGAAATACCCCAACAACCCTACGCCCGAGGCCTGGCTACCGCTGCAGCAGTTGATGAACGTTTCTTGGGACAGCATTCCCGACAGCGCATACGCTGGTCTTGTCCAAAGCCATTTCTATTATGACAACCTGGTTGATGTATACCTCTTTGTCATAATGTCGGGAATAGGCGACTTCGGCTATAAGAACTGCTATCTGGCTTGTCCCAATATCCAGGCCGACAGCCGCTTCGTTGTTGTACCGTGGGATTTGGACCACAGTTTTGGCAGCACCTGGAACGCCTGCTATATGAACACGCCAGTCACCCTTCGTGGTCAGAGCAACCTGTGGCGCGTGCACCCCTTCCGTCGACTGCTCGCAAATGAAGAATCAGGTTTTTATGAAGCATTGGCCACTCGATGGTATGAACTGAAGGATGGCCCCTTGTCGGTCGACAGCGTTTGCACCATCATCCAAGGCTACGCCACGCAACTCGACGCCACACAAGGCTGGCAGCACGACCGCGCCAAGTGGAATGACAATCCCATATATTTCTACGAAACTGCCCAACAGGAAGCGGACTACATGATACTGTGGTACCAACGCAGCCACGCGCGACTTACAGAACTTCTGGCACCATACCGGCATTAACGAAAAAACTTTAACATTAACGTTAACTTCAAAGACGAAAACGAAGACGAAAATGAAAAAACTGATATTCATAATACTGACAACAATCATATACACTGTTGCCGCCAACGCCCAGCAAGCCGTGGACCTAGGACTCAGCGTACGGTGGGCCGACCGCAATATGGGATCCGTCAGTGCCACTGATGCAGGCTGGTACCTCGCGTGGGGCGAACTGACGCCCAAGCAGGAATACTCCATCGATAACTATCGCTTCGGCACGGGCGACTACCGTGCGATGACGAAATATGTTTTCCCGTCGAAGGAAACCACCAGTGAGCCCGACAACCTGCGATACCTCGAGCCCGAAGACGACATTGCGACCACTGCCCTCGGTGAGGGATGGCGCATGCCGACCTACGCCGAAATCACCGAGTTGGCCGAGCAATGTACCTGGCTTTGGGTCAATGACGCTACGCATCCAGGCTACAGGGTGACGGGACCCAACGGCAACCACATATTTCTGCCCGCCAGCGGCATGTATTCTGGCGATGCCCTGACGCTCGACACCCACGAGGGCTACTACTGGTCGGGCGAGGTGACCACCTACAACGCCGAAGTTGCCCATGTGCTGCGCTTCACTTCACGCACCGTGAACCATTATGTTTTGCGTTTGGCTCCGCGCATCGTCGGTTGCCAGGTACGTGCTGTCTATGCCGGCTTGGATGCCATCGGCGAGACCCTCACCGACAGCATCAGCGTCACCGCCACAGGCCGCGACATCGTCGTCACCGGTGCTGAAGGGGTGCCGCTACAGGTCTTCGACATCGTTGGCCGCCCCATCTACAGCATCCACAGTGCGGCGCACGTCGAGCGAATCCACACCTCGGCGGCAGGCGTCTACATTGTCCGCGCCGGAAATCACAAAGCACGTAAAATTGTAACAATTCGTTAATAATTAATAATTAATAATTAATAATTAAAAATTATCAAGTCGCCTATGGCGAGAAATCTTACAATTCTTTTCAAATCTTTCAAATTAAAAATTCAAGTTTCTGAAGTAGACAAACAGGCCTGAAAGGTCAATATCTTACAGCCCAAGGCATCGCCCTGGGTATGGATGGTTTATTTGCGAACATTATGTTTGACTGAATCGTCAATGGATTCGCTGACATTGATGACATAGTCAGCAAGTTTCTCATAGAGGGCATAGAGCGAGCTGTAGGCGTTGCCGACGGCATAGCCGTAGATGCCTTTTTTGAGCGACTCGAGATGCTCGGCGCGCAGACGGTCGCGGCAGGCGTTGATTTCGCGCTCGGCATCGTAAGCACCCTTGAGGTCGATATTGTCGTAGTCGAGCAGGTTGCCATCCATCACGACGAGAGCGTTATTCACCATAGCGTTGATCATTCTGAGGTTGGCGTTGAGGTGTTCGCTGAAGTGGACAGCGTCGGCGCGTTTGTTTTTTCGGACGAGTGCTATCTGTAAAATGCTGTCGCCAATGCTTTCGAGGTTGTCGATGATGCGGAGCATGGAGCTGACGCGTTCGGAGCCGTGAGGACTGAGGTTGCCGCTTCCTACAGCGGTGAGGAATCGGGTGAGTTCCATTTCCATGCGGTCGGTCAGCTGCTCATAGCGTTCGATGCGTTCCATGACGGCGTCGAAATCCTTCTCGTTCTGTGCTTTGCGGAGTTCGGGCAGGAGAGCGTACATGTTCAGAATCTTCTTAGAGAAGAGTTGAATTTCGCGTTTTGCGCTTTGGAGGTTAAGCTCGGCGGTGCTCACGGGTCCGCGGCTTATGTAGCTGAGGTGGTATTCATCGTCGGTGTCGGCATCGGCGTCTTTGGGTTCAGGAACCATACGTTCGACGATTTTCAGTATCTGAGGTATGAACCAGACGAGGAGCAGCGTGTTGCCCACATTGAAGAGAGTGTGGAAGAGGGTGATAGCCATAGGCACATCGGTCGGGAAAATGGAGAGGAGCAGCGCGAGTGTTGGGCGATAGAGGATAAGGGCTACGACGACACCGACGACGTTGAACAGCAGGTGGGCGCGAGCGGCGCGCTTGCCTGCGGTGTTGGCCACAGCTGCAGCGATGTTGGCAGTAATGGTGGTACCGATATTCTGTCCCATGACGAGGGCTATAGCCATCTCGATGGATAGCAGGCCGTTGTAGCACATGAGGAGAGTGATAGCCATCATTGCCGACGACGACTGGACGAGGCAGGTCAGCACGGTACCGATAACGATAAAGAGGAGTATGGACCAGAAACCGAAGCCGCTGAGCGACGCAATGCCTTCGAGGATAGCTGGATATTGCTCGAGGTCGGGCATAGCCTCCTGGAGGAGATCCATGCCTACGAGCAGCAGTGCGAGGCCGATGACGGTCTGTCCGACGGACTTCAGCTTGTCGCGTTTAGAGAAGATGAAGAAAAGGCTTATAGTGGCGAGGAACATGGGGAGCGAAAAGATACCCTCGCCTTCGCCGAGGCCGAGGAGGGTGATGATCCACGAAGTGGCAGTGGTACCGATATTGGCACCCATGATGACGGCCACAGCCCCTGCAAGAGAGAGGAGGCCAGCGTTGACGAAACTGACGACCATGACGGTGGTAGCCGAGGACGACTGGATGACGGCGGTCACGGCGGTACCTGTGAGGATACCGCTAAAGGGGTTGCCTGTAATCTTGCCCAGGATAGCACGCATGCGGCTGCCGGCAGCCTTCTGCAAGCCCTCACTCATTTCTTTCATTGCATAGAGAAAAACCGCCAGCGCACCGGCAAATTTTATCACAATCATCAGGATTTCAATAATATTCATAAGCGTATATTTAATGTTTTCTGAGTGCAAAAGTACGTTGCCGATGTTACGAAACGGTTACATGGCGGTTACGTTTCAGTTAAGATTTTGTTACGATAATGTTACAAGAGGCACAAGTGCCTGTGGTGCAGGACTCCTTGCGCGTGGCAGCCTCCCGATTAGCTTCACCGGCGATGTGGGTGGAAATAAATTACGCAATATCAAATAAAGCGGCACGATTTGCGTTAATGGTGCATATAAAAAGAAACAATATATATGGCAAGCAATATCGACTTTGTACAATACATCACCGACCAATGTAGCGGCGCGGGAGAGATAGAAGCCCGGAAGATGTTTGGCGACTGGGGCATGTACTGCAACGGCAAGATTTTTGGTCTTGTAAGCGACAACGGATTCTATGTGAAGCCCACCGAGGCTGGACGCAAAATGCTGCGCAGCGAGATGCTTCGTCCGCCCTACGAAGGGGCAAAGCCCTATTTCTACATCGAGGATGTCGACGATCGCGAATACCTTTCGGAACTGGTTGCGGCCAGCTGCGCCGAGCTGCCAGAACCTCGTGCAAAGACGAAAACGAAAACGAAAACGAAAACTAAGAAATGACGTACATGTCGCCCATAGGCCTTCTGGAGCTTGAGATTAAGGATGAGACACTTGTGGCGTTGCGCATTGTATCAGGCACAAGCGCATCAACACATAGTCACGACGACACGCGCATACGCCATTGGCTCGACACCTACTTCGCCGGACGCGAGCCCGACTTCGTTCCGTCAATAGCACCGCATGGTACGGCGTTCCAGCGACGCGTGTGGCAGGAATTGCTAACGGTACCCTACGGACAGACCGTGACATACGGCGAATTGGCGAAGCGTCTGGGTTGCCGCTCGCCACAAGCAGTAGGTCAGGCCGTTGCGCGCAATCCAATCGCCATCGTCATTCCGTGTCACCGCGTGGTGGCTTCGGACGGCATTGGCGGCTACGCATACGGGAGTGACATCAAACGGCGACTGTTGTCGATTGAGAAGAGGGTTTTAGGGTTTTAAGGTTATAAGGTTTTAAAAAAAATATGGCATTAATAAAAACATACAAAGGTCTGAGGCCCCAGTGGGGTAAGGACTGCTATTTCAGCGAAAACGCCACAATAGTGGGCGATGTCAAGATGGGTGACGAATGTTCGGTGTGGTTCGGAGCCGTAGTGCGAGGCGACGTGGCCCCCATCACCATAGGCGACCGGACAAATGTGCAAGACGGGAGCTGTATTCATGTGACCCACGAGACTGGGCCCACACATATCGGCAGCGACGTCACCATAGGGCACAACGTAACGGTACATGCCTGTACCATTTGTGACGGTGCACTCATCGGCATGGGAGCCACCTTGCTCGACGACTGCGTTGTTGGCGAAGGGGCCATTGTCGCAGCAGGTGCCCTTGTGCTGCAGGGCACCCAAATACCGCCACACGAGATATGGGGTGGAGTTCCAGCCCGCTACATCAAGCCCACCCGTCCCGGGCAGACCGACAATGCTGCCCACTATGTAGAGTATGCCAAAGTATACATGCGCGAGCAGTCTGGCGAGGAATCGGAGGAATAGGCGTCAATCTATCTTTTTCCAGTACACCGATTCGCTGATGCCCATTAGTGATCCTTTCAGTCGCAGACGTCCATCGTCGCAGAAGTCGGCGACCAGGTTGGCGCGGATACCCCTTTGAGGGTCGTAAATCTTGGTGCCGTTCCACCTGTGGTTTTTCGAGTCGTATTTCAGGCCGGAGAAGATGACAATCCTGTCGGCTGGCGTTGAGCGGAGTTTCTTGTCCGGGTTTTTCCGGTCAAGGATTTTGTTGCCATCGGCATCCTTGTCGTGTTCAAGCCAGATGACGCGGCAGCGGTAAGTGGCGTCTGCCATCTTCTCTATCTTGGCCTTGAAGCGGTCGCTGCCCTGCTTGCCGGAATAGGTTCCGACGATATTGTCGGCCTTGTTGTTGAGTGCATTCTGAGCCGTAGTGGAAACGAAGGGCACGAGGAGGAAGAGTGCGATAAGCAAATGGTTAATAATAAATTTCATTTTCTTTTAACAGGAATTACCAGGAATGGGCCAGGAATTAACCGGAAATTATGTTTTAGAATGTGAATGGCCGTGAATTACCATGCACGGATGGGTATGTGTGGGCTTGGTAACTTACAGTTGCTTGACTGGGAAGGTGAAATAGGTGTCGGGGAATGGCTCGGTGGCGAGGGTGAAATGCCACCATTCGCTGTCGAGGGGTTTGAAACCGTGGCGCATCATGGCATTGCGCAGAATCATGCGATTGGCGAACTGTTCGGCAGAAATGGAGCGGCCAGCAGGAGAGGACGAGTTGTCGGCGTTGTATTCGCCCGTCAGCGGGTCGCCACAGAAGTCGGGGTGGCTTTCAGGGCCGAACCAGTCGAAGGTGCCTCCCATGTCGACTTCCTTCTCGGTGCGCATGTCGAAGAGTGTCAGGTCGACGGTGGAGCCGCGTGTGTGTCCGCTTTTTTCCATGATGTATTCCTGCTCGAAGAGGACACTTTTGTCGAGGTCGGGGTAGAAATAGGGCTTCATGGCTGTGTCGGCGAGGTTTGCTGCCCAGCGAACGAAATGGTCTACGGCGCACTGTGGGCGATAGGCGTCGTATATCTTCAGGCGGTAGCCGAGAGCCATGAGGTCGTTGCTGACGGCGCGCAGGCTGTCGGCGGCGACGCGTGTAAGGAGGGCTGTAGGCTGCTGATAGCCGTCGATACGCGAGCCTACGAAGTTGTATGTGCCGAAGTATCTTATCTCGAGTATTGCGTCGGGGACGGCGTCGGTCAGGGTAACGAATTGGCTGTTGTCCTGCAGGGGGTCGGGTTGCACTTCGGTCTTGCTGCAGCATGCTACAAAAAACATGCCGAGGATGAAAATGGGGATTATTTTTTTCATGGGGGGAGGTGGAGGGTTTTAGAGTTTTAGGGTTTTAGAGTTTTAGTGGGAATGAAAGGGGAGTGAGGAGGGAGTGAAAGGGGAGTGAAAGGGACAATAGATTTGTATCTGAAGTTATCGTTTTGGTTTTCGTTTTGGTTTTCGTTTTGGTTTTCGTTTTGGTTTTCGTTTTGGTTTTCGTTTTGGTTTTCGTTTTTAATCGACAAAGAAATCGTTGGAGCGGAAGGCGCCGAGATTGAGGCTAATACCGCCGTACATGGAATGGTTGGTGCCAAAGAAATAGAGGTCTATCCACTTGATTGGGCTGACGGAGAGACCGAGTCCGAAGTTGAAGTAGTGCTGGCGTGTGCCTTCGGTGACATCGTAATCGTGATAAATCGAAGCGTTGTGGTCGCTATCGACGTCGACGTTGACGGTGGTGGCATCCGTGAGACCTGCGTTGGTCTGACAATAGCCGACAACGGGCACAAGACGCAGCCAGGGGAGAACGGGGATCTGGTAGCCCAAATTTATCGACCAGGCGACGGAGTCGTTGTAGAGGGTGTTGGTTACATGGTTGTCGAACTTGTGTTCGGGACCTGCTTTCGAAAAGTCGAAATAGACGCCCAACACGTTGACACTGAATCCACCGCCGAAGTCGGTATAGTCGGTATGCATTCCCATCTGTCCGAGATGGAAGCCGATACCGGCACGTTCGGAGTTGTTGGAGAAATCAAACCATTGGGCTCTGCCCGACATTGCAACAAAGAGGATGGTTGCGAGAATTAATATCTTTTTCATGAGTTTAAAGGGTTAAAGGAGTGAATTACCATAAATGGCCATGAATTATTATTTTTCTTTCTTGATTTTTCGGTTTTTTCACACTATCGGCAACATGATTTATCTCGTATCTATCAACACGTTGAGGATTCCGTTGCGTCATTGGGAACTTTTGCAAATATACAGAAAAACTTCGTACGAAAACGAAAACGAAAACGAAAACAACTTCGAAAAGTTTTTTGAACGCAATTATTGAAATATTTAACTTTTATTTTAAATTTGTATTTTATTATATATACGCACCACAACAATAATCAACTATTTCATAGTAACTTACACCAACGATACATCTATTGTCAATCGGTTAAAAGGGTTAAAAAAGATAAATATGAAAACACGACATGCACAATTGGGGCTGACAGGAAGAATCTTTTTCGCAATTCTTATTATCTTATCCAGCACTATATCAAACACATGGGCTCAAGCCCAACATAATTTGACAAACAACGACACTGTAATTGTATATCCATGCGTTACGGGGTCGGGAACGATATATGACAACGGCGGTGAGAACGGCGACTACTCGAACAGCTTCGAGGGATGGGCAATAATCAGCGTTCCGCAAGGAGTCACCATCTCGTTGAGCGGCAGCTACAACACCGAGTCGGGCTACGACTACATTTGGGTGTATGACGGACGCGGACAGAGCGGCACAACGTTGGTGAACGGAGTCAGCGGAACGGGCAACATCAACGTTCAGTCGACAACAGGCTGGATAAGCATAAGGTTCCATACCGACGGGGGTTATGTGCGCAGCGGGTTCGCACTGAATTACAGCATCAGTGGTTCCGGTACTACCTGCAACAACCCAGTGTCGGACATAGAAATAAGTTCTATCACTACAACCACGGCCTCGATCAGCTGGACAGCGGACAATCCGTCGTCCACGTTCGTGGTGAGCCTCAATGGGGTGACTCAAAGCGTCAGTGGCAACACCCTGTCGCTCAGCGGTCTCAATCCGAACACATACTATGCCGTCACGGTCAGCGACCAGAGTGACAACATGTCGCCCTGCTGTGCGAGGAGTGCGTCGTTCCGTACGTTGTGCGGACTGATGTCGCCGCCGTTGGTGGAGAACTTCGACGACCACGGCATCGGACCCAATATACTGCCGTCATGCTGGGTGAGGCAGAAGAACTTTGACGACCCCGACGGGCGTTACCCACAGATATCGGGTGCGCAATACGTGTCGGCACCGGGTTCGCTGCTGATGTTCTGCGGTTCGAACGCAGAAGGCGGACATTGGGCGCTTGCGATAGGACCCGAGATCGACGGCGACATCAGCTCGCTCTTTGTGCGCCTACGCCTGCGTGCCACCAATGCGAGTGCGCGCATCGAGGTAGGCGTATGTGACGACACGACGCTGGTGAGCAACAACTTCACTCCTGTCGACACACTAACCATAACCAGCGCCAACACGTGGGAGGAAAAGGTCACCGACCTTAGCACCTACAGCGGCAACGGGAGGCGCATAGCGTTCCGGATGATTCGCAGCCTGCAGCCTGGCAACGGTGTGGTTGTCTATATGGACGGCCTGAGTGTCGAGCCCTGCGGCGTATGGCACATAAGCCGTCAGCAACGCGGCATCAGCGACTTCTACGTGCAGTGGGACAACATCGGGCAGCCCGCAGTGAGCATCGAAATCGGACCCGAAGGCTTCCTCCCCGGCACAGGAACAATGCACACCGACGTGACATCGCCCTACCACTTCACGGGGCTTAATGCGGGCACGACCTACCAGCTGCGCTTCTACGCCAACTGCGGAGGCTCGAACCGCGAGCAAGGCGGCATAAGTGCGTCGACCCTTGCGCGCGATGCAATTGCGCTCGATGTCTGTGAGGGTTTTGAGAACAACGGCGACAACCTTCCGTCGGGATGGAGGCGACCGACGACCTACGACAACACGCCACGCGCTTACACCAATGCTGCCCGCAGCGGCAGCCGGGGCCTCTATCTCCGCCCCTACTCGTCGGGCAATATCCACCCCATCGCCGTGATGCCCCGTATCGACACCATCGACATCAACCAACTCTCGCTCAACTTCTGGCTCCGCAGCAACGACTACAATACGGGCTACATCGAAATCGGCGTAATGGACTATCCCGAATACGCCAGCAGCTTCGTTCCCGTCGACACCGTTTACGCCACCACCTCGTGGAGCCTCAAGAAGGTTTCGCTTGCCTCCTACTCCGGCTCGAGCCGATACATAGCCTTCCGCGCCTACAATCCAACCACCAACTACGACTACCTCTACATCGACAACCTGCAGGTAGGGCCCTGCTTGGTCAGCGGACAGACAGTCACTAATATTGCGGCTCATCGCATCGAACTGCGCTGGGACACCGTGGGGGCTGATTTCGGCGCCGACAGCGTGACTATAGAATACGGAGGTGCCGGTTTTGCCGAAGGCGCAGGTACCATAGTACGCGTGCCTGTCGAGGGCAACGCAGTACAGACCATCGACGGCAAGCAACGCTTTGAGGTCAATGGTCTCGAAGCCGACAGCAGCTATGAGTTCATTATCTACGGCGAATGTGCGGGCACGGCAGTGCACTGCCATTTCGGTCGATTGTCAGCCCACACCCTTGAGGCCGACATTGCGCTTCCCTACTGCCAGCAGTTCGACGGGCTGGCCACAGGAGGACTGCCTGCCGGATGGAGCCGCCCGACGACATACGACAGCCGTCCGCGGATATGGAACAGCCAGAACCGCAGCGGAGACCGCAGCCTGCAACTGCGAGCCCAAGGCAACCTGAACTACGAACACTCGGTGGCCGTCCTTCCGATGTTCGATGTCGACAGCGTGCGCGGCCTGACCGTCAGCTTCTACAGCTACGGAACCAACGGCTACTCGCCCAAAATACAGGTCGGCGTTATGGACAATCCCAACGACGAAAGCACCTTCACCGCTGTCACCACCCATTCTCTTGCCAACGGCAGCTGGTATAGCCACGTCGCCGACCTTTCGTCCTACACCGGCACAGGCCGCTACATAGCTTTCCGTTACTACCACGAGAACTGCGACTGGTGCAGTTACGACGCCTACATCGACGACATCATCGTCAGCGATGCGGCGACGTATGACAAGAGAGTGTACAGCGTCAGTTCGCACGGTGCTTCGTTCAAATGGAAAGGCATCGGACGCGAATATGCCGGTGCCGTCATAGAATGGGGTCCACAGGGATTCGAACCTGGCACTATCCGCCGCGACACCGTCCTTGCCAACGAGCCCACTGACAACAACGGCTTCTACCGCTACACTGTCGACACCCTGCAACCCGGCACGACCTACGACCTCTTCATCACGGCCATCAGTAGCGACCTCGGCGACCTCTGCACCTACAGCCGACAAAGCTTCACCACCGCCGACGAACCGCTCCAAAGCAGCTATTGCTATGGTTTCGAAGATCTCGCTCCGGAGCAATATCCCTGGAACTACAGCTGGTACCGCCCGCTTATGTACGGTGCCGAGCCACGTGCCACCACCGATGCCCATTCCGGAACATACGCGATGTATCTGCGCAGCTATTACAACAACAACAATCCCGAATACCGCAGCCTTGCAGCCATGCCTCCCCTCGAGGAGGAAAGCCTCGACGGGTTGACACTGCGTTTCTACGCCAAAGGCAGCGGATCGAATAGCCGCTTCGCTATAGGCATGATGAGCGACCCTAACGATCCAAGCACCTTCGAAGGCATCGACACCTTTACCGTCAACCACGGCGACTGGCGTCAATACAGCATCGACCTTTCGCAATATACAGGCTCGAGCCGCCACATCGCTTTCCTCCACTACAGTCTTCCCACGTGGGAGAGTGGATGGGTCTATTTCGACAACATCACTATCAGCAGCTGCCGCATCTACGATATCAGTTCATACAGCCACACCACCTCCTCCTTCAACATCCGCTGGACGCCCGATGGCAGCATCGACAGCATTCAGATTGAATACGGTCCGCAGGGATTTGCCCCGGGGACGGGTTCGACCGTCGTCACCTCGGGTCCCAACACCACAAGCATAGCCATCACAGGGCTGCAATCGGGAACGATATACGACTACTATGTGCGCCCCTACTGCACGGGAAGCAACAACATCTGTGCCGAGCAGAAGCTGACCACTGCCACCCTCTCATCGCCCGTAGCTGCCGGCTATTGCGAAGATTTCGAAGCCTATTCCAACAACCAGCGCCCTGCATCCTGGACGGTACTGCAGTCGCACGACGGATGGCCCTTCACATGGACTCACGACAACAGCGCTTACTACACCTCGTACCAACGCGCCTTCGAGTTCCGCACAAACACTTCCGGCGGCAACCTTATCGTCATGCCAGCTGCCGAAGAGGACCTCGCCGACCTCCTCCTCTCCTTCAACGTCCGTTGCTCTGATGTCAACAATCCGTCACGTCCCATGCTCGAAGTGGGTGTGATGACCCTCCCCTACGACGCAACGACATTCACTCCCGTCGATACCATCAGGCCGACTTATAACTACCGCAACGTGACCGTAGACTTCGACTCCTACAACGGCTCCGGTCGGCACATCGCTTTCCGCTACACGGACGACAGCTACCGCATCACCTACATCGACGACCTGCAGCTCAGCCCCTGCATCCCAACACAGATCCATACCTCGATGGTTACCGACTCTTCGGTTACAATCAGTTGGACTCGCCTCGGATACACCGACACTACATTCATACTCTACGACACGGTGGGTGCCCCCTCTTTCAGCCACCACACCTTCTGCCTCGGGACCTCGACAGCCATCTCTGGCCTCCAGCCCGACCGCACATACCAATTCCGGCTCTACGGCAGCTGTCAGGACACGGCCCTCTATTGTCAAGGAGCATCACTCATGGTGACAACCCTCTCCGCTCCGCTCGTCATCCCAGTATGCGAAACTTTCGAAGGATACGCCACCGAGTCGCGCCCCATCGGATGGACGATACCTCTCGACGTACCATCCACCTACACCGTAGCAGGAGGACACTTGGGCCAGCAAGCAATGCGCCTCACGGTGCGCGGAGCCAACGAGCCCCTCGTCTCCTACGCCGCCATGCCTTTCCTGCAGACCGACAACATCAATTCTGTCCATTTCGAGGCCTGGACTACGACAGATGCCCTGTTGCCGCTGCTGACCGTCGGTATCATGACCGACCCCTACGACACATCGACATTCACCCCCATCCAGACATTTATTCCACTCCCCTACATCTGGACGCATATACGCTGTTCGTTCGAAAACTACAACGGAGCAGGACGCTACATCGCTTTCCGCGCCTCGGGCGGCAACGACGGTCTCGCATCTGTGCTCATCGATGACATCAGCCTCCGCTCCTGCGCAGTGACGACAGCGCACGCCATAACCCCTACCGAGAACAGCATCTCCCTACAATGGGGCACAACAGCACAGAACCAAGCCGTTATGGTCGAATACAAGGCCACAGGCTCCAGTGCAGGCGACTTCCTTCCCGGCACGGGCACCTCCGTAGTCGTAACCGACAGTCCGCACGTATTCAGCGACTTGCAGGAAGCCACGTGGTACACCTTCCACGTCTACCCCATCTGCGATTCCATCTCGGACGGATGCAACTACGAGACCACTGCGCTGCAAACGCTGCATCCCTGGGTCGACCTGCCTTACTGTGAGAATTTTGAGAGCATCAGCAGTCCTCTGCCCAACAACTGGCTCAACCTCTCAACCTCGTCCATCCCCTACCGCGACTATACCTACTACGGTCACGACTCCACACAGTCGAACTATGCCCGCCTCGTCGCCTCCTCGACCGACAGCACGCTCTTCGTCCTGCCACGCATCTACATTGGCTCCCGATGCCCCGTTCTCGACAATCTCTATGCCAACTTCTGGACCTACGGCAGCAGCAATATCGCCAGCGGCCTGTTCGAAATCGGTGTTATGACCGACGCCAACGAGCCCGCAACATTCACTCCACACGACACGCTGGAAATTCTGCCCGACGTATGGCAGCACCATACGGTTGCCATCAGTGACTACAACACCTCATCGCAATATGTCGCCTTCCGACTGCGCAGCACGGACGGCTCAAGCGTCAGCTGCAACTTCGACGACCTCTGCATGGAGAAGTGCGTCGCTGCTGACGTAGCGGTCTCCGACATAACCCAGAACAGCGTTACCATCACCTGGAACAACTACAGCGTCGACACCCTTATCTGCGAATACGCACCCGCGGGGACACCCCTCGGTAGCGGAACTGTCGTCGCCATCACCGAATCGCCATACACCCTCAGCGGACTCGCCGACGGTAGCGAGTACGAGTTCACCTTCGCCTCCGTTTGCGGATGCGACCAATACGGCACAGCCTACACCCCCGGCGGCGGCTCGTGGGGCGGCAGCGGCGGCTGGGGTGGCAGCGGCTGGGGCTGGTGGTGCTGCATACCCTGCAACTACGACTCCACACAACTATGCAACTTGTGGAGATGGGGACCCTGGACCGGCCATAGCTGGAGCTGGTGGTACAGCCAGAACGGTTCCGGCAGCTGGGTCACACCGCCCGTCATCGACGTCACCACCCAAGCGGCCATGCTCGAGACTCCCTACTGCGAAAACTTCGAGATTGCCGACAGTCTCCTCTTCCCTCCAAGCTGGCGACGCAAGGCCGAAAGCCACTACCCCGACATCGTGACCAACAACACTCATACGGGCGACAAATCGATGCGCTTCTATGCCACAACCGGAAGCAACTGCCACGCTGCCCTGCCTCCACTCGACATGGGCCTCACACCATCAATGGTACTCACTTTCTACGCCTATAGCGCCAACATCAACGCCACAACAGGCAACGCCCGCTTCATCGTCGGCGTGATGAACGATCCCGACAACATCAACACCTTCACGCCAGTCGACACCGTACAGCTCAATTCCGTAGACTCCTGGAATCAATATGTGGTCAATTTCGCCAACTACGCTGGCGAAGGACAGTACATAGCCTTCAAGTTTGCACCCGTCGGCGATAGCTACAGCGTCTACATCGACGACCTCTTCCTCGGTCCCTGCGCCATCAGTGGTACAACGGCCATCCCCGACGGCAGCAACGTGACGGTCAGCTGGACTTCGCACAACACGCCCGATCACGTACAGATACAATATGGTCCTCAGGGTGCCAACCCCATCGAGGCTGACTCGCTCTTCCGCACAGTCGATGCCTATAGCAGTCCGGCAACCGTCACCATCGACCCCGACAGCAGCTACGACTTCTATGTCAGCACCGTATGCAACGACACCGCCACGGGCGGATGCCTACTCGAACCCCTCACTGTCAATCCCTCCCTGCTGTTGCCATACTGCGAAGATTTCGAAGGCTACCTCAACGGTATGGTTCCCGACCGCTGGAAAGTAATCCAGCGTCACGTGGGACGTCCCAATTACCCTCTGACCGAGACACAGCACGAAGGTCGCCAGATTCTGGCCTTCTTCCCAGGCACCGGCAGCAACAACATCGTCTGCCTGCTCCCGCCGTTGCCCTACGGCGACAGTCTTGCAGGCAAGTGGGTCAACGTCATCATGTCGTCGAGCTACTACAACAACGTATATCTTGATTTCGGATACCTCCCTGACACCAATACCGCTGCCGGTTTCGTCCAACTCGGCACAGTTAAAAACACCAGCAACGAATCCCTCCAGCAATTCAGCACACAACTGACATTGCCTGCCGGCTACGCCAACGGCAACCGCCTGGCCATCCGTGCACGCAGCACCAGCGGCGACAACTGGATACGCCTCGACCGCATCATCGTCAGCAACTATCCTACGGCTCGCAACGTATCCTATATCCCCCACGGCGTCAGCCAGATGCAGCTGACCTGGGGCAACACCAACAACAACCCATACTACACCATCGAGTATGCTCCCGTCGATGCTTCTGCCAACGACATCCGTCAGGTCTCGTCCGACAGCTGCAGCGCACTCCTCTCTGATCTGAGACCCAACACAGACTACATAGCCCATTTTATCTCGCCCCTCGGCGAAAAGAACTGCCTCGAATACCGATTCCGCACTGCCGCCTATCAGCAGCTGCCCTACTGCGACGACTTCGAGAGCGCAAGCCAATACTCTATGCCCTCCGGATGGGTCAAGTACCATTCCTACAACAGCAACTATCCTCGCGTCGAACGCAACGTCCACTACACCTCGCCATCACAGTCACTGCAATTCCACAACAACTGCAGCAGCAGCCGCTGGTGCTCGGCCTCTATGCCCGATATCGACATCGATTCCATCCGCCACGCCTCTCTGCAGTTCCGTATGCGTACAGACTACGCCAACAACAACTACATCATCATCGGTGTGCAGACCGTACAAAACAACACAGGCACCTTTACACCCATCGACACCATCTATGGCACACCCTCCTGGCAGTCCTACAACATATCACTACAAAAATACAACGGCACAGGACGCTACATCACCTTCCGCTACCATCAATCCAACGGCAGTTGCCATTATGCATACATCGACGATCTGACAGTCTCAGCTTGTACGTTGCCCACTCTCACAATGGCCGGTTCTACAACCATCAAAGCAACCGTACCCACATCCGACAATGTCGACTACTACATCGAATACGCACCGCGCAACTTCGTTCAGGGCGAGCAGGACACCGTATGGAATGCCGACAGCACACAGTATACACTTGCACTGGCCTCGACCATCGTTCACGTCACCCAGAATCCCTTCTATATCGAAGACCTCGAGCCTTCCACTACCTATACTCTCTACACGCGCTGTGACTCGCTAACTCCCACCTGTGCCGCACCAACCACAATCACAACCGCAGGCCGCCTGCCGCTGCCCTACTGCGAGAACTTCGACAGCTACGATAATCTTGTCGTACCGCCCTTATGGTGGAGCTATAGCAGCTACGGCGACAACTATCCACGAACCTACGATGGCTGGTATACCAGCTGCTGTCGTACTATGGACTTTTATTGCAACCGCGACAATCTTCAATACACAGTATTGCCCGATTTCGATATCGACAGCATTCGACATCTCAGTATGGCTCTATTTTTGAGGATTCCCGACTACAATTACGTCAGACTTGCGGTGGGTGTGATGGACGACCGAACCAACTTCGCAACATTCACACCCATTGATACGCTGAGTTGTACCAGTAGCAACACAACGGTACATTTGATTTCGTTCGCAGACTACAATGCAGATGGACGATTTGTCGCTTTCCGCATCCTCAATACCAGCACTAGCCGACTCAGCGTTTTCCTTGACGACCTTTATGTTCAAGCCTGTCCCCAAGCCACAGCATCGCTCTCGGCTGGAACCACCGTCCGCTTCGATGTCGACACCACCCTCTCCGCTCCCGACTACTGGATTGAGTACGGTCCGCAAGGTTTCACACAGCTGACTGAAGACACCGTCTGGAACGCTGACAGCACACAGTACACACTGCAACCACACAACACCATCGTCCACGTCACATCCTCACCTTTCTTCATCACCGGACTCGACGAGAACACCACCTACGACTTCTATACCCGTTGCGACAGCACCGTCAGCACCTGCTTCCCAGTACAACGCATCACAACCGCATCTGTCATTTCGCTCCCCTACTGCGAGAACTTCGACAGCTACAGCACAGGAGAATACCATCAACCAACCGGTTGGTACGCTTACAGCAGTCAGAACGAAAATAACAGATATCCCTATTTATACAATTATAGTTCTTACTCCACAAGCAGTCCCAATAGCCTATACTTCTACAATCATAAGAATTACTTAGAATACATAGCACTTCCCGACATCGACATTGATAGTATCAGAAAACTTGATATGACTTTCAACATCCGTATGTGGTATAGTGCCTATCAATATTCCAAAATGATTATCGGAGTAATGGACAACCGCGTAGATTTCAACACCTTTACCCCTATAGACACCATTATATGCTCCAACGGCGGCTATTACCATACTAAGCATATATCGTTTGCTAACTATCAAGGTTCTGGACGTTTCATAGCCTTCCGCTATCTTTCGACCGACGGATGGTGTGAATGCTTTATCGACGACCTCCGCATCCAGTCCTGTCCACAGGCCACCGCCTCGCTATCGGCCGGCACCACCGTCCGCTTCGATGTCGACACCACCGTCTCTGCTCCCGACTACTGGATTGAGTACGGCCCGCAAGGTATAACGCAGCTGGCTGAGGACACCGTCTGGAACGCCGACAGCACACAGTACACACTGCAACCACACAACACCATAGTCCACGTCACATCCACACCTTTCTTCGTCACCGGACTCGACGAGAACACCACCTACGACTTCTACACCCGCTGCGACAGCGCCGTCAGCACCTGCTTCCCGGTGCAACGCATAAAGACATTGCAAGTAATACTCGTTCCCTACTGCCTCGATTTCAGCACCATCGCCAACAACCAGATGCCTCAAGGCTGGCGACGCTACAGCAACGACAGCAGCTATCCAAACTATCCATACAAGTACGACCACTATCTCTATTTCTACAAATACAGCACCACGTCGATCTGTCAAGCCGTAATGCCCGATTTCGACATCGATTCCATCAAGAGCCTGAACCTCTCATTCCACATGTACGGTGGTTATGTCAACGATGGTATTATTGTAGGAGTGATGACCAACCCCGACGATCCATCGACATTCACACCCGTCGACACTCACCGCGTGGCATACACCGGCGAATGGATACAAGTCAAACCGCGCCTCTATCGCTATAACGGCACTGGCCGCTTCATAGCTCTGCGCGAACTGTCTACAGGTACTTACCGCTACATTTATGCCAACCTTTTCTTTGTCGAAAACTGCGACATACCTTCCAATACCACCGCCACGCTCCACGGCAGCCGCACCATCCGCATCGATGCCGATGCCCAAAGCAGTACTGGTTTCCTCGTTGAGTATGGTCCACAGAATTTCAGCCAAGGACAAGGTACTCTGGTTCAGGTAGACCATCTGCCCTTCGACCTCGAGCTGGACTACAACACCACATACGACTTCTATTTCCGATGCGACACATCAACTGTAACCTGCCGGCCCAAGCAGACCGTGACCACACAGTCGCTGCCCTCGCCGCTGCCACTGTGCGAAGACTTCGAAAGCTCTGGCAACAATCTCCCCACGGGGTGGACAATGATTCCCGAAAGACAAAACTACGGAGAGGTTCGCGTTGTGAACAACAATGCTCACTCAACTTCGCACAGCTTGCAATTCGACTGCTACTACAACTACCGCAACAATGCAGTCTTGCCCGACCTTATAGTCGACAGTCTCAAGGATATATCCATCTCGCTGTGGCTGAAAGGACCGTCAGGTTCAAACATCATTGTGGGAGCGATGAGCGACCCGACGGACTTCAACTCGTTCGTGGCTGTACGCACGATAGCATGTGCTAACGACACCTATCAGCGACACCTTATCAATTTCAGCAGTCTGCCCAGTGACGCCCGTTTCATCGCTCTGCGCTCTATCACGCCCAACTCATGTTGCTGGCGATACCTCTATGTCGACGACCTCTATATCGACACCATCGGCGCTTCCGATTTCCGCATCACCAGCATCGAAAGTCAGGATGTGACCTTCGCATGGAGCCAGGTAGGTAATCCTGCCATGACCATCGAGTATGGGCCTGTCGGCTTCGCTCGCGGGACAGGAACGACGGTGACGGTCACACAGTCGCCCTACACCATCTCCGGACTCGACCCGCTGACGAACTACAAGTTCTACTTCGACGCCATTGCCCAGCCTGATGCAACAGGCTTCTGCAACACGAACTACAGCGACAGTGCAACGGTCTTCACGCCGGCAGGCGGCACGGGTTGCATCGACCCCACCAACCTCACTGCCGACTACACTGCTTGCTTCTACGGCACTTACGGCAACCCCTATTCCAACACCGGAATCATCGACTACGGCTCGGGCGACATCCGCAGCCGACACACCGTACACTACGACCCCAACGAGACCGACCCCCGCACGGGTGGCCTCCTCCATATCATCCCCGAGGGTGCCGATGCTTCCGTACGCCTCGGCAACTGGAACAGCAACAGCTCGTCTGCCGAAGGCGAAGCCATAACCTACAGCCTCTTTGTCGACACTACGGCTTTCGACCTCCTCGTCCTCAAGTATGCCGCCGTCCTGCAGGATCCGCTACACGCTCCCTCCGACCAACCCCGTTTCTCGCTCGAGGTGCTTGACGAAAACAACAACTTGCTCGACGCTCAGTGCGCCGCTGCCGACTTCATAGCCAACCGCAACCTCGGATGGAACGAAGCCGCAGGCAACGTACTCTGGAAGGACTGGACCACCGTGGGTGTCGACATGAGCCCCTACGCCAACCAGACCGTCCGCATCCGACTCACTTCGCGCGACTGCAACGAGGGCAGCCATTTCGGTTATGCCTACTTCACGCTGGAATGCATGTCAAAGAATATGCGCTCCGAACTCTGCGGCGATGTCGACAGCAACACGTTCTATGCTCCCGCAGGTTTCGCCTACCGATGGTATTCGTCAGCCGACACGACCGACACCATCAGCACCGCACAGAGCATCAAGGTGGCTACCGACACGGTGACATACTACTGCAAATGCTCGTTCGTCGACAACGCCAACTGCCACTTCACCATCTCGGCATACGCCGGCACACGCTACCCCATGGCCGACTTCAACTACAGCGTCGAGGTGCGCGACTGCCAGTTCCACGTCACCTTCAACAACACCAGCACCATCTCGGCCGATGGCATCAACCCCTTAGGCACAGGCGAGCCGTGCGAGAGTGCCATTTGGGACTTCGGCGACGGAGAGGCATCGACTAACTACAACGTCTCGCACACCTACGACACTCCGGGCACATACAACGTCCGTCTCGTCAGCGGCATCGCTGACGACGCCTGCACCGACACGGCATCCATAACCCTCACCCTCGCTCTGCCGCCTACAAACTACAGTCTCACTGGCGATTCGAACATCTGCCTCGGACAGAGCGCAACGATATCGCTCAGCGGCGCTCGCGACTTCAAATGGAACAACGTCACCTTCGACTCTACAGTTATCAATCCTCAGCTCTCGCGTCTCAATTACACCACGCCCGACAGCACTACTACCTACACCGTCTTCATCGTCGACAGCAACGGATGCGCCGACACCCTCACCCACACCGTCAACGTGTTCCCCGTAAGCTACAACGACATACACGAGACAACTGTCGAAAACGACCTGCCTTATATATATATTAATAACATATATATATGCGACACACTCGACACCATCGCCCTTACCAACTTTGTAGGTTGCGACAGCATCGTCCACTTCTCACTGCACGTCTATCGCAACGTCGCGGCTTCTGCCGACAGCACCATCTGCCAGTCGCAGCTACCTCTCGTCTGGAACGGCGCGACCTTCGACTCTGCTGATTTCAGTTCTCACTTCTCAGTTCTCACTTCTTCCAAGACCGACACGCTGACCGCCCACACCGGCGCCGACAGCGTGCTCACCATGAACATCTCGGTCATACCTTCCACCTACGCTACCATTTTCGACACCATCGTCGAGAACCAGCTCCCCTACACCTTCAACGGCGTGACATTCGACTCGGCAGTCTTCAATTCCCAGATTTCAATCACCAACGCCCTCGGCTGCGACAGCATCATCAGCTACAACCTCTTCGTTCACACAAATGTAAGGGATACCGCTGACAGCACCATCTGCTACTCGCAGCTGCCGCTGGCATGGAACAACGTAACTTTTGACTCGACTGATTTCAATTATCAGTCATCACTTTTCACATCCTCCAAAACTGACACTCTCCTTGCCAGCACCGGCGCCGACAGCGTGCTCACCATGCGGATGACAGTGAATCCCGTATACAATCTGCGCGACACGGCACAGACCTGCGAGAAAGCGTTACCCTACGCATGGCGCGACACAATCTTCAATGGCGGAACTACCACGGGCGACTACACCTTCCACCGTCTCAGCATGAGCGGCTGCGACAGCACAACAGTTCTGCACCTCGTAGTCGACTCGAACACACACAGCTACGTCTCGCAGTCCATCATCGAAAACAACCTGCCTTTTGTCTGGAACGGCGTGACGTTCGACTCGACCGACTTTAATTTTCAACTCTCGGTTTTCAGTTCCACTAAGTCCGACACCCTTGTCAACAGCAAAGGTTGCGACAGCATCGTGACGATGACGCTTACCGTCTTCGAAAATGTAGGCAACACCGTCGACAGCACCATCTGCCAGTCGCAGCTGCCTCTCGTCTGGAACGGCATCACTTTCGACTCGGCTGATTTCGATTCTCAATCCTCTGTTTTCAATTCCTCCAAGTCTGCCACCCTCACAGCCCATACCGGCGCCGACAGCATAGTGTTGATGAATGTAACCATCATCCCCACCGCCTACGCCAACGTGCACGAACATATCAACGAAAGCATGCTGCCTTACGTCTACCACCATCACACTTACAATGGACCTGCAACGGGCGACACTCTCCACATCACCAGCCTCGCAGGATGCGACAGCATCGTTACTTTCAGTCTCAGCGTGGGCTACTCGCTCGACAGCACCATCTGCCAGTCGCAGCTGCCCCTCTCATGGAACGGCGTGACCTTCGACTCGACCGATTTCAATCCTCTCTCTTCACTTTTCACTTCCACCAAGACCGACACACTGACCGCACAAACGGGTGCCGACAGCATAGTCGCTATGACTCTCTCGGTCATACCGACCACCTACGCTACCATTTTCGACACCATCGTCGAAAACCAACTGCCCTACACCTTCAACGGCGTGACCTTCGACTCGGCTGCCTCCAATTCCCAGATTTCAATTCTCAACACTCTCGGCTGCGACAGCATCATCAGCTACAACCTATTTGTACACATGAATGTAAGGGATACCGCCGACAGCACCATCTGTCAGTCGCAGCTGCCTCTGGTCTGGAACAACGTAACTTTTGACTCGACTGATTTCAATTTTCAATCCTCAATTTTCAATTCCACCAAGACCGACACGCTGACCGCCCACACGGGTGCCGATAGCATCCTGACCATGCTGCTGAACGTCATACCTACCACCTACGCCGAAGTATTCGACACCATCATCGAAAACCAGCTCCCCTACACCTTCAACGGCGTGACCTTCGACTCGGCTGTTTCCAATTCACATATTTCAATTCTCAACACCCTCGGATGCGACAGCATTATCAGCTACAGTCTCTTCGTACACAACAATGTAAGCGTCAGCATCGACAGTTCCGTTTGTCCGCACCAATTACCTGTAGCATGGAACGACAGCATTTTCACAGGCCCAGGCTCAAAGACCACCATCCTCACAGCAGCCTCTGGTGCCGACAGCATCCTTACCATGACTCTCGCCCTCTATCCCGTATACCACTGGATGGACACCGCCGTGGTATGCCGCAACACATTGCCTTTCACTTGGCGCGACACCGCGTTCGCCGACACCGCGACATCAGGCAACTATACGCTCGCACGCCAGTCCATGCACGGATGCGACAGTATCATGTCGCTCAACCTCACAATTGGCGAAGTTTTCGACTACTACGATACCGTCGCCGGATGCTCCTCACAACAACCCCTCTCTTGGCGCGACACGACAATCAACATGCTTTACGAGACTTCCGACTCGACGGCTACAGACCAAGTCAACGACATCTCGCTCCACCGGCTCACCACTCTCGGATGCGACTCCATGCTACATCTGCATCTTACCGTATCACCCGTCTTCAACTTCAACGACACCATCGTCATCTGCCAGAACTCTCTGCCCCTCGAATGGAAAGGCGTGACGTTCGACTCTTCCGATTTCTATTCCCAACTCGCCACTCTCAACACCAACGTGTTCGACTTCTCACTCAATGGCCAGACTGTCAATCTCTGCGACAGTTCACATCATCTCAATCTCACCGTCGACACCAACACTCACTCCGTCATCTCGCAAAGCATCGTCCAGAACCAACTGCCTTACACTTTCCTCAGTCTGACAGCAACTTACGACAGCCTCGACCAAGGCTCCAATTCTACAACTATCACCACCATCCTCACAACGGCCAACCAAAAGAGCTGCGACAGCATCATCGACTATTCTTTGACAATCTATCACAATCTCACAACCTCTGTCGACAGAACCATTTGCCAATCCGAGTTGCCTCTCGTATGGAACGGCGTAACGTTCGACCTGACTGATTTCGATTTTCAATCCGCTACTCTCACCTCCACCAAGTCGGCAACCCTTGCTGCCCACACCGGAGCTGACAGCGTGGTGACCATGAACCTCCACGTCAACCGCACCTACACCGCCGACGAAGTGGCCAGCATCTGTCAGGATGCTCTACCCTATTCATGGCACGGCGTCACCTTCGACGCCTCCGATTTCGATTTCCAAGCCTCTGTTTTCAATTCCGACAAGACCACCACGTTCTTGACACAATTCGGATGCGACAGCACCTTCAACCTCTCTCTCCACGTGGGCGAAGTATACAGTGTTGTCGAACATATCGAAAGTTGTGAACCCATTATGTGGAACGACGGCAACACCTACACTTCCGACACCTACGGCCCGCAAATTACTCTGCCTACCATCGATGGATGCGACAGCGTCGTCACCCTCGACTTCTCCATCTCCGCGCCCACCTACACCAACATCGCCGACTCCTTCTGTCTCGGAACCGTCTATACTTTCCACGACCAGCCTCTAACTGTTGGCGGCATATACTACGACACCCTCCAGACCACAGAACACTGCGACAGCATCGTCGCGCTCACTCTCACGGGACTTGCCACTCCAGAGCTGACCATTGCCGCCAAGCCCGACTGCGAGAGTCTCTCCTACAACATCTCCGTCAACTCTTCTGTCGACTACCTCCGCTGGACTTGCGAAAACCAAAACTGGAATTCGGCTTGGGGTCCGCAAAACGGAACCGAACTGCTCGTCCGACCCTCCGTGCCGACAACACTCACGCTTACGGCCGACTATCTGCCGCAAGAAACTTGCCCCACCTCACAGTCCATCAACCTTAACCCCATAGTCCAACCTCTTGCCCAAATGCAAGTAACTCCCGAGTTCCTCACATACGAGCAACCCGACCTTTCCGCTTCCAACCGCAGCTCCGGCGAACTACGCCACACGTGGTTCGTCGATGGAGTGGACTTTGGCGACGGGGAGCAGATTGCATACACGCCGGACATCTTTGCCGACTCGGTAAGCCTGATGCTGACCGTGCAGTCGGAACACTGCTACGATACGGCCACGCGCATCATCCACATCCTGCGCAACAGCGTCTACGCTCCAAACGCTTTCACTCCCGACGAAAGCACCAACCGCGAATTCTTCCTCCAACTCGACGGAATTGTCGACTTCGAACTCGTCATCTACAACCGTCAAGGACTTCAGGTGTTCCACACCACCGACCCCTCCAAACATTGGGACGGCACCTACAAAGGCAAGCCCTGCCCGCAAGCCAACTACGTCTGGATTCTTAACTACACCATCAATACCATGCCAGGCATCCCACAGACTCAAAAGGGCTCCGTCCTCCTCCTCAGATAACCCCCATTAAACCCATTAAACCCATTAAACCTAAAACCACAAAACCACAAAACCCCATCATAATGTACACCCCAGATCTAGGGCTCTATATAGCCCACTCCGACGAAGGCAACCTTACCATCAACTCCCGCATGGCCAACCGCCATGGTCTAATCGCTGGCGCCACAGGCACCGGCAAAACCGTAACCCTGCAGGTTATGGCCGAATCGTTCTCGCAAGCAGGCATACCCTGCTTCATGGCCGACATGAAAGGCGACCTCAGCGGCATCGCAAAAGCCGGCTCGATGAGCAGCTTCATCGAGAAACGCAAAGATGCATTCGGCATCCCAGACCCACAATTCCAACCTTGCCCCGTAAGGTTCTACGACGTCTTTGGCGAACAAGGCCATCCCATCCGCGCCACCATCTCGCAAATGGGTCCGCAACTGCTGTCGCGCCTGCTCGGTCTCAACGAGACGCAGGACGGCGTGCTCAACATCGTCTTCCGCATCGCCGACGAGCAGGGGCTGCTCATTCTCGACCTCAAGGACCTTCGCGCCACCCTCGACTACGTATCCAAACATGCCAAGGAATACACAACAAAATACGGCAACATCTCGTCCGCAACCGTCGGTGCCATTCAGCGCGCGCTCCTTCAGCTTGAGAACCAAGGTGCCAACCAATTCTTCGGAGAGCCCTCGTTCGACATCCACGACCTTCTCCAGACGGAGAACGGCAAAGGCATAATGAGCGTCCTCGCTGCCGACAAGCTGATGCTGCAGCCAAAACTCTACAGCACCTTCCTTCTCTGGCTTATATCGGAGCTTTACACCACCCTGCCCGAAGTCGGCGACCAGCAGGCACCCAAGCTCATCTTCTTCTTCGACGAGGCCCACATGCTCTTCCAAGACACATCCAAAGCTCTCATCGACAAGATTGAGCAGGTCATTCGCCTAATCCGCAGCAAAGGTGTCGGCATCTACTTCATCTCGCAACTTCCCACCGACATTCCCGACAACATCCTCGCCCAACTCGGCAACCGCGTGCAGCACGCCCTCCGCGCCTATACCCCTCGCGACCAGAAGGCCGTCAAGGTGGCTGCCGAAACCTTCAGGGCCAATCCTGCTTTCAAGACCGAGGAAGCCATCACCACACTCGAAACGGGCGAAGCGCTCGTCAGCTTCCTCGACGAAAACGGTGCTCCGGGGATTGTGCAAAAGGCCAAAATCCTCTTCCCCTTGTCACAAATAGGCGCCATCACCGCCGCCGACCGCAACGACATCATCAGTCGCAGCACCATCGGCAACAAGTACAACACCCTTATCGACCGCGAAAGCGCATACGAAATCCTCTCATCGACAGCCGTCAGCATCGAAGAAGAGGAACCTGTCGATACTCCTGCCACGACAAGCAAGGAGCCCAAAAGTGCCAAGAAGAAAAGCTCGCTGCTCGGCAAAGTCGGCAAAGCCATCCTCACGGCCGTGACAGCCACTCTCGGCACCGTCGTAGGCACCGCCGTCAGCGACAAAGTCAGCGGCAAGAAGACCAAATCGAGGACTTCTGCAGGTCAGAAAATCGTCAAAAACGCCACCTCCTCAGCAACACGAACCATCACTCGCGAACTCACACGCGACATCCTCGGCAACCTTATAAAATAAACCTATATTTAAAACGGCGAATTAAGCGAATTAAACGAATTTATATTTAGAAATTTGTTTTGCTAAACAAAACGCGAATTAAACGAATTTTTGAGATTACATTTAAACCCTAAAACCTTAAAACCTTTAAACCTTAAAACCTTTAAACCCTTAAACCTTTAAACCCTTAAACCCTAAAACCTTTAAACCCTAAAACCTTTAAACCCTAAAACCCTAAAACCCTTAAACCCTAAAAACCTTAAACCCTAAAAACCTAAAATCTCCCCCCATGAAAAAAACAACCTGGATCATTCTCGGCCTCATCGCCGTAATCGCAGTATGGGCAATCTCTGCCAACAACAAAATCAACCTCAAACACGAAGCAGCCACAAGCAAATGGGCCGACGTACAGGCCGACTACCAGCGTCGCAAAGACCTTGTCGAACAAGCCATTAACGTCGTTAAAGGCGCAGGCAACTACGAGCAGGGAACTCTCGAAGCCGTAATCAAAGCCCGCAACAACGCTCCCCAACTCGACGCCAACGACCTCACCGAAGAGAACATCGCCAACTTCCAGAAAGCCTACGACAAGATGGCACAGGAAATGACACGCGCCATCAACGTCACCGTGGAACGCTATCCTGAGCTCACCGCCACCAAGAGCTACCAGGAATTCCAAGCCCAAATTGAAGGCTGCGAAAACCGCATCAACGTCTCGCGCAAAAAATTCAACGAGGCCGTTCGTGCATACAACTCTGCCATCATCGTCTTCCCCAACAACCTCATTGCATCCATTTTCGGACACAAACCCATGGGCTATTTCAAGGCCTCCGAAGGTGCCGAAGAAGCACCCGACACCTCTTCGCTACTCTAAATACTCACTTTTTTCATAACTATAATCGTGCAATGAAACGATTCCTCACACTTATCCTTGCGCTCGTTGCAGCGGCAATCGGATACGCGCAAAGTCCTTACGAGCAAACCGGATGGCTTCCCGACAAGGGGAACCATCTGGTTTATGACTTCTGCGACATCCTCTCGGCCGAGCAACGCGACGCCCTCGAAAGGCGGCTTACCGACTTCAACGACAGCACTTCCAACCAGATAGCCATCATCTTCACGCCGGCATTCGGCGGGCGCGACATATCCTCATTCGCCTTCGAAGTGGGCGACGCTTGGGGCATAGGACAAAGTTCACTCTCGAACGGAGTACTCATCGTCATCAAGCCCAAAGACAACACCGACGGACAGGTCGAGATAGCCACAGGGACGGGATTGGAAGGCGCCCTGCCCGACATCTTCTGCAAACGCATCATCGAGGACATCATGATACCTCATTTCCAGAACGATGACTACTACGGTGCCCTCGATGCAGCCCTCGATGTCATACTCCCAGTATGCGCCGGCGAATACAGCTTCAGCCAATACAAGGAAGATCGCAATACGCCACTCTCCACCCTCGTCATCTCCATATTCATTGTCGCCGCCATCTGTTGGCTCGTCTACAAAGCCGACAAGAAGACTGGTGGCGGCGGTGGCGGCTACTACGGAGGCAACACCCGCATGAGCGGATGGGGCGGCGGGCCCTGGGGCGGCTCCTCGGGCGGCAGCTCCTGGTCCGGTTCCTCAGGCTCCTTCGGCGGATTCGGCGGCTTTGGAGGAGGCTCCTTCAGCGGTGGCGGAGCGTCAGGCCGATGGTGATTCGCGACATTTGACTAAAGGGCACCTCGAATAATTATTTTTTGACACGAATTGAGCGAATAAGTTGCTAAAAACCAACGAATTTATTTTGCAAAACAAAATGCGAATTAAACGAATTATAGAGGTTACTTTTTAAACGGCAAATTAAGCGAATTAAGCGAATAAATATATTGCCGTTAAGAAATTTGTTTTGCAAAACAAAACGCGAATTAAACGAATTTTAGAGGTTACATAAAACCTTAAAACCCTCAAACCTTTCGAACCTTTCACCCTTCAACCCTTTAACCCTTCAACCCTTTCACCCCCTATTTTGAACAATTGTTGATAAAAAATTCCATCTCTTTTGTTCATATCAGCAAAATAAAAACTAATTTTGCAAACACATAATTCATCACTCTACTATCAGAAACAAAAACATAACAATATGAGATTCATTATAAATAGCCAGCTCTTCCTTAAACACCTCAACTCCATTAGCGGTGTCATTACGAACAACAACACCATTCCCATCATCTCCTGCTTCCACCTGCACCTTGATGGCAATGTGTTGACCGTCAAAGCCACCGACCTCGAAACCACCATGATAAGCCATATCGAGCTCGAAAACGCACGCGTCGACGGTATCGACACTGTCGCCGTTCCCGCCAAGCTCCTTCTCGACATGCTCAAATCGATGGACGATATGCCGCTCAACTTCGCCGTCGACCCGAACAACTACAGCATCGAAATCGGCTCTGGCAAAGGCAAATACAACCTCGCAGGACAGAATGCCGAGACGTTTCCCGCCATGCCCGAAATGAAGGAAACCATCCGCACCTCCATGCCCGCATCCGTGCTCGTCAACGCCATCAACAAAACCGCTTTCGCCGCCTCCAACGACGAAATGCGCCAGCAGATGTCGGGCATCTTCTGCGAAATGACCCCCGAGAACGTCACCTTCGTCGCTACCGACGCTCACAAGCTTGTCCGCTACCGCCGCAACGATATCCACGCCGACGAAGCAGCCAGCTTCATCCTGCCCAAAAAGCCCATCTCGCAGGTCAAGAACATTCTCTCCTCCAACAAAGAGGACATCGATGTGACCATCGACTACAACAATACCAACGTCTTCTTCTCGTTCGACAACTTCCTTATAATCTGCCGACTCGTTGACGGCAAATACCCCAACTACGAAGCCGCTATCCCAAAAGACAATCCCAACAAGCTCACCATCGACCGACAGACTTTTATCAACACCCTCAAACGCGTGAGCCTCTTCGCCAACCAGTCCACACACCAAGTGCGACTCGCCATCAAGGAGCGCGAAATCGAAATCTCGTCCGAAGACCTCGAATTCTCGAACAAGGCCCACGAGACCATCCCCTGCAGCTATGACGGCGACCCGATGGAAATCGGATTCAATGCCAAATTCCTCACCGAAATGGTCTCCAACCTCGACACCGAGAACATCCTCATCGAGCTCTCACACCCCTCTCGCGCAGGCATCATCTTCCCCATCAGCGACGACGAAAACGCTAAAAACGAAGACATCCTCATGCTCGTCATGCCCGTCATGCTCGCCAACTGATACCACACACGGCTTATAGCAATCCAATCCATACACTATTACCTCATCTTTCTTGAAAATCCCACCATCCCACGGCGGGATTTTTCCCTTTTAAAAACATTTTCTGCTTAATTCCTGGCCAATTTATGGTATTTCCTGTTAAAACTATTTTTTTGACCATTCCCTTACATTTTTTGTTCATAATTTTGTCAAATTTCTGCTCTAAGAGCATTTGAAAAATGATATTTTAAGGTAACCTCTAAAAAATCGTTTAATTATCTTCGTTGACATTTCTTTGGCTCGGAAAAGCAAACAAGTTTTCTTTTCTCTCGCTTTGCGAAACGTTCGCGTTTTGTTAGCAAAACAAATTTCTAAATATCAATTCGTTTAATTCGTACAATTCGCCGTTTTAAATATTTATTAGAGGTGCTCTTAAGAGGTTAACTAACTATAATATGATTCTGTGGCACTGGCTCGCTGCTTTTAAGTAATGATTAAAAAAGTTGTATCGATTAAGGCTTGGAGAGCCTTGCCATCAATAACCCCACATGCAGTGTGGGGATGTTGGATGTCCGTTTATTAGCGTTTCGAAGAAAAGCGCTCTCATTAGTTGTCATCGCTTCACCTTATTATTACATCTTCACTATGTAGAAATTAAAAAAAAATTATTACTTTTGCACCATTATGAGCAACGCAAAAAACAAACGCCACGGCAAGATAAGACTTTGGGCTGGAAGAACTTCCACCATTTTTAGCATCATGTTGGTGCTATTCGTTTTCGGGCTACTATTGTTCGTCGAATTCCATTCCTACATGGCCACTAACAAAATGCAGGAACGTATCGCCTACCAAGTCGACCTCAACCCATTGACCACAGAAGAAGAGGCCCTCAGCCTGCGCGACGAGCTGCAACACCTCGACTACGTCAACTCTGTCGACTACATCTCCGCCGACGAAGCCGCACGGCTCTTCAGCGATCAACTCGAAGAGGACATCCTCTCTCTTCTCGACAGCGTCAACCCACTCTACCCTACCCTCATGGTAACACTCAAGGCGAACAACAACCCGTCCAAAATCACCGAGCAACGCAAAACCTTCGAACGTGAGGTCATGGAATATTCAAACGTCGATGGCGTCACCTACCAGGAAACCATGCTCAACGACCTCAGTCTCATCTTCTACAAGCTCTCCTGGTTCCTCATCATCTTCGTCGTTCTGCTGCTCATCGTCTCCGTAGCTCTCATCAGCACCACAATCCGTATCGCCATCTACTCCAACCGTCACACTATCAAAACCATGACCATGGTAGGTGCAAAAATGGGCTTCATCACACGCCCCTTCCTTTGGTGCAGCATCCTCTACGGCTTCCTGGGCGCTCTCTTTGCAACAATCCTCATGTATGCAGCCATCTATGTTTTCAACAAGCAGTTCCACCTCGCCCTCTTCCACCCACGCTACTTCACTGGCTACGCCATCCTTATTGCCGTCGTCTTTATAGTAGGCATCGCCATATCATTCATAGCAACCTACTTCTCCGTCCATCGGCACATTCGCTCCAAAAACACAGAATATTAAAACAACACATTCATAATCATCCAATCATGAGCAAAAACAACACAACCAATAAAAACAACACACCCGAACCGCAGTCCGAGAACTTCGTCTTCGGAACCATGAACTACATCCTCCTCGGCATCGGCATCGTCCTGCTCGGCTTGGGATACATTCTCCTTTGCGGAGGCGGCAGCGACGACCCCAACGTCTTCAACCCCGCCATGTTCGACAACCGTCGCCTCGTCGTCGCCCCACTCTTTATCGTCATCGGACTCGTTGTCGAAATCTGCGCCATCATGTTCCGCAGCAAAAAAGACAAAAAGTAACTTCTATATTCATAGAATACGCGTTTTGCTCGCAAACCCATTCAACCCATCAAACCCATTTATTTAAAAAAAAACACCTCAAATGGACTGGTTTCAAGCATTAATCCTCGGCATCGTACAAGGACTCACCGAATATCTTCCCGTAAGCAGTAGCGGACACCTCACCATCGGCTCCGCACTCTTTGGCATCGACGGCGAATCCAACCTCACATTCAACATCGCTGTCCACGTGGCCACCGTGCTCAGCACCTGCTTCATCCTCTGGAAAGAGATTGTCTGGATCTTCAAAGACCTCTTCCAATTCAAATGGAACGAAGGCACGCGCTACACCGTAAATATCATCATCTCAATGATACCCATCGCCATCGTCGGACTCTTCCTGAAAGACAAAGTCGAAGCCATCTTCGACACCTCCAATGCCGAAGCCCTGTTTGGAAATCCGCTGTTTATTGTGGGCTGCTGCCTCATGCTTACCGCTTGGCTGCTGACATTCTCCTACGTCGCCAAACCACGTCAGAAAGAGAACATATCCCCTCTCCACGCGTTCATTATCGGCATCGCACAGTCTCTGGCCGTCCTGCCCGGCCTGTCGCGCTCCGGAAGCACCATAGCCACCGGCCTTATGCTTGGCAACAACAAAGAGCGCCTCGCACAGTTCTCTTTCCTTATGGTCATACCCCCAATCCTCGGCGAAGCACTGCTGGATTTTAAAGACCTTGTCAGCGGAAGCGCCGCAGCCGAAGGTGCAACGACCGCCATCGGCACCTTCCCCCTCATCGTCGGTTTCCTCGCAGCCTTCATCGTCGGTTGCTTGGCATGCAAATGGATGATCAACATCGTCAAGAAAGGCAAACTGATTTGGTTCGCCATCTACTGCGCCATCGTCAGTTTCCTGAGCCTCATACTGCCCTATGTCGCCTAAGCCAGGGCTCATTATCCCCATCGACAAACCTGTCGGCTGGTCCTCGTTCCAGGTCGTCAACAAGCTGAAATGGCATATCAAGCACTCCTTCGGACTGAAAAAATTCAAGATAGGACACGCTGGCACACTCGACCCGCTGGCCAGCGGCTTGCTGCTGGTGTGCGTCGGCAGCGCCACCAAGTGCATCGACGAGCTGCAAGCCGGCATCAAGGATTATAGCGGCACCATGGTTCTCGGTGCCACAACACCATGCTTCGACCTCGAACAAGCCATCGACGCCTACTATCCTGTCGACTCGATCGACACCGACAGCATCGATACCGCACGACAATCGTTCCTCGGCGACATACAGCAGATTCCTCCCGTCTTCTCCGCCGTGAAAGTCGACGGCCAAAGGGCTTACGTCTCAGCCCGCGAGGGCGTGCAGGCCGACATTGCGCCTAAACATGTGACCATCTACAGTTTCGACATCACAGCCTTCCGCCCTGCCGAGCTGCCTCTCTCTCATACCAGTAGCCAACCCCTCACTCCTTCCGACTCGCTCCCAGCACCCCACGCCTCTGCCCCGCATCTCTACCGCAACCCTCAGGGTACAGTTCCCGAAGGACTACCACAGGTCGACTTCCGCATATCCTGCAGCAAAGGCACCTATATCCGCAGCATCGCACGCGATTTCGGACAGGCTCTCCATTCGGGAGCATTCCTCAGCGCTCTGCGACGCGAACGCATAGGCGACTACTCAGTCAATCAAGCTCTTGCCGTTGACGACATCGACACTGTCATCACCCCCGACAATCCCGATTACAAACCTCTCGCCGACCTCTGACGCCACCCATCCCACAACCTCCTTTCGACTTCCGCTTTTGTTAAATAGCCCCAAAAGCGTGCCAAAGACAACTCCATCATCTGACGGAGTTTAGCATCTCTATTTAGCAGAAAAATGTTAAAAAACTTGACTTCTGCTTCTGAATTTCGTATCTTTGCAAAACTTCAAACAAAAAAATCTAAAATTCATAAAATTCACATCTCACTCGCAACCCCATTAATTCCCCCAGATGATCAACACTCTTTATTCGACAATGAAACTGTCGCAGTTCAAGTTCAATCTGCCCAAAGACCTCATCGCAGAAAAGCCTTCCAAACTGCGCGACGAAGCACGCCTGATGGTCCTCGACCGCAAAAACCAGACCATCGAGCATAAACTCTTCAAAGACCTCATCAACTACGTCGATACCGACGACGTGGTAGTTGTCAACAACACCAAGGTCTTCCCCGCCCTGCTCAGTGGCGAAAAGGAAAAGACCGGCGCCCAGATCACCGTCTTCCTCCTGCGCGAGCTCAACCCCGAGACCAGGCTGTGGGACGTCGTCGTCGACCCCGCACGCAAAATCCGTATCGGCAACAAGCTCTATTTCGGCGAGAGCGGCTCTCTCGTAGCCGAAGTCATCGACAACACAACGTCGCGCGGACGTACCATCCGCTTCCTCTACGACGGCTCGCACGAGGAGTTCATCAAGCTCATCAAGAGCATGGGACAAACCCCACTGCCCGACGAGCTGCGTGCCATGCGCGACATCACCAACGAGGACAAGGAACGCTACCAGACCATCTACGCCAAAGAAGAAGGCGCCGTAGCAGCCCCGGCAGCAGGTCTCCACATCAGCCGCGAACTCATGAAACGCTTCGAAATCAAAGACGTCAAATGGGCCGAACTCACACTCCATGCCGGCATCGGCAACTTCAAGCCCATCGAGGTCGAAGACCTTAGCAAGCACCGCATGGATTCCGAAGAAATGCACATCGACGAGGAATGCTGCAACCTCATCAATACAGCCAAAAACACCGGACACAAGGTCTGCTGCATCGGCACGACAACCATGAAAGCCATCGAGACCGCTGTCACCATCCCCGGCAAAGTATGCCCCTACTCCGGCTGGAGCAACAAGTTCATCTTCCCGCCGCACGAGTTCACTATCGCCGACATGATGGTTACCAATTTCCACCCCTCCATGTCTTCCATGTTCATCATGGTTTCCGCTTTCGCCGGACCCGAATTCCTCATGCAGGCCTACCAGACCGCCATCAAGGAGAAATACAAGTTCCACACTTACGGCGACGCCATGCTCATTCTCTGACACGTACTTTCTTTAAACTTCATCAAATCGCTTCCCCATGACTCCCCTCGCCGAAACGCTTCGACCCACCTCGCTCGACGACTACATCGGTCAGCAGCACCTCGTCGGACCGGGTGCTGTCTTGCGCACCCTTATCGAGAGCGGCCGCATCCCTTCAATGATCTTCTGGGGACCTCCCGGCATCGGCAAGACCACTCTCGCCATGATAATCAGCAACACCCTCCACCGTCCGTTCCATACGCTCAGCGCCATTAGCAGCGGCGTCAAGGAGGTGCGCGAAGTCATCGAGCAAGCCAAGAAAGAAGAAGGCGCAATACTCTTCATCGATGAAATCCACCGCTTCAACAAGTCACAGCAGGACTCGCTGCTCGGCGCCGTGGAACGCGGTACCATAACCCTCATCGGCGCCACCACCGAGAACCCCTCTTTCGAAGTCATCTCCGCACTCCTGTCGCGCTGCCAAGTCTATGTGCTCAAGGAATTTGGCAAAGCCGAAATGGAGCAGCTGATAGACGCCGCCGTCAAGCACTACGCCGCACAGGGGCGGACCATCGAAGTCAAAGAGAACGAAGCCCTGCTCCGCATCAGCGGCGGCGACGCCCGCAAGCTCCTCAACGCCTTCGAGCTGGTCGCCAACCGCGACAGCAGCCAGCACCTCGTCATCGACAACGACAAAGTCACCAATGTCATACAGCAGAACCTGGCCCTCTACGACCGGCAGGGCGAGATGCACTACGACATCATCAGCGCCTTCATCAAGTCGATGCGAGGCAGCGACCCCAATGGTGCTGTCTACTGGCTGGCACGAATGATCGAAGGCGGCGAAGACCCCGTATTCATCGCCCGCCGCATGCTCATCTTCGCCAGCGAGGACATCAGCAACGCCAACCCCAACGCGCTACTGCTGGCCAACGCCTGCTTCGAGGCCGTCACCAAGATAGGCTATCCCGAATGCCGCATCACCCTCTCGCAATGCGCCATCTATCTGGCCAACAGCGTCAAAAGCAACAGCACCTACATGGCTCTCGCCAATGCACAGCAGGCCATACGGCGCACCGGCGACCTCCCCGTCCCTCTCCACATCCGCAATGCACCTACCAAACTGATGAAAGAACTGGGCTACAGCGACGGCTACAAATACGCCCACGACTACGAAGGCAATTTCGCCGAACAGGAATATCTGCCCGATGCACTGCGCGGCACGAAATTTTACGAGCCCGGCAACAACGCCCGCGAAAACGAGACACGCAAACTTCTCCAATACCGCTGGAAACAGAAATACAACTACTAATCCCCTCTCTCACTCCCCTTTCACTCCCCTTTCACTCCCCTTTCACTCCTCTCTCACTCCCCTTCTCCCCATGTCCGACGCACTCCTCACCATAGAACACCTTACCAAATCCTTCGGCGACAAAATGTTGTTCGAAGACATCAGTTTCGGCATCAATGCCGGACAGAAAACCGCCCTCATCGCCCGCAACGGCTACGGCAAAAGCACCCTTCTTAACATCATTACAGGCAAAGAGCTGCAAGACAGCGGCAAGGTGACCTTCCGCAGCGACATCAAAATGGCCTATCTACCCCAGCGACCCGACTTCCACGAACACCAGACCGTTCGCAGTTTCGTCGAAGCAGCCCAACGGCCCGACAACATCGAAAGCTGGGACTTCGAACAGCGCGTCAGCGAAATCCTCTCTCGCCTCGAAGTGGACCGACTCATGGATCGACCCATGGACACCCTCAGCGGCGGCGAACAAAAGAAAGTCGCTCTCAGCCGCATCCTCATCGACGACACCAACCTACTACTCCTCGACGAGCCCACCAACCACCTCGACATCTCTATGATCGAATGGCTCGAAGAGTTCCTCTCTAAACAAAAACTCGCTCTCCTCACAGTAACACACGACCGCTACTTCCTCGACAACGTCTGCCAGGACATCATCGAACTCGACAATAGCCAGCTCTACCACTACCGCCCTTCGCGACCCAACGCAAGCGAACCACGAGGCAGCGCCTACGACTACTACGTTCAGAAAAAAGCCGAACGCCAGTACAACGAACGCGCGGAAGTCGAGAAAGCCAAAAGCCTATACCGCACCGAGTTGGAGTGGATGCGGCGCATGCCCCAGGCTCGCGGCACAAAAGCCCAAGCACGCATCGACGCCTTCTACCAACTCGAGCAGAAAGCACACACCCGCTTCGAAAAAGAGCAAGCCGAACTCAGCGTAAAGACCGAACGCATAGGCGGCAAAATCCTCGAGCTCTACAACATCTGCAAGTCCTTCGACGGACGCACACTCATCGACGATTTCTCCTACACCTTCAAGCGGGGCGAGAAAATAGGCATCGTCGGCGCCAACGGCGTCGGCAAGAGCACCTTCATCAACATCATCACCGAACAGGCAAAGCCCGACAGCGGACACGTCGTCGTAGGACAGACCATACAATTCGGACTCTACTCACAAAACGGACTTCAGGCCAAGGACGACCAACGCGTGATTGACATCATCCGCGACGTGGCCGAAGTCATCGAACTCGAAGACGGCAAACAGATGTCCGCTCACCTCTTCCTCTCCTATTTCGGCTTCGACGACATGACGCAGTACAACTACTTCGGCAACCTCAGCGGCGGCGAGCGGCGCAAGCTTTACCTCCTCACCGTCCTCATGGCCAACCCCAACTTCCTCATCCTCGACGAGCCCACCAACGACCTCGACATCTACACCCTCGACATCCTCGAGCGATTCCTCATCCTCTACAAAGGATGCCTCGTCATCGTCAGCCACGACCGCTCCTTCATGGACAATATCGTCGACCACCTCTTTGTCTTCGAAGGCGACGGACGAATACGCGACTATCACAGCAACTACACCGAATACCGCAAAAACAAGCAATTGCAACAACGCAACCAGCAGAAGACACGACGCGACGAGAAGCCACGCTACGAACGCTCGCATGATGACAAACCTCGCGCCACTTACAAGCAGCAAAAAGAATTCGAACAGCTTGGCATCGACATCGAGCAACTGACAAAAGAAAAAAACGAACTCGAAAACATACTCTCCAACTGCGCAGCATCCTCGCCCGACAAAATTGCCGAAGCCTCACACCGCATAGGTGAAGTCATCGCCGAACTCGACCAAAAAGAACTCCGATGGCTCGAACTCGACGAACTCTGCAACCCCCAATAACCCCACCCCACCCCCCGTAGCCCCCGCCACCAAAGTGAGGCAAATCAAATCTTTAACCTTTAACCTCCCCCCTTGCGACCGAAGCGAAGCAAATCTTTAACCTTTAACCTATAACCTTTAACCTATAACCTTCCCCCCTCATGATCACAACAGGAAAAATAAACGAATTGGTAAAAACCCTCAACCCAACAGCATACAACAGCATCATCATCGACAATGCCGACACCATCAAGCGCTACGACTTCTGCTACATCCACGCTCTGGTCCAGAAAGTCAGCTTCCGCACCAATAGCCTCACCATCGCTGTCGACGACGAAACCAAAAAGCGCATCGACGACATCATTCACCACACCACCGATGCTACATCCGAAGCCGTCCAAAGCCCCTACACACAGGTCGACAACGAATTCATCGACACGCTCAAAACCTCGCCCAGCGTGCGCGAAGGAAGTCTCCTCGGCAATGCAAAGAAAAGACTGAGCGAATTTATCAATGGCGGACGCAGTGTGGAAATCAACGACATCCGCCTCGACGAAAACAACGGGAAAATCCTGACCAACCAGCCCTCGTTCATCGTACGTAACGAGAGCAGCATCTCCCTCTGTCCGGAATGCAAAGGCCGGAAGACCGTCGAGTCCACCACCAAAGACAACGTGCACTGCACTGTCGAGTGCCCCACCTGCGACGGCAAGGGCTACATCGCCTCGCTGACATGGTTCACGCCTTCGGTAAGCGAGAAAGAGACAAGCCTCGTCCGCTGTCTGGACAGCTACCCCGACAGCATCAGCACCGAAATCCTCGAACGTCACAAAGGCGACCCCACGCAGACCGTCCGCATGAAAGCCCACTACAACGGGCACGATATCAAGCAATACCCCGACGCCCTGCGCCCCTACCTCGACATGATGCACGACAAGACCGGCGAACCCAACGCCATCGAAGACATCTACTTCAAAATCATCACCTGCTATTCATTCACCTTCCGCAACGTGCTTACAGGCAAACTCGACACCGGCATCATCGTCGAACCATCCACCGACCCCGAACTCATCATCCCCATGGGCAAAACGGGCGGCATCATCAGTGGCATGAAGGACCGTATCAAGAAAATCAACAACTTCTTCGGCAACATCGGGAAAACGGACAACTTCAAAGACAACGAAGACCTGCGTCGCACAATACGACTCCTCATCGCCATTGCCGTTGCCGACGGCAACGTGAGCGACGACGAGAAGCAGTCGCTCACCCTCAGCATACGCAATATCGACCAGCTGACCAACTCCGACTGCGACGAGCTACTGAAACTCCTCTCCATGAACGACAGCAGCTTCCTTACCGACGACGACTTCAAGTTCCATAGCCACGAGAATGCCGAAGTGACATTGAACCGCATGCAGGAAATAGCCACTGCCGACGGCAATGTCGACGACACCGAACGCGACATCATCGAACGCCTCAAATTCAAGTACTGACAACGACATTCCATTATTTGGCACAGATTCAGCATCCGTGTGCGCGAAGTGACAAAAGCCAATCCCGTATGTTCCACACCAACCCGTCTGCAGTCGACCGCAGACGGGTTAGTTCTTTTTCAGCCCCCCGCCCCTACACGCCCCTCCCGCACATTTTCACCTATTCAGAAATCATATAATAATAAGACAACCTCTAATAATTCGTTTAATTCGTACAATTCGCCGTTTTAAATAATTATTAGAGGTGCTCTTGTATTATACCTACGCTATTCTATAAAGAACCCGTTGTGGCGGATCTGAGATCCGACGCTTATTAATATAAGGATTTGCAATCCGCATCACAATAAAACACTTGCAACAGCGTTAGTGTTGGCGGATTGAAAATCCTGATACTAAGCAGTATCGGATTGCAAATCCGATACAACACACGAAAAAAAAATAGAACATCCGCCGTGTCGGGTCCGCCGCAACGGGAACATCCGCCGCAACGGGTAGTTGTGGCTATGATTCGGTCAGAGGGAGGTAGTGGACACCCTTTTGCCCTTGTGCTGAAAATACCGCCGCGAGGCAGTATTGCCTCGTGGCGGCATAAATCGGCTTCAAAGCTCACCGAGAATGTGGAATAATTCCTGCTGCTTCGGCGAGAAGCAATACGCAGCGCGGTGGTAGTAGCACCATCCGCATTATCGTTGCTATGCCATAAGCACCAACAGCTGAGCTGTGAAAATACGCAAAAACATCGTGAGAGGATATACTGTAGCATAGCCCATATTGGGCAGCTTGCATCCCTCGGGCGACACCGTGTTGGCAAAGGCCAACGTGGGCGGGTCGGTATGGGCTCCACCGATAAAACCCATAAGGGTGTAGTAGTTCATCTTCAGTACCAGACGACCGAAAAGTGCCACCAGAAGCGGCGGGACAACGGTGATGATAAAACCATAGAGAATCCACATATAACCTCCGGCTTGAATGGTGCTTATGAAACTTGAACCTGCTCCGAGACCCACTCCGGCAAGGAAAAGGGCAATTCCAACTTCGCGCAGCATCCAGACACCATGACTCTCTGTGAATTCGGTCGTGAACCAACCTTTCTTCACACCAAGCCAACTGCCTATGAGCGAAGCCACAAGAGGACCTCCAGCCAACCCAAGCTTGACGGGAGCCGACATGCCTACAGGTATGGGAATGCTGCCCAATACGATGCCCAAAGCAATTATCAAGAAAATGGGTATCAGGTTAACTTTGTGACGCTGAGAGAGTGGCGTAGCCTGTTTCTCCCTATTCGACACCAAATCATCTGACACGGTAGGCTCTTTTTTGAGGTCGATACGACACAACGGACGAAGCACTATGCAGGTGAGTATCATTCCTACCACTGCCAATGGGTAGGCCACGGCATAGCCGTTGGCCAAGCGGTCGGCAACATCGTTCATTCCGAGGTCGCGCACTGCCTGCTGTGCAGCGGACAGACCGGGCGTATTGGTCACTGCTCCGGTGTATACGCCAGCCATATCAAAAAGGCTGTCGCCTGTCGACTTGGCCACTATAACTGTGATGACAACACCCAGCGCCACATTGACCAAGGCCATAAGGTTCATCGCCAGGCCTCCTTTCTTGAACGATTTGAAGAACCCAGGACCAACCTGCAGACCAACTGCTGTAACGAACAGTATCAGTCCAAATTCCTTGATGATGTGAAGCATGTCGTGATTGCACGACACTCCAAGGGCACTGAGTATGATGCCAACGAATAGCACCCACGTGATGCCGAGCGTTATGCCCTTGATCTTGAATCTACCCAACAGCAGTCCGGCAAATATTGAGACCGACAGCATCAGCACCGTTGTCCCGACTCCTCCGTTTGTCATTAAATTTACAAACCAGTTCATTTAGTATAAAAATTAAGTTGTTTTTAGTTGTTTTAGTTAATCATACATGCTAAAAAAAGTAAATGTTGAATCCCGAAAGGTGGATATCCCCTTCGGAATTCAACATTCTACATTAGGAATTGTCCTTAGTCGCCCAGAGTGGCAACCATGACAGCCTTGATGGTGTGCATACGGTTCTCAGCCTCGTCGAAGACAATGCTGTTCTCGCTCTCGAAGACATCCTCGGTGACCTCGATGCCGTTCAGACCGAATTTCTCGTACACATCGCGGCCAGCCTTGGTCTCCAGGTTGTGGTACGACGGCAGGCAGTGCATGAATTTGCACTTCGGGTTGCCGGTCTTCTTCATCAGATCAGCGTTGACCTGGTAGGGCATCAGCATCTTGATGCGCTCTTTCCAAACGCTGTCGGGTTCGCCCATCGACACCCAAATGTCGGTGTAGATGAAATCGAGGCCCTTCACGCCCTTCTCGACGTCGTCGGTGACGGTGAGCTTGGCACCGGTTTCCTTAGCGATCTCCTGGCATTTCTTGACGAGGTCCTTAGCGGGCTGCAGTTTCTTGGGGGCGATGATGCGGATATCCATACCCATCTTCACGCCACCGACCATCAGGCTGTTGCCCATATTGTAGCGGGCATCGCCAATGTAGGCGAATTTCACCTGGTTGAGGGGCTTATCGGTATGCTCCTGGATGGTGAGGAAGTCGGCGAGGATCTGTGTGGGGTGAGCCTCGGCGGTAAGACCGTTCCATACGGGAACGCCAGCATATTTGGCCAGCTCCTCGACGGTAGCCTGGTCAAAACCACGATACTCGATGCCGTCGAACATGCGACCCAGCACGCGGGCGGTGTCCTTCATGCTCTCCTTGATGCCGATCTGGCTACCGGTGGGACCCAGATAGGTGACGTGGGCACCCTGGTCCTTAGCTCCGACCTCGAAAGCGCAGCGTGTGCGGGTCGATGTCTTTTCGAAAATCAGGGCAATGTTCTTGCCTTTGAGGTGAGGCTGCTCAGTGCCAGCATATTTGGCGCGTTTCAGGTCGCGAGCCAGGTCGAGCAGATAGTTGAGTTCTTTCGGGCTGAAGTCTAATATCTTCAGAAAATTGCGGTTTCTTAAATTGTAAGCCATAGTTTATAATTATGAATTATGAATTTTGAATTTTGAATTAATTATCGATGTATTTATAATTTTTGAATTTCTATTTATTTTATATTTGGAGAAGTAATTGTTTATTGTTTATTCCCAATCCTAAAGTTATATCCAATATTCAAACAAGGTCCCCAATAGCCGGCACCATCAATATTCATATACATAATACCGCCTCCAAAATCGAAATTCTTATAACAAGGTCCAATTGTAAACCTATGATCAATAAAAGCATAAGCATCAACAAATATTAAGCCAATATGATAATCAAAAAAAGCAGTCCATTTCGTATCAGTGGCATAAGCTCTTGCTCCAATAATCAACTCCGGTAAAGCAAGGTTATCACCAATTTCAATACCAAAACCCATTGACAATTGTAGATTGGGATTGAACTGATAACCAAGTTCTCCCAGAATAGCTCCATATAATTCAGGACGAATAAAAAAACCTTCTTGTCTTATAAAGCTAGCTTTTTCCGTTTGTGCATAAGCCACAAACGGCATTATGATTGACAACTGCAAAAATAAGAAAAAAGATATCAGATTTTTTTTCATATAGTTTGGTTGAAAATATTTATATCAGTGTACATTTTGAATTATGGATATCTTATTTATGATTGTTTTTTCTTGTTGCGTATCACAGTAACGAGTATTTTGATAATTTCTTCTGTTTGAGTATTAAGTTTAATAAACATATTCTCATTAATGTAACCGGATTCAAACAACAACTCCAACCAATATTGAGTCTCCTCAGCTTCTTTCAATGCTATAGACCATTTACTAATTAAATCAGCATCACTCTGTGGACGTTTGCCTTCCCGAATATTAGCACCAACACTGGTTCCACTACGAAGTACTTGATTCGACATTGTATATTCTTTTTTTTCAACTAAATATTTATTCAGTTGAATGATATCCAATGCCAAACGTTTGCTCTTCGTATATAGAGGATTCTCCATTTCAAAATTCGATATTCAAAATTCAAAATTAAGATTGTTCGACTACCGAACAATCCTTGTTCCGCAGTGGGGGTTGTTGAGCTGGCCGGCTTCGGTGATGATGCATTCCTTGCCGCCGTGTTCGACGAACATAATGGCAGCGCGAACCTTAGGAGCCATCGAGCCTTCGGCAAACTGGCCTTCTTCGAGGTACTGCTTGGCCTGGGCAATGGTGATGGTATCGAGAGCCTGCTCGTCCTCTTTGCGGAAATTGATGTAGACCTTGGGCACGTCAGTGAGGATGTAGAACTCGTCGGCGCCGATTTCGATGGCGCAGAGGGCGCTGGCCAGGTCCTTGTCGATAACGGCTTCGACGCCAGTCACGCGGTCGCTTTCCTCGACGACAGGGATGCCGCCGCCGCCAACGGTGACGACGATGTTACCTGCCTTGGCCAACTGCTCGACAATCTTCACATTATTGATACGCACCGGCTTGGGCGAAGCAACCACTTTGCGCCAGCCGTTGCCTTTGGGGTCCTCTTTGTATTTGGCACCGGTCTCGGCAGCAAACTGGTCGGCCTGCTCCTTGGTGTAGTAGGGTCCGACGGGCTTGGTGGGATTCTGGAACATCGGGTCGAGCTTGTTGACTGCCACCTGCGTGACCAAGGTGACCACATTACGCTGTATGTCGTTGCGGGCCATCACGTTGCGCAAGCCCATCTCTATCATGTATGCTATTGAACCCTGCGTCTCGGCCACGCAGAAATCCATCGGCATCGCCTCGATGCCCTTGGCACGGCCGGCTTCATGCTGAAGCATCACGTTGCCCACTTGGGGACCGTTGCCGTGACCAATCACTATATTGTAGTTCCTCTTCAGGAGATTGCACAGACTCTCGCAAGTCTGTTCAACATTCTCGATCTGCTCTTTGTATGTGCCTTTCTGACCACTGCGAAGCAGGGCATTGCCACCAAAAGCTACTACTGCCAGTTTCTTCATCTATAATTTATTTTACTTTATTTCATTATTTTACATAATACCCTCTCTTTTGAGAGAAAGTGCAAAAATACACAAATTGAACAATCTAACCAAATAAAAATCAAGTTTATTTCCACTTTGCCCATGTTCCTGCGAACATGACAAAAAAAAGAAGCCGCAATCTCTTGCAGCTTCTTTTGTATCAAATTGTTACAATATTCATAGTTTATCGTTCGAGCCAAGAACATTAACAATCTTGTGGATGTACATTTTCTTCATGCTCTCGCGTGCCGGTTTCAGATACTGGCGCGGATCGAAGTGGTCGGGATGTTCGGCCAGGTGCTTGCGGATGGCTGCAGTCATTGCCAAACGGCTGTCACTGTCGATATTGATCTTGCAGACCGCACTCTTTGCAGCCTTGCGCAGTTGCTCTTCGGGAATACCGACAGCAGCCTTCAGAGCGCCACCGTATGCGTTGATGGTGTCGACCTCGTCCTGCGGCACCGAGCTGGAGCCGTGAAGCACGATTGGGAAGCCGGGCAGCTTCTTCTCGATGGCCTCAAGCACATTGAAAGCCAGCGGAGGAGGTACAAGGCGGCCAGTCTGCGGGTCGACGGTGCACTGCTCGGGTTTGAACTTGTAGGCGCCATGGCTGGTTCCGATGCTGATGGCCAGGCTGTCGCATCCCGTGCGGGTAGCGAAGTCGATAACCTCTTCAGGTTTGGTGTAGTGGCTCACCTCGGAGGCCACCTCATCCTCGACACCGGCAAGAACGCCGAGTTCGCACTCGACAGTGACATCATACTTGTGGGCATACTCAACAACCTGACGCGAAATCTTGATGTTTTCCTCATAAGGCAATGCACTGCCGTCGTACATCACACTCGAGAAGCCGCTGTCGATGCAGCTCTTGCAGGTCTCGAAGCTGTCGCCATGGTCCAGATGCAGCACAATCTGGGGATTGGGGCAGCCAAGCTCTTTGGCGTAAGCCACAGCGCCCTCGGCCATATAGCGCAGGAGGGTGGCGTTGGCATACTCGCGGGCTCCCTTGCTGACCTGGAGGATGACCGGACTTTTTGTCTCTACTGCAGCCTGGATAATGGCCTGCATCTGTTCCATATTGTTGAAATTGAATGCCGGTATGGCATAACCGCCATCAACAGCTTTGGCAAACATTTCACGGGTGTTTACCAATCCTAATTTTTTATAATCTACCATAGTATTGTATGTTTTTGAATATTAATTTCATCTATTTTTGAATTTGCAAAGATACTATTTTTAGGCATTCTGACAAAATAAAATTTTGCGGGGTGATAGATTTATAGTATTTTTGCAAGACAAAGTATGTTTTTATAGTCTCTGATAAAAAACGGTTTTATATGAAAATAGCACTGATCGGTTACGGAAAAATGGGACACGCCATCGAAGATTTGGCTGTCGGAAAAGGTCACAAAATACTTTGCACCGTAGACAATGCCGCGGAGTTGAACGACAAAGAGGCTCTGGTTGCAGCTTCCGACGTCGCCATCGAATTCTCCACGCCCAACACCGCAACAGCCAACATTGAGCACTGTCTCCGCCAACACGTCCCCGTAGTTTGCGGAACAACAGGATGGTACGACAACTACGACGAGGTCATCGCTCTTTGCAGACAGAACGACGGAACAATCTTCACCGCCACCAACTTCAGCATCGGCATGAACATCATGTTCGCCATCAACGAACGACTGGCCGAACTGATGCACGGTCGCGACGACTACCGCGTGAGCATCACCGAGACACATCATATCCACAAGCTCGACGCCCCGAGCGGGACAGCCATCTCGCTTCGGCAACAAATCGCACCGCGACTCGGCGTCAGCGAAAGCACTATCGACATCGAGTCGATTCGCGAAGGCGAAGTGCCAGGCACTCACGTCGTTCGCTACGACAGCGACATCGACACCATCACCATTTCTCACGAAGCGCACAGCCGCAAGGGATTGGCCGCCGGCGCACTGATGGCTGCAGAATTTGTATGCGGCAAAAAAGGAATCTTCACCATGAAAGACCTCCTCGGTATCTGACTCTTACATGCAAGTCTCTGTCATTCTCCATTTTTTTAGTAACTTTGCATCATATTATTTCTCTCACAATACACTGCAATACATTATGAACAAACGAATTAAACAGACCGTCATATTCTCGTGCGCCCTGTTTCTGTTGGCTTCGTGCGGCAAAGGCGACCCCCGCAAAAACGGAACCTCTGCAGGCAAAGCCGCCTGCCAATGCTACAAACTGGAAAACGCCGAGGCTGTCAACAAATGCCTTTCGGACATCGAAAAGAAATATCAAGACTTCCTTACCGACACGGCCTATATCAACGCCTCTGAAGAGCAGCTGCTGAAATGCATCACCGACGGGGTTATCGACATAGCCAACCCTATCAAGGAAGCACCCGATTCGCCTCAGAAGGAAACAGACGACAATAAACAAAAAGACGATAACCAAGAAAAAGACAATAATAAACAATAGGGCACCTCTAATAATTACTTTCCAAACGGCGTGGTATGCCTGCGAATACCTAATGAGTAAAGAAAATGCAATGAGCAATTAAACGAATCGAGCGAATTAATATGTTGCCATTAAGGAATTTGTTTTGCATGCAAAAAGCGAACGTTTCGCAAAGCGAGAGAAAAGAAAACTTGTTTGCTTTTCCGAGCCAAAGAAATGTCAACGAAGATAATTAAACAATTTTTAGAGGTTGTAAATAACAACACTCCTAAAACCCTAAAACCCTAAAACCCTAAAACCCTCCAACCCTAAAACCCTAAAACCCTCCAACCCTAAAACCCTAAAACCCTAAAACCCCCATAAAAAATGTTCGTAACATTAGGCAGATCAGGACTCGTAGTACCGAAAAACGGTTTCGGTGCCCTTCCCATACAACGCATCTCGACAGAAGAGACCATAAAACTCATCCACAAGGCTTTCGACCACGGCATGTACTATTTCGACACAGCCCGCTTCTATACCGACAGCGAAGAGAAGTTGGGCAAGGCGCTACACGACCGCCGCGACAAGGTGATTATCAGCACCAAGACCGGCGCCACCACCGCCGAGGGGTTCTGGAAAGACTTGGAGACCTCGCTGCGACTGCTGCAGACCGACTATATAGACCTCTACCAGTTCCACAACCCCGCCTTCTGCCCCATGCCAGGCGACGGCAGTGGCCTCTACGAAGCCATGCTGGAAGCCCAAAAGCAAGGCAAGGTGCGCCATATCGGCATCACCAACCACCGCCTGGCTGTGGCTCAGCAAGCCATCGACAGTGACCTCTACGAGACGCTGCAATTCCCCTTCTCCTATCTGGCGTCGGAGAAAGAACTGGACCTCGTCAACCAATGCGCCGAAAAGAATATAGGATTCATCTGCATGAAGGCTCTTGCCGGTGGTCTTATCAACCATGCCGCAACAGCCTATGCTTACTTGGCACAGTTCCCCGGCGTCGAACCTATCTGGGGCATACAACGTGAGAGCGAACTGGACGAGTTCATCTCGTTCCAGGACAATCCCCCTACCCTCACCGACGAGATGCACCAACGCATAGAGCACGACCGCAAGGAACTTACCGGCGACTTTTGCCGCGGATGCGGCTACTGCCAGCCTTGCACCGTGGGCATCGAGATTGAGAGCTGCAACCGCATGTATCTCTTCCTGCGCCGCGCCCCCTATTCCGTCTACCTCACCGAAGAATTCAACCAGAAAATGCACCAAATCGAGGACTGCGTCGACTGCGGACTCTGCAAGAGCCGCTGCCCCTACGGCCTCGACATCCCCAACCTGCTGCGCCGCAACCTCGAAGACTGGAACGAACACTGGGCACACAAAGAAAAATATTTGGGGTAATAGGGTTGAAAGGTTGGAAGGTTTAAAGGTTTTAATGATTAAAGATTTATAACTTTATTCTCATATTCTCCCATATTCTATCACATGTCGCCTGACACAATACATTTTTTTGAAGAACTGGCAGTCAACAACAACCGCGAATGGTTCATGGCCAACAAAAGCCGCTACGATGCCATCCGCGAGGAATTTATAGACCTCACCGCTCATATCATTGACGAACTCAGCCCTCTCGACCCCTCTATCGGTCACCCCGATGCAAAGAAATGCCTCTACCGCATCTACCGCGACCTGCGCTTCACGCAGGACAAACGGCCCTACAAGACGCACATATCCTTCTTCCTCAGTAGCTACGGCATCAAGCGCAGCGGAGAGGCCGGCTACTACCTCCAGATTGGTCTCGAGGACTATGGGCTGCACGGCAACTGCAGCTTGGGTGGCGGCATCTTCATGCCCGACAAGGACAAGCTGGCGGCAATAAGGCAAGAGATATTCTACAACACCGACCAGTTCCTCGCCATTCGCAACGACAAACAATACAAGAAGTATTTCGGCGACGGCTATTTCACCACCAAGATTCTGAGCCGTGCCCCCAAGGGCTATCCCAACGATTGGGAGCATGTAGACCTTCTGAAATACAACGACTACTGCACCATGCACGAAGTGCCCACCGACATCCTGCTCAGCGACAAATTCAAAGACTATGTCATGAAGGTGTTCCGCGCCAGCGTGCCGCTGAACCGCTTCATCCTTCAGGCCACCGACCAACAGTAGCAAACACGGTAACGCTCAACAGAAACATTATCCTTACTATAAGACAAAAGAAAAACGCAGTGCTATTCAACACTGCGTTTTCTTTTTTTATAGAAGTATTATTAATTAGGCCTCAGGTTTGATATTGGGTTCCTCAAGGCCAAGACCTTTCTTCTTGTCGACCACTTTGAGATAGAGACCAATAAGAAGAGCGGCGACGCCAAGACATGCCAGCATGACGAGTGCCCAGGTATAGTCAAGTTCGTGTGCAGCCGTACCAGCAGGATTGGTATTGTCGAGAACCTTTCCGATAAGCAGCGGGAAAAGCCACAAACCGATATTCTGGATCCAGAAAATCAGAGCGTATGCCGAACCGATAATCTTCTCGTCGACGAGCTTTGGCACTGACGGCCACAAAGCTGCAGGAACCAACGAGAATGATGCACCGAGAACAAGTATCGTTACGTAGGCAACAACCGTTCCGCCGACAGCGCTACCCTTGCACATAGGCAGGATGAAAGCGAAGGTGAGATGGCAGAGCACCAACAGTATTGAACCTATCATCAACATCGAAGCAGCCTTGCCTTTATGGTCAACATAGTTGCCAAGTATAGGTGTGATGGCAACTGCCAAAAGCGGGAACACTGCAAAGATCGTCTCGGCCGTTCCACGCATATAGCCCATGTAGCAGTACACTACGAGTGCCACAACGGCAACAACCATAAGACCAACCTTCATGCCTTTCTTCTTGGAGAAGTTGCTTGCAAAAGCGCAGACAGCAACAAGAAGCATGATTATATACTGCACAATCGTAACGGAGGGACCACCCCAGAAGGTGTTAGGATCGGCCTCGTTGAGCGTAAGGTTGCATTGCAGCATGTTGACAGCATATTTCTGGAAGGGGAAGATTGCACTGTAGTAAAGCACGCAGAGCAGAGCAACCAACCAGAATCCAAGGCTCGAAAGGATCTTGCCAATATCCGAGATTTTGAAAGGATCGTCCTTCTCTTCGGTCTCTCCAGTCTGGCTGTCGAGTTTCTTGTCCATAAAGAAATAGGTAACGAACATGATAAGAGCAATGCAGAGCAGAACGACACCAAATTTGACAGAGTTGTCGACATGGACTCCGCCGCCAAGCTTTGCAAAGTAGGGTGAGAAAATCATACAGGTAGCGACACCCAGACGGGCAAGTGCCATCTCCGAACCCATAGCCAAAGCCGTTTCGCGTCCTTTGAACCACTTGACGATACCACGGCTGACGGTGATACCTGCCATTTCAGCGCCACAACCGAAAATCATGAATCCGCAAGCAGCCAATTTTGCCGATGCAGGCATGCCTTCGTAGAACGGCGAAACTCCAAGTTGCTCAAATACCGGGATATGATTCAGATGAGTGTTGAACCAGTTCTCCAAGCCTGTACCAATAAAGTTTGGACTTATGGCATAGAACTTGATCAATCCACCGACAAGCATAACGGCACCTGATAGGACTGCCGTGAAACGAACGCCCATCTTGTCGAGAATAATTCCCGCAAAAATAAGGAAAAACACAAAGACATTAAGGAATGTCTCTGATCCCTGCATTGTTCCGAATGCCGTGGAATCCCAGCCACGTCCTCCCTCTTCTACGGGGAGCATCATCAAGTCTTTGATTGGCGACAGAATGTCCATAAAAATGTAGGCGCAAAACATAGCAAGCGCCAACAGCAAGAGAGCAATCCAACGCATTGCTGCACTGTCTCTCAATGTTTTAATTCCTGTTTGTGTCATATATATATATTTTAGTTATTTTTTGCAAAGATACAAAGAAAAAATGAATCTCTGTTTATCTATATAAAATAATTACTGGACATTAATAAGGTAGTAGTTCTTCTTGCCTTTCTGGACAAGGATGCAGCCACAGCTGAGGATGTCGGCCGACGACAGACGGAAGTCCTCGCCAACCTTCTGCTTGTTGACCATAATGGAATTCTGCTTCAGCTCGCGGCGTATTTCGCCCTTGCTGGCGAACATACCCGTCTCGGCGGCCAGGTCGATCAGCGACGGCTGAGCCTCGATCTGAGCTCGCGTCACATTGAACTGCGGCACACCGTCGAAGACGCTAAGCAGCGTATCGCGGTCGAGGGAATTAAGCTGCTCGGTGGTAGCTTTGCCGAAAAGCAGTTCGCTGGCTGCGATGGCCGTATTGTAGGCTTCTTCGCCGTGGACGCGGATGGTGATGTCCTTGGCAAGAGCCTTTTGCAGGATGCGGCGTTCGGGAGCCTCGACGTGCTGGCGCTCCAGCTCCTCGACCTCCTCTTTCGACAAGAGGGTGAAGATGCGGATATAGCGTGCCGTGTCGACATCCGAGCAGTTGAGCCAGAACTGGTAGAACTTGTAGGGGCTGGTCTTTTCGGGGTCGAGCCACACGTTGCCGCCCTCGGTCTTGCCGAACTTGGTGCCGTCGGCCTTGGTGATGAGCGGGCAGGTCAATGCAAATGCCTCGCCACCCTCCATACGGCGGATGAGTTCGGTACCCGTGGTGATGTTACCCCATTGGTCGCTGCCGCCCATCTGGAGTTTGCAACCCTTGGTACGGTAGAGCGTCAGGAAGTCGTAACCCTGCAGCAGCTGATAGCTGAACTCGGTGAAAGAGATGCCCGTTTCCATACGTTTCTTGACCGAGTCCTTGGTCATCATATAGTTGACGGTGATGTGCTTGCCCACGTCGCGGATAAAATCGAGGAACAGGTAGTCCTTCATCCAGTCGTAGTTATTGAGGATTTCGGCACCATTGACAGGGTTGTCGAAATCGAGGAAACGCTCCAGCTGCTTCTTGATGCAGCTGACGTTGTGCTGTATTTCTTCTGGAGTGAGCAGTTTGCGTTCGGCGGCCTTGAACGAGGGGTCGCCTATCATACCCGTTGCGCCACCGACAACAGCCAGGGGCTTATGCCCTGCCATCTGAAGGTGTTTCAACAGCATGATGCTTACAAGGTGACCAATGTGGAGGCTGTCGGCCGTGGGGTCGATGCCCACATAGGCTGTCGTCATCTCTTTGCCCAGTTGCTCTTCAGTTCCAGGCATGATGTCGTGTATCATGCCTCGCCACTTTAGTTCTTCTACAAGATTATTCATAGCAATATGTATTAGTTTTGGAAGTAAGCTCTATTATTAATATTGTATTAATACATTAATATATTCTTCAAAAAAAAAGAGGTACGACTTTTCAGCCTGTACCTCTTTCTCTATTTAATTATTATTATCGTACGATAAGTTTCGAGGTAGCTGATTCACTGCCGATGTTGATGTTCACCAGATACATACCATGGTTGAACTTCTTGCAATCGAGAGTGTAACGATGCATACCCTGATTCAGGTAGCCAAGGTTCTCAGTATGAACCAGCTTGCCGCTTATGTCATAAATCTTGACAACGGCATTGCCGGCATTGATAACGCCAAGTTCCACATTGGCCATATCTACTGCGGGGTTGGGATATACCTTCATGAAGTTCTCGCCCTTGTCGGCTGTGGTTATGCCTACCCAGTTGGTGGAGTCGGTGACTTCGTTGACGCGGTCGGTAACGTAGGTGGTATCCATAAAGACTCCGCGGCCATAGGTACCGAAATAGATTGCATTAGGATATTTGGTCTTTGCGAAGAGATACTTCACCATATTGACACCGTCGCGGACAATGTAGCTCTTGCTGGGAAGATTCTTGGTCTGCTGTACTATAGAAGTGACAGGAACACCGTTGAAGGCACCGTAGCTTTGCCATACATTGCTGCCAGCGGCTGCAGTGAAGACACCCTTCTCGGTACCGGCATAGATTGTACCAGTAGTATGCTCGATCAATGCCGAGTAGACAGGATCGGTACCCGACATGCCGCTCTCGGTGTTGGTGACGGTATAGTTGACATAACTTCTGGCATTCGTGTCACAAGCGTTTTTGATAAGAACCATATTGGGAGCGCCATTGCCATAGCCACCAAAGGTCAGAAGGACATTATCCTGACCCTCACGTTTGTCAACACTTATGGAGGTCACAGGACGTGTGAACATGTTGCCATCCGAAGCATAGATTGTTTCGTTACTCGTAAGGCAAAGGAGGGTATTGATATTCAGCTGGTCTCTCATCAACGAAAGATTGTTCACATCTGCATTGGTGATGTTGTATATACGGACAACGAAGCACTCGTCGGAGGTATCGTTGCTTACGACAGCGAAGACACTCTTACCGTCACGGCTGAATGCGACATGGTCGATGCTGTAACCCTTCGGTGCATCGTAAAGCGGTGACCACCACATCATCTTCTGGGAATTGATCTGAGCGAGGTCATCGTCTCTATCCCAAATCTTGCTGAAGTCGACAGGCGTTGCATTGAAGTAGACCGTACCGGTACCCTTATCGGTATTGCGACCCGAGATAATCATGCGGCTCACAATAGGATTGTGGGTAGTAATATTAAGATTGTATTCATATCTGAATGTGTCGCGGATTGAGATGATTGAATTGTTCACACGAACGGTATCCTTGTAGTATACGATATCTCTCAGTTTATGATTGGAGGTGAACTTGTGCATGAAAGGATAGTTGAAGCAACCTCTTGCGCCAACCACGATACTGTCGCCGCTGACAAACTCGGTGGAGCCGGTAATATTGGTCTCTTCGCCATTGTGGTAATAGGTCAGAGCTGTATCAATAGTGAAAGTGATGTCCTCGTCCCAGATTGTGTTGTTGGTCGTCTCCCAGATGTCCATTGCAGGAATAGGATTGGAATTCTGGACAGTCTTTGAAACGAATGCAGGTCCAACGCTCCAGGTCTGGGTGTTGGTATAATCGCTGTAGTCGTCTAAGGCACGGCCGAAGCTTGCTACAGGTATCGGTTCACTACGGTTGTTGGTTGTGAAGAAGTTGCCAGGCTCAGAGGATACAAACAAAGCACGACGGCTATAAGGTTTCAGCTGCTGGAACATCGAAGTAGCAACACCGCCACCGTTACCAAACCAAATGATGTTGGCAACGTGATTCATAATAGAATTTTCATTATTATCGTACCATGTAGGATCTGAGTAACCGCTTGCGTTATGGGCGTTGCGCGACTGGATGAATGGGCAGCTGTTGTCTACAGCACCTCCAATGATTGAACCATCGGGCGATACGGCAATGCTGTTGAACTGGACTGTGTTGAGGCCCTTGTTGATCGACTTGAACGACCAAGCGTTGTGGTCGCCACGATTGTAGCATACTCCACGATAAACGCCACCGTCGGTAGCAAAATAAGTCACCCAGTTGGTGTCACCGTTCACGACCTGCCATGTGGTAACAATCTGATGGATGCCCGAGTGTACGAAGTTGGTATCCGAGTAGACCGTTCCCATGTAGTTGCCATAGTTGAGCTCAGCCTCGGAATAAGTCTGTTTACCCCACTGATAAAACGAATTCTCGACAAATCCCTGTCCTACCCACATCGTGGCACCTGCAACATAGACTTCTTTGAAGTTGCGGGGATTGATGCAGATGGCTGCATTCAAGTTTCCAGGGTTGGCACTGTTGAAAGGCAACACTGTCGGGGTGGTAAGAAGTGTCCAGTTCTGCTGGTCGTTGGTCAGATACACTCCGTCAAGAAGACCGGAAGCGTTGGCAACAACAGCGTAGAGGTATGTACGGTGAGTATAGGTACCGTCGCCGTTGGGCGAATGGCTTGTTTCAGCTGCAAGCTCAATGCGGCTCGATTTGGCAAAAGCGCTGTTCGAGCTGGTCACATCAACAGGCATGCTCTCGCCGGTGACGTTTCCAATTCTGTACAGATGTCCGGGAGTGCTTGCGTATGCAATATTGTCAGCCGAAAGGATGACTACATCCTGGAAGTTGCCGTTGGCAATCTTCGTGGGCTGTGCCTGCCAAGAGGGGTTGCTTGCATTCAGTTTCCATCTGAACAGACCACTGTTTGTAGCTGCGTAAATGAAATACGAGTTGTCGCGCTCGAGGACAGCCAGACGGTTGACAAAAGTCCAATCGGGGGCTACAACAGGATTTGTCGGCGACAAAAGCTGGAATTGGTTCTCTGACGGAATGTAACGGTAAACGCCACGTCCCCTGGGCGACATACGGTCATTGTTCACACCATGTTTTTCGACAAAACCCTCACCAGTTCCGATAAGCAGCGAATTGTCAGGAAGCTGAATCATGCACGATATCGGAAGTGTTATCTGCTGATTACCGTCCACATAAGGGATAAACTGCCATGAAGCATCGCCTACTTTCTTGTACAAACCGCCAGCGACACCTCCTGCATAGAGGGTAGTGTGGTTCGCATCTGCATTATCCACAACGATGGCGCGGACACGACCGGCAATGTTGTCGGGCCCGATTTCGATGAGATTGTTTTGGTAGTTGGCCTTCGGTTGTGCGGAAGCAATATGCGTTCCGCCAATGAAAGCAGCGACAATTAAGCCGATTAGTAACTTTTTACTTTTCATAAGATATTAATAATTAATTAGATTTTTGATTTCGCGGATAAATTATAACATGCAAAGATAGTGTTTTTTTTTGGAAAATCTACTCATTCGTATTAAAAAAACTAAAAAAATAATGTTTTTACAATTTTTTCGTAGACGATTCGTTCTGCCTACATCTAAATGACGACACTCTTCACCGTCGCCCACAACGAACTCCGAAAAGAAAGCCGTCACTAAACAAAACACAGAAATTCAAATTTGAACAAAAACAAAAAATATACAAATCATGAATGAGACAATAAACATTCAAGAGTTGAATGAACGCATCGAAAAAGAAAGCGCCTTTGTCGACGCTCTTGTCATGGAAATGCGCAAAAACATCGTTGGACAAAAACACATGGTCGAAAGCCTCATGATCGGACTTCTGTCAAACGGACACGTGCTGCTTGAAGGCGTCCCCGGACTGGCAAAAACTCTGACTATAACGACTTTGGCCAACGCAATCGATGCCAAATTCAGCCGCATCCAGTTCACCCCCGACCTGCTGCCCGCCGACCTTATCGGCACCATGATCTACAGCCAGAAAAACGAGACCTTCCAAGTCAAAAAAGGACCCATTTTCTCCAACTTCATCCTTGCCGACGAAATCAACCGCGCTCCGGCCAAAGTGCAGAGTGCTCTGCTCGAAGCCATGCAGGAACGACAAGTGACAATCGGCGAAAACACCTACAAGCTTGAAGAGCCTTTCCTCGTAATGGCCACTCAGAACCCCATCGAACAGGAAGGCACCTACCCCCTGCCCGAAGCTCAGGTGGACCGTTTCATGCTCAAAGTGGTCATCTCCTACCCCGAGAAGTCGGAGGAGCGACAGATACTGCACCAAAGCCTCAACGAAGGCTTCAACCGCCAGACCGCTCTGATGAAACCGGCCGACATCCTTAAGGCTCGCGACCTGGTACGCGAAGTGTACATGGACGAGAAAATCGAAAACTACATCACCGACATCGTCTTCGCAACCAGATACCCCGAACAATACCATCTCGAAAAGCTCAAAGACATGATCAGCTATGGCGCCTCGCCTCGTGGCTCCATCAGCCTTGCTCAAGCCTCAAAGAGCTACGCTTTCATGAAACGCCGCGGCTACGTGATTCCTGAAGACGTACGCGCCATCGCCATGGACGTGCTGCGCCACCGTATCGGACTTACCTACGAAGCCGAAGCCGAAAATGTCAAAAGCGAAGAAATCGTCAACGAAATCCTCAACCGCGTCGATGTACCCTAATGTTCTGAACAGCACAAGGATACGAACAGACCAAGGAAAACTGATCCAACAACAAAACGACAGACTATGCAGGAAAGCGATATAATAAAGCAAGTGCGTCGTATTGAGATTAAAGCGCGGGGACTGTCGCAACAGATGTTTTCGGGAGAATACCACAGCGCATTCAAAGGACGCGGTATGGCATTCAGCGAAGTACGCGAATACCAATACGGCGACGACGTACGCAATATCGACTGGAACGTTACGGCACGACTTAACCATCCGTATGTCAAGATTTTCGAAGAGGAACGCGAACTGACCGTCATGCTACTCATCGACGTCAGCGGGTCGCACCTTTTCGGCACGACAAACGAATACAAATCGGAACTCATCGCCGAAATAGCAGCAACTCTGGCTTTCTCGGCGATCCATAACAACGACAAAGTGGGGGTCGTGATGTTCAGCGACCATATCGAGAAATTCATCCCGCCCAAGAAAGGTAGCAGCCATATACTCAGAATCATACGTGAGCTGATAGGTTTCCGCCCAAGCGGTCGCGGCACCGACATCGCAGAGGCCCTGCGCTATTTCACCAACGTCACGAAGAAACGCTCGACAGCATTCATCATCAGCGATTTCTATGACGACAATTTCGAAAACGCACTGAAGATCGCTGCCGGAAAACACGACCTCGTGGCTCTTCGCATTGAAGACCGTAGGGAGAGAGAACTCCCACGAATGGGACTCGTCTCTTTCGAAGACATGGAAACCAGACAAATCCGATGGATCGACACCTCTTCGCAAGCCGTCAGGAACGCTTACGAAAACCACTACCGTCACTACTCGGTTTCGTGCGATGAACTGCTGCAGAAATATGGCATCGACCATACCACCATCGAAACGGGCCAGGATTTTGTAAGACCTCTGATAGGACTCTTCAAACGAAGATCATAACCCTAATCCGACAACACTTTTTTTCTCTTACACACAAGACACTTTTCGAGATAATAATGAAACTGAAAAAAATCATATTCCTCTGCTGCCTGATGTGTGGCGTCTTCCCGACCATGGGCCAGTCGCAACAAGACAACCGCATGGTTGACAGTCGCGTTACTCTCGACGACAGACACGACACCAAACAGGGCAACCCACAACAGCCCTCGAGGAAAAAACCGGCCACGACACAGCGCCCACACACATCACCCCTACAGAAAAGCAACACTCCGTCGGACAGCACATTGCAGCTGCCTTCCTCATTCAACGGAGTGACGGTCAAGGCCTGGCTGGACACCTCATCCATCATCATAGGCGGCCAGACCACTCTGCATATCCGACTGGAAGGTGTCGACGGGAAAAACATTCACCTGCCGCAACCCAAGGAACTGCAGATGGGACCCGTTGAGGCACTTGCATTGAAAAACGACACCATACGCGACGACAAAGGCTCCATAAAAGCTTACGAACAGCACGTCTCCATCACTTCGTTCGAGACAGGCACGCACTGCATCGCCGGCATAAAGATCGACATCGCGGGCGACGGAGCTGTTGGCGCAATAGCTCCTGCCGACTCGCTGTTTCTTGAGGTCCAATACACGCCCGATGCCGACACGGTAAAATGCGAGGTTAAAGAAGACGCCGGGATGATGGAAGAGCCGATAAACTTTGGCGACGTATGCCGAATCGGAATCCCTACACTGCTCATTGCCTTACTTATAGCAGCAATAATATGGATTATCATACGGCGCAAGCAGAACAAGCCAATTGTAGTCCTGCCGAAACCCAAGCCAATACCTGCCGACAAAAAAGCCATTTCGGACCTTGAAGCACTAAGACGCAAAGAGTTGTGGCAGAAAGGACGCATCAAGCGCTATTATACCGACATGACCGACATCGTCCGACGCTTCCTACGCAACATGTATGGCATCTCAGCCACAGAAATGACAACACGCCAGACGCTTAATGCTTTCCATGGCATCGCCGACTGGAGCGAGGACAGCGAAAGCCTGCTGCGGCAGCTCCTGCAGCAAGCCGACATGGTGAAGTTCGCCAAATCGCAGCCTCAAAGCTACGAACACGACCAAGCCATGCAGAACGCAATCGATTTCATCCGAAAAGTGGCCGAAAATCACAGAATAAACAATCCTGAAAAGGAGGAAAACAAATAATGTTTGGAAATATCACTTTTGCGCATCCCTGGTTACTGACTCTATTGGCAACGGTCCCTCTTGCCATTGTATGGTACATCCTTAAACACAACGGTATAAAGGCTCCGTTGCACATCCCGTCGGTAGAAATGTTCGGCGACACAGGGAAGTCGCTCCGGGAAAGACTCTATCACCTTCGGTTCGTTCTCAGATGCATAGCGCTGTCATTGTTAATAATAGCATTGGCACGCCCGCAGAGCAAAATGAGCCGCGAAGACATGGAAGTAGAAGGAATTGACATCGTTCTGACCATGGACGTTTCAGGCAGTATGCTGGGCGAAGACTTCAGGCCCAACCGTCTGGAAGCGGCAAAGGATGTGGCACAGAACTTCATCGATGGACGCAAAAACGACCGCATCGCTTTGGTTGAATTTGCAGGCGAGGCATTCACCCAGACTCCGTTGACGATAGACCACAACGTGCTTAGCCGACAGCTGTCGTCGATGCGGACAGGACTGCTCGAAGACGGAACTGCCATCGGCGACGGACTCGCAACAGCAATCAACCGCATAAAAGACAGCAAGGCTGTAAGCAAAGTCATCATCCTTCTCACCGACGGCATGAACAACCGTGGAGCCATAGACCCCGAATCGGCCGCCGAACTGTGTGGCGAATACGGCATCCGCCTTTACACCATCGGCGTCGGAAGCCGTGGAGACGTACTCTATCACGACGAACGCGGAGTGCCCTATTATGCTCAATCCGACCTCGACGAACCCATGCTTACAAGAATGGCCGAATCGACAGAGGGCGGACACTACTACAGGGCAACGGACAATAACAAACTTGACGAAATTTTCGCACAGATAGACGAAGTCGAAAAGACACGAATCGAAGTGACTCAATACCATCAGACTAAAGAAGAATTCAAAATCTTCCTCATTCTGGCGCTTATTGCGCTCGCACTGGAAATGTTTTTGAGAACACGCGATTAGAAAACAATCACCCAAACAAAAGACAAAAAACATGAATTTTGAACATATTGAAATACTGTGGCTACTATGGATAATACCAGTGATGGTAGCGGTATTTGTTCTCCGACAGCACCATAAAGCAAAGCTTCTGTCCGATTTCGCCAGCCCTGCAATGGCATCCCGATTGCAGCCAGACCTTTCGCGCAGACGGCCGGCAATCAAACTGACACTTCTTTGCCTTTCCGTCGCCTTCCTGATCATCGCCCTCGCAAATCCCCGCAGAGGCAGCTCGCTCCTCGAAGGCGAGCAGAAGGGTATCGACATGGCCGTATGCATCGACGTGTCGAACAGCATGTTGGCACAAGACATGAAACCAAGCCGCATAGCACGCAGCAAACAGGTAGTTCAGAACCTGATGAACCAGCTTGGCGGCGACAGGGTATCCCTCGTGGTGTTTGCAGGACGAGCCTACATCGAGATGCCGCTCACCAACGACTACAGCGCTACCAAGATGTTTCTCGACCAGATAAATACCGACCTCATCAACGAGCAGGGCACTGCCATTGGCGAAGCTATCAATATGGGAATGGCCACACTGGGATATGGCGAAAGCGGCAATAACGACACTCCGCAATGGGAGCCAAACAAAAGCAGGGCCATCGTGATTATAAGCGACGGCGAGAACCACGAGGACGATGCTGTGGAGGCCGCCAAAGAAGCCGCATCGCAAGGCATAATGGTGTGTACCATTGGCATCGGGTCGCCTAACGGAAGCCAAATCCCGGTGACAGACCGCAACGGACGCGTGACAGACTGGCGCCGCGACAGCGACGGCAACATCGTGACCACCTACCTCAACGAAGAAATGCTGCAAGATATAGCAAAAGCAGGCAACGGCATATACGTACATGCAGGCAACGGAAATGCCGCTATCGACGACCTCGTCAAGCAACTGTCAAAACTCGACAGCCAAAAATTCGGCGCCACCCAGTTCGCCACATACAAATCACAGTTCCAATATCCTTTGGCTGCCGGATTACTGCTGCTCCTGCTGGAGATATTCATCACCGAACGACGCAATCCAAAAATAAACTTCAACAAACTGATAAGCAGAAAGAAGGATTAAGAAATGAAAAGACTACTGATTATTTTGGCCGCCGTTTTGTTCACATTGGACGTATGTGCACAAAACCCGAAGAACGACAACCTGTCGCGCAAAGACAAAAGAACGCGGCATGTTGAATTGCGAAACGGAAACAAAAATCTGAAAAAAGGAAACTACAGCTCTGCAATAAACAACTACCGCAAATCACTGCAAGCTGACAACAGCAACGCAAAAGCGCAATACAACACCGGAATTGCACATTGGAAACTGAAACAGGCCGACAGCGCCCTGGCGCAATACGCAAAAGTGTGCGAAAACAGCAACGCCACCGACGAGCAACTGGAAAAGGCACACTACAATGCGGGCAACATACACCTCCACAACGCATTGCAGGCACGGGACAAAGGCCAGTACGACTCCAAAAGCCTACAGGCTGCAATTGAGGAATACAAGGCGGCACTGCGGCTGAACAGCAACAATCGCAACGCACAGCATAACCTGTCGATAGCCAAGCAATTGCTCCGCCCTCAAGAGCAAAACAGCAACAGCCAGCAGAATCAGCAGAATCAAAACCAGCAAAACCAAGACCAACAGGACAAACAAAACCAAGACCAACAGAATCAGGACAAACAGAATCAGGACAAACAGAACCAGCAAAACCAAAACAATCAGGACCAGAAGAATCAAGACCAGCAAAACAAAGACCAACAGAATCAGGACAAACAAAACCAAAAGGGAGATAACAAGGACCAGAAATCAGAACAACATCGCAGAGAAGCCGAACAGATGCTCAATGCAATGAAAAACAACGAACAGAAGACCATGCAGTCTGTAAGAATGAAAGAGATGGCGAAAGAAAAACGCAAAGGCAATCCTGCAAGAATAGAGAAAGACTGGTAAAAATCCTCCCCATCAGAAACACAATCCATATCAACCAAGAAAAAGCATCATTAAATCCTATCTACCAATAATGAGGAAATCAATCAAAATACTGACTTTTATAGTAACCATGCTTCCATTTATGGCCTCGTCGCAGAATGCCGTGATGGAAGTGAGAAGTCGAACGACAGTAGAGTCCGGCCAGTCTTTCCAGATAACCTTCGAGGTAAACGGCAAAGCCAGCGGCTTCAAAATGCCCTCCCTCAAGAACCTGACGCATGTAGGCGGACCAAGCACGGGCTCAAGCAGCTACACCTCGATAGTGAACGGCAACGTCTCGCACTCAGTAAAGACCACCTTCACAATATTAGTTCAGGCCGGAAATGAAGGCACGGCAAATGTAGGTTCTGCAAGCTGCACCGTTGACGGCAAGACCATTAACAGCAAACCCTTCACTATCAAAGTCGAAAAAGCAGATCCTAACAAGCAGCAACAACAAGGAGGACAAGGAGGACAAGGCGGCTGGCCCTGGGGCAGCAGCAGACCCTCACAACAGCAAAGCCAACAGCAGCAGCAACCGGCCCAGACGATAGACAACAACACGCTCTTTGCAAGAGCCTCAATCAACAAGAGCAACCTGTATCAAGGCGAAGAGGCCATCATCGTCTACAAGATCTACACACAAGTCCCTATAACACAGTTCCAAATCGACAAACTGCCGAGAAACAAGGGTTTCTGGAGCGAAGACCTGAGTGAAAACATGTCACAGGTCAAACAATACACAGAGACCATAAACGGACGCCAATACCAGGTAGCCGAAATACGGCGAGGAGCCCTATATGCCCAAGAGAGCGGAAAACTCAATATCGCGCCTCTGAAGACCGATGTTGTGGCCATTATACAGACACGGATGCAACAACAACGCACAGGGACAATCCTCGACTTCTTCATCGACGACCCGTTCTTCACCCCCACGCGCAACCAGGCTGTAGTCAAGTCACTCAGCAGCAACGCCATAAATGTAAACGTAAAGCCCCTTCCCGAAGCTCCTGAAAGCTTCGCAGGTGGTGTCGGCAACTTCAGGATTTCAGCCAAAACCGACATCTCCGAGCTCAGGGCAAACGAGGCCTTTACCTATAGCGTCACCATCAGCGGACGAGGCAATCTGAGCCTGCTCGAAGCTCCAAAGTTCGAGATGCCGAAAGGCATGGAGGCCTACGAACCGCGCGTAGTCGACAACATCAACAAAGGCGACAACGGTCTGAGCGGCAGCCGCACTTTCGAATGGATTATCACTCCGCAGACCCAGGGCGAATACGACATGCCGGCTTTCGACTACACCTTCTTCGACCCCGCCAGCGGACAGTATGTCACTGTCAAAAGCAACCCTATACACATAAAGGTTGGCAAGCCGCTTCACAACACCTCCGCCAAAAGCGATGTAAAAGTGCTCAACAGCGACATCAACCACATCATGAGAAACACACGGCTCAAAGAGGCGGGCAGCGACACCTTTGGGGGATGGTTCTTCTGGGCATGCCTGATCGTTCCCATCGCAGCAGCAGCCACCGTCATAGTCGTCATACGCCGCCGGCAAGACATCGAGGGCGACGAGGCGAGCATGAAGATGCAACGCGCCAACAAGCTGGCCAGAAAACGGATGAAAAATGCCGAAAAGCTCCTCAACAACGACAACGACGACCTCTTCTACGAGGAAATCTATAAAGCCTTGTGGGGTGGCATAGCCGACAAATTCGGCATCCAGCAGTCCCTGCTGTCGTCCGAGACGGTACGCCGTCACCTCGAGTCAAGGAATGTCGACGTAGAACTCATAGAACGCATCATGAAGACACTTTCCGACGTCGACTTCGCCCGTTTCGCTCCAAACGACAGCGGAAGCAAAAAACAAAAAATCTTCGACGAGACGACGAACACACTTTCAAAAATACTCAAATAACATCTCACCTGTCGTACAGACTACTTTTCAAAGCCAATTCTGAAAAATGGAAAACAAGATAAAAACTCTGGCATTCATCATTATTGCCATATTAACATCTCACGCCAACGCCAACAGCAACGACGAGCTGTTCCACAATGCCAACAGCGCATACGACAGCGGCAACTACGAGCAAGCCGTGGCCGGATACGGGAAAATCATCGACGAAGGATACGAAAGCTGGGAACTGTACTACAACCTTGGCAATGCCTACTACCGTATGGGGGAGACAGGGCTCTGCATCCTCAACTACGAGCGGGCCTTGCGCCTCGCTCCCGGCAAGAAAACAATTGTCGAAAATCTTGACCTGGCACGCTCAAAGACCGTCGACAACATCGAAGTCCTGCCACGTATGTTCCTGGTCGAATGGGCACATGCCATCGCCAGCATCACAACTCCCAAAGGGTGGCGCAGCATTATCATAATACTCACCATTCTGACATGCGCGGCAGCGACCCTGTTTTTCTCCGCAAAGAACTATCGTTTACGCAAATACATGTTCGTTATCGGTTCATTGCTCATAGTTTTTATAATTTTTTCGAGTGTCAACGCAGCAATTTCCGTCCGAAACAGGACTATAAAGAATGAGGCTATCGTCACCGATCCAATGGTTGTCGTCAAAGGGTCGCCAGACCACAAAGGCATAGACAAGTTCATCCTTCACGAGGGGACCAAGGTGACCATCAACGACCGGCAGGACGAATGGTGGCAAATCGAAATTGCCGACGGCAAAAACGGATGGATCAACAGCGGTGCAGAAATCATCTGACAACAGCCGACGGACGGTCGACTAAGCCCGATTCAAATTCAAAAAAAAACCGCACAATGAAAAGAACACTGAAAAAAATCATCTTGACAACAGCAATGGCATTCGGCGTATTCGGGGCATTGAATGCACAAAACAGCAAAAACGAAACCGATGGGAAAGTCGTCATTGTCGACGATGAATCATGCGGATGCGAACTCGTTTTCATTGACGGAATCCAAACCACCGAACACAATGGGCTCTTCGGTTTCAAACGCGAAGACGGCACAGTCATCGTCGAACCGACCTACAAGTTTGTCGACAAGTTCCACGGCAACTACTGCAAAGTGTATCACGACTACACGCACTGCGGACTGATAGACCGCAACGGGCGCATAATAGTACCCGTGGAATACGACGATGTGGCCTACCCTACCGATGGCATGATTCGTGTCGGCCGCGATGGGAAATACGGATTTTTCGACACCACCGGGCACTTGACCATTGATCTGCAATACCGCACTGCATCAGGCTTCAACGAAGGCCTTGCCGTTGCGATCATCGATTTCGACAGCACAACATTCGGATATGGCTTCATCGACAAGACAAACAAACTGGTAATACCCGCCACATACGAATACGCCTTTGCCTTCGAGGAGGGCTACGCTATTGTGAAGGAATACGAACGCTATGGAATGATAGACCATGAAGGCAACATCGTGCTGCCGACCAAATACCAGGAGCTGACACCCATGAACAATGGCCGTTTCTTTGCCGTCGACGACCTCAGCGGGAAAGCAGCCCTTTTTGACAACAGGTTCAAACGGCTTACTGACTTCAAATACGACAAAGTCATTGCCTACACCGAAGGCTATTTCATTGTGCAAGTAGGCGACAAACAGACCTTTCTCGACATGAAAGGGAAGGAGGCATTCAAATGGTACGACCTGGTTGGGGGCTTTTCCGAAGGCTATTCGATGGTGCAGCAAAACGGCAAATTCGGCATCATCAACACCAAGGAGAGAACCATACTCCCCATCGAATACGACAACAGCGGCACCAGACAGATGGAATATACATTCTGCGAAGGACTGGCATTGGTGGAGAAAAACGGCAAGTACGGGTTCATCAACAAGCGTGGCGATTTCGTAATCCCCCTGATATACAATTCCGCATTCCACTGCACCGAGGGCCTGATTCCAGTAAAAAAAGGCTCCAAGTGGGGCTACATCGACAAAGAAGGGAATGTGGTATGCGATTTTGTGTTCGACATAGCCTCCTACTTCACATGGGGACGGGCCGAAGTGATATACAACGGCGACGTGTTCAAAATAAACAGCGACGGGAAGTGTGTGAAAGCATGTGCCAACTATCCGAAAGATATAAAATTCAACTTCAAATAAAAACCAATCTGTAGACATGTCTGAAATTGCCAAACACGACGGCAAAGTGATAGCTGTCGAAAAGAGAACCGTAAAAGTCGAAATGCACGTACTGTCGGCATGTAGCAGCTGCAAAGCCCATGAGAAATGCGGTTTTGTGGACAAAGCCGACAAAATCGTGGAAATCGAGACAGAGAACTGGGAACAATATGCTGTCGGCGACACTGTCACGGTGAGCGTCAACGAGAGCTTAGGGCTGTTGGCCGTCCTGCTTGCATACATAGTGCCGGCCGTCCTCATAATAGGTGGAGTCGTAGCCCTCTCGCTCTGCGAAATGTCTGAAGCTCTTGTCGCAACACTGCCTATTCTTGTCGTCGTAATCTATTTCTTGTTCCTGTATTCAAAAAAGGACAAACTACAGAAACATTTCAGTTTCGGAATCAGCAAGATTTGACAGATTTTTTATTTTTATTAATAAATTGTGTAAATTTGCACCATTATAAAAAAATTTATATATGGTGCAATTTTTACATTTTCAGAAACTTATTAAAAAATCGATATTATTTGCCGCCTTTGTTGGCGGAGTACTCTCCGCCAGCGGACAAATTTCCGAATCCGTTGTCAACAGCGAATATCGCGACATAATACTCAAAAAGCTGCAGAAAAGTGTTGAGTCTCGCGAGGAAGTGATGCAACAAAGAGCCGAAGAGTACCTGCTCAGTCTCCCCAACGACAAACGCCTTTACGACGAGTCGAAAGTCGGCATAAAAGCCAACCTGGTCAGCGGTGTCACCAGCGACGGTCTGCCGGAACTGAACTACCGCATCAGCATAGACTATACCTGCCGCCACATCGAGAGCGTCACGGACAACTATCCTACCGGAACATATCTGTGCGAAAACTCCAATGCCAGCATGGCCATTGTCGAACTGACACGCATTATGGTCGACGAGCTTAGCCCCGATGCCTTCAAGCCCGGCAAACAAGTGACCATCAAAATCAAAAGCGCAACCGACATAACACAGGTGACCTACCTGCCATATAAAGGTGAATACGGAGATTTTAAATATATCGCCGCACGCTACAACGGCGAATCTGTAAGAATATCAGTATCCGAAGCCGAAGGCATACGCACCAATGCCCAGCTGGCTTTCCTTCGTGCCCAAGGTCTACAGCACAACATTGAGCGCGACATCAAGTGCCTGAAGTCAACCGACAACAAATATCTCTACGAAACACAAAGTTACGACGAACGGGGCTCACAGTATCGCAACGTCGGCGTCGAAATTGTCGTACATGGAGCCTTCGACGAACAAGTTGTCGAAATGAACGAACGACTGATCGACGACGAGTTCATCGACTACAACATCCCGAAAACAGAACCTAACAGCAACGAAAAAACATACGTGCTTGTCATCGCCAACGAACGCTATCCCAGCCCGCTGCCTCAAGTACCCTATGCCTACAACGACGGCGAGGTTTTGACTCAATACTGCATCCGCACCCTCGGCATACCGCAACGGCAGGTGAAAATCATCGAAGACGCCACGATGAACGGCATAAAGAAAGAAGGCGTCTCCTGGATGAAAGATATCGCCGCATCGGAGAAAGGCGACTGCAGCTTCATAATCTACTATGCCGGACACGGCTTTACCGACAAGGACTACAATCCTTACATCGTCCCCACCAACCTCAACTTCAAGAAAATAAAAGCCCTGCGCAACACAAAGACCATCAATGTCGAGAAACGCATGTCACGTCGCGACACTAAGAAACTGCTCGCACAGTGCGTGCGAATCGACACTCTCTGCTCCTGGTTTAACCGTGTGCCATGCCATTCGCTTACAGTGATTACCGATGCATCATTCGACGGCACCGGACGCGACGGCGAACCCATAGTAAATATACGCCACACTAAGAAACGCGTCAAAGGCATTCGTCTCCGCAACGACGTAGTGCTTCTTTCAGCCGCCGCATTCAACAAGACCGCCTTCGCTTTCGACGAGCAGCACCATGGTTTCCTGACATATTTCATTCTCAAAGAGCTGAAAAGAAGCAAAGGCAACATAAACTACAGCGAACTGTTTGACAATGTCGACAACGAAGTGCAGAAAGAATCCGCATTGCAAGGCCATCTGCAGGAGCCGGTCATCACCGTGGGCGGAAAGCTCAAAGACTCATGGGGGAACCTAAGGCTCTCTACACAAAACAACAAACAGGACTAAGTAGCATACAGACAATGAATAACGAAAGAATTATTTCGCTCGAGGATATAGACTACTCCCGATTCTGGGGAGCTAACGAAGTGCTGCTCGATTTTGTAAGACTTCTCTTCCCGAAAGTGAAGCTGATTGTTCGAGGCGAAATGCTGAAAGTGATTGGTGCTGACGACGACATAGCTTTTTTTGAGCAGAAGCTGACAGCAATGATTACATACTACGAAAAATTCGGCCGCATCAACGAAAATGCGGTAATGCAGATAATGGAGACCGGCGGAGGTCCCGACACCGAGACCAACGACGAAATCCTTGTGCACGGGCGCAACGGCCTGCTGGTGAAAGCACGCACCCCAAACCAACAACGCCTTGTCGATGCCGTCAAAACCAACGATATGGTCTTCGCCATCGGACCCGCAGGTACCGGAAAAACCTACACGGCAGTCGCTCTCGCCGTAAGAGCACTGAAGAACAAAGAAATACGGCGCATCATCCTTACTCGTCCCGCTGTCGAAGCAGGCGAAAGCCTCGGCTTCCTGCCCGGCGACTTGCGCGACAAGCTCGACCCCTACCTACAGCCCCTATACGATGCACTGCGCGACATGATACCGCAGCAGAAACTCCTCTCCTACTGGGAAGACAACACCATCGAAATCGCACCTCTCGCTTTCATGCGCGGACGCACACTTGACAACGCCTTCGTCATCCTCGACGAGGCCCAGAATGCCACATCTTCGCAACTCAAGATGTTTCTTACACGCATGGGACGTAACGCCAAATTCATCATAACAGGCGACATCACCCAGATCGACTTGCCTCGCAACCAACGCTCTGGACTCGTCCACGCAACACAGATTTTAGGCAACATCGAAGGCATCTCCGTAATACAGCTCGACAACAGCGACGTTGTGCGCCATCGACTGGTTACAAAAATCATTCGTGCCTACGAGAAGGGAGGTGAAGAATGAAACTGTACCCCTGCTGCAAAATAAACATGGGGCTTAACATCATACGTCGACGCAACGACGGATACCATGATCTGGAAACCGTATTCGTGCCCGTACCGTGGTGCGACGAACTCGAAATCACTGCTTCCGACACCTTTTCATTCTCGCAATCGGGAATCGAAATCGAAGGCGACGTCGAGAAAAACATGGTTGTCAAAGCCTACCGCTTGGTCCAGCAACAAGCGCCCCATGCCGTAGGGAATGTTGAAATACGCTTGACAAAAAATATACCCTTCGGTGCCGGCCTGGGTGGTGGAAGCAGCGATGCCGCATTCACCATCCTGATGCTGAACGATTTGTTTCAGCTGGGTTTCACACACGATTTCATGCGTTCCCTGGCCTCTTCGCTCGGTGCCGACTGTGCTTTTTTCATCGATTGCCAACCAGCCTATGCAACAGGCATCGGCGACATTCTCCGTCCTCTGGGATTCAACCCCCTGCAAGGCTACAAGCTGATTCTTATCAAACCAAATGTTGCAGTTTCAACAGCCGAAGCCTACAGAGGAATCACGCCTCGTCAGCAAGATTCATCTCCATTTCAAGAAGGCCTCCTGCCCGAACTGCTGAGAAAACCTATCGAAAACTGGCGAGACACCGTGACCAACGACTTCGAAGAATCCGTCTTTATCAACCATCAGCATCTTGCTATGCTGAAAAAGATGATGTACGAAGCTGGCGCATTATACGCAGCCATGAGCGGTTCCGGATCGACCATTTACGGAGTGTTTTCTAATGACGGCAGTCCTCATTCCACACCTCAACCAATCGATATGTATCTGAAGTCGAACCCCGAATCCAAAATCTTCCAGACGATAATACAACCATAACTACAACGAAACCAATCATCCTCATGAAAAAAAATATTCTTTTGTTTTGCGTCATAGCAGCCTTTACGTCGTTATGCAATGCCCAATCGAATTACCAACTCAAGAACAACGGATTCGAACAATGGGATGGAGGGTACGATTCTGAGCCAACCCACTGGAACACATTCGAAAGCTCCGACGGCTCATACTCATCCATGGCGTCTGCCAATCACCACTATCGCCGCAGCGGACATCGACCGGGAGGCGACGGCAACTACTATCTTACACTCTACACAAAATCAATCATTGGCATCAAAGCCAACGGCAACATGACGACAGGACGCATACATGCCGGCTCGATGTCGGCAGGAAACAGCGAGAACTACAACTACACCCAACGCTCGAACAACAATCATTCTCAACCCTTCACGGCAACACCCGACTCCATGTACGTATGGGTCAGTTTCTATGCCTCCAGCAACAGTTCAACGGCCCAAATATCGGCCATCATTCATGGCAACAGCGACTTCAAAGCCCCAAACGAAGAAAACACAACATCGCTCTACAAGGCCAAAGCCGTCGCTCAGACAACAAGGACCACCTCGTCAGCATCACAGATGAGCTGGCAACAGCTGAAAGTGCCATTCGTATACAATGGCACCAGCGAAGCCGCATACATTCTGGTTAACATTACGACCAACAACATTCCTGGAGGCGGCGACAAAAACGACTCTATTTCTGTCGATGACATAGAATTCATTTACAGCGCATGGCTCAGCGACCTGCGAGTCAATGGCTCCACCGTAGCCGACTTTAGCAAAGGTCAGTTCTTCTACGGCATACTCGTCGACGATTTGAGCACCATAACTTCCGACTGCGTCGAACCTATTGCCGAATCCGATGACGCGACGATTGAAAAGACCATCGAATTTCGTGGCGATTCTATCGCAACGGTCACCATACTGGTCACCGCCGAAGACGGTAATACCAAGAACTATAAAGTACAGTTCGCTACCAGCGAAAACAACCTTGTCGGCATCGATAACGTACCGGCACAAACCCGTTCCGACCTCTCCATTTTCCCCAATCCCGCCTCAGACCGTGTAAATGTCAACTGCCACGGCACTCTGGAATTTATCGACATGAAAGGTCAAACATGGATGAGAACACTATGCGACGGAGAGGAAACCATCGACATCAGTCAATTGCCTCGAGGCATTTATATCCTCCATATTGACGGCAAAAAGACAGAAAGAAAAATCATCATCCAATAATCACGAATCGAAGAAATTAACATTTTCAATAACATAAACAAAGTATATCATGACATACTCAATTGGAATTGACATTGGCGGTACCAATACCGACATGGGCTTAGTCCGCAACGACGGCACAATCATCGCACGAAGCAACATACCTACAAACGCATATATTGATTTCGAACCTTATATACGCGACATAGCCGCTTGCATCGGCAAGATGATGAACGACTGCAATGTCGACACCATCGAAGGCATCGGCATCGGCGCCCCCAACGGCAATTTCTACACCGGATGCGTCGACAACGCCCCCAACCTGACCATCAAAGGCGTGCTCAACTTCGAGCAGGAGATGCGTAAGTACATGGATGTCCCCGTAGTGCTCAGCAACGACGCCAACGCCGCTGCCTACGGCGAGATGGTCTACGGCGGAGCCAAAGACCTCGACAACTTCATTATGTTCACCCTCGGCACCGGCGTGGGCAGCGGCATCGTCATCGACGGCAAGCTGGTGCACGGCAGCACCGGAGCCGCCGGCGAGCTGGGCCACAGCATCCTGATTCCCAACGGACGCCAGTGCTCCTGCGGACGACGCGGATGCCTCGAAACCTACACCTCAGCACGCGGCATCGTGCAGACCTATTTCGAACTGAAAGGCACGCCTGTCACCGCCGACATCGACAGCAAAGCCATCGGCGACCTCGCCAACCAGGGCGACCCCATAGCCCTCAAAACCTGGGAGACCGTTGCCGACCAGCTGGGTCTGGCTATGGCCAACGCCGTCAACTTCTCGGCACCACAAGCCATATTCCTCATGGGCGGTCCCACCAAGGTCGGCGAGCCACTGCTCAAACCCCTCCAGGCAGCTTTCGACCGCTACATCCTCAACATATTCGCCGGCAGCTGCCAGATACGCATGTCACAGCTCAAGGCCAACGAAGTGGCCATCCTCGGTGCCGCCGCACTCATCAAAATGAAAAAATAAAGAAAAAAAGTTAACGGTTAAAGTTTAAAGAGATGCGAAGAATACTTATTCCTCTTGTCGCCGCTATGCTGTTAGTGTCGGCCTGCCAGCGGACGCTGACCGACTATGTCAACCCCTTCGTTGGCACCGACGGCCATGGTCATACCTTCCCCGGAGCCATACTGCCCTTCGGAATGGTGCAGGTCAGCCCCGACACGCGCCTCGACGGATGGGACGGATGCAGCGGCTACCACTACAGCGACGACACCGTCTACGGTTTCAGCCACACCCACCTCAGCGGCACGGGCTGCAGCGACTACGGCGACCTGCTGTTGATGCCCTTCACCGAAGAAAACGGTGACCTGCCCGACAGCCTGGACTACAGCTTCTACCTCTCCACATTCTCGCACAGCAACGAGAAGGCCGAGCCGGGCTACTATCGCGTCGTCCTCGACCGCAACCGCGTGATGGCCGAACTCACCGTCCACGGCCGCAACGCCCTGCACAAATACACCTTCCCTCACGCCGGACGCAAAGGCGTGGTGGTCGACCTCAAGCACCGCGACGTGGTCAGCGATTCACGATTGGTGCTTTCCGAATCCACCGGCGAATGGCATCTTTGCGGCTACCGCCTGTCGGCAGCCTGGAACCCGCAGCAGCAATTCTATTTCGCCCTTACGGCCGACTGCAATCCTGAGAAGGTGGTATTCTTCAAAGACGGGAAGCCCGTCGACGGACTGGAGCCCCTCGACGGCGAAGACTGCAAAGCCCTGCTACTCTTCCCAGACAACATCAAAGAGGTGACCCTTATGGTGGGCATCTCGGCCGTTGACAATGCTGGAGCTTGGACCAATCTGAAAGAAAGCGACGGCATCACCTTCCAGCAGGCCAAGAAGCAGGCCCACTCCACGTGGGAGAAAGCCCTCGGCCAGATTGAGGTGGAAGGCGGCAGCCGCGAGGACCGCGCCAACTTCTACACCGCCCTATATCACTGTATGACATCGCCCTACCTCTATAGCGACGCCGACGGACGCTATCTGGCGATGAAAGACCGCGACACCAACATCTACACCATCCAGCAGGCCGAAGGACGCAACCAGTACACCGTCTTCTCGGTCTGGGACACCTACCGCGCCCTGCATCCGCTGCTCAACATCGTCGAACCGGAGCGCAGCCGCGACTTCGTCCTGACGATGCTCGACCACTACCGCCACAGCGGCGAGCTGACAATGTGGGAACTGGCCAGCCACGAAACACACTGCATGATAGGCTACCATGCCGTCAGCGTCATCCTCGATGCCTACCGCACCGGTGTGCTCGACAGCCTTGACCAAAACACTCTCAACGAACTTCTCCAAGCAATGGTGGCCACCAGCAACCTGCCCATCCTGGGCCGCACCGAATACGCCCGCGACGGCTTCCTCAGCAGCGAATACGAGAACGAGTCGGTCAGCAAGACCCTCGAATATGCCTACGACGACTGGTGCATCAGCGAGTTTGCGCGCCTGTTGGTCGACAAGGCCGGCAAGGATGCCGACAAAGACGACATTGAATATCCTATTGGCATCTGCGACTCATACAAAACCCGCTGCCAGTCGTGGAAAAACATAATGGATGCCGACGGCTTTATGCATCCGCGACGCAACGGAGCCTTCGTCACGCCTTTTGACCCCACCGAGGTCAACAACCACTTCACCGAAGCCAACAGCTGGCAGTACAGCACCTATGTACCTCACGACGTCAGGGGTTGGATTGAACATATTGGCGGGCCCGAACGTGCCGAGCAGTTCCTCGACAGCCTCTTCCGCGGAAGTTCCAAGATGACCGGCCGCGACCAGAGCGACATCACCGGCCTCATCGGCCAGTACGCCCACGGCAACGAGCCCTCGCACCACGCAGCCTACCTCTACGCCTACCTCGGACGCCAATGGAAGACTGCCGAGCTGGTGCGCCGCATCTGCACCAACCTCTACCACGACACGCCCGACGGCCTGTGCGGCAACGAGGACTGCGGCCAGATGAGCGCCTGGTACGTGATGAGCGCACTGGGCTTCTATCCCGTCTGCCCAGGCAGCGGACAGTACGTCGTCGGCTCGCCGCTGTTCGACAAGGCTACTATCCACCTCCATAACGGCAAAGACATCGTAATCAACGCCAAAGGCCAAGGTACCAACAGCTGCTACGTCCGCTCGCTGCGCCTCGACGGATCACCCTACGACAAGGCCTACCTCACTGCCGACCAGCTACATAACGGCTGCACACTCGATTTCGAGATGTCGTCAAAACCTGACAAGGAATGGGCGTCTACCGACGAGGCACGTCCCCATTCCATCTACTGCTATCCGCTTTCGGACAACAGCGACCAGGAGAAGAACTATAAATTCTTCAAGTCGTTTTTCACCAAGGCACCCGTCTTCAACGACTGGCAGCAGAGTTTCGACAACGAGTGTGAAGTGACCATCGTCAGCGACCACAAGGTCTTCTACACCACCGACGGAACCGAGCCGGGCCTTTGGTCGACGGTCTACACCGGACCATTCACCGTCAACGGCGACGCTGTCGTCAAAGCCATAGCACTCGACACCATCAACAACACAATGAGTAAAGCTGTCACCCACCGCCTGACGCGCACCCAGACCGACCGCACCCTCACCTACCTCACACAGCCCGCACCGCAATACAGCGAAAACGGACCCACAGGCCTCATCGACCGTCTGCATGGCACCAGCAACTACCGCATCGGCGGATGGCAAGGATGGCAGGAGGACTGCCATGTGGTCGTCGACCTGCTCGAGCCACGCACAGTGAGTGCCGTAGGCGTCGAATGTCTCGAGAATATGAAATCGTGGATTTTCTTCCCCTCACGAATCGAGGTCGAAGTGTCGGCCGACAACGCCAGCTGGCAACCCTTTGGCAGCATCGACAACCGCGAATTCCCCACCACCCTCGAGCGGCAGGAACTCAGCACCGTCCACAACTTCGTCGTCAATGGCACCCCCGCCACGGCACGCTTTGTCCGCATCAAAGCATCCAACTACGGCCGCCTGCCCAAATGGCACATCAGCGCAGGCGAGCAGGCATGGCTCTTCGTCGACGAAATCGAAGTCTATTAAATCATATCGACAAAAAACACTCTCCACTATGACAACCCTACGCCGCCCCATCGTCCTCGCAACAATAGCCACATTACTTCTGGCATCGTGCAGCACCAAATCCTGCCGCTGCTACCTGCTGACGCGATGGGGTAGCGTGCCCATCAGCGAAACGTACATCGACAAGTCCACGCCATGCAGCGAATTGGGCTACAACAACTTGAATCCCGACGATTCTTCATATCGATATTGCACGGAATGGGATGACCCGGAAATCGACACGATGGATGTGGTTAGAATGTTTTGGGGATAAAAATACATTTTTTGAACACAAATAAAACGAATAAAACGAATAAGCTGCTAAAAACCAACAATCTTGTTTCGCAAGCAAAACACGAATTACACGAATTTTGAACACGAATAAAACGAATAAGCTGCTAAAAACAACAATCTTGTTTTGCAAGCAAAACACAAATTAAACGAATTATAGAGGTTGACTGTAATAACACTTAAAGCATACTCATACCAGATGAAAACAAAGAAATATTACCTTGTGGCGTTACTTGCCTTTGTAGCCTTGGCATCGTGCGATACGAAGACCTGCAAATGCTATGTTTACAACGGAAACAACACTCCCTATATAGAACAAGAATATATATCGGAAGGGTCGCCCTGTTCATCGCTCGATTACCAGCAGGGAACACGCTATCGCACTTGCATCGAATATACGGAACGCGATATCGACCCTAATGATATTGGTCAGGAGTACAAGGGAATCTAAATATAGAGTATCGAACCCTTGACATTTGGATAGCCCATAGCAGAGATGGCATTGACATATCCCGACACCTGTTTCTCGTATGATTTGTGCTGCTTCTCTGAGTAGGCTCCTGTCTTGAAGTCGACGACCCAAGTCTCATTATCTGCAAAGACTACCCTGTCGGGGCGGCAGCGTTCGCCATTCCACGAAATCCACGCCTCGCACTTGACAGAATAGCGAGGATCGAAAAACTTACTGTATTCCTCACTCTCAACGGCACTATGGATGCGAGCGGAAATCCTCGATGCCGCCTCTTCGTCGAGATTGTTTGCCTTGCAACTCTTTGCCACTACCCTGTCAATGTCGTCCACAGTGATGATATGTGCCATCATGTCGTGGATCATTATGCCATACTTCCTGCTGTCCTCTTCGAGCGAGGAGAGGAGCGACTGGCCATCTTCGGCTATGGAGAGCCGGTCGGTCCACGACGGAAACATCAGCGAGCGAATGTCTTGGATTTCCACTCGTTTCTCCGAATCCTCCTCTTCATCGACACTGCGTAGGGCATCATCACCCATACAATAGACCGGCCCGCAGGGTCCGTCTCCGACATGCATGGCGACACAGTCGGTGCCCTCCTCTTCGCCATAGGCCTCCGTGCGGATTTTGACGAAAGTTTTGAGGAGATCTATATTATCGCCCTTCTTGCTGTCCTCGTCACAGATTACCAACAATTTGTCTTCAGGCCTCGTCATGGATACATAAAGCATATTTATACTGTCCATCTTGACAAGCCGTTTCTCTTCGTCGAACAAATCGTTGAACAGGGTGTTGTTTTTAATATTGACATACGCTACGGGCAACCCCGTATCGGTACTTTCGGGCACATGGACCCACATTGCATCCGTGCTTCGTTCGGAATTGGCGAGCATGACGTTGATGATTATCTTGCTTTCCAACCCTTTGGCCTTATGGATGGTCAGTAGGTTGACGGCATTCAAGTCGGGCGAGGTTGTGCTGGATTTGGTTTCAATCTTCTCGTCCAAATAATCCAACAGCGAGCTCATGTCCGCCCGTCCTCGAGGCGAGAAACCGTTAATGCAATCAAGCAGCGTGGCGACATACGAGGTATCCCTGCCCTGCAAGTTGAAGATGCGTACAAGCTCCTCGGTGGCATCGTAACCCGAAAGGCCTCTGAGGTATCCGACATTGAACTCTATTCCGTGCTTTGAGAGCATAAGGCTCAGATTGAACCCGCATTCTTTCAGCTGCTGCATCAACTCACTGACCGTCACGCCGTGTGCTACTACACCCGTTTCATATATGAACTCGACAGATTGAACCGCAACAGTCTGGTCTTTATCATCGCACACATAATGCAGCAAGGTCAGCAGCATCTTGACAATCCGACTGTTCTTGAGAATAAACGACTCTGCCGACACAACCGGTACGGAATTTTCTGTCAGGTAGTTGGCTATATCGACAAGAGTTTTGTTCTTGCGGGCCAAGACCATTATGTCGCCATAATTGTATTTCTTTTCACGTACCTGGTAATCAATTGTCTGCCGTATGCGTTCCAGAATATCCTCTTTCTTGCAGAAATCGACCTGCACATAACCGCCCTCGTGCCTGTAATTCTGCCTGAGGTCGGGGTTCTGTTCGCCACCTTCGCCGAAATAGAGTTCTTTCAGTTCCGGATTATCGATGTTTTTTATTACAAATTTGAAGAAATCGTTGTTGAACGAGACAATGTTGCCAAGAGTTCTGTAGTTGGTATTCAGTGGTGCCAGCTCCGAATTGCGCTTAAGCGACTGCCCGTGAATCTTGCTGTCCACTTCAGGCAGCTGCATGAACTGTCGCACATCACCCTGCCGGAACCGATAGATTGCCTGTTTGCCGTCGCCGACAACGAGCGAACGTCGTCCTGCTTCGGGTGTGTCGTCGCTGAATGAGCTTGTCATCGCCTCGTCAATGAGTGGCAGGAAATTAGTCCACTGGAGTTTGCTCGTGTCCTGGAACTCGTCTATAAGATAATTGGTATACCTCGACCCGATTCGCTCATATATATACGGTGTCGGTTCGTCAGCGATCTCGGCAGCAATACGTTTGTTAAATTCCGAGATATGCACGGTTTCCTGCTCCGTATAGAACTGATTCTTCAACTGGCTCATCTTGTTGAGCAAGGCCAGCGAGTATAGATTTGTGAGCAATGCCTTTCGAGTGTTGTATACCTTTACTCCCGAGGTAATTGTCTCATAGGCATGAAGGAACTGTGCATATACTGACTCCAGTTTCGCAATGACATCCGGCTTGGTGCTTTTGGCATACAGCACACCTTCCTCGTAGGCTTTTGCCACAACAGCGTATGGCGAGTCCAACTTTCCGAAGTCTCCATTTGCAATCTTCTCCATATAGGTATACACGCTACTGCTCTTGCCCGGAAAGCTGTCATATTCAAGTCCGACCGCGGCACAGGCATCGACGAAGCTTCTTGCCGCCGTCTGTGTTGCCGTCTCGTATTCTGTATTCTTGGCCTTTATCCTATCCCTTATGGCGATGAAATCGTCAAATCCAATATTCTCTATTTCTGCAAGAAATCCCGGAACCTGTTCTTCAAATATCTGTTCCGACATTTCGTATATTATACTGTCCAATTTGTAGTTCGAGCCGTTCTCCATTCTGTTTTCGGCATACGAGCACAGTATTCGCGTCAGGCTCTCTTCACCTTCTTTTCCGGCCATGGACAGCAGTTCGTCCACCGTTGTCTTTAGTATCTCTCTATTGTCGATTGCGAGGTCGAAGTTTACCGGAAGATTCAAGTCGTGAGCAAATGTTCGTACAATCCTATGCACGAAGCTGTCTATCGTACTCACCGAGAAGTCAGTATACTTGTGCAATATTGCTGTCTGAAGCACTTTGCAGCGGGCGATAGTCTCCTCCTGGCTTATGTCAAGATGTTTAGACATTTCTTCAACCAGGTTGTGAGTCTTCTTGTCTGACGGGTCGAACACTATTATCCTCCTCAACTGATCCATAATGCGGTCTTTCATCCCGTTGGCAGCCTTGTTGGTGAATGTTATGGCCAGGATATGTTCAAACCTGTCCCTCAGATGCGAAGGCGACGCAATGGCGATTTCAAGATATTGGCGGACAAGCGTATACGTCTTGCCAGACCCTGCCGACGCTCTACATATAACGAATCGTGACATAATTACAAAGCGAAGTGTATATTGTTGTTTTGCTTATAGTTTCGGTTCCATTGAAATCCTATTGGGGGTCATCCTTTGGCTATCGCGGCATACGTCATTTGCATGTATGTCACTTGACCACCAAGATGCAGTTGCTCACACCTCTTTCTCCTTCGAAATCCCACTTCCCGTTATCGGTCGGGTGTGTGACAATGCCGCCATGCGGAAAACCCTTAATATACATTGTTGTTGAGCCTCCGCCATCGAGATTGAGTGCATCGTGGCAGCCTATATACCTCAGCAGTTTCTGAAAATCCTGCAGGCTCAGCCCTTCCGACTCGCGTGTGCGGCCATCAACAGTCACGAGCAGTATTGTGCCGTCTCTCTTCACTCCTATGGCGGTCCGATTGTGACGATTGGAAACGAAGGTTTTGTCGCCGCGCATCTCAACGAAACGCCCTTTGTACACAAGCAGCGGTCCTGCTGTCATTATATTACTGTCTTTCAACTCTCTCTCCGAATTCCGCAGACTGTCTGGGATGAAGATTTCAGGTCTGCCACCGTTCAGCTTCAATGAACCGTACTGATAATATTTTCTATGGATGCTGTCGGTTTTCTGAGGCGTATTTTCGCCCAACTCCTGACCGTCAATCCTTAAATAACATATCGGATTGTGCAACGCCATGTCGAAAAAACTGCCGTTGATGGCAGCCAAAGCTCCGCGACGTTTAGCATGTTCCGAAGTGAGGGTACGCTTCGGCTCATAACTTAAGGCAAGTCGGTTAGGCGAGTCGGCCGGAATCTCCAACACAGAGATGTATTGGTTTGAGCCAAACAGATTTTTTTTAGTGAAATGAATCCGCTTCAGCACCATACCTTCAAGGCTGTCAATCTGCCATTTCGCTCTCACAACCGTCAACGAATCGGCGGTCTGGGACTTTCCAACAACTATATATACAAGCGAAAATAAGAGTAATAATGTTTTCTTCATAGGATATTATATAAAATCAAAATCTCCGCACCTATACAATCATCACATTATCTATCTGTCCATTATTTCGTTTACCTTTTGGGTTATTGCATCCCAGTTCTGTCTCATCATGCAGTCAAAATGGCCTTTTCGGCAATGTTCTGAGCCCATCCTGCCACACGGACGGCACCTCACGTTCTGCACTTCGAAGTCGAAATGCTCTGTACCGTAGGCATAGAAGCCGAATCGCGGGGTCGTCGAGCCCCAAACAGCCACTACAGGACGATGCATGGCTGCCGCTATGTGCATTATTGCAGAATCCGACGACACCACCACCTTCGCGTCCTTCACGACGGATGCCGACTGCTTCAAAGTCGTTTTACCACAGAGGTTTATAACTCTACTACCCAAGCCGGCAACACTCTCCCCTATCCTTTCGGCATCGGCAGCGTCGCCGACAAGGACCACATATCCATGGATACCTGCAGCAAGTTCTGCAATCTTTGCGGGTGGTATCCGCTTGGTCGCATGTTGCGCTCCGCAGGCAATGACTGCATATCGCTCTTTCGGACAAATGTCTGTCTCCGGAACACACCACTCGACAGCAGCAGGATTGCAATCCTCCAATTGTATAAGTCTCTGTGCCGGAACCATATAACGGTCGACGACGTGCCTGCCCGACATAAAGTCATGCTTTGTCAAGACATACAGCATTTTATGCAGATTCTCCTTGCGATACACAAAACTTCTGACGCCCAATGCCATCCGGACTCGACGCGAACGACGGTTGTTATGCAAGTCCAGCACTGCGTCGAAATTCTCTTTCTTCAGTTCCTCAACAGCTGTAGCAACTGAATTGTCGAAAACATGGAATGCATCAATTTCGCGCACATCCGACAGCAGGTCGGCAGTAATACGTTTTGTAAGCAGATGCACCTCCACATCGGCATGGCTTTTGAGCCATCCAACAACGGGCAGCGTCAACACGACATCGCCTATCGAACTCAAACGTATGACCAGTATCTTCAAAATTCCAGTTTTAAAAGACAACTTCTAATTCGTAAAATTCGCTTTTGTGTATACAAAACTAATTCGTTGGTTTGGTACGCAAGCATCCCTGCTTGCGATATAAATATTCGTATTATTCGTACAATTCGTGTTCAAAAAAATGATTATTGGCGCTCTCCAACATTCTGTCAGTTTCTTACTCTTGTATCTTGGTGTTTTTCTTTTTCCGGCGGAACAATTCCTTGAGGGTGTCGAAGTCGCGTGTGTATTTGACACCGACGCCCTGCTTATATGGCAAATCGGAACGTGTATAGTCATTGGTGTTGCTGCGGTTGAACACAAACAGGTGGAGACGTGGATTGATTTTATAGCCCACCAGCATGTCGCCCGTCATGTTGTTGTTGCCGCCGGCCTCGGCCATTTCCTTGCTTTCGCCTCCGAAGCCGAAAGTCGATTCAAAGTAGAACTTGTTCCACTCCTTGCTGATATCGAGTGCATACTGTTCGTTCCACATCTCGTTGCCTGCCTGATATGCAAAACCGACATCAACGAAATCGACCATGTCGCTAACCACACTGCCAAGCGTGTTGGCAACCAATCCGTATGCCTCGCTTGCGGCGTTGGACGAAGGCTGTTCTGTCATTGTGGTCGACATGTTGTAGAATCGTTTTGACAGAAGCAGCGACACCGTCTGGTTCAGCATGTCTCGCTCGTTATTGCGGTCTATATAGGCAAACACCTCTTCCTGAACACTTTGGTCGGCTCCAGGCAACCTCAGGTCGAAGTCGATTTCCGGCGACTGCAACGTTCCTCGCAGTGCAATGACATTCTCGACAGTTATAGGTTTCTGCGACTCTGTCGACGAGTGTGTTCCCGTGAGCGTAGACATATTGACACGTTGCGAGTACACTGCATTTATGTCAAACAGAGCATCGTTCACCGTGCCCGGGAACGTTATCGAACTACCCTCATCAACGGCAAACTCCTTGCTTAATACGCCAAGCAGGTCGAGAGCCACCGTACCGGTATTTATCTCATAATCTCCTATTATCGAAAAGGACTGCTCCGTGCCAACCATAAGCTGCAGGTCGCCGCTTCCCCTAACCTTCACATCGGCTTCGACCGACGAAAAGTCCATCGGAATGTGCATTTGCATGTCCGGCGATGTCTCTACATTTATTGTAAGATGGAATTTCGAGTTCGACTCCGTCGTTCCTGTCGCGCGCCAGTTCCCATTGGACTCCGGTTGTTCTGGTTCATTACCCGTGCTCGGCATATTCAACGGACCTCGCACCGGGTCTACAGAAACCGGAATATCACTATCGTCGTAATACGATTCCGAGACAAAATGAATATAGTCCGCGCTCTGTACCTCACGCTTATCATCGATAGGGATAGTGAGCACTGTCCCGTCGAGGGTACGCGCATTGATCTCTATTTCAATATTGTCCATACTGCCATCAACCGTGCCGTCCACTTCGGACAATACACGGCCAAAGTATGCTTGTGTGCCCGCATTGGCACGTCCCGTGTTCATGCAAAGGAGTCGGTCGCTGTGCAATTTCAAATCCACCACCATATCCTTCAGATGGTTATGACGGACAACACCGTTGAGCAATGCGACGTTACCCATTTCGTCGACTATCGGCACAGCGTCGAAATCAATTTTATCAGTCTCAAGGCCGATTGTATCGTTTATCATATACGTGACACCCAACATGTCGATTTTTATTCGGCTTTCCTCCATCGAAAGCCAACCCGTAATGTCTGGCTCTTTCAACGTGCCTTTGATATCGACTTCGGCGCTGACATGGCCTTCCACTTGTGACGAGAAACCACTGACCATCGGCTGCAATGCTCGCAATCCGATGCTTTCGGCCGACACCGCAAAGTCCAATTCAGGGCTTTTCCCTCCCAATGTCATGAATCCCGATGCCTGGATTGGTATTCGGTTTTCGTCGGTCGACGTCAGATACAGGTTCAGCTGATTCATGTCGGCATTCCATGTGGACTGGATTCTGGCATCGCCCAATGGTTCACCGTCGAACATGAGACCTTCAACAGTCAAGTCGCTGTTGAGGTATGGCGTGGATTTGTCTTTCTGCCACAGGAATCCTATTCTCATGTCGCCATTGGCCCTTCCGTCGATGGTCATGCCGCTCTCACCAAGGAATGTGTTGGCCACACCTATTGAGAAATCCGAGAACCTGACGTCTATACTATCATTGTTCTCACCCATTCTGCGGGCTGTCAGCCACATGTGCTGATTGCCGTTCTCCAAGCCTAAGCCGTCGACGTTGAGACCTTTCTTGGAAGCATAGTTGTCACCCCTTGACGACAGGTGCCACTCCTCGCCTCCCAGCGCCAGATGCGACGGGTCGACCAGCAAGCTGACGCGGTCGTCTTCTGCCACAACGCGCAGATTGACGTCGCCGCCTCCTACCGTCTTGCTGCTGTTTTCCCAATATACTCTGCAATTGGCGCCTTTATGCGAGCTCTCGACAGAAAAATCGGTATTCTCCGAGAGCAGCAATTCTCCTATCCGCAACTCGTCGCTCGTTGCACGCAGACGGTATTTTTCACCAAGGCTTTCGCCATTCAGTCCGACATTATATATCATAACGTTTCCCCACCCCACAGAATCCGAACGCACAATGGTTTTGAGCGACTCTTCGAAGTTGTAGTTGGCCTGAACCGTAGTACCTTCTGCCAGCGTCAGTTTCGGCACAAACACCCGCAACAGTCCTGCTGTGTCCGTCACCTCCACATTAAGTTCAAACCTTGCGTCGGCTATCCTCTCGTAGTTCTCGGCAATTTCTGTCTTGTCCTGCACCGAAGGAATGTATTCGCCCATTCTTTTCACAATTTCTCCCAAACCTTCATACCTGAAGTATCCTGTCATTTGGGCATTAGCCACATCGCTTCGCAACGTGATGTTTTTCCAGTGGTTCTGCTCCCTTGCCGTAAGGGTTGCGTTCTTCAGTTCACAGTGACGTGTCGTCGTGCGCAGTTTCACGCCTTCGGCCTCCAGACGGGCATGGGCATTGCCCTCGGTCCGCGATGCGTAACGGCCACTGAGGTGAGCGTCCAGCCGAGCCTCTTCGTCGACCGTGTCAGTCCACAGTCCGAGCGTCTTTATATCAACATTTTCAGCATCAATATCAGCACGGTAGATTGGTCTGCCGTCTCGCCATTCCACTTCCCCGTGTGCACCGATGCGGCCAATAGCGTCGTCGAGACTTGCCTCCGCCACTATCTTTCCATCGGCAGCATCAACATCTATGGCAGTTTCGGACATGATTCGATGGCCCTTCAGCACGGTCCGTCCCAATCGTCCCTCCAATGTGGCATTCATCGTCTTCGGGTCAAAACCATCGCCCTCGAACGTCAGTTCGAATCCCGTCCGGCTCACCCACTCGTTGGGCGCAATGCGGCCAATATAGAATCCGTCCGACTTCAGTTCTCCGACATAATGATACTCACGCAACTTAGGATTCATGCGCATAATCACGTCTCCCGTCAAATTGCCGGGTTGACTCTTGACGTCGAGCGTCGCAAAGAAATCGTATATCGTGCCCGAGAAGGTTGCCTCCATATCGACAAATTCCAGCTGCCGCACCAGCTTTTCAGCCTTCATCTTGATACCGTTCGGATGCCCTACCGCCGCAAGGTCTTCGTACGTTGTATACAATCTGTGGATGTCGGCGTCGATGACTGTCGAATCGATGTGAGGCAGTCCTCGTATATTCCCATCAAAATTGACAACCGACTCTTTGCCAAACGACAAATGCACATTGTCAGCATAGAAATCGGCTATCGGCCCGCCAAAATCGCCCTCGATGTATATTCTCTCGTCCATTCCCCACAGCGTGTGCGCCCAGTATGAAGCATCGCGCATGTTGCCATACGAACCTTTGTCGAAATGGCATGTGAAAATCACACTGTCAAGGAAATGGCTCATCGTCTTCCAATGCGGGAAATCAAGCAGCACATTGCCTATCAGCCGCGAATCGGCTGTTTCGACATGCATATTGGTGGCACTTATTCCGCAGCGCGTAGCGTAGACATTCATGTGCATCTCCTTGACTTCCAAACCCGATTTCTCTTTCGTTGTCATCCTGTCTATCCTGCAGGTGACAAAGTCCTTGTCAACTCTGACATTGCGGAATTGTGCATCTATCTCGCGATACTCCATGTGTTTCACATCCACACCGGGCTCGCCCCTTCGTTCCTCTTCACTGCGCAAATCCTTCAAGTCCTGCCTGTAGCATACATTATCCATCACGAGGTCATCGACAAGAACTTTAAATTCGGGAGCCGCCGAAGTGTCTGAATCGTCTGTTTCTTCCGACGAATAATAGTCGATTATGAATCCCAGGTTCAGCCCTCCCGTGTCGATTGCCAAGTGATAATAGGTGTCCTTGAGTTTCACTCGGCTGAATGTCAGCCCATGGCTGTCAAACGGAAACTTTTTGAACCGAAGCGCTATGCATCCGGCCGTACATATAGTGTCATTTTCCGGATTAATCAGTTCAACATTGCGCAGCACAAGATGGTTGAAAGGGTTGCATCCCATCGATCCTATCCGGACCTTGCCTCCCCACTCGCGCGAAAAATAGTCGCTTGCCCATGAGCCTGCCATCGACTGCACCAAAGTATAGTTTAGCAATGCCACAGACACATATACAATCAGCATAATGCCGACCAAAATCCTCAACGCTATTTTACCGAACTTTTTGATAGTCTTGTTAGTTGTTTCCGATATAACTAAAAAATATTGTTTTTAGTATAAATACTCAAAAAAAATAAGTATTTTTGCAAATCATTTTACAAGCTTATACTTACAATGTCACTCATCCTTGCCATAGAATCTTCATGCGACGACACATCGGCTGCCGTACTACGCAACAACTGTCTATTATCCAACGTTATCGCATCGCAAGCCGTACACCGCCAATTCGGTGGCGTTGTCCCCGAACTCGCCTCTCGAGCCCATCAGCAGAATATCGTCCCTACCGTCGATGCTGCCATCCGCAATGCCGGTATTGACAAACGCGACCTCGATGCGGTGGCTTTCACTCGCGGGCCCGGACTGTTGGGTTCTCTCCTGGTTGGCGTCTCTTTTGCAAAAAGTTTTGCTCAGGCTCTCGACATCCCGCTCATTGAAGTCAACCATCTTCAGGCTCATGTGCTCTCGCACTTCATCTCTCGGCAGATAGAGGGAGAGCAATTCCCGAAGTTCCCTTTCATGTGCCTCCTCGTCAGTGGTGGACACACGCAAATCCTGCTTCTGCGAAGCCATTTCGACTTTGAGGTCATAGGCAACACCATCGACGACGCCGCAGGCGAAGCCATCGACAAAGCCGCCAAAATCATGGACCTCGGATACCCCGGAGGACCGATCATAGACAAACTCGCCAAAGACGGCAACCCCGAAGCATTCCACTTCGCCACTCCGAATATCCCTGGCTACAACTACAGTTTCAGCGGCATCAAGACCTCTTTCCTCTACTTCCTTCGCGACAGACTCAAGGAAGATCCCGACTTCATCGAAAACAACAAAGCCGACCTCTGTGCCTCTATCCAGAACTGCATTGTCGGATTCCTTCTGAAAAAACTCGAAAAAGCAGCTCTCGCACACCGCGTCAACCAAGTGGCCATCGCAGGTGGCGTCTCCGCCAACTCCAGACTGCGCGACGAGCTGACCAGAATAGGCCAAAAACACGGATGGCACGTTTTCCTGCCACCAATACAATTCTGCACCGACAATGCCGCCATGGTAGGCATCGCCGGCTACTACAAATATCTGCGCGGCGAGTTCGCCGACATATCCCTACCTCCCTACACCAGAAGCTAACATCAACATTTCAGCACTTTGGAACGACACCATCTCCATAGCAAAAACCTTTCTGGCGGCAGGCGGCTCTCACTCCGGAAACTGCCCCCGCTCCTAGTGTTGTCCTTTTTTTTCCTCTCCGACCTCATATCGGTCTCCCCCTCTGCGGCACAGGACATACATTTCTCGCAAATCGACGTCAACCCCATCCTCTTCAATCCTGCCTATTCGGGCTTCTTCGACGGCAACGGACGCTTCGGCCTCTCTTACCGCAACCAGTGGGCTTCCGTAAGCCGGGCTTTCCAAACCATGGCCGCCACCGCCGAACTGTCGCTTATGCGACGACGCTACTGGCGCGACGGTCTCAACATTGGCCTCATTCTCTACTCCGATAGGGCTGGGTCGCTGAACTATGGTTCCACCGCAGGAAATCTGATACTTTCTTACTACAAAGCCCTTGGCAGCAGCAACAACAACTTCGTCTCTGTCGCACTCGAGACGGGATTCGGACAAGCAGGATTCAACACCTCCGACATAATGATGGTCGACCCCGACGTTATCGATGCCACCTCCGCTAATTTCTTCACCATAGGCACCGGACTGGCTTGGTTCTACCAACCCAACGACGACCTGTACATCAAACTTGGCGCCGCAGCACGCAACCTGAACCGGCCCGACATCTCATACCTCGGGACCGAAGATGCTTTTATCGAAAGGAAATTCAGCGGATATGCACGCGCCGAATACCGCGCATGGCCTTTCGTGTCGCTGATGCCGTTGGCAGCATGCATGATCCAGAACAACTATCACGAAACCCTTTTCGGCTGCGACGCCAAATGGTACGTCTCCGAATCGAGCAGCCGCCAGCTGGCTTTATCGGCAGGAATACATTACCGCTGGCGCGACGCCGCCCTCATCGAATTCATCACCGAATACAACGCTCTTCTCTTGGCGCTTTCCTACGACGCCAACATATCCAAACTGACCCCCGCATCGAAGTCTTTCGGTTCGTTCGAAATAACACTCGTCTACAGGCTCGTGCATTCCAAACGACTCACCCGAAAGGCAATGCCCTGCCCTATAATATAATATAACTATTACCCTCCCATTAAACCCATCAAACCCATTAACCCCATTAACCCCATTAAACCCATTAACCCCATCCCGCCCTTTAAAAATAAACCCCTCACCACCATGAAATTCAAATACACCTTTCTCGTCCTTACATTATTCACAGGCATTCTCCATGCACAAGACAACATCCAGGCTGGCGACGAAGCGATGAAAGTCGGCCTGTACAAGACTGCCGTCGAATACTACAAAACCGAGTATCGCAAAAACCACGATGCAAACATTGCCTACAAAATCGCCGAAGCATACAGGCTGTCCAACGATTACCGTATGGCCATCGACTACTACCTTGTTGTCGCCAACGACGCCGTCGCAGCCATCCACCCTCACACCGAGTACTTTTTAGCCTCAATGTATCGCAACAACGGACAGGCCGATTCCGCGCTCTATTATTACAACCGGTATCTCCGTGCTGCCTTCAACGAAGAACTCGAGCATCGGGCTCGACAGGAGGCTCGCGCATGCCAGTGGGTGCTCGACTCCATCCCCGACCCCGTCAACTACGCCACATTCCACGAGGGCAAGAACATCAATACCGAATATAGCGAGTCCGGTGCCGTACTGGTCGGCGACTCGATGCTCGTGTTTTCATCAATGCGCGAGCTCTCCAAGCCCGGCTCGAAGGATGCCATCTATTCCGACCTCGTGCTGATGCAACTTTTCCAAGCCGACTTCAACGGCACCTCCCCAAACAAGGCCGAACCGCTCGCCTGGGGCATAAACAGCAAGGAAAAACACACATGCAACATCGCCGTCGACCCCATCCACAACAACATATACTTCACCCTGTGCTCTACCGACGACTTTGCCAACATACCATGCCAAATCTACGTATCGCACTATGCTCGCGGCCGCTGGCAGAAAGCCCGCAAGCTTGGCGGCGACGTGAACCTCGACGACTTCTCGTCAACGCAACCCTCTGTAGGTTATCTGCCCGACAGCACGACAATCCTGTATTTCTCATCCAACCGGCCCAACGGCCTCGGCGGATACGACATCTGGTATTCAATCATTAAAGACGGACAGTCGCCCAGCCAATGCGTCAACCTCGGTACCCCCGTCAACACCGAGGGCAACGAGATTACACCATTCTATGACAACAACGCCAACCGTCTCTACTTCTCATCCGACTGGCATCTCGGCTATGGCGGCTATGATGTGTTCTGCTCCGACGGCTCGCGCGACAGCTGGCAGCAGCCGACCAACCTCGGACGCTCGCTCAACAGCCCTGCTAACGACCTCTATTTCACCGTCAATCCAACCGGACCCAAAAGCGGTTACCTCACCTCCAACCGACGCGGCTCTTTCTTCATCAACGGCAACACCTGCTGCAACGACATATACAGCTGGAAGGTGGACAAAAAGACAACCGTCCGCAAGCGCAAAACCGAAGAGCCCCCCGCTCCGGTGGCGCAACAGAGTGCCATACGGCACCTGCTGCCTATAAAGCTCTATTTCCACAACGACGAGCCCGACCCGAAATCGAAACTCGCAACGACAACGACAAACTACTTCCAGACCTATAACCGCTACATGTTCCTCCGCTCCGAATACAAGAAAGCCCACACCCTTGCTGGCGGAAACGTGGTATATGATTCCATCTGCGATGCCATCGACTATTTCTTCGACTACGATGTGCAATACAACTGCGAACGCTTCGAGCAGTTCCTCAACCTGCTCCTCGACGACCTCAAGGTCGGCCACCGCATCAGCATCACTGTCGCCGGCTATGCAAGCCCCATACACACCGGACAATACAACGAACTCATCTCGAAACGCCGTATCGCCTCAATCGTGAACCAAATCGTTGAGTATAAGAAAGGTGTGCTTACGAAATACATGGGAACCAATGGCGGCTCACTCCAGATTCAAGAAGTCGCCTACGGAAGCACTCATGCCGGCAAGGATGTGAGCGACGACCGCAAACAGACCAACAAATCGGTCTACAGCGTCGAAGCCGCCAAGGAACGTCGTATCGAAATACTCGACTACAAGTACCTTGAAGACGACAGCTCCATCATCAGCTGCCTCCACCTGCCGACACGTGCAATGCATGTAGGCTCTTATTTCGCAGGCGAATACGCCGACATACAAGTGCACCTCAACCACACCGCCATTACCGAGACAACACTCGATTTCATCAGTGTCGGCTCGCCCGATGTGCAGGTTGTCGGCTACAGCAAACTGACTCCCGGACGCGAACTCGTCATCTACCTCCGAATGGACAACCGCAAAGCAGAACCGACAGTATCGTCCTTCCTGCCCATAACCCTAAGAGTGGCTGGCGAGCAAATCACCCAAACGATGTTCCTCGAATACACTCTCCACTAAGCAGAGAGATGCCGTAAAGTCAAGCTTTTTCGACCATCATCCGACAGTTCGGGCAATCGAAAACCAAATGGAACCGGTGCCCGTTATTGTCTAAATACAATTCCTCGTCGGCACGTATCGCTACCAACGGACGCGTCTTGCTTTTCCCACGAATGCAACAGCCCAATTCGTAGCGCAAGCAGTATTTTGTCGTCATCAAGGCAACGCCATCGTATCTTCCTGTCTGCTCCACGCCACGAGCCACAACGCTCGCTCCGTGTTTTTTATAGAACTCCTCGGCTTTCTTGTTGACCACGTTGCCTCTGTAGTCTATTTCCTTTGTCGGGAACGGCATCCCTTGGTCAACCCTCAGCATCTCTTTCGGACTGAAGTGCTTCAACCTGTTTGCCGTCAATTCTCCGATAGCACCGCGCCGAAGCTGGTTAAGCACCGATGCCGGCAAGAAAAACATTCCGTCTGTATTGTCTTTCACTTGGGTGACAACGAAAGGTGTATCGCCTGTCTTCGACAACTGCCTAACGGTCTGTTCTTTGCAGCTCTCCCTACCCGAGCGGGGCTCCTCGTGCACAGCGTCTATGCTGTACGATGCACCAACTCCATCCTCGTCAATCACATCCAGCATAAATCCCTGTGGAGTAGCAGAAAACGACAATTCAACAGCTATTTTCCGTTCGGCAGTCCTGCCGGCAAGCGTCTTCTCAAACTGCTGGTCGTTGTTGCGCCACAGTTTCGTGCCGACTTTGACTGAGGGCATTTTGTTCGGGACAATTGTTTTGCCGCGCACATCGTTGACGAAGAAGCCCTGCAGCTGGCCTTCTTTGTCAAAATAGCATATTCCATCGCCATTGGCAAAGGTCTCTTTGCCACGCACCGTTAGCGTATCTCGTCCTACAGATTCGACCTCTCCGACAAATTTGCCCATCGATTTTTGTGTGGCAAACGACGCCATCGGCTGTCTGCCGTGAAGAAAATAGTCTGTATATCCGCGATTGAACGTGCGCTCCACATCGGGCTCAAACGTGAACACACTCCGCCCCGACGATGCTCGCGCATTACCTTCCATCAAACCGTCAAGGAGCATACGGTAATGCGCCACCACGTTCTTCACGTAGCCGACATCCTTCAGCCGGCCCTCGATTTTGAACGAGGTGATGCCTGCATCAATCATCTGCTGCAGACTCGACGAGGCATTAAAATCTTTCAGCGAGAGCAGGTGGCGTTTCTTTATCAACAACTTGCCGTCGCCGTTGTATAGATCGTACGACGACCTGCAGGGCTGCGAACAGCTCCCGCGGTTTCCGCTGCGCCCGTTAAGGTATTGGCTCATATAGCACTGCCCACTATAACTGACACACAGCGCTCCATGCACGAAACTCTCCAAGTCTACATCGGTCGACTGACGTATCTCTCGCATCTGCTCCAAGGATGTCTCTCGGGCAAGTATGACTCGCTTAAAGCCTGCCTGCTGCAAAAACTTTATCTTTTCTACTGATGCATTATGGCATTGGGTGCTGGCATGCAGCTCGATTGGCGGCAAATCACATTCAAGCAACCCCATATCTTGTACTATGAGTGCATCGACACCAACATCATACAATCTCCTTATCATCGTAACGGCTGCCTCCAGCTCGTCATCGTAAAGTATGGTATTGACTGTCGCAAACACCTTGCAGCCATAGAGATGGGAATACTTGACCAACGATTCCACATCCTCGATTGTGTTTGTCGCTCCGCTGCGGGCTCCGAACGCGGGAGCTCCGATATACAGGGCATCGGCACCATGGTTTACGGCTTCCTTGCCAAATTCATAGTTCTTTGCCGGTGCCAGCAGTTCCAACGTGCTCATAAGTGTCATTTAACCTTGCAATGCAACAACTTACGTCCGCACAATTCGCCCTCAATGGTATCCCCAATAGCCACAGGACCTACCCCCGACGGGGTGCCTGTATAAATCAGGTCGCCCGTGCGCAACAACATAAAATCAGACAAATAAGATATCATCCTGTCAACGCTGCACAGCATCTGCGATGTGTTGCCGCTCTGTACAGTCTCTCCGTTACGCAGCAATGCGAAATCCAAATCCTGCACATTCCCGCCCAGCTCTGCCAGTGGCACGAAATCGCCCAAAACTGCCGAACCATCAAATCCCTTCGACAACGTCCACGGCAGACCTTTGCTTTTGGCCTCACTTTGCAGGTCGCGAGCCGTAAAGTCTATCCCCAGCGTGACGCTGCTGTAGTATTTGTGCGCAAAACGCTCCTCAATGCTTTTCCCGACCCTGTCAATCCGCACAACCAATTCAATCTCATGTTCTATGCGATTGCTGAACTCCGGATAGAAAAACGGCTTGCCTCCCACCAACAGGGCACTGTCGGGTTTCAGGAAGAATGACGGCGAAAGGGCCTGCTGTGACCCTCGCTCATATTGCGGAGCACCCATCTCTGCCGCATGCTGGCTGTAATTACGTGCTATACAGATTATTTTCATTCTCCTCTCTTTTCTGCACTATCTACGAGACAATTCCTCACGTCTGTGCTCATCCTTCGAATTTCAGTTTCAAGGCCTGTAGTTTTTCCTGGTCTTTTCGGCGTTTCTCCTCCACGATGCGACGCTGCACCTGCATGACCACTTTCTTCGTAGACAGCGGGAAATCGGCTTTCATCATCCAGTCGTAGTAGGCCGGTTCCAGGTGGAACACCTGTTCAAGGGTCTTGCCTTTATGCTTGCCGAAATTAAAGACTTCTTGATGGTTTTTGTCGTATCCAATATGTCCGACCAAGTCAGCCCACTGGGCATTACTGGTGAACTCACTGAGGGCTTCCACGTCGTTCACAACAGGATAGGACTCTTTCCCGTCGCGGTCAACGAACGGCACATGCTCGTACCTGTCGAGCTGGGCTTTCAGCACCTCGTAGGTAGCCTTCGTGTCGGCATCTGCGCTATGTGCCCCGTCGAGCTGTTTGCCGCAGTAGAACTTGTATGCTGCCACAAGCGTGCGCTGCTCCATGCGGTGGAATATATTCTGCACATCTACCAAACGCCTGTTGCTGAGCGAGAAATCAATCCCTACACGAAGGAACTCCTCGACGAGCAGCGGGACATCAAACTTGTTGGAATTGTACCCTGCCAAGTCCGAATCGCCTATAAAATCAGCAATCTCGGCGGCTTGCTCTGCAAAACTGCGTTCGTTCGACACCATGGCGTCGGTAATATGATGCACCATTGTCGATTCCTCAGGAATATGCATCGTCGCGCCTCGGTCATCGACCGGACGTACCATCCTTGTCATCTCCTGTTCCGAGCCGTCTGGCATCACCTTCAGCAGGCATATTTGGATAATGCGGTCGTGACCCACTTGCACGCCCGTAGTCTCAAGGTCAAAAAAAACAATTGGTTTTGATAGTTTAAGTTGCATTTAGTGTTTATTTTAGTGACAATTATCAGTTGGCTATAGTCCTCTTGCTACCTTGTGTATTTCGACAAGATGTTTCAGCAAATCCTCGGCCAAATCTAGAGGCAGCATGTTGGCTCCGTCCGATTTGGCATTCTTCGGGTCGGGATGTGTCTCCATGAAAATACCGTCACAGCAGTTTGCCACAGCCGCACGTCCGATGGTCTCAATCATTTCGGGATTTCCGCCGCTGATACCGTCAGGCTGGTTCGGTTTCTGAAGCGAATGGGTGATGTCGACTATCACAGGCACTTCGTTGCGCTTCATAATAGGTATGCTGCGGAAGTCGACGACGAGGTCCTGATATCCGAACGTGGTTCCTCGTTCGGTGAGCATTATGTCGTTCCCGCCATAGTACTGGATCTTCTTCACCGCATACATCATGGACTCTGGCGATATGAACTGTCCTTTCTTTACATTCACCACCCTATTTGTCTCGGCTGCAGCTGCCAGCAACGACGTCTGCCGGCACAAGAATGCCGGAATCTGCAGGACATCCACAAACTGGGCAGCAGTAGCAGCCTCGGTCTCGTTGTGGATGTCTGTAACTACCGGTATGTGATACCGGTCTCTCACCTGACCCAACAGCTCGAGGCCTTCCCAGTCGCCTATTCCTGTAAACGACTCGACACGCGAACGGTTGGCTTTTCGATACGAGGCCTTGAAAGCAAACGGAATGCTCAGACGTTCCGTTATCTCAAGCAGGCGCTCTGCTATCTCGAATGGCATCTTTTCGTCCTCGATCACGCAAGGTCCGGCAATCAGGAAAAAGTTGCCAGTATCTTTGTGCCGCATTGTGGGCAAATTTGGATAATTGACTGTATAACTCACGATATGTCTTTTTTTTGGTTTCTATCTATAATAGCTGCATCTGCATGCTGCCTTCGGCGGAATAAGTCACACGCGTGTGAGCAGAAGAATTGGGAGGATATGGTTTTACGATATTACTATAGGTTTTAAATGTAATCTCAAAAATTCGTTTAAGGTAACCTCTAAAAATTCGTTTAATTCGCGTTTTGTTTAGCAAAACAAATTTCTAAATATAAATTCGTTTAATTCGCTTAATTCGCCGTTTTAAATTAAGAATTTATAAAATATATATACACGTTTCAGTATTATGCAGCGCAATTATAACCTAATGGTTAAAAACAGAGCCGTCTTTCGACGGCTCTTTTCTTAGTCAGTGCTGATGGTGTCATATCATAAAATCAGAACCCTGGCCGTCGTCAATCTTGATATCGAAATCCGATTCCGGTTCCGACGACGACGCCATGTCGAACGACGTCTTCCGCTGGCTGCGCTGAAGCGATATGATTAACGCACCTATCATGCGCGTAAGTTCCATCAGATAACCGCGCGACTGCTCAGCACTCTCATCGTTCAGCATGCCGACATTTTTCGCTATTGTCGTATACACAACACATTCCCTGATCGACGCCTTCGATGTCTTGAGGTACGTTTCGAACTGGTTTTTGTTGCGCGACGAACCTTCTGCAATGTTCAATGCTATGTCCATAGCCGCTCTTGCAAACTTGTCGACAAGCTCTCGTTCGCATTCGCTACGCGACTCGCGCATTGCCACATGAAGCCATCTGCAATAGTCAATCGCTTTTCCGTAGACACGCAAATCCTCAAATCTAAAAAAGCTGGGTACACCTTCTTCCATAATTATAAAAAGTTTTGTTAAATGTTGTTCGTATTATCTACCTCTGCATGTCTCTCTTTATTTCTGTATCATTTCAAAGCTGGGCAAAATGCTTCATAAACTGTGTACGGAAAAACATTGAAGCCTGTTCGTTGGGTTTGACAGCAAATTTGCCGCGGAACTGGGACAACGAATCATAGCCCTTCGACGACATCCATTCCTTCAGTCCTTCGTTCAGTGTTTTCATATAGTCTACTCCATTCTTGTACAGACACGACACGACCTGCACCGTGCCGGCACCTGCCAACAGCATCTTCACCACGTCGGCCGACGTATGCACACCCGTCGATGCCGATATGTCGCAACGCAACTTCTTGGTCAGTATGGCTATCCAGCGCAGCGTGTTGTATATCTCGTCGGGCGACGAAAGCGACGGCGCATGCGTAAGTTCCATCTTGTCAATGTCGATATCGACATTCAGAGCCTTGTTGAACATCGTGATGCCGCTGACTCCCATCCACGAGAGGCGCTGCATGAAGTTGGCCATATCAGTGAAATTCTGGCTGACCTTGATGCTGATTGGAATTGTCACCGACTTGCGCAGTGTGTTGATTATGTCGGAGAAAAGGCGGTCCACATCCTCGCACGAAAGGGCTGTCTCATACGGCAGTATGGCCATATTGAGCTCCAAAGCGTCGCAACCGGCATCCTGGAACTTGCGGGTATAGGTCATCCAGTTCTCGAACGAGTAGCAGTTGATACTGCCTATTACTGGTATATGCAGACGTTTCTTGGCCTCTCGTATCAGTTCGAAATGCTTGTTGAGCGAGTCGTCGGCGACATGCGCGGCGACATACTCGTAACTCATGCCGTAATTGTCAACAGGAGCCATCATGCTGAGATTGCGCTTGATGTCATATATTATCTGCTCCTCGAACACTGATTTCAAAATCACTGCTCCTGCTCCGGCGGCTTCGAGTTTCTCGAGATTTGATATGTCGTTAGTAAGCCCACAACTGCCGGCTATTATGGGGCTCTCTATTTCCAATCCTAAATATTTGGTCTTTGTATCCATGGTCTTGACTTGTTTTTATGAAATGCAAAATTAAACATTTTTCACAAAAAAAAATTTTTTTTGAACAATTATTTTTCCAACCGCACACCACCTCTCTATAAATCAAACTAATAAGCACACACTAAAAAAAACAAAAACTGTTCATTCCGCTACAAAACAAAAATATTTTCTGCGATAAGAAAAAAAATATCTAATTTTGCAAACCCAAAAAAGGATAATTAATTTCGAAAAATACAACACAAAATGGAAAATAATCAAGAGCAAAAGAATGCCGAACACATCAGTTTTGTTTCTAAAAGCGAACAGTTTATAGAGAAAAATCAAAAGGCGATAATTGCCGTTGTCATTGCCATTGTGGTTATTGTTCTCGCGATTTTCGGAATCAAAAAATTTGTTTCTGAACCTCGCCAACAGAAAGCCAACGAAGCAATTTTCGCAGCCGAGCAGTTCTTCGCTAACGGCGATTTCAACTCCGCTCTCTATGGCGACAGCACAACCAACGACCAATACAGCATTGGCCTGCTCCGCGTCATCGACAAATACGGCTCCACCAAAGCTGGCAAGCGCGCCAAATACGAAGCCGGTATCTGCTACCTCAGACTCGGACAGTATCAAGAAGCACTCAAATACCTTGACAAATACAATGGCAAGGACCAACTCACACCCGTCATCAACGAAATGATGAAAGGCGACGCCGAAATCGAGCAAGGCGACAACGACGCTGCCATCAAGCACTACAACAAGGCTGCTCAGATGGACGACAACCCCATCACTGCTCCTTTCGCCCTATTCAAAGCTGGCGTTGTCTATCTTATGAACAACAATAACGACAAAGCTGTCGAATGCTTTCAAAAAGTAAAGGACAGCTATCCCGAATCAACCCTGTTCAGCGAGATGGATGGTTTCATCGCCTACGCTCAAGCCAATCAGAATTAATCAACAAAGTGCCCGACTACGCGACGGCAGCCGGACTTTTAAAATAACTGTCAAGGACTTTTATAGCCTCGCTTCGGCGAGGCTTTTTTAGCACATTATGAAACGTTTCGCCCTTCTTGTATTTTTCCACATAATCTGTATCTTACTTCCTTTTTGCTCCAGAGCACAGCAGTTCCCCTTCCAGGACACCTCGCTGCCTGTCGAACAGCGTGTCGACGACCTCATCGCGCGGCTGACACTCGAAGAGAAACTGGGATTCCTCGAGCACCAGAACCCTGCCGTCCCTCGACTCGGAATCAAGCCCTACAGCTGGTGGAACGAGGCCTTGCACGGCATCGCCCGCAACGGCATCGCCACGGTCTACCCGATGCCCATAGCACTGGCGGCAACCTTCTACCCCGAATTGGTCAACGAAGTCTACGCTTGCATTGCCGACGAGGGCGTGCGCAAACACCGCCAGTCGCAAGCCGAAGGCCAGTATGGCGACAACACCGGCATCACCTTCTTCACTCCGAACATCAACATCTTCCGCGACCCGCGCTGGGGTCGCGGCATGGAGACCTTCGGCGAAGACCCCTTCCTGACAGCCCAGATGGGTCTGGCCGCCGTGCGCGGCCTGCAAGGGTCTATTGAAGCGGAAAACGGAAAGCGGAAAGCGGAAAGCGATTTTGACGCGTCAGCCTGCTCTCCGTTCTCCGTTCTCCGTTCTCCGTTTCTCAAGTCCGCCGCCTGCCTAAAGCATTTGGCCGTCCACAGCGGCCCCGAAGGTCTGCGCCACCAGTTCGACGCCCGCATAACCGACCGCGACCTCTGGACCACCTACCTGCCTGCTTTCGAATACATAATAAAGAACAGCGACGTGCAGCAGGTAATGTGCGGCTACAACCGGCTGAACGGCGAGCCCTGCTGCACCAACCACCACCTGCTGGTCGACATACTGCGCAACCGCTGGCACTACGACGGCATCCTCGTCACCGACTGCTGGGCCCTCAACGACTGCTGGGAGCCCGACACCGTCATTCCGCGCCACCGAACCCACGCCACTGCAGCACAAGCCGCCGCAGCCGCCTTCGGCTCGGAAGTTGACCTCGAGTGCGGCTCGGGGCTGGCGGCGCTGCGTACGGCCGTCGACAGCGGCTACATCAGCGAGGCCAAAATCGACGAACACCTGCACCGCATCCTGCGCACACGTTTCCGCATCCGTCCTGAATGGTTTTCGGAATACAACCACGGACACAAAAGCCTCTATTCCGACCCCGCAAGGGTAGCAAGCAACACCTTGGTGCTGCTCAAGAACAACGGCATACTACCACTGAACGACCCCAAAAGAATGGAGCAGATTGCCGTCATCGGACCCAATGCCGCCGACTCCGCAATGGCCCTCGGCAACTACAACGGCGAGCCTCCCTACTGTACCACCATCGCCGACGCTTTCAACTTTCAACTTTCAACTTTCAACTCTCAACTTTATTTTGACACCGCCTGCCACCTGGCCGACAACGGCTACAAGCCCGGCCGCAAGTTCTGGAAACAGATTGCGAAGAGCGACGTCGTCGTCTTCTGCGGCGGCCTCTCCCCTGCCCTCGAGGGCGAAGAGCTGCAGGTTAATATGCCCGGCTTCTACCGCGGCGACCGCACCGCCATCGAGCTGCCAGCACCGCAGCGCGACCTCATAAAGGAAATCAAACGCCGCACCGGAAAGCCTATCGTACTCGTCCTCTGCACCGGCAGCGCCATAGGTCTTGATGAGGTGGTCGACGACGTCGACGCCATCCTTGTCGCCTGGTACGGCGGCCAGGATATGGGCACCGCCGTCGTGGGCGCACTGTATGGCAATACCAACGGCTTCGGGCGCCTGCCGGTGACATTCTACAAATCAACAGCCCAGCTACCCGAGTTCGAGGACTACGATATGAGCCGACGCACATATAGATATATGGAAGAGGAGCCGCTGTTCCCCTTCGGCTACGGCCTCAGCTACGGCCATTTCCACTACGACAGCATCCAGTTCGACCGCCCGTCGCTGACCGTCAGCGGCACCCTTGTCCTCGACAGCGTCGACGGCTTCCGCGATTCGCAGCGCGAAGTAATTCAGGTCTATCTTGAAGGCGACGGCATCACCGCGCCGCGCCGCCAGCTCGTCGCCGTACAAAATATATTCCTCGACCTAAACACTCCTGGCCACGACCGCTGCCGATTCTCAATTCCCATCGACCCCTTCTGGCTGCGCTACTACAACGAACAGACCGATCAGATGGAACTGCCGCCCGCCGGCACGCCATTTCAGCTTCATATAGCAAACGGCCCCACAATACAATTCTCATGGTAAGATAAGGGCTAAAAAAAACAAAATCCACAAAAAACACAAAACTACAAGATTTACAAGATCTAAAAGATTTACAAGATCTACAAGATCTCGCTCGCTTGCGAGCAGGAGATTTTGAACGTAAATGCCCGTGAATGCCCGAAAATATTTTTTAGTTTAAACAGGAATTACCAGAAATTGGCCAGGAATTATCATAAATATATTTTTAACGACATAGTATAATCAAGAAATAATAGCCATTAATTCGCTCGCGTCGCGAGCGTTATAATCTATAAGATCTATGGATTTCGTGAGGCGGGACGCCGAGCAGGAGAAAAACATCCACAAGATCTACAAGAGCTCGCCTGCGAGCAGGAGAAAATATATCCACAAGATCTACAAGATCTCGCTCGCTTGCGAGCAGGAGATTTTGAACGTGAATGCCCGTAAATGCCCGTGAATGCCCGAAAATTTTTTTAGTTTAAACAGGAATTACCAGAAATTGGCCAGGAATTATCATAAATATATTTTTAACGACATAATATAATCAAGTAATAATAGCCATTAATTCGCTCGCGTCGCGAGCGTTATAATCTATAAGATCTATGGATTTCGTGAGGCGGGACGCCGAGCAGGAGAAAAAATTTGCTCAATTCTTCTAATTCGCCGTAAAAAAAGTAATTATTAGAAGTATCCTGCAAGAATTTCCGTTTTTTTGAAAATATTGAAAAAATTTATATATTTGCTCATATATTCAAAACAATAACGATATGAATAAAATATTATAATCCAGCTTTTTACCTATTTTCTTCAATACCCATCACACTTTAAAAACGTTTTGTAACTATTACGCATTTGTTGATCCGTACATTGTAGCAAAACAAAACAGTAACATAATAAACCATTTTCGTCCGCGCCAGAACTAATCTACATATTTTAAAGAATTTCCCTCGCTATAGCAGGGTTCGCCTTAGCTCCAAAATCACCTTGAAAGCAAACAATCACTAAATCGACAACAAAATTTCGCACAATCCGCTGCCGCTTGTACAGAAACTACAGAGAGTGGATAACCTTGGGGATCAACCCTTTTAAAAAACCTCTAAAGACAAGCCAACATCCCATGTCTCAAATAATCTTTTAACGTTCTGTCTCTAAAACAAACTTTCATTTCACCAAATGACGCAATTCAAACATACATGATATTTGGATTAACAAAGACTATAAGAACTTTCATATAAATAATCAGTCAAATTCATTTGACATTTATAGTAATTCACGGACATTTACGGGCATTCACGTTCTAAAACATAATTTATGGTTAATTCCTGGTCGATTTCTGGTAATTCCTGTTAAAAAAAAAATGAAAAACATTTTTATCAGCTACTTATTCAATACTAAACGATATAAAACTGTGAAAAGAAAACCCGTCATAATAGTGGCAATACTAATTCTGCTGTCGGCCTCAAATGGCGGCGGGCTTTTTGCACAGCAAATGACCACGATGGGTACCGACTTTTGGGTTGCACCGAATCATGAGAAAGTCAGTCGCGGAGAACTTAGTGGCGCACACAACGTCAAACTTTCAATAATACTTGTCGGTCCGAGAAGTTGCACTGCAACCATCACCAACCCAAATACAGGCTTTGACACCACATTGACAGTATCTCCAGGTCTTACCAGCAGGTTTATTACTACATTGTATTTACCATGGTCATCCGACACGTTGGCTTCCTGCGGATTACATATAACTGCAACCGACAGTATTTCTGTATACGCCTATGCAATCGGATACTCCAGCGACGCGACAAACATCCTGCCAACATATTCTTTAAGGGACGACTATATCATACAAACATATCCATCCCCTAACGAATCAGGGCAGTTCTATGGCGATCGCACAGACCCCAGTTGTAATTTTACGATCGTCGCCACCGAAGACTCTACATACGTAACCATCCTTCTGCAAGGAGAGACTATAGCAGGTGACTCTACTGGCGATGTTATTTCCGTCTTCATACCACATGCTGGATTATGTTATCAGGCTATATCAGCACTCAACAGCGACTTGAGCGGTACAAGGGTAACCGCGTCTGGAGGCAAACGTATTGCTGTGTTTGAAGGAAATGACAGGCCATACAGTATCGGTATTAGTACCTTACCACTCCTTATATACGAACAAGCCATTCCTACTGTTTTCTGGGGACGACACTTTTTTGCACACAACAATACTCCTTATCTGAACATCGTCCGTATCACATCCTTGGCCAGCAATTGTACAATATGGGTGAACAACCAATATGTCACCGTCATAAACGAACACGAAACATACGAATACACCATTCCCGAAAGCCGTTTGCTGGATTATATCAGCACCAGTCAACCCTCCTGCGTGGGAGTGTATATCCGGAACATAGGTGTTACATCCTCAAACATCATCCATTCTGAGATGCTGATTGTGCCACCATGGGAACAAGCTTCCGAAGGTGTGGTTTTTGGAATTAGCCGACCAACAGATCTAACGCAATCTTCGTTTCCCGAACAAATACACATCATAACAAAAACTGACGAAACTCACATGCTACGGCTTGACAGCAATGATATAAGCAACCTCTTTCATCCCATAGCCGCCAACCCTGCATTCAGTTATGCACGCCATACCATTAACCCTGGGGGGCATACGCTGAACACAATCGGTGGTGATGGATTTCTGGCCTGGATTCACGATTCCAATTTTTTCTGGTATAGCTCACTTTATTCCGTTGGATCCGCTCTACGCGACGCTCAAAATCGGCTTACTATAGGCAATATCACCAGCGCCAGCTGGATTGATACAGTCGAAGTGTGCACTAACGAGGAAATCATGATGCTGGTTGAATCAATATACGGCTTCGACAGCGTTCTATGGTCGTTAGGTGACGGATACAGCGCGAACTCAGGGCAGATAACCCATTCATTCACGCACCCAGGGCAATATGGAGTACAGGCAATAGTCTATGCCTCTTGCGATGGGTGCTACCATCAGATTGACACACTGATGTCAACCATTATGGTATTTGATCCGGACACCACATTTACCGACACCGTTATTTGTGGAGACACCTTTGTCTGGCAAGACTCAACATACAGCGAAGGCCACCAGTTGGTGTCGATCATCCGGAACAGGCACGGATGTGATAGCATAGTCTTTTCAACATTGCATTTCACCACTTCCACATCATCTGTAATCGACACATTGTACAGGTGCGACAGCCTGTTGTTCTATGGTGTATGGTATTCTCAAAGCGGACTGATATCCCACGACACTCTGACAAACGCTGCCGGATGCGACAGCATACTTTATTACTATGCCGTCATCAATACCGAACGCTCATCATCGGTTGCCGATACATTATATGGCTGCGACAGTCTGCTATTGGGTGATGAATGGCATTTTCAAAACACATTGGTGCCATACGACACACTGGTGAATGTCGTAGGATGCGACAGCATATTGTTTCACAATATCATAATCAACCACTCATACGATTATGTACAACATGTAGTCATCCACGACACAACCACCTTCATTTGGATTGACGGCAATACCTATAGCGAGAACACCGACAGTCCATTCTTCGTGCTGCAGGCCACAAACGGATGCGACAGCATTATCCATCTTCAACTTATTGTGATGCCGACAATTGTGCCACCGCACACCGACAGTGCATCGCTATGGGTGCCCAACGTCTTCACCCCGAGCGAAGAAACAAACAAACGGTTCTGCATCTATTGCAACAACATACAAGAAGCTCAGGTCAGTATTTTTAACCGACAGGGACTGCACATCGCCACATTCGACGGGCTGTCCGACTGTTGGGACGGCACTTACAAAGGGCACCCATGCCCACAGGAGAGCTACGTCTACCTCATCGAATACACCAATCGCACTAACCCACGCTATAAACAGTACAAAACGGGCACAGTGACCATTCTGAGATAAAAACGCCACAATGTTAGTGGCAGCTATCTATGAAAAACCCCGAAAGTTTTTGTCAAACTTTCGGGGTCCTTTACATAAATGCTGTGGAGTATTTATCGTTTGCTCCTTATTAAAATTAGAAGTGGAATCCGATACGTAACGAAAGCATTCCCACGCTGCGGGTCTGAGTCTGAGTAGACGAAGCCTCGGTGAGAGCCAGTGCCGTCTCGGTAGGTGTGTCGTTGCCTTTGTATTTGATAGCGTGTTTGCCATAGCCATTGTAATGGAGGCTTGCGCTGACATGCTGGCCGAAATAGCAGCCGAGGCCAAGCTGGAAGGCTACATTGGTGGTCGTCTGATAGCGAAGCTTGAAATCATAAGTATGTTCGGGCGTTCCCGTAACAGCATCGGCAGGAACGGTCAGTGAACCCGACTCTTTGGTAATCATGAAGAAATCAGGACCAATGCCGAACTCAGCAAAAGGAGTGAAAATGTCGGTAAGCTGATAACGATAGTTGACACCGACATAGATCGGGATATTGAAATAGTTGGGGGCACTGCCATCACCTGCATTCATGTAGCTTTCGCGCATGTCGCCGCTGATGCGGTTCCACTGGAAGTCGCCATGAAGGTAGGGTGAAACCTCGCCGAATCCTACATCAAAACGATAGGATACGCGGTATCCGAGACCGAAACCGAAGATAGCATCCTTACCAGCGTTGAATCGGGTCATAGGAATCTGTCCGTTCAAAGCATTGACAGCAACATCGTCGTTGAACTGTGCCGTAGGAATGTTGAAATTAAGATAGATGGACTGCTCAAGGTGAGTAAGCTGTGCTTTTGCACTAAAACCGGCGAAAACAAAAACCGCCAGTACAACTAATGTTTTGAATGTATTACTTTTACGCATAATTAATATATTTTTAATCTGACTGCAAAAATAATATTTTTTTTAATTATTGAAACATTATAATCAATTAGCACTCCGAACTTTTAAACTTTTATGTATTTTTGCAAAAAAAAATAAGAAAACAAATTAATATTAAAGATTTGAAAACAAAACATCTATTCAGCATCGCTCTCTTGGCGGCAGCAATATTTCCAGCCTTCAACGCCAACTCACAGGTGGTATTCTCGCCGGTTTTCTCACAAATCAGACTCGAGGCACGCGCCGATTTCGACTACTACCACATCGATCAGGACAACGCTGTCAGCAACCCTTTCGGATTCCACGGCAAGTACTTTAACTTCATCGTCGGCGGTGACCTCAACGACAAGTTCAGCTACTTCTTCCGCCAACGCATCATTGCACAGGACGGCTCGGTCTCGTTCTTCGACAACACCGACTTCCTCTACCTCACCTACCATCACAACAAGAACTGGATGTTCCGTCTCGGCAAAGACGCACTGGCAGTGGGTGGTTTCGAATACGACGCCGCCCCCATCGACGTGCTCTTCAGCACCAACTACTGGGACAATTTCTACTGTTTCCAGTTGGGAGGCGCGGCAGCCTTCAAAAGCGACGACGGCAACCACATGCTCCTCGCACAGGTCGCCAACTCGCCATACGTTCACTATGGTGCCGCTCTCGGCTTTGCACCAGGACAGGAATGGCGCAGCGGACTGCTGAGCTACAGCCTCTTCTGGTCGGGCAAAATGGGCCACTTCAACACACTGTACTCCGTGAACATGTTCGAACGCCCCGACCACAAATTCATGAACTATATAGCTTTGGGCAACAAGCTCATCTACGACCGCTGGGACATCTATCTTGACCTTATACACCATGCTCTCGCCACCGACGACTGGGGCAAGAATTTCGCAGCAATCGCCTGCTTCAACTTCCACCTTACCAAAGATTTCAACATCTACGGTAAAGCCTCATACGAACAGAACCTCTCCAAGGCCGACTTCATCAACCCCGCCGCTCTCGACTGCCTGATAGCCTCCGGAAGCAAAATCGCCAAATACGGCATCGGGTTTGAATACAACCCGTCGTTCTGCAAGGACGTACGACTGCACGGTGTACTCTCCTTCAACGACTACAGGACCGAAGACATCAACGGCAACCAACTCTCTTTCACCGACCAGCTCACCGCCAACATCGGCATCACCTGGCACATGAACATCCACCGCATGTTCATGGAACGCGGAATGTAACATCCAACATATCAACATAAAACAACTCAATGGAACGCAAAAAAACAACGTCGTACGCACGATCGGTCGAAGCCATGTTCCTGCGCATAGAACGGCGCATCAAACGACCGCTCAAGTTCACACACAAACGCAGCTTCGAGGCCATAGTATTCCTTGTATTCTTCGTCGGCTTCTTCTGGTTCTTGGCCTACAAGATGACATTGCCCAACATGCTGAACACATTCATGCAGACGGCATACCACCTGCTCATGGAAACGGTGTTCTACATTATGGCAATTTGTGTACTGATGGGTGCCATTAGCCGCCTGCTTACAGAATTCGGTGTGGTACGTCTTATGGAAGGTATTCTCCGCCCGCTGATGAAGCCGCTCTACAACCTGCCCGGCGTCGCTGCACTGGGCGCGCTGATGACATTCCTCAGCGACAACCCCGCCATCATCTCACTTGCCAAAGACAAGAACTTCTCGCGCTATTTCAAGAAATACCAGCTCGTCTCGCTTACCAACTTCGGCACAGCATTCGGCATGGGACTTGTCGTTCTGGCCTTCATGACAGGACTTGGCTTCGGCGGCGGTGCCCTCGTCGGCATTGCCGGAGCCGTCATCGGCAGCATTGTCTCCACACGACTCATGCAACGTTCCACCCTCAAGACTTATCCCGAACTCGACGTTCCTGTCGACCCCGACGCAACAGGCAACGAACAGGTCATCTCCTTCAAAAGCGAAGGCAGCACGTTCCAACGTTTCCTCAACTCGCTACTCGATGGCGGCAAGAGCGGCGTCGACATCGGACTTGCCATCATTCCCGGTGTGCTCTGCATTTCTACCATCGTCATGATGCTCACCTTCGGCCCTAATGCCGAGACGCACACCTACACAGGTGCCGCCTACGAAGGCGTTCCCGCTATCACATGGCTCGCCGACAAAATCAACATCGTCTTCTACTGGCTGTTCGGATTCGACAGCGGTGCACTTGTCTCCTTCCCCATAACAGCTCTTGGTGCCGTAGGCGCTGCGCTCGGTCTGGTTCCGCGCTTCATTGCCGAAGGCATCATCACCAACAACGCCATTGCCGTATTCACCGCCATGGGCATGTGCTGGAGCGGATACCTGAGCACACATACCGCCATGCTCGACTCGCTCGGATACCGCAAACTCATCGGCAAAGCCATCGGTGCCCATACCATCGGAGGTCTCTGTGCCGGCATCGCCGCCCACTGGCTCTACGTCCTACTGGCAATGATATTCTAATGAACGAAGATGTGAGAACGGAAATGGAATTACTATAAGCCACACAGCTTTTTTGAACACGAATTGCACGAATAACACGAATAATTTATTCCCTTTAACCCATAAAACCCATAAAACCTATAAAACCCTAAAACCCTCTAACCCTCCAACCCTAAAACCCTAAAACCCTAAAACCCTAAAACCCTAAAACCCTTTCATGTCCCCAACAGTAAGTATCATCATGGGCAGCACCAGCGACCTGCCGGTCATGGAAAAAGCCTGCCATTTTTTTGAAGAAATGGAGATTCCGTTCGAAGTCAACGCTCTCTCCGCTCACCGCACTCCTGCCGAAGTCAGCGATTTCGCCCGCAACGCACAAGGTCGTGGCATCCGCGTCATCATTGCCGGTGCCGGCATGGCAGCAGCCCTGCCCGGCGTCATCGCCGCCGAAACCGTTCTGCCAGTCATCGGTGTACCCATCAAAGGCAGCGTCCTCGAAGGTCTCGACGCCACCTTCGCCATCATGCAGATGCCTCCGGGAATACCTGTAGCCACAGTAGCCATCAACGGGGCACAAAACGCAGCAATCCTCGCCATGCAGATTCTGGCACAGAGCGATGCCGACCTCATGCAGAAACTCGTCGCCTACAAATCAGGCCTCAAAAAGAAGATTGTCAAAGCCAACGAAGACCTCGCAAAACTCGAATACCGCTTCAAGTGCTAACCACTGACGGACGCGCAACAGCATAACAAAAAAGTCTCTGCCACCCGGCAGAGACTTTTCTATTTGATAGGACTGTCAACAAGACACTGTCCACTAAACCTCTGTAGCAGTCAATGTCCTCGTGCCCGACTGCTCCACGATCTCCAACCGTAGGTAATGGTCAGGCAGAAGAGGCTCGATTTTCTCGGTCCATTCGGTAAAACAATAATATCCGGAATAGAAATACTCCTCGTAGCCGATGTCATAGGCCTCCTCTATCCTCTTCAGGCGATAGAAATCGAAGTGATACACCGGCTCGCCGCCACGTTCGGTATACTCGTTTATGATGGCAAACGTCGGACTGCACACATTGTCCGTCACACCCAGTTGACGGCATATTTCTTTGATCAATGTGGTCTTGCCCACACCCATAGCTCCGAAGAAAGCATAGAAACGCTCTTCGGGAAAGGCCTCCAGCAACTTGGCAGCCACTTCGGGCAATTCTTCTGTACTACTGAATGTTATCATCATCTTAATCTGTCTGCTGCACGAACTTTCATTTCATCTTTCTTGATGGCTCTCTGCGCCAAAAAGAGCAGGATCACCGTCACGATCGGGGTGATTGTTCCCGGTGTCAACATCTGCGTTGTGATACTGCTTCCCATCAGCGTGCTCTCCTGCAGCACATGCAGGTAGCCGCCGTTTCCGCCGGCACCGTTTATGGCCCAGAAGAAAATCAAGAATATCAGCACCACGTTGAACAGGAAGGCAAAAGCCACCACACGCATCTGCAGGACGCGGTTCTTGTAAAGGAATATGCTGACAAGGGCGATGAGGCCAACAATCACGGCAACGACGCTGAGCACCCACTTGCCAGGCAGCGAGACCGTGTCGTCGCCGACAAAATGGAAGTCCATCATGTCTTCGGTTTGTATGGACTTGGTATTGGTGAGCTGCAGTGCGGCTCCGATATCACCGTTGGGGGTTTGAGCAGTGTAGGTCGCTATGGGAAACTGGAACATCAATATGATGCCCACAACCACGAGCACTAAGTAAAACGATTGAATTCTTTGTAGCATAATTTAGTCTGTTATGTGATATTTTTAAAAAGCTTATTCTTCCAAATTGTTTAAGGTAACCTCTAAAAATTCGTTTAATTCGTACAATTGCTCATTGCATTTTCTTTATTCATTATGTATTCGCAGGCATACCACGCCGTTGTAAATATTTATTAGAGGTGCTCTTAAGGATTTCTTGATTCCCTACTTCTGGTCAATCTCGAAAGGGAAATCTTTAATCTTGTCTATGTTTTTGTAGTGCCACTTGCCGCGGACTGTGGCATTCTGCATGACCACAAATCCCGGGTTGCTGCGGAGCATGGCCTCTATAGCCTTGTCGTCGCTGAAGTAGTACTCCACATCCATGAGATTGTGACCGTACAGGAACTGCAGCAGCTCGCTCTGTTCTGCACACGAGACGACTGCGAAACGGACATCGCGGTCCATAGCCAACTGCTTCATTTCGGCAATGGCCTCCACGCCACGTTCGTTGACGTCGCCAAGGTGATGTATCGTGCAGAGCATCACCGGACCGTCGACAGCACCTATCAAGTCGAACGTGAAGTCTTCATTGTCGGCATTGACAATGGGGAACGAGACGACACTGTCGGTCTTGGGATCGACGATTTCGTACGGACTTACCGTGCTGGTTCCCACCCACTCCCATTTGTCGCCCCACTGCGGGTCGGAAGCGAAGCAGTCCATCAGCTCCTTCGAATCCATAGTCTTGAATTCACCGGTCTCCTTGTTCTTGTAGGTGACCAAATTGGTCGTTTGCAATCCCTCTTCAAGATTCTTAATCATGGTGTTGCCAACCTTCCAGGGACGGAAATCGATGATGGGTTCGTTGTTGATGTTGTACAATCCGAAGACCACCATGGCAGCAATTGCCGCAAGTGCTATCAGGGTGTCGCGCTCAAGGCTTTTGCGGCGCGGCCAACGTCGGGTGAGGAATATGAACAACGTCGGCACATCGAGCACCACATTCTTCCAGAACGTCTGCCAGTTGGTGAGTTTGACAGCATCGCCAAAGCATCCGCAGTCGCTCACTTTGTTCGTTATGGCATCGTAGAGCGTCGTGAAGGTGAAGAACACCATCATGAGCAGCAGTATCCACGCCGTCAACTTCCTGAACGAGCCTGTGATAAGGAGCACGCCCACGAGGAACTCGACCGTTATGAGCGCCATCGAGAGGAACGGAGCGAGCGGCAGAGCCCATTCGAACGAGATGTTGCCAACGCTCCACGCCGTCATGTATTCTTCGACCTTGAACGCTGTTCCGAGCGGGTCCACGCCCTTTGTGAAACTCGAAAAGATGAACACAAGCCCCACAAACCAGCGAGCTATAATTCTAAGTGTCTTGTTTAGTGTATTTTCCTTTATCATATCTATTTTACGGCTTTAATAATAATATGGTTTTTATTTAAGTAATTAGTCAAATTTATTTGACATTTATGATAATTCACGGATATTCAAATTCTAAAAGATATTTACTGTTTAATTGCTGTTAAAATGAAAAACATAATTTTTGGTTTATTCCTGGCCAATTTCTGGTAATTCCTGTTCAATATTTTGACCATTTACTTATTTGTTTGCTCTTCATTCAATCTGATGAGACAGAAGAGCGAGTAGTTGATAATATCCATATAACCACCTTCGACGCCCTCCGAAATGATTGTCTTACCATCGTGGTCTTCAATCTGTTTGATGCGTTTAAGCTTCATCAGAATCAGGTCCGTCATCGAACTTATGCGCATCTGTCGCCAGGCTTCACCATAGTCGTGGTTCTTGTCGAGCATAAGTCTTACGGTGCGCCCAAGGTGCTTGTCGTAGAGTTCCATAGCCCTCTCCAATGGCAGTTCCATCTGCGTATTGCCATCCAATTCCTGCTGGATAAGTGCCATCACTGCATAGTTCACCATGGCAACGTATTCGCCACGCACATCGTCGCCGATCTTGTTCTCTCCAGTCTCTTCAATGCTGCGTATCCGTTTGGCTTTGATGAATATCTGGTCCGTCAGCGAAGGCAATCGCAGAATGCGCCACGAAGTGCCGTAGTCTCTGGTCTTCTTCTCAAATATGTCGCGACATTTTTTTGTCTCTTGTTCAAATTCCTCTTCGGTACGTGTCATATATTTAAGGATTCGTGTTATTCGTGAAATTAGTAGTCTCAAAACAATAAAACAACGACGATGTCGTTTTTTTATTGCTATGTATAAAATTTTTATTGCTATGTATAAAAATAATTCTTTCGAACCGTTCTCGCTGTGTTGCGGCAGCAGATTGCTCCGATGTGAACGTCCGGCCGTAATGGGGATCCTCAATGTCACGCCCGACTCGTTCTACGATGGAAACCGTTATCTATCGGAAAAAGAAATCGTTGAACGTGCCCAGACCATCACGTCCGAAGGTGCCGACATTATAGACATCGGCGTTGTGTCGACACGTCCGGGGGCTACCCTGCTTGCTCCCGACGTCGAGGCCGAAAAACTATCCAAAGTCGTGGCGCTGGTCCGTCGTGAGTTGCCCGACGCCTACATCTCTGTCGACACCTGCTATTCGCTTCCGGCAAAGGCTGCCGTCGACGCTGGAGCCGACATCATCAACGACATCAGCGGCGGCGCATTCGACACGGCAATGTTCGACACCGTAGCGCAGCTGCGAACGCCTTACGTTCTGATGCACAACCCCAAAGGCACACCGCAGAACCCCGCAGGGGTAGGCGAAAGCGACATATCGCCCGTGGCTTCGATGGCAAAAAGCCTGTCCTACCTTCGCAACCAATTGTACGACCGCGGTGTCCGTGACGTCATCATCGACCCCGGCTTCGGATTCTCCAAGTCGATCGACGACAACTACACCCTCATGACGCAACTTGGCGAGCTGCGCAGTCTCTTCCCCAACAACCCGATCCTGGTCGCACTCTCCCGCAAATCGATGATCTACCGGCTTCTAAATACAACTGCCGACGACGCCCTTGCCGGCACCGTTGCCCTCCACACCATAGCCCTGCTGAGCGGAGCCCAAATCCTCAGAGCCCACGACGTGAAGGAAACCCGACAAACCTCCGACATTGTCCTAAAATACCTCTCATCAAAACAATAAGACATATTTATAGAAACACACCTATTGTCTTTAACCTTTTACCTCTAACCTTTAACCTTTACCACCCTTTAACCTTTAACCTTTAACCTTTAACCTTTAACCTCTAACCTCTAATGCAAGGATTACCCACTTTCACTTTTGTCGACATAATAGACATACTGCTTGTAGCAATTCTGGCCTACCAGATTTACAAGGCCGTCCGTGGCACCAACGTGCTACGCATTTTCTGGGCCGTTGTCATCATCTACGTCCTCTGGCAACTCTCCACACTTTTCGGCATGCGGCTGACCTCGACCATCCTCGGGCAGTTCATCTCCATCGGACTCATCTTGCTCATCATTGTCTTCCAACCAGAGATACGGCGCTTCCTGCTCCTCGTAGGAACAAAGACTAGCATCGACGGCGACAACCTGCTAAAACGCTTCCAATTCTGGAAGAAAAGCATGAGCGACAAGAACAACGGCGTCGAACTCGAACCCTACATACAGGCTTGCATGCACATGTCGCAGTCCAAGACAGGAGCCCTCATCGTTTTCGTCCGTCAGAACGAGGTGAACGACATCATCAATACCGGCGAACGCATCGATGCCGTCGTCTCGTCGGCACTGTTGGAGACCCTCTTCTTCAAGAATTCGCCGCTCCACGATGGCGCCGTCCTCGTCAAGGGCAACAAAGTCCTCGCAGCCCGCTGCATTCTCCCAGTCTCGTCCAACCTCAGCATCGACCCCAACCTCGGCCTCAGACACCGCTCGGCCATTGGCGTGACCGAGCAGCTCGACGTCATTTCAGTGATTGTCAGCGAAGAAACCGGAGCCATCTCCTACGCCGTGGGTGGCGAAATCAACCATGATGTGACGCCAGTCCAGCTGCGCCACTACCTCGAGGCGGCACTATAGAAAACCAATTTCTCATACTCAACTACCACTCAACATGTTATCATCGGGATATATCAATCAATGCGCTATCATCCCCATGGGATGTGATTATAACAACCCCAGACAAGATGTCGTTATTCTACGCATAATGAAAATAGATTTTGTCAATTCGGATTAATTGTGTATTTTTGCAAAATCAATTATAAAATTAATTATGCCTGAAATAAGTAGATTTTACGGTATCATTATAATGATGTTTGCTGACGACCATAATCCGCCGCTTTTTCATGTCCGCTATGGCAGCAGCAGAGCCATCGTCACAATAGACAAAGGCATTGTACAAGGACAACTGTCTCGCAAAGAGTTGAATCGTGTTTTCGAATGGCTTGACCTGCATCATGATGAGTTGATTGAGAATTGGAACAGACTTAAAAATGGACAAGAACCTTTACCTATTAAGCCATTAATTTAAAAGTATATGAAAAATTTTGAATTGCTTAGAGTTGTTGATGTAGATTATCTGCATGATTTTGTTATGAGACTTGATTTTAATAATGGGGAGAGCCGTATTGTAAATTTTGAACCTCTACTGCACGGAAAATTTAAAGACGAACTACGCGACATACACAATTTCATCCAGTTTGGATTGAATGATTGGACATTGGAATGGTATAACGGTGTAGACTTCGCCCCCGAGTTTTTATATGAGCATGGTACCGCAGCATAAGCAAAAAAATTTGCTCATGAATCGATCCACAAACAAAAGGAAAAAACACCATAAGCTCTCATCTTTATACAATTACGTTCACCTCTTCTGGGGTGGCGGAAGTTCCAGTTCAACGGTTACACCAATGCTCTTGTTGCCAATCACAATTGAGGCTGATACCTACTGGAAGAGTTTTAAAAGCATTTTTTTCTCGAATTTTTAAAGAATTCGAGTTTTTTTTTAGCTTCGCCTGTAAGATTTCCCATATCTGAATCGTTTATATGTGATGACAACATCACACATCATTGCCTCATATCCCATAAATAAAATATATTTATTATCTTTGCAAATTGCGATAATTAACAATAACAAATACAAATAATTAAAAATCAATCTTTAAAATGAAAAAACAAATTTTTATTCTGTTCCTTTTTCTGTTTGCAGCAGCAGGCATGAGCTTTGCACAGCTCGGCAGCACAGGCAGCAAAAAAGAGAAAAAGAGTGACCTCTCCGCCAAAGTGCCTATCGACAAGAAAGTGCGCATGGGCAAACTCGACAACGGCATCACCTACTACATCCGTTCCAACAAGAAACCCGAAGGACGCGTCCAGTTCCGTCTTGCCGTCAATGCAGGCTCCGTTATGGAGGACGACGACCAGCAGGGTCTCGCTCACTTCGTTGAGCACATGGCCTTCAACGGCACCGAGTACTATCCCCACAACGAGCTCATCAGCAAGCTCCAAGCCAAGGGCGTTCAGTTCGGCGGCCACGTCAATGCCTATACCAGCTTCGACCAGACGGTCTACTACGTCAACATGCCCAATGACGACGAGATGCTCGAGATGGGTATGAAGATCCTCGACGGCTGGGCAAGCAAGCTGCTGATGGACCCCAAGGAAATCGATGCCGAGCGCGGTGTCATCATCGAGGAATGGCGCGGACGCCTCGGTGCGCAGGACCGCCTCATGCGCCAATACTGGCCCGTGCTGCTCAAGGGTTCCAAATATGCCAACCGTATCCCCATCGGAACCGAAGAGGTGCTGAAGACCTTCCAGCGCCCCACCATCATGCGCTTCTATGAGGACTGGTACCGTCCCGACCTGCAGGCCGTCATCATCGTTGGCGACATCAACGTAGACCAAATCGAAAAGAAAGTCAAGGAATACTTCAACGATAACAAGATGCCCGCCAATCCCAAGCCTCGCCCCTACTATGAGATTCCCGCCAACAAGGAGCCCCTCGTAGCCATCGCTACCGACAAGGAAGCCCCCAATGCCGGCATCGAAATGATGTGGAAACACAGCAAAGCTCCTCAGGGCACCATCGGCGACTATCGCCAGATGCTGGTCCGCACCCTCGCAAACCGCATGATCAATGCCCGCTTCAGCGAAATGTCTGAAAAGGCTTCTGCACCCTTCATCTATGCCAGCGGCAGCTACGGCGGATTCCTCGCCAAGCTCGACGCTTTCTCGTTGTCGGCCTATCCGAAGGACAACCGCATCGAAGAGGCTACCGCACTCCTGCTCCGTGAAATGAAGCGTGTCGACGAACACGGTTTCCTCCAACCCGAACTGGACCGCGCAAAAGAGAGCACCCTCGAGATGTACCGCAAGCTCGCCAAAGAGCTCAACAAGACCGAAAGCAACAGCTTCGCCGACGAATACACCAACCACTATCTTGACGACGAGGTAATCCCCGGCATCCGCCAGGAAGACTCTTACGCACGCGAATTCATCCCTGAAATCACCCTCGAGGAAGTCAACGCCGTCGTAAAAGACTGGATCACTGACGAGAACTTCATCTACATCCTCACCGCTCCCGAGAAGGAAGGCTACAGCGTGCCCACCAAGGACGCCATCATCAAGATTGTTGCTGACAGCAAGAACGAGAAGACCGAACCTTGGGTCGACACCTTCAAGGACGAACCTCTCTTCGACCGCGAAGTCAAGGATGTCACCCCCATCGAACTCTCCAAGAACGACGTCCTCGGCTACACCGAATACATCGTCCCCAACGGCATCCGTTTCGTTGTCAAGAAGACCAACTATAAAGAAGACGAAATCCAGATGCGCAGCTTCTCCAACGGCGGTAGCGCCCTCTATAGCGACAAGGAAGCCTACATGGTCAGCTCTGCTGCCGGTATCGTAAGCAATGCCGGTATCGGCAACTTCAGCCGCAACCAACTCAGCAAGAAACTCCAGGGCAAATCGGTCAGCGTCCGTCCTTCCATCAGCTCCACAAACCAGGGCTTCAGCGGCAGCTGCTCGCCCAAGGACCTTGAAACCATGATGCAACTCATCGACCTCTACTATGAGGCTCCGCGCAAAGACAAGGAATCTTTCGACCGCGACATGGACAACCTGCGCACCCAGATCCGCATGGTTGCTTCGCAGCCGCAGGTTAAATTCCAGAAAGAATTCTTCGAAATGATGTACGGCCACAATCCTCGCATGGTCGTCATACCCACCGAGGAGGACATCAATCGTGTCGATTTCGAACGCACCTATCAGATCTTCAGAGAACGCTTCTGCGACGCCAGCGACCAGATTTTCTTCTTCGTCGGCAACGTCAGCGACGAAAACATCAACACCATAGCCAAGTACCTCAACATCCTGCCCACCAATGGCAAGCAGAAAGGTGAACAGCGCCTCGACAAGGAACCCAAGATGATCCCCGGTGTCAACCACAGCCTCACCCTTGCCGGTACCGACAAGCAGGGTATGGTCTTCGTCATGGGCGAAACCCGCGGTTTCCATGGCGACCTCCGCGAGCGTATCGCTGTCAGCGCCCTCGGCGAAGCTCTCCAGATCCGCACCACCGAAGTCATCCGCGAGAAGATGGGTGAAACCTACAGCCCCTACGGCTCAGCTGACTACGACATCGAGTTCGACGGTAGCGTCAGCTGGGTATTCGTACTTCAGTGTGCCCCCGAAAACTGCGAAAGCGTCGAGAACGCCGCCATCAAGCTCATCAAGGAATTCATCAAGAAGGGCTGCGACAAAGAGACCCTCAACAAGGTGAAACTCCAGATGATCAAAGAGCGTGAAACCAGCATGCAGGAGAACAGCTTCTGGATGGGCCGCATCTACGGATCTTACTACTACAACGAAGACCGCAACGCCAGCGTCACCGACTATGAGAAACTCGTCAATAGCCTCACCGTCAAGGACATCAAACGCATCGCCAAGACCTACTTCGACCTTGGCCACTACTGCGTAGGAACCATGAAACCCGAGGTTACTGAATAAAACCTGATTACTACTTCAATGACCAGCCATCGGGAAACAATCTTTCAGATGGCTGGTCTTCTTTTACAGAAATCACATCACATATGGAACAATTCCCGTTTCTGTACAATCGTGACCCCGAAAGCCACAAAGGGTACTATGGTCATGCCCTCCTCATTGCCGGCAGCTACAGCAAGATGGGTGCCGCCATCCTCGCCGCACGAGCCTGCTTGCGCTCTGGAGTTGGCTTGCTTACCGTTCATGTGCCGCGCTCGGCTGTGACCATTATGCAGACCGCAATCCCAGAGGCCATGCTCTCTGTCGACGACAACGAAACCGTTTTCACGACACTACCCGCACACCTCGACAACTTCGACGCCATAGCCGTCGGGCCCGGCCTAGGCACCGACGAACAGAGCAGGAACGTTCTCGAAAAACTCATGTACAACCGCGTAGGCTTCCTCGAGAATGCCGACACGCCACTCGTTGTCGATGCCGACGGACTGAACATCATGTCACTACGCCCCAAGTTGCTGAACTATGCTTCCGGTTGCGTGCTGACACCTCACGCAAAGGAATATGAAAGGCTTTTCGGCGATGCCGACCCTCAAGCCATGGCAGACCGCTACAGCACCGTCATCGTCAAAAAATCTCACCGTACGCATATCTATGCCCCTGCAAGCGTCGCCATGGTCAACACCACCGGCACACCTGCGATGGCCACTGCCGGCAGCGGAGATGTCCTCACGGGCGTCATCCTGTCGCTGCTCGCCCAATCCCGGGCCTATAGCCGCCACCACAGCGACTATACGACACCGACTCTTCAAGCAATCGCTGCACATGCCGTAAACATGCACGGCAAAGCAGGCGAACGAGCAGCAGCCTTGCGGTCGCAATACTCTGTCATCGCCAGCGACATAGTGGAATCTCTATAGGTAATCTCTAAAATTCGTTTAATTCGCGTTTTGTTTGCAAAACAAATTTCTAAATATCAATTCGTTTAATTCGTACAATTCGCCGTTTTAAATAATTATTAGAGGTTCTCTATAGAAAGTAACTATCTCTTGATGATTTTGCGTGCAAAGCATCCCTCACGCGTAGAAATGCGCACATAATAAATGCCCGCAGGCACGGCCGACAGATCCACAAAGCCTTTACAGTCTGTACTCCTGAGCACAACGACGCCAGTTGCATCCAGTATCTCGAGTTCTATCAAACCCTCTGCTTCAACCGTGAGCACAGCCTCGACAGGGTTTGGGTATACAGCCACGTCATGCAATCCCGTGCCATTTATATCCGCTTTCTCTACAATGTCAATATATCGTGAGACCGTTGTTCTGCCGGCACTATTAACAGCCGTCAGGACAATCTCATAGCTGCCCTCCGACAGCCATACAGCCTCTATCTGCTGCTGCGTCGGCGACGAAATTGAAGCACCCTCCACTGACCATTCATACGACTCTGCATTGTCGCTGACAGCAACAAGGACGACACTTGCGCCCACAAGTGCAGAATCGGGGGCAACAATCTCTACCGAAGGAAGTTGCACTACACTTGCAGTCACACACACAGAATCTATGCATAGGTAATTCTGGAAAGTGCTGCGATGGCGGAATGCCACGTGTATCGTTTGTCCCGCATAGGCCGAAATGTCCAGCGTCCTTGCGTAATATCCGCCCGTGACGGTTTCAGCGAACAACGAATCGTAACTCTCCAAAGCCTCCGCGTCGCCAGTGGTCACCCATACCTCATACGTCTCATTGTATGATTCGTGTGCAAACACCTGCCATGTCAACGAAATGACGCCATCGGTGAGATTAATCGACGGACTTACAGCCCAATTGTCCTCAGTACTGTTTGTGTATGCCGGTCCGAACAGCGAATAGCCGCCATCATAAGGGTGGAAAGTCTCGACCTTCCAGTTTTTGCCGTTACCGTCATTGTCCACGAGGAGCCACCCGTCCGCAATGCCATCGTCAAAACTGTCGCACCATAACGCTTCTGTCGCCCCGTCGTTCTGCGACACGGCAACACCCAGCGCAATCATCATCCAAAACAGCAATGCATAAGTCTTTTTCATAACAATCAAAAATTTAGGCATGTATTTCTAATTATCTTCCCGCATCAAGAAATCATATATCCTACTCACTTCCAGCATCGAACATCACTCGATTTCCTTCATCAGCTCCCTGTTCACATCCAATGGCTGGTATGGATGCCTCTTCCGTTCCGAGCATTTATCATCCAGGCGAGATGCACACACGCAGCCCTTCTGCTCGCCGGTGTAGGGGTCGATACTGGAACAGTGACGCTTGAACTCGCCGTTTTTCTTGACAATTATCTTGATTCCGAGTCCAGCAAAGCAGACCAGCACAATAGCCAATACTATTAATAATACCAGAAAGATTGATTTCATGACATTACAAAAAAAGCTGCCCATTCGTGCAGCCATATTTTTGCTCCCCAAGCAGGACTTGAACCTGCGACCCCCTGATTAACAGTCAGGTGCTCTAACCAACTGAGCTATTGAGGAAGATATTCTTTTTGATTTGAGTTCTCTTACCCTCTCATTCAACTTGCTCCCCAAGCAGGACTTGAACCTGCGACCCCCTGATTAACAGTCAGGTGCTCTAACCAACTGAGCTATTGAGGAAGATGGTCTTCTTTCGAAAAGCGGTTGCAAAAGTACTGCAAAAAAGCGACATGGCAAAATTTTTTTTAAAAAATATTGCCACAACATTCGCAAAAGACTGATACTTATTTATTAAAACCATCTTTTTATCCTCCCGGACTCCCACCAACGACCTCTCACTTTGTTCGTTTTTTGAGCTTTTTATCCGAAAATTGGGATATTTTCATCCGACCCACACAGACTATCTTACGCCACCATCGATATAACACACTGCTTGACAGTATCTAAAAAGAAAAATTTGGTCATATCCAAAAAAGGTATTACTTTTGCACCCGATTTGGAGAGATGGCAGAGCGGTCGAATGCGGCGGTCTTGAAAACCGTTGACCTTCACGGGTCCGGGGGTTCGAATCCCTCTCTCTCCGCCCAGAATCAAAGGAGTTGTCCATATTTACAAGGGCAACTCTTTTTTTTTGCACAACCTTTACAGCGACCACTATTTTATTGCCTGGCGAAAAAACAATAGTCACAGCAGTGTTGCACTTCGATGTTGAATCTGTACAAACAAATCTTTCCTCCAACACGCAATAATTACAGACGGGTGGACGTTATAAAGATTTGGCAATTCCACAAACATTAGACTTATGGCCATGAGCAACGCCCCAAAGAAACGAAACACCACCCAGAAAAACGTGACAAGAACAAAGAACGACGACGACAACTATATCGTTATCAAAGGTGCACGGGTCAACAACCTGAAGAACATCGACGTCAGGATTCCGCGCAACAAGCTGGTGGTCATAACCGGGTTGAGCGGCAGCGGCAAGTCGTCGCTGGCATTCGACACCCTCTACGCCGAGGGTCAGCGCCGCTACGTGGAAAGCCTGAGCAGCTACGCCCGCCAGTTCATGGGACGAATGAGCAAACCGGAAGTGGACTACATTCTCGGCGTGGCACCGGCTATAGCCATCGAACAGAAGGTCAACACCTCGAACCCGCGCTCGACGGTAGGCACCTCGACCGAGATATACGAATACCTCAAGCTGCTCTACGCCAGAATCGGACGCACCTTCTCGCCCATATCGGGAGTGGAAGTGAAACGGCACAGCGTAAGCGATGTGGTAGACTACATCTACACTCTCGACGACGAGCAGAAAATCATGATCCTCGCCCCTCTCGAGGCCACCAAGGAACGTCCGCTAAAAGCCCAACTGCAGATTCTGCACCAAGAGGGCTTCATGCGCGTATCGATAGCAGGAACCATCATGCGCATTGAGGACTTCATCCCTATTCTTGACGAGAAGGAAAACTACAAGGACCCACTGCTCCTTGTAGACCGCATCACTATCCGACACGGCGACGACGACCAGCTGGCACGCGTCTCGGAGTCGGTACAGACAGCCTTCTTCGAGGGCAGGGGCTCATGCTGCCTGCAAGTGATGAACAGTGGCGACGAGAAACCCGAAAGCATCCACTTCTCAAACCGCTTCGAAGCCGACGGCATGACCTTCGAAAAGCCAAATCCCAACTTCTTCAGTTTCAACAACCCCTACGGTGCATGCCCGCGATGCCAGGGCTATGGCAACGTGATAGGGATAAACGAGGACATCGTGGTCCCCAACAAGTCGCTCTCGGTTTTCGAAGACGCCGTTGTATGCTGGCGCGGCGAGAAGATGTCGGAATGGAAACAACACTTCATCCGCCTCTCGACGAAACTCGGCTTCCCCATCCACACACCATACTGCGACCTGACGCAATCGCAGCGCGACACGCTGTGGCACGGCTCGGGCAGCTGGGAGGGCATCGACGGATTCTTCAAATGGGTGGAGTCGCAAAGCTACAAGATCCAGTATCGCGTCATGCTGGCTCGCTATCGTGGCAAAACGACCTGCCCCGACTGCCACGGCTCGAGACTTAGAGCCGACGCACAGTACGTCAAGGTCTGCGGAAAATCCATCACCGAACTCACCGACATGCCCGTCAAAGAGCTTGCAGAATTTCTGAAGAGCATGACACTTACCGACTACGAGTTGAAACTCACCGAGCGCATACGCCGCGAGCTCGACAACCGCGTAGGCTACCTGCTGCAGGTGGGACTGGGCTACCTGACCCTGAGCCGACTGAGCAACACACTGAGCGGAGGCGAAAGCCAACGCATCAACCTCGCCACATCACTCGGAAGTTCGCTTGTGGGGTCGATGTACATACTCGACGAACCCTCGATAGGCCTGCACTCGCGCGACACCGAACAGCTCATATCGGTATTGAAGCAACTGCGCGACCTCGGCAACACGGTAATCGTTGTCGAACACGATGAGGAAATCATGCGCGCTGCCGATTTCATTATCGACATCGGACCAGGAGCAGGACGACTGGGCGGCGAGGTGGTCATGGAACTGCAAAACAATGGCAACGGCATAGAAAACAACCAGATAGAGAACTCAAAATTCAAAATCGAGAATTCATACACCGCACAGTACCTGCTCGGAAAACTATCGATACCCGTGCCGGCTTCGAGACGCCAATGGCGCGATAAAATCACCCTCAAAGGCGCCTATTGCAACAACCTGAAAAACATCGATGTGGAATTTCCGCTCAACGTGCTGACGGTAGTGACCGGCGTCTCTGGCTCCGGAAAAACCAGCATTGTGAAATATGTACTATACGACATTCTGCAGAAGCGCTTTGACGGCAACGAAGAATATGTAGGCAAATGCCGCGCTGTTGGCGGCGACTTGCGACGCATAAGCGGCGTCGAGCTCGTCGACCAGAACCCAATCGGACGCTCGACGCGCAGCAACCCTGCCACATACATGAAGGCCTACGACGAAATCAGGCAGCTCTACGCCATGCAACCCCTTGCAAAAACACGAGGCTACAAGGCTGGCTACTTCTCCTTCAACGTCGAAGGCGGACGCTGCGAGACCTGCCAAGGAGAGGGCTATGTGACCATCGGCATGCAGTTTATGGCCGACGTGCACCTGCTCTGCGAAGAATGCCACGGAACACGATTCCAGAGCGACACGCTCGAGATTCTTTATCGCGGCAAAAACATCAGCGACGTGCTCGAAATGACAATCGACCAGGCTCTCGAATTCTTCAATGCAGACACTGCCGACGACGCATACAAACCGACCTGCAGGCAGATCACAAGCCGACTGCAACCACTACAGGACGTTGGACTGGGATACCTGAAAATGGGACAGAGCTCCAACACCCTGAGCGGCGGCGAAGCACAACGCATCAAGCTGGCCTCCTTCCTCGTACACGGCGACAACGAGCAGCCACTGCTCTTCATATTCGACGAACCGTCGACAGGCCTCCATTTCCACGACATAAGGAAACTCCTCGCCGCGTTCGACACACTCATCGCCAACGGGCACTCCATCGTGGTCATCGAACACCATCCCGACATCATCAAACAGGCCGACTGGATTATCGACATGGGTCCCGAAGGCGGCAACGAAGGCGGCAACGTGGTATTTGCCGGCACTCCGGAAAATCTCGTCAAATGCAAATCCTCCTACACAGCCAAATACCTAAACCTCAAAAAATGAGCAACAGCAACACAAACATCCGCAAAATAAGGACTGCTGCAAACATCGGTCTTTACGGCTCCATATTTCTATGTATCGCCACCATCGTCGAACATTATCTCGACAAATACATTTGGATCCGCGAGATAACCACCGACGAGTACACGCGCCACCTCTTCGTCTCGACAGGGCTCATCATAGCCGTCGCCGACATAGCCTACATCCTCTTCGCGATGCGCAAAAGAGTGCCACAAATCCGGCAAATGGAGGGCGTAGAACCGAAACTCATAGCCTACCGCAGCCTTGTCTGCTCCGTCTTCTACCCTGCCCTGCTGGTTGTTTTGCTGGTCGCTGCCTTTATAGTGACCACGCACGAAAACACCATGATAATGCTCCTCCTGCTGGTCGTCATCTCGCTGATGCTCAACTATCCGAACATGTACAAGATGAAGGCCGACATGGGCCTGAACGACGACGAAATGACCGAGCTCTTCGGCAACGAATACCACAAATAGCATGGAAAACAACACCCTGAACGATACCATCTGTGCGATAAGCACCCCCGCTGGAGTCGGCGGAATCGCTGTCATCAGAGTTTCCGGCAAAAATGCTTCGGCAATGGTAGCCTCACTCCTTCAGAACAAGCACGGCAAAAAAGTGTCTCTTGCCGACCGCAAGGCGACATTCTGCTGCCTCTACGCTGGCAGCGAGTTCATCGACGAGGTGGTCGCCACATGCTTCAACGCCCCGAACTCGTATACCGGCGAGGATGTTGTAGAGATTTCGTGCCATGGCTCCACGTACATACAGTCACGCATCCTAAACACACTAATCGATGCCGGTTGCCGCCTGGCGAAACCCGGCGAGTTCACCCTGCGGGCTTTCCTCAACCACAAGCTCAACCTCTCGCAGGCCGAAGCCGTTGCCGACCTTATCGACTCGCAGTCCGAAGCAGCCCACCGGCTGGCTATAAGTCAGATGCGGGGCGGATATGCCCAGGAGTTGGAACAACTGCGTCAGCAGCTGATAGACCTATCGGCCCTGCTGGAACTCGAACTCGACTTCAGCGACGAGGACTTGCAGTTCGCAAGCAGACAGCATATCTGTGACCTGCTCGACGAACTCTCCCAAAAGGTAGAGCGTCTCATGAACACCTTTCAGACCGGCAACGCCTTGAAAAACGGCATTCCTGTCGCCATCATCGGCGCACCCAACGCCGGCAAATCGTCGCTACTCAACGCACTGCTCAACGAACAGAGGGCCATAGTCAGCCCCATAGCCGGCACCACACGCGACACCATTGAGGAAACCATGAACATCGACGGAATACTCTTCCGTTTTATAGACACCGCCGGACTGCACCACAGCGACGACACCCTCGAAAACATGGGCCTCGAACGCTCCGTTAATGCCGCAAGACAGGCTCAGGTCGTTCTGCTTGTGCGCGACATCACCCTTCCTCATGACGGCGACGCCATAGGCGAGATTGCACACTTCACAGACCTTTCAACACTCGACGGGAAGCACCTGATTGTGGTCAACAACAAATGCGACCAACCGCACGCCAACACATCGTCCGGAGTGGAAGTCTCCGCAAAGGAGGGTATCGGCATCGACAAACTCAAACATGCCATCGCCGAATCCGTAAAAGACGATGCCAACCAGAACCAAGGCGTTCTGCTCACCAACGCACGCCATTTCGAGGCAATGAAGCACATCGTCGACGCTTTGGGCGAAGTGCGCAAATCGCTCGACGCCCAGCTCTCGTCCGACCTCGTCGTAATCGACCTGCGCGACGCACTCTACCATTTGGGAACAATCACCGGCTCCGTAACCAACGACGACATCCTCGGCTCGATATTCTCCAAATTCTGCATCGGAAAGTGAGCCGTATCGTTTAATCATGATAATAATTATGTAAGATGAAAGCATCTTCTCTCTTCAGGCAATATGTGTGGCTGGTGGACACCATCAGCCGTGCGGGGCGCATCACGCTGCGGGAAATCAACGACCGCTGGCTGAACACGGCGTTGGGCGACGGCATTCCCTACAGCCGCTCCACCTTCCGCCGCCACCGTCAGGAGGTGGAGGAGATGTTCGGCATCGCTATCCTGTGCGACAGCGAGAACCGCTACTATATCGACGAGCCCCAGCTGATGCACACAGACAGCGTGCCACGATGGATGCTCAGCACCCTGACGGTAAGCAATATCGTTAGCGAAGCCCGCGGACTTCACGACCGCATCCTGCTCGAGAGCACGGCATCCTCGCGCGACGGCGACGGCGCCGACAACCACCTGCGACAGATTGTGGCCGCCATAAAAGACAACCGCCAGCTGCAGGTCAGCTACCGCCGCTACGGCAGCGACGAGCCGCGAATGTGGACGCTGGAGCCCTACTGCATCAAGCTTTTCCGCCGCCGCTGGTACCTCTTGGGGCACTTCCCCCAGGGCGGATACCTCGTCCTCTCGTTCGACCGCATCCTGGCCCTCACGCCCACCGACGACACCTTCTGCATCGACCCGCATTTCGACGCCGAGGCCTTCTTTGCCGAGTACTACGGCGTGATGACCGACGACCGCATACCGCTGCATCGCATCGTCTTGCGCGCTTATGGCAACGAACGTTTCGCCCTGCGCGACCTGCCGTTGCACCCCTCGCAACGCATGGTTGTCGAGGGCCACGACTATGTCGATTTCGAAGTCCGCCTGCGTCCCACAAGCGACTTCTTGGCGCAAATTCTCTCGCGCGGCCGTTGGCTGAAGATCATTTTACCCAAAGATATTGCACTACAAATCAAATCTTTGCTACAGGAAGCCGTGGACGGATACAAATAAATTTACATAGTGGTCCGTTTTTTGGCGCACCTATAGGTGTATCTTTGCATCGTGAAAAAAAATGAATGTTTAACCAATAGGTAACTCGAATTTTTCGATGCTCTTCGAACAGAAATTGAGCAAATTAAAACCAAATTCTAAAAAATTTTTGGTCATTTATTTGTGGAATTTCCAATCGAAGGCGATGCAAAAAAAGGTTACTTTTAAAAACCACAATGCAAATGAAAGCACACAACGCCTATCTGATGGATTGCCACTTGGCTGGCCGCAAATTCCACGATGCTGACCTCGTATGGGACTACCTCCGCGTGGGTCAGGAGCTGCGCCTCGAGCGCGACCTGCAGAATCCGCACGACCCTTATGCCGTGCAGGTCATCTACAACAAGGATGGTGAGGACTACCTTCTCGGCTACATCCCCCGTGGCGAGAACCGCGACCTGGCCACCTTCCTCGAAATGGGATGGGATAGCATCTTCCGTTGCGTCATCGCCAGCCTCAACCCCGACACCCATCCCGAAAACCAAGTGCACCTCACCATCAGCATCCGCCGCCACGTCGAAGAAACCAAGTAAAAAAACAACAAACAATAACACATTATCTTATTGGATTGACAATTGATAATAATTTAGTATCTTTGCAACTCAAAAAAGTAATAATTCAAACAATATCAGCATGGAAAAAGGTATGAAACAATTCACCGGCTTGTATTCTTTATCAAAGAGTTTACGCTTTGAGTTACAACCTATAGGGAAGACACAAGAGAATATTGAGAAACATGGCATTCTCGAAAGAGACAGCCAGCGTGCGGAAGATTACAAAGTTGTAAAAGAATTTATAGATGAATACCATAAACAGTTTATTAAAAGTCGTCTTTGGAACTATAAACTTCCTTTGAAGAATGAGGGACAACTCAACTCTCTTGAAGAATATCAAGAGATGTATGAAATTTCAAAACGTGATGCTGCACAAGAGGCATCTTTTGCACAAATAAAATACAACCTGCGCAGCATCATTGTCAAGCGATTGACAGAGAGCAGTTCTTCCTATAGCCGGATTTTCAAGAAAGAACTTATCCGTGAGGATTTGATTAATTTTCTTGAGAAAGAAGAAGATCAGGAAATAGTACGGCAATTTGCTGATTTTACAACTTATTTCACAGGTTTCCATGAGAATCGGCGGAATATGTATACTGCAGAGGAAAAGTCCACTGCAATTGCATATAGACTCATACATCAGAATCTGCCTAAGTTCATGGACAACATGAAGTCTTTTGCAAAGATAGCAGAGACTTCTGTAGCAGAACATTTTGCTGATATCTATGAGGGTTGGAAAGAATACCTGAACGTAGACAGTATAGAGGAAATCTTCCAGTTGGATTATTTCTCCGAAACCATGACGCAACCCCACATTGAGGTCTACAACTACATTATTGGTAAAAAGATTTTAGAAGACGGTACGGAGATAAAAGGCATTAATGAATACGTGAACCTCTATAATCAACAACAAAAAGACAAAAACAAACGTCTGCCGTTCCTTGTTCCGCTATATAAGCAGATACTCAGCGACCGAGAGAAGTTGTCGTGGTTGACAGAAGAATTTGATTCAGACGAGAAGATGCTCTCAGCCATTAATGAATCGTACAGCCATTTGCATGATTTGTTGATGGGTGAAGAGAATGAATCCCTTCGTTCTCTCTTGTCACATATTAAAAACTTTAATCTTTGTCAGATTAATATCAGCAATGACCTCTCACTAACAGACATCTCACAACATCTTTTCAATCGTTATGATGTATTCACCAACGGTATAAAGGATAAATTGAGAGTCATCACTCCACGAAAAAAGAAAGAAAGCGATGAGGATTTTGAGGATAGAATTTCTAAGATATTCAAAACACAGAAGAGTTTCAGTATATCATTCTTAGATAATTTGCCTCAACCAGTAATGGATGATGGTAAACCTCAAAGCATAGAAGACTACTTCATGTCATTAGGTGCAGTCAATACGGAAACAACACAAAAAGAGAATTTATTTGCTCAAATTGAGAATGCTTACGAAGATGCTCGAACCATCTTGCAAATGAAGGACACGGGAGATACTCTTTCTCAGAACAAGTCTGCTGTGGTAAAAATCAAGGCTCTGCTTGATGCCCTCAAAGACCTTCAGCATTTCATCAAGCCGTTGTTGGGTAGTGGTGAGGAAAATGAGAAAGACGAGCTGTTCTATGGTAGTTTCCAAATAATGTGGGACGAACTGGATACTGTAACACCTTTATATAACAAGGTCCGTAACTGGTTGACTCGCAAGCCATATAGCACAGAAAAGATAAAGCTGAATTTCGACAATGCCCAACTGCTTGATGGATGGGACGAAAACAAAGAAACCACTAATGCATCTATCATCTTGTGTAAGAACGGAGGCTACTACCTGGGTATATTCAACAAAGATTATCGGAAGTTGCTTGGTACACCTATGCCATCAGACGGGGACTGTTATGACAAAGTCGTCTATAAATTCTTTAAAGACATCACCACAATGGTGCCAAAGTGTACTACACAAAAGAAAGATGTCGTTGCTCATTTTGCCCAAAGTACAGAAAACTATATCTTGTTCGACCCCAAAACTTTTAAAGCTTCTGTGACAATCACCAAAGAAATCTTTGACCTCAACAATGTATTATACAATGGGGTCAAGAAGTTTCAGATAGAATATCTGCGTTCAACAGGAGACCAATCAGGATATGAGCATGCAGTAACCACATGGAAGTCGTTTTGTATGCAATTCCTGAAAGCATACAAAAGTACGTCGATTTACAATCTCGCGTTAGTTGAACAACAGATTGACAGCTATCGCGATCTTAACTCTTTCTACAATGCAGTCAATCTGTTATTGTATAATCTTTCTTACAAGAAGGTCTCTGTTGCTTATATCAACCAATTAGTAGAAGAAGGCAAACTCTACCTTTTCCGCATTTGGAACAAGGACTTCTCTGAATATAGCAAAGGTACGCCCAATCTACATACACTATATTGGAAGATGCTTTTCGATGAGCGTAACCTTGCTGATGTTGTCTATAAGTTGAATGGACAGGCAGAAGTATTCTATCGTAAGGCCAGTATCAAGCCTGAAAACCGCATCCTTCATCCTGCCCAATGTCCTATTGCCAACAAAAACGAACTCAACGAGAAACGTTCTAGCATTTTTGAATACGATATTATAAAAGACAAGCGCTATACAGTTGACAAATTTCAGTTCCACGTACCCATCACCATTAATTTCAAGGCAACAGGGCAAACAAATATCAACCCGATTGTCCAAGATACCATTCGTCGTGGCGGTTTCTCGCACATTATTGGTATAGACAGAGGCGAACGTCATTTGCTTTATCTCTCACTGATTGACTTAAAAGGCAATATCGTCAAACAGATGACCCTAAACGACATTGTCAATGAGTACAAGGGTACTATCCACAAAACGAATTACCACGATTTGCTTGTCAAACGAGAAGGAGAGCGCACAGATGCTCGTCGCAGTTGGGATACAATTGAAAACATCAAAGAACTGAAAGAGGGGTATCTTAGTCAGGTAGTTCACATCATCTCGAAGATGATGGTTGAGTACAATGCAATCATTGTTCTCGAAGATCTTAATATGGGTTTTATGCGTGGACGTCAGAAGATTGAGCGACAGGTGTATGAGAAATTTGAGAAACTACTTATTGACAAACTTAACTGCTACGTCGACAAGCAAATCGACCCTTCATCCGCAGGAGGGCTCCTCCATCCGTTCCAACTCACAAACAAGTTCGAAAGTTTCCGCAAACTAGGTAAACAAAGCGGCTGCTTGTTCTATATTCCAGCATGGAACACAAGCAAGATTGACCCAGTAACGGGTTTCGTTAATCTGTTCGATACACGATATGACACACCTAAGAAAGCCCGTTCATTTTTCTCTAAATTCCAGCGTATCAGTTTTAATGATAAAAAAGGATGGTTCGAATTTTCATACGATTACGACGACTTTACATCTAAAGCAGAAGGTACTCGCACCCAGTGGACTTTATGCACATTTGGAGATCGTATCCGTACGTTTCGTAATCCAAAGAAGAATCATCAATGGGATAATGAGAGCGTCGTGCTGACGGAAGAGTTCAAACAACTATTTGAAAAATATGGCATTGATATTCACAGCAACTTGAAAGAATCCATATCAATGCAATCCGACGCTCAATTCTTCAAAGATTTATTGGGGTTGATGAAATTGTTGCTTCAAATGCGAAACAGTAAAACCAACTCGGAAGAGGATTATCTGCTATCTCCTGTTGCAGATGAGACTGGTCATTTCTTTGATAGTCGCGAGAACATCAGAACATTGCCTAATAATGCCGATGCTAATGGCGCCTATAACATTGCCAGAAAAGGCCTTTGGGCGATTCGAAAGATTAAAGAGACAACGCAGGACGATAAGGTTTCTTTGGCTATCTCCAATAAAGAATGGCTACAATTTGCGCAAACAAGGCCATACCTAAATGACTAATGGATGACCTCATCTCCATATCCACCCTCAACGACTTCATCTTCTGTCCGTATTCCATATATCTCCACAATGTGTATATGGATTCGGACGAAGGTTTGTATCATGCTACACCTCAAACAAAGGGGAAGTTGGCACATGAGCCGGTCGACACAAAGACATCTAGCAATAGGAAAGATGAGATACTTGCTTTACCAGTACTGTCCGAACAGTTAGGTGTGATGGGCAAGATTGATGTGTATAGGAAAAATGAGAAGAAACTGATTGAGCGAAAATACCAGCTCAAACAAATCTATCAGGGGCAAATATACCAGTTGTGGGCGCAGTACTTTTGCATGGTTGAAATGGGATATAAAGTGGAAGAAATCGCTTTTTATGAAATATCAACGAACAAAAGTATTCCGATAAACCTGCCAACAGACAACAACAAACAAGAATTGATGGGTTTTATAAAATCATTCAAAGATTACAACCCAGCAGCACCCTTCATGGCTAATCCCAACAAATGTCGCCATTGTATCTATTGCAACCTTTGCGACAAAACTGATGAGAATAATGTTTACTAACAAAGACGTCGAATACAGGTCAATATACGTGATCAACTGCATCCACGATAGGGATTTGCGGGTGAGCAATGGCGAATTGTTACTTGAGGACAGTGCTGAGTCGAAGACGTTGACAAAACTGCCATTCCAAAAGATTCTGGCATTGTTCATCATTGGACATATTCGGATAACCACACCGTTGATTGACAAATGTCGAAAGTTTAATGTCTCCCTTATTGTGGTCAATCAAAGCTTCCGTCCGGTTTTCTATTGGGCCAATGCGGCTGAGGCAAATTATCTGCTTCGACAGAGACAATTCTCATTTTCAAAAGAGGATATTTCAATTGCACGGATTCTTGTCGAAAACAAAATCAATAATCAAATTATTGCACTTCATAAGACTCGAAAAAACGACGAGCTTACCAAGTCGGCCGTTGATTCGTGTAAGGAATGTCTTCGAAAACTAAAGATAGTCGACCAATACGATAGTATTATGGGCATTGAAGGCTTGGCATCAAGGCACTATTTTGAGGCATTCTTTCAGGATTTGAATTGGGAAACACGCAAACCACGCATTAAAAGCGATGCAATAAATGCGACTCTGGATATTGGATACACCATCCTGTTCAATTATATCGAATGCTTTGTACGGATGTTTGGTTTCGACCCCTACGTTGGAGTTTATCACCGTCTGTGGTTCAAAAGAAAATCGTTAGTTTGTGACTTGATGGAGCCATTCCGATGCATAATCGACCGGGCCGTAAGGTCAGCATTTCATAAGAATCAGTTCTCCGAGAAAGATTTTGATGTGACAAAAGGTGAGTACAAACTGAAGATTCAGAGAAACTCTGTTTTCTGTAAAGTGTTTTTCGACGCACTAATACCTTTTAAGACCGATGTGTTCAAATATACCCAATCCTATTACAGATGCTTTATGCGTCAGAAACGTGCGGAAGAATATCCTAAATTCGAATTCAAATGATGATAATCAGCTATGATATTGCAGATGACAAACTGAGAAACCGTTTTTCAAAGTTGCTGACAAAGAATGGTGCCATCAGGTTGCAGTTCTCTGTTTATGAGGTGAACAATACATCTCGAGTAATAGACAATATCGTCGTGAAGATTGAAAATGTCTTCTCGAAGCATTTTTCTGGAGCTGACAGCGTTGTGATTTTCGATATTAAGAATGCCAAAATAAAGAAATACGGGAATGCAATACATAGGGATCAAGAAGTTGTATACTTTTAGCAAACCTCAGCCTAAACAAAAGGCAATACAAATATAAAATACTAACAATCATATTACTGTAATCCTTTCTAAAATAATGGTGGGGTAATAAAGTGTCTGTTCTTTTTCTTGGAAGTATCCTAAGTTCCATTAAGAAACGCAACTTTTGAGGATAAAAAAGTGCGTAAAAACAATTTTTTTTCCAACAAAGGGAGGGAAAAATTCCCTCACCTTTGTGTGGATGGAAAAAAGTTGTTATTTTTGC
>Ga0256407_10000172_pt1 | contig 163779 bp, 123 predicted proteins | sample RumenRJG_04DNA_FD_193489 | JGI IMG/M metagenome (GOLD analysis project Ga0256407, IMG submission 193489) | Bovine rumen microbial communities from Lethbridge, Alberta, Canada - RJG_04 | ecosystem: Host-associated > Mammals > Digestive system > Stomach > Rumen | place: Canada: Alberta... | reverse complement strand
CCTGAGCCAGGATCAAACTCTTCTTTGTATATACACTTATTATTCTAGCTTGACCCCGACGCTCTTACAATTCCTTTTAGAATTGACGCTCTCGTTTCTTGTACTTTCTCGGTACTTGCTTGTACTTTTCTTCCAGACTTTTCAATGAACTTCGTAAAAAATCCCGCTCGTTGTCCGAACGGGAATGCAAAGGTACACCTTTTTTTCTAACCTCCAAAACTTTTTTCAAAAATTTTCAGCGTTTTTTCGCGTACCCTAATTTTAAAACGATTCAGCCTTCTACCTCGTTGCACCCACGATTTGTTCTCCCGTCGTACCGGGCGTAACCCGCAGGAAAACAGTGCCATGAGGAGCCACTTCCGTTTCCCATCTGTCACGGAACCAAATCGATCCCAAATCCTGCTGACGCCAAAGGTCGCGCAAGTGCTGTGTTCCCACCATCCCCAGCGAACGGGGCACGAACCCGATTCGTTTGGGAGCCGTTGTCAGGTTAAACAAGGCAATGGCAACGCTTCCGTCCTCCAGCGGTTTGCAATAGATGGCGTAGGTGCCGTCATTTTTCACGTTCCAGTCCCCTTCCACTCGCGAAGCCTGAAGGCCCAGGGGATCCTGGTTCACATCCAGCACCTCATTGTTGCAGAGCAGGCTCCGGGTAAACGCATCCATATCGGCCATGTCGCAGCCGATGAGCATCGGCGAAGCCAGAATCGACCACAGGGTCATGTGTGTATATTGTTCATCGGGCGTAAGCCGGGACCGATGCGTCTTGGGGCCCCAGCCTACCTTGCCCACCACGAGCATATCGGCATCGGGCCAGCGACCGGGTTTCTTGTACGGCCCCCACTGATCCTGGCCGCCGAATCCGATCTTGGACATATTCTTCCACTCATCCCGGATATCGCCGGTGGTGCGCCAGCATTCGGCATACTGCTCCAGATAGGGCGCCATGGGGATCTTACCGGAATTGGAGATGCTGTAAATGATATCCCGCCCGGTCGCGCGCAAGGCGTCGTGCATATCTTTCAGGTGCCACAGATCGTTCGGGCCCCAGTCGTATTTCAGGTAGTCGATCCCCCAGTCGGCCCACTGCATCGCATCTTCGCGGGCAAAGGATACCGCGCCGAAATACCAAAGGGAATCCCGTTTGAGCTTACTGCGGTCCAGTTTGCATACGTCATCGACCATACCCTTTTCCACCCACCAGTAGGTTCCTTCGGCATTCTCGCAGCCCGTTCCGATATGACCGGCATAGGTTGCCACCCACGGACCGGAATAGATGCCCACTTTCAGGCCGGCGGCATGCAGTTCATCCACCATCCCCTTCATATCGGGGAATTTCTTGTTGGGCTGAATTGCATTGTACTTGCCGCCACGCAAGCCCTGCCACCCATCGTCTATGTTGATGTAGCTCCAGCCGTATTCGGCCAGGCCGCTCTCCAGCATGGCGCGGGCGGAACTCAGCACCTTCTCCTGGCTCACCGAATTTCCCCACACATTCCAGGAATTCCAGCCCAGCGGCGGCGTAAGGGCGATTTTATCGCCGATAACAATCCGCAGTTCACGCTCGTTCTCTCCCAGGGCGTTGGTTGCGCGCAACATCACCCGATACTCCCCTGCCTTTTTGGCACGACCGGTAATGATGCCGGTTTCCGCATCCAGCGACAGGCCTTTCGGGAGCCCCGTAGCGGCAAAAGTCATCGGACGGACACCGGTGGCAGGGATCTTAAACAGGAAATCGGCTCCGGGGCGGGCGCCATAAACCTTCGGCCCGTTGATGCGGGGCGTCTCGGGCGCCGGCGGGGTCAGGATGGCCAGCAGGTAGCGCATTTCGTCCGGATGATCGGTCGATACCCACGTCACCCCGTGCGCCTTGGCCACATCCACCAGCGGCAGATCGTTTACCGGCCACAGGACCGTCTCCATGCCCGCCTCGCGGGCCTGGTCGAGCCATTCGGGATGCTCCGCCACCACCTTATAATAATAGGATACGCCCGCGTACCCTTTCTGCTTCAGCGCCGCAGGCTCCGGCATCTTCCTCGTGGAGGAGATGGGCATCACCCTGGCACCCGGATGCAGGCGCAGCACCTCATCGCACAGGTGGTAGCTGAACGAGATAAAGGCCGTCTGGCCGTACATATCCATTTCGTCACAAAGCGACAACACCTTTTCTGCCAAAAGCGTCTCGCGGTCCGGCGTGGGATGCGTCTTCAGCTCCAGGAAGAGCAGCAGCGAAGGGGTCTGCTTCGCCTGGGCGAAATATTCGCGCAGCGTAGGCACCTTGTCGCCGTTGGGAAGCGTGCAGGCGCGCACCTCTTCGAAGGTACTCTTCTGCGCCTCCAACTGCGTTCCGGCGATTTTCGGTCCGTGCAGGACCACCAGCGAATCGTCCACGGTCAGGTGGGCGTCCAGTTCCACGGCATCGGAGCGGAACGATTGTGCGTTCTTTAGCGCCGTAAGCGTGTTTTCAAATGCCCCTTCCTTGGCATAGAATCCCCGGTGAGACATGATTTTCGGCTGTGCGGCCATCGCCAGCGACAGCATCATCGGCAAAAAAGAGAGGAATAACTTTTTCATATACAAGGATTTACTTTTGAACATTTTTGACAGGACCGGTATATTTGATGCGATAATCGCCGGCATTCACGTCCAGGACAAACACCTGATATTGCTTGCCGCCGGGATAGACCCGCACCACAATATGACCGCAGGGCCGCAGGTACCACCACATTTCCTCCCCCAGATCCTTCCGTCCCCATTCCGATGTCACGAAGAATTCCCGCGGATCGGGATAGAGCATCCGGTCCGTCAGCCGGCGCATCGTTCCCGTGTACGGATGCTGCCGATGGGCCGCCATGAACAGATGCACCTCGGGACGGGATGCGGCGATGAGTTTCGGCGAGGACGAATCAATCGACCCGTGGTGGCCGTTTTTCATCACGGTAATCTTGCCCACCACATCGGCCAGGAAATCCTCCTGGGCCCGGTCGTGCGAGGGATAGGCCGGATGATTGCCACCGGCAAGATCGCCGCAATTATAATAGGTAAAATCGCCGTAGCGCAGCAGGATGCCGCAGCTGTTCAGGTTCTCGTCGAACAGGAGCGGATCGCCGGTATACATTTTCCGGGTTTTCTTCCCCTTTCCGGTCCAGACCTCGGCATTCGCGCACAGGTTGCGCACCTCAAAATCATATCCGCGCGGATTTTTCAGCAAGGCAAACTGTTTGTTACTGCCAATTTCGAAACGCTCCATCTTCATCCCGCGCTCCTGCATCACCTCGCAGAACTTCCAGTAATCCTTCATGAAGTTGCATTCCTTGAGGATGTTATCGCGGGACGGGAAGGAATAATCCGGCCAGTCACGGTCGATCAGGCGATCGAAACGGATATGCCGTCCCACCTCCGACAAACCCGACAGGACGTATCCGTCCGGCCCGATGCGCATCCCCTTTCGGCGGGCGCCCATATGGTCCGTATGGAAATGCGTCACCATCACATAGTCCAGGTGATCGGGCGACGGGGAGAAATGGCGGATGTAGTCCACGATGCGGTCAGGCGCCGATATGCGGTCGTCGGGAATCGTCCCGGACCAGCCGGGGCGGCCCTTCGGCATCCCGATATCACCGGCATCGATCATCCAGGTGGTCCCGTCGGGGAGGGCCAGGAAGGTGCAGTCTCCCTGCCCGGTGGCCAGGCTGTGGATATCCAGATAGCCTTCCTGCCAGGGGGTCAGGTACCGCGGCCCGCGGGTGGTTTCCGCCACCACATAGGCCTTCAGCGAATCGGCCTGCTGCGGCGTCAGGGAAAGGATATGATGCTTCCCGCCCGGACGCACGTGGTTGAAGCCTTTTTCATCGACCGAAACCGTCACGTCCTCGCCTACCCCGAACAGCTCGGGATGCAGCACCCACGCTACCGAGAGGATGTCCCACGACGGGCGGTCGTACGGCATCCGCTGGTAAGCCTTGTATGCGTCGAAGACCGGATGCCCCTCCTGCGGCTCTACCGCTGATGCGGGATACAGGACCATCTTCCCGAGTTCGAAGGGATTCTGGTAGATGGGGGTCGGCCACTGGTCGAAAAGCTTTTGCATGGCGGGAATATCGTTCACCACGTTGAACTCTGCCCGCTGTTTGGGACCGTAGCTGCCCGCCATGATGGAGAGGTATTTCACCTTGCGAGAAACGAGTTCGCGGCCGTTAAACGTACTGTATTCGTCCGGCGGCGTATCCAGCAGCTGCGCGAGTGTGGTGGCGAAACCCAGCGAGATAATCACCACGCTGCGGTCCTCGCTGTACGACAGGAGCCGGCGATACCGGGTTACCGCATCGGGGAAGGTCCCGTCGGCATAATGGCCCGAACCCGGGAAAGTCCCGCTTTCCACCACCGGCACCGTATAGTCGCGCGCCTGGTGGTTGTCCACGGGGGTACGGGCCTGGGCCACGCAAACCTCCGGGTAGCCGTACCAGCGGTTCAGGATGTCGGCATAGGCACAGGCGGTAGGGCTTTTCTTATGGACGCTGACCATCTTCAGGTCGATTTTGCCGTCGCAAACGGCCTGGTAAACCAGGTCGAGCGCCAGCGCATCATCGATATCATTGCCCAGGTCGGTTTCCACGATAACCGGCACAGGCTCAACCGCCTGCGCATAAACAGCCTCTCCCGCCAAAACGAAAGACGCCGTTAAAAGCATCAAAAGACGAAGTCTCATTAATCTCAATTACATACCGGCTTTCACAATGCAGGCCAAGCCTACGAGGAAGAGGATGAACATCGCGGCCAGGAGGACGCCGGTACCCTTCTTGGCACCCTTGAACTCCTTCCAGATGAACACACCCCACAGGGCCGCCACCAGCGGTGCGCCCTGGCCCAGGGCATAAGAAACGGCCGGGCCGGCCTTTTCGGCCGTGATGTAACTGAGGGCCGTACCCAGGCACCAGATAGAGCCGCCCAGTACGCCCACCAGGTGGGTCTTGAAGTCTCCTTTGAAGTACTCGCTATAGGCCACCGGCTCGCCCACGAAAGGTTTGCGCATAACGATGGTGTTGAACACAAAGTTGCTCACGAGCACACCCACGGTGAAGATAACGATGGCCGTGTAAGGGGTTACCTTGCCGGCTTCCGGGGTAACAAAGTTGGTCGTATCCATGGCCCGCATCACGAAGGAGGAGAAGAACGACATCACCAAACCGGCAATCAGGGCCAGCACGATGCCTTTCTTCTGGTCTGCCTTGGCCACATCCCCGTCGCCCTTGCGGCCGGAGGCGATGCCATTGGCCACGATGGCGCACACCACGAGGATCACACCCAGCACCAGCAGGGTCACATTACCCGTCTTGGCACCCTGGGTCACCGCCACGCGATAGTTGTTCACCACACCCATCACCAGTGCGATACCCACACCCAAGGGGAAGGCTACGGACATGCCGGCCAGGGAAATCGAAGCCGACAGCAGGATGTTGGAGGCATTGAAGATGATGCCGCCCACCAAAATCCAGAGGAGACTGGAGGCCGATGCCTGCGCCAGGTCGGGCAGGAAGGAGCGGCCTTCGGAGCCGAAGCTGCCCAGCGTGAAGGCCAGCAACAAGGCAAAGAGGACCATACCAATGACATAGTCCCAATAGAAGAGCTCGTAGCGCCAGCTCTTGGCGGCCAGTTTCTGGGTATTCCCCCAGGAGCCCCAGCATAACATAGTGACGAAGCAGAGGGCAACCGCCACGCCATAAGAAGGTACAATAAACATATCTTAAAATTATAAAACAATCTCTTTACGATAGGGCATGGACGCCTGGGCGCCGGCCTTGGTAACGGACAGCGAAGAGGCCTTGCTGGCAAACAGGGCCGCCTCTTCCAGCGGTTTCCCCTCCGAGAGGGCCACGCAGAGGGCACCGCAGTAGGTGTCGCCCGCCGCAGTGGTATCCACCGCCTGGACCTTGAACGAGGGTACCGGCCGAACCGATACGCCATCGGTAATGAGCGAACCCTTCGAACCCAGGGTAACGATAATTTCCTTCACGCCCTTTTCCACCATCGCGTGGGCGGCGGCGAGCGCCGTCTCCTGGCTTTCCACCGGCATGCCGGAGAAGGCCGCCAGTTCCGTCTCGTTGGGGATGAACAGGTCTACATAGCGGAAAATCTCATCGGGAAGCGGACGATAGGGAGCCGGATTCAGAACCACTTTCACCCCGGCCTCGTGGGCGATTTTCGCCGCCCGCATCACCGCCGGAAGCGGAATTTCCAGCTGGAGCAGCAGAATGGCCGCCGCGCGGATCTCCTCCGCGATGGAATCGATTTCCGCCTCGGTGATATCGGTATTGGCACCGGGTGCCACGGCAATGCAGTTCTCGCCCTTCGCATCCACATTGATGAGGGCGATACCCGAAGGAAGGTCGCTGCGCAGCACGCCGCTCACATCCAGGCCTTCTTCCCGGTAATGATTCACGGCATTGTCGCCGAAGATATCCTTGCCCACTTTGCACACCAGCTTGGCGTCACCACCCAGCCGGGCGGCGGCAACGGCCTGGTTGGCACCTTTTCCGCCGGGGCCCATATAGAACAATCCGTCCGTCACCGTCTGGCCGGGGACGGGCAGCACGGCCGACTTGATGGTCATATCCGTATTGCTGCTTCCGAGAATAAGAATCTTTTTGCTATTCATCTTGTGATCAGTTAACTCACAAATATAACAAATAAAACTGGAATCACAAAGGGTATTCCGACATCCGGAGCAGGGTGCGGATGGAGGCGAAAGAACAGTTGATCCAGTAGGTGCGGTTGCGATCCTTGTAAGCCGGCCGCCACTCCCAGGTGGTGGGCAACTGGCCGTTGTTCTGGTTCTGCATCAAAGTGATACTGTCTATCATAGCCTTTGCTTTTTCAAAAGCCAAGCGGTCGCCCGTTACCTCATACCAATCCAGCCAGGCGTTCGCCACGTTGCAGGCGCTGTTGTCTACCGGCATCTCGTAGTGGTACTGCTCGTGCACGCAGGGCGTCCAGTTCTTTTTGAAGCCATCGGCATTTTCAGGCCAGTCCCAGTGGACAAACTGGTCCTCGCTCAGGCGAATCAGGTCCCGTGCGTCTGCGATATCCCGGTCTGCAGGCGCCTCCTGCCGAAGCAGATACGAGGCATAAGGAGCAGCCGTGCAGTTGGTCAGGTTCTGGTAAGGTTCCAGGTTCAGGACCGATACATCTTCGAACTGACCCGTCATATCGAAGCGTTCCAGGGCCACGTCACGCATCCAGCAGAAAGCGCGGGTACGCATGGGCTCGAATTCCTCCACACCGTACTCATCCTTCAGGCGGCGCAGCCAGTTCAGCAGCGGATGCAGCATCGCACAGGAGGCGTTTACCGGTTCGCCGGTAACAAAATCGGCCTTTACCGGGAAGGAACCGTCCTCGCGCTGGAGGGTCCGGTATGTCCGGGTGATGTCCAGCGCCCTTCCGTACCAGAGGCTGTCGCGGGTCACGTTGAACAGGTCCATATAGGCCTGCGCGGCCGACAAGGCCTCCATCACCATGGTCTTCCCCTGGTTCCAATCGCGGCGGGACGCCTCCAGATCCTTATAATAGGTGGGCGGGAAGAAAGCCAGCGGATCGCCTTCGGGACGGCTCTGGTCTACGAGGAACTGGGCCGCGTGGCAGGCAATCTGCAAGGCATCCTCGCGGCGGTCCGGCAGCAGCTGCGCCACCAGGCACTCGTTGCGGATCGTGGCTCCGATAATCTTGCAGGGATAGGTATTGTGGTGATAGGACATATCCGGTTCGATATGGTCGCGCCACCAGCGCACCGCGGGCATCGTATGGTTATACAGGGCACCCTTTACCGCCGCCGTCCGGTAGTCGAGCATCGCGGGCCGATAGGGACCGGCAAAGGGATAATCGCGGAGGAAGGAGCGCACTCCGGCGGTGTCGATCACCGCTCCGGAGGCATCCAGGGCCAGGACGGTCAGCTGGGTCTTCCCCACCGGTATTTCATTCCACACCTTCGACAGCGGTTCACAGGGCCGCTGGGCTTCGAAGGACCAGTTCCCTCCTTCCTGGGACAGCTCGAAACGGTATTTTACCGCCCCGCTCACGTCCGCAAAGCCAAAGGCGGGCGCATAGATAAACTTTTTGGCAAAGCCGTTCCAATAGGGATTGCGCCCTTCATAACCCGGCCGGACCGGCTCCAGATATTCCTGCGCAGCCTGCCGGTTCAGTTTTTCCCAGGCTGCCTTTCCCTCATCCCGGCAGCATCCCGCCACCAGGATTCCCATCCATACGACTGACAATAAGGCTTTTTTCATCTGATAGGTGTACTAACTATGTTGCGGGCACCGAGGCCCACGAGATAAAGTTAGTCAGTTTTTCGGTTTCTACCAAAAAAAAGGCCCGCATCCTGAGACACGGGCCTTTTTATGGAAAATGAAAGCGATTACATCATACCGCCGGCAGGCATGGCCGGGGCTGCGGGCTCCTTCTCGGGGATGTCCACGATGCCGCACTCGGTGGTCAGGAACATGCCGGCAACAGAAGCGGCATTCTCCAGGGCCACGCGGGCCACCTTGGTCGGATCGATCACGCCGGCCTCGTACATCTTCACATATTCACCGGTACGGGCATTGAAACCGAAGTCGCCCTTCCCTTCTTTGATCTTCTGGACAATCACGCTACCGTCCACACCGGCATTCTCGGCAATCTGGCGGAGCGGTTCCTCGATGGCACGGGCCACGATGTGGATACCGGTGGTCTCGTCATCGTTGTCACCCTTCAGGCCAGCCAGGGCCTCGGTCGCACGGATATAGGCCACGCCGCCACCCGGCAGATAACCTTCCTCGACAGCCGCCTTCGTCGCGTTGAGTGCATCCTCTACGCGGTCTTTCTTCTCTTTCATCTCCACCTCGGTGGTAGCGCCTACGTACAGGACAGCCACGCCACCGGCGAGCTTGCCCAGACGCTCCTGGAGCTTCTCGCGATCGTAATCGGAAGTGGTGATTTCAATCTGTTTCTTGATAGCCGCTACGCGGTCTTCGATCTCGGCTGCCTTTCCGGCGCCGCCTACGATGGTGGTATTCTCCTTGGAGATGGTCACCTTCTCGGCCTTACCGAGCATGTCGGGCGTTGCGTTCTCCAGGGTGTAGCCGCGCTCCTCGGAGATCACGGTTGCACCGGTAAGGATGGCGATATCCTGCAGCATTTCCTTGCGGCGGTCACCGAAACCAGGAGCCTTGACGGCAGCGATCTTCAGGGTGCCACGAAGTTTGTTCACCACCAGGGTGGTCAGCGCCTCGCCGTCCACATCTTCCGCGATGATGAGCAGGCTCTTGCCTTCGCGGGCAACCGGCTCCAGGATCGGCATCAGATCCTTCATCGTGGAGATTTTCTTATCGGTCACGAGAATGAACGGATTGTCCAGCAGGGCCTCCATCTTCTCGCCATCGGTCATGAAGTACGGGCTGATGTAGCCGCGGTCGAACTGCATACCTTCGACCACTTTCACCTCGGTCTCGGTACCCTTGGCTTCCTCAACGGTGATGACACCATTCTTCTTCACCTTCGACATAGCATCGGCGATGAGTTTACCAATGAATGCATCGTTGTTGGCCGAAACGGTACCCACCTGCTCCACCTTGGAGTAGTCGTCGCCCACGTTCTGGCTCTGCTTCTTCAGGTTCTCCACGACGGCGGCCACGGCCTTGTCAATACCGCGCTTGAGGTCCATCGGGTTGGCACCTGCGGTCACGTTCTTGATACCGACATTGATGATGGACTGGGCCAGCACCGTAGCGGTGGTGGTACCGTCACCGGCCTGGTCGTTGGTCTTGGAAGCGACCTCCTTGACCATCTGGGCGCCCATGTTGGCGAAGCTGTCTTCCAGTTCCACGGCCTTGGCCACGGTTACACCGTCCTTGGTCACCTGAGGAGCACCGAATTTCTTGTCAATCACCACGTTGCGGCCTTTCGGACCCAGCGTTACCTTGACAGCGTTTGCCAGCGCATCCGCGCCTTCTTTCATACGGGAACGAACGTCCACGTCGAATTTTATCTCTTTTGCCATAATGCTTTCCTCCTAATGATTTACAGAATTGCCAGAATGTCCGACTGTTTGACAATAAGGTATTTCTTGTCTTCCACCGTTACCTCGGTGCCGGCATATTTGCCATAGAGCACCTGGTCGCCCACTTTTACCTCCATGGGTTCGTCCTTCTTGCCGGGTCCGGCTGCGATAACGACACCCTGCTGCGGTTTTTCTTTTGCGGTATCAGGAATGTAAAGTCCCGATGCGGTCTTGGTTTCGGCCTCCTTGGGCTCGATCAAGACTCTGTCTGCCAATGGTCTGATCATACTTATTACTTTTTATTTGTTTATGCATCTTTTGTCCCGAAGGACCGTCCATGGAAAAAACAAAGCCCGTGCCATGAAGACACGGACTGACAATTTGTCACACACGCCCGCGGGCGTTCCGTCTAACGGGCGGAAAAACGATAGAGGGCCGTGTGGGTATAGGTCTGTCCGGGAAGGAGCAGGATCGACGGGAAGGCGGGCTGATTGGGAGCGTCGGGGAACTGCTGCGTTTCCAACACAAAGGAGGAGCGGAACTCCTGCTTCGAACCATTGGATCCGATGGTATTCCCGTCAAAGAAATTGCCGCTGTAGAACTGCAGTCCGATCTGGTCGGTGATTACCTCGACACAGCGGCCGCTTACGGGATCGTACACCGTGCAGGCGCTTTCCAGCGCGCCGGGAGCCGTTTTGTTCAGACACCAGCAGTGGTCATACCCGCGCGCATTGCGAAGTTGCACATCGTCCTCCCCAATGCGTTCGCCGATGGGATGCGGGGTGCGGAAATCGAACGGAGTCCCTTCCACCGGGGCGATATAACCCAGCGGGATGCTGAGCGAATCGATGGGAAGGTAGCCGTCGGCATTGATGCACATGGCATAGTCCTCCACCGTTCCCTCCCCTTCGCCGCGGAGGTTGAAGAAGGGATGGTGGGAGATGTTCACCGGGGTGGGCGCATCGGTGGTGGCGCGATAATCGACCCGGAGCTCATCCTTCGACGTGAGGCTGTAGGTCATGGTGATGTCCAGGTTGCCGGGATAGCCTTCCATGCCGTCGGGATGCAGGAAATGCAGGGTGAGCGACGAATCGGTCACCGCCTCCACATCCCACACCACGTTGTCCAGGCCGATGAATCCACCGTGCAGGGTATTCACCTCGTTGTCATTCGCGGGAGTCGAGAAAAGTTCCTCGCCGATGCAGAAATGCGCCCCGCCGATGCGGTTGGCCACCGGTCCCACGCAGGCACCCAGGAAGCGCTCGCCGACCGGATGGACATACTCGTCCAGGGTGGCATGGCCCACTACGATGTTGCGCATATTGCCATGGCGATCCGGCGCAAAAAGCGTCACCCCGCGGCCACCGAAGTTGGTGTACTGGGCAATCAGTTTTCCCCCTTTCAGGGTGTAAAGGGAGACGGGCTTGCCGTCAACCGAACCGGAGAAATTCTCTGCAGGAAGCAGTTCCGCCTTTTTCGGGCCGCAGGACAACACGGCCAGCGAAAGTGCCAGAAGGAGGATTCTTTTCATATGAAGATTAATAATTGTTCAACGGACGACCGCTCGTCAGCATGTGGACGCGCTTCTTCACATCCTCCAGCACCGCCCGGTGTCCGGCAAGCTCCTGCTGCTGGGCCTCGGTAGGCTCCTTGGCAGCAAGCGCCTCGGCGTGATAAGCAGCCGATGCCAGTACCGTATCGATCAGTTCGACGATGTCGAGCATGTCCTTTTCCACGAAACCGCGGGAAGTCACAGCCGGCGTACCGATACGCAGACCGGATGTCTGGAAGGGCGAGCGGCTGTCGAACGGAACCATATTCTTGTTGACGGTGATGTCGGCTTTTACCAGCTCCTTCTCTGCCAGACGGCCCGTCAGATCCGGGAACTTGGTACGCAGGTCGATGAGCATCAGGTGATTGTCCGTTCCACCGGAAATAATCTTATACCCTTTGCCCAGGAAGGCATCGCACATGGTCTTCGCATTGGCGACGACTTGCTTCTGATAGGCGACGAATTCAGGCTGGAGAGCTTCGAAAAAGGCTACAGCCTTGGCGGCAATGACATGCTCCAGCGGGCCGCCCTGTACACCGGGGAATACGCTGGAATTAAGAATGGCGCTCATCTTCTTCACCTCGCCCTTCGGAGTGGTCAGGCCCCAGGGATTGTCGAAGTCCTTGCCCATCAGGATCACGCCGCCACGCGGGCCACGGAGGGTCTTGTGGGTGGTAGAAGTGACGATATGGGCATATTTGACCGGATTCTTCAGCAGGCCGGCGGCGATAAGGCCGGCGGTATGAGCCATGTCGATCCACAAGAGTGCGCCCACCTTGTCGGCAATGGCACGCATCCGCTCGTAATCCCACTCACGGGAATAGGCCGAGGCACCGCCGATGATTAACTTCGGCTTGCAGAGCAGGGCCGTCTTCTCCATTTTGTCATAGTCAATGCAGCCCGTGTCCGGATCCAGACCATAGGCCACGGCGTTGTACAGCAGACCGGAGGCATTCACCGGCGAGCCGTGGGTCAGGTGACCGCCCTGGGAAAGATCCAGGCCCATGAAGGTATCGCCCGGTTTCAAGCAGGCCATGATGACGGCCATGTTGGCCTGGGCGCCCGAATGCGGCTGCACATTGGCATATTCCGCATCATACAACTGGCAGAGCCGGTCGATGGCCAGCTGCTCAATCTGGTCCACCACCTCACACCCACCATAGTAGCGTTTGCCCGGATAGCCTTCCGCATATTTATTGGTGCAGATGCTGCCCATGGCTTCCAATACCTGGTTGCTCACATAATTTTCCGATGCGATGAGTTCCAATCCGGCAGACTGCCGCTCTTTCTCTTTCTTGATGAGGTCGAAAACCTGTAAATCCTGTTTCATAATACGCCTTACTAACTAACGACCTACAAATCTACTGAAAAAATACCACCCCTGCAAAGGTTTTTGTATCTTTGCTGCGGAAAAAAGAAACGGACGGATGAACAATCGCAAAAGGCTGAATATCGAATTGGACCGGCTGAGCCCGGAAGAGTACCGCGCCACGGCAGGCAGCGGAATCGCAGTGGTGCTGGACAATGTGCGCAGCGCCCATAACGTAGGTTCCGCTTTCCGCAGCGCAGACGCCTTCAAGGCCGACAAAGTGGTGTTGTGCGGTATCTGCGCCGTGCCTCCTTCCGCAGAAATCCACAAAACGGCTCTCGGAGCGGAAGACAGCGTCCCCTGGGAGCATTTCGACCGGACTGCCGACGCCGTGGAAGCCCTCCGCGCGGAAGGCTACACCCTCGTCAGTGTGGAACAGACCGTCCATTCCGTTTCGTTGGAGTCTTTCCGGCCCGAACCGGGTAAGCGCTATGCCATCGTCTTCGGTAACGAAGTCGAAGGCGTCGGCCAGGATGTGGTCGACGCCTCCGATCTGTCACTGGAGATTCCCCAGTGGGGCACCAAGCACTCGCTCAACGTCAGTGTGACCGTGGGTATTGTGCTTTGGCACCTTCGCAGCCAGCCGACTATTGCACCCGGTCTGTAACCGGACGAAGGGTGAAGGTAAAGCTGCGTTCCTTCGGATGCAGCATATATTTCTCCAGCGGGGTCTGTCCCCAGGAATCGATACCGCCCACGCCCATCTGCACCGCATCCACATTGACATGCGTTAGACCGTTCGTACGGTCGTTTTCATGCGCGAGCGCCTTCAGGGAAAGCGAATGCTGCGGGGCGCCGACCTGGCGGGAATAGCGATTCTTACGCTTGGGGGTTCCGTTGAGGGTGCAGTCCAATTCGGCCTGACTGAAAGGCAGCACGCTGCCCGAGAAAGGCACCGCAGCCGTTACCTCCAGACCCGTACCGGATGCATCGACCACCTGCAGCCAGCGCAGGCCGCAGTGGTTGCCCGACTCCTGCGTACGCACATATCCGTAATGATACTGGTCATTCACACCCTGGTGGTAGTGTCCCAGCAAGGCAGCGCTGCAGCGGTCGGCATAGTTTTCCCAAGGTCCCAGACCGTAGAAATCCAGGGTCTCAAAGTCTCCCGGCATGGCCAGTTTGACCCCGAAACGGAACAGGTCCGGTGCCTGGGCCAGGCCACCGGCATCTTCCATCTGCTCACACACGGTTACGCCGCCGTCGCCATTCAAGGAATAAGTCATCTTAACCCGGGCGCCGGCCACCGGGGCGTAAACCGCCGTCAGCGTCACCGCGCCATTGTTACCGGTATCTTCCGACCATTCCTCCAACTGCCACTGCGGATAGAGCCAGGCAGCCATTTTCACGTGGAACTTGGCGCCCATGTCGTTTTCCGTTACCGCCCGGCCGAACGAAGGCGTGAGCGGCTCGGCCAGCAGCTGTTTTCCCGCCGCGGTAAATGCGGTCAGGAAGCCGGTTCCGCGATCGAAGGTTACGCTCCAGTCATCGGTCCGGAAGGAAAGCTTGCCGGCCATATCTTCGCGCACCATCGCCTTTTCAGCGAAATGGTTGCCCGGCACCGGGACAGGAGCCTCCTGCAGCATCAGCTGGTCGTATGCCACCTGTTCGCCGGCTTCCAGGATGCCATCGGCCTCCTTCAGCGTATACCGGACATTCAGCAGCAATTCGCCCTTCAGGCCCGACGGGACGCCTTCCAGCGCGATATCGACACTTTTCTGCGGAGCGACGGTGAGTTTCTCCACCACCCCCGTCCGAACCGTCCGGCCATCCTGCAGCAGTTCCCATTCCATGCGATACCGGTCCAGCGGGATGAAGAAGTGCTCGTTGCGGACCCGCAGGGTAAGCGGGGAGACCGAAGCAAGCGTCGTCCAGATGTTCTGGTACTGATAACGTACTTCGTAGGCATGCGGATGCAGGCTGCGGTCGGCAGCGATGACACCGTTGCAGTTAAACGAACCGTCAGAGGCGTCATATTCATTGAAGTCGCCGCCAAAGACGAAGATATGGTCGGTGCCGCCCTGCTTCGACGGCCAGCGCAGCGCCTGGTCCTGGAAGTCCCAGATGCAGCCGCCCTGGAAAGACGGATACTTCCGGATCAGGTCCCAGTACTCCTTGAAGTTGCCGATGGAATTCCCCATCGCATGGGCGTATTCGCACTGGATGAGCGGCCGGATCGGCTGGCTTTCCAGATACTCCACGCACTTTTCCAGCCGCTTGTACATCGGACAGAAGATATCGGTATTCCATTCCAGCTGCGCACGTTCGTACTGAACCGGACGAGAGGGGTCCATTTCCTTGACCATCCGGTAGCAGGCCTCGAAATTGGGGCCGTTGCCCGCTTCGTTTCCCAGACTCCAGATAATGACGCTGGGATGGTTGAAATCCCGCAGCACCATCCGGCGGTCACGCACCAGGTGGGCCTGGAGGAAGTCCTCCCGCCGGGCCAGGGTCCGTTCTTCATAACCCATTCCATGCGATTCGATGTTACCCTCGTCAATAACGTAGAGGCCATAGCGGTCGCACAGGGTGTACCAGCGGGGATCGTCCGGATAGTGGCAGGTTCGTACCGTGTTGATATTCAGCTGTTTCATAATACGGATATCGCGAATCATCTCCTCCTCGGAAACAACATATCCGCCCGTCTCGCTGAGTTCGTGCCGATCCACACCCTTGATGAGCACCGGCTGCCCGTTCACCAGCAGTTGCGCGTTCTTGATTTCCACGGTGCGGAAGCCGAAATCCAGCCCGGCCGTCTCGCGAACCGCTCCCTTGCGATCTTTCGCCTCCACTTTCAAAGCGTACAGCGATGGAGATTCAGCGCTCCAGAGGGCGGGCCGATCGACCTGCATCGACGTGCGGAGCACCACCCGGCCGTTTTCAGATTTTTCGCGTTTTTTCGGCACGGTCACTTCGGCACAGGCAACTTTTTCGCCCGAAGGGGCAAAGATGGAAAAAACGGCCGAAGCCACACCCGGCGTCACTTCTGCGACGATGGATGCGAGTCCGTCCATCCCGGCCACAATATGCACATCCTCAACGCGTTCCAACTCTCTTGTATAGAGTTCCACCCCACGGGCGATACCCGTCAAGCGCCAGAAGTCCTGGTCTTCGAGGTAGGTTCCGTCGCACCAGCGCATCACCTCCAGTTCCAGCGTATTCTCGCCCTCACGAACGTATTTGGTGAGATCGAAACGCGCTTCCAGCTTGCTGTCTTCGCTGTAGCCGACGGCCTTCCCGTTCACACGAACCTGCACGTTGGACGTTACGCTGCCGATGCACAGGCAGATCTGCTTGCCCATCCAGTCCTTATCGAGCTGGAAGGTGCGGCGATACACGCCTCTGTAATTGTGTTCCTGGGCTACGAAAGGCGGATTGTGCTCAAAATGGCCCTTCCAGGCGTATCCCATATTGATATAAATCGGCTCACCATAGCCCTGGAGTTCCCACATACCGGGCACGCGGATGGTCCCCCAGTCGCCGTCCTCGTAACGGAAGTCCCACTCCCCGTCCAACGACATCGACAGACTCGGTGAGGTAACGAAGGTGGCTGCCATCGGCAGACGATTGATTTCGAACACACCGGGGTCTTCCCACGGCTGCATTTTCTGAGCGAAGGCCGGGAGGGCCGAAAGGGCGGACAGCACCGCCAACGAGATTATCAGATTCCTCATAATGAAATGGTTAGCAAGGTTATCGTTCCGTCCATCGTGGAAGCAAGTATCTGCAGGCTTCCCTGCTCGGTCCAGGCCTGCAGGGGGTTTATCATCGCGATGGATAGTTTGTGCTTCCACAGCAGGCTGCCGTCGGAAGCGGAGAATGCAAGCAAGTTGCCCTTGTCGGTGGGCATCAGCACCACCCCATCCTTTTCCACAAGGGCGGTCGGGGAAATTTCGTAACCGGCCGATGTCTCCACCGCCCATTTGGCACTCGCATCGGCGGCATTCCAGGCAAAGAGGCGATGCCACATGGATTTGGTATAGACCGTCCGGCCATCTTCCGACAGGCCGATGGCCTCTCGCGCGCAGGCGGGCTGAACCGCCACCTGCTCTCCGGTGCGCGCATCCAGTACATAGAGGCAGCGGTCGGGCACCGAAATGAAGATTTTTCCATCGGCCTTGACCGGCCAGGTAGCCGCCGGGGAATACATCCGCGACGGTTTCGCACACTTCCAAATCCACTGCAGCGCACCGGTGCGGGTATCCAGCGAATACAGGCGGTTCTCCCACGTGCCGAAGACGACCTGCTGCGCATCTACCCACGCGCGGCATTCCACAAAGCCTTCCACGCCGTCGAAGGTCCACACCGCAGCGCCGTCCTTCAGCTGCAGGCAGCGGAAGGTGCCGTCGGATGCGCCCACAAAGACGTTTCCATCGAAAATCACCGGCGAGCCGAGAACCGATTTACCGGCGCAGGCCGTCCAGCGGGTACTGCCGCTTTCCGCATCCACCGCATAAATGCCGCCGTCGGTGCAGCCGAACACCACCAGGCCGTCCCCGAGGGCCGGAGTCGAAAAGATTTTGCCGGGGAACTGCCGGGTCCAAAGCTTCCCGCCGTCTGAGAGGCGGATGCAGCAGACCTGACCCGATGCCGTGGTGTACCAGGCACGGGTATCGTCGCGGGCGAATCCGGCCACGATGTTGGCTTGCTCGCGCACCTTCCACACTTCCTTCACCTGCGGGAACGCGGTATTGACATCGTACCGCATCCACGGGTAGCTGGCGGGCAGGCCGGCGGCATCGTAGGTAACGGTATCCTTGACGGGTTTCAGGTCCTTTTCGTACCAGGGCTCCAACTGCTCGGCCTTCCCGTCGCGGATGCGGCGTTCGCAAACGCTCACATGATTGCCGTCCAGGGTGATGAGGTTGTATCCGGGTTCCTTCCCGGCCGAAAGGGCCGAACGGCCGAGGATGGCCGGCAGCCCGTCATAATCCATTTTGACGTTGCGATGCCAGTGGCCGCCCACCTCGAAGCGGGTGCCGATGCGCTTGAGTTCGCGCGTGACATCGAAATAGTTCAGTACCGATGAGTCCTGCGGGAAGTGGTTGAAAAACACCGTTTTCCGGCCGGGCTGAAGGCCTTCCAGCCAGACCATCGCCTCGCGCGGGATCAGGGCCGGGGCCATACGCATATCCGGGCCGCTGTTGCAGCCGATGAAGCGCCAGCCCTTGCAGTCGAATTCAAAATGCTCGTAGCCGAACGTGGCTTTGTGCGTATTGCAGCCGCTCTCGGACCATTTGGCGTCGTGGTTTCCCGCCACCACGTAGTAGGGATATTTCAGGCGGTCGAACAGAGCCTTAACGTCGCGCAGTTCGGCATCGGCCCCAAAATCGGTAATATCCCCGCCCATCACCACGAAATCGATATCGGGCAGGGAGTTGATATCGTCGATGCAGGCCGTCAGGTCCGCCCCGGCCTTCGAGCCAACCGAATAGTGGTTGTCCGTGATGAAGGCGATACGCACCGGTTCCCCAGCGGCGGCACCGGTACTGCCTCCTGCGGCAAATGGATGGGCAGGATCGCCGGTCCAGCGATACAGGCGGAGGGTGCTATTCTGGATCTTGGTCTTTTTGTCACTGCCGTTCTCGGAAAAATACCAGCGGCCGTCACCCAGCGGGCAGATGCCCGTCGCGCCCCATTTGAAACGCCAGCCCCGGATTCCGGTAGACTCGTCCGTCAGGCCGGCCTCCGCCAGCGCCAGCTGCTTTCCCTTCCCGATGTACGGAACGCCTTTCAACGCCGCCTTGCGGGCAGGCTGGGAAAGGTCGGCCGCAAAGAGGGCATAATTGGGATAGGCAGGTTTCTTTCCCTTGTATACAGCCATGAACAGGTAGCCGGTATAGGGGTCGTATGCCATGTTTTGCACGCCCCAATTGGTGTTGCCCGTATAGACATAATAGATGTCCGCCGGCTTGGGACCGCTATAATGGTTCTCTCCGAAAACCACGCCCCGTGCCTTCCGGTCCAGCTGTTTCAAATTGTATCGCAGGATGACCTGGTAGTCGTTGTCCGGCCGGTTCACGTCACCGTAAATGCCATAGGCTACATAAAGATACCGGCCCTTCCCGCCGGGCTGCGGACCGATGGCTACGCCGTCGATGCCCGAGCATCCCAGCCGGTGTTCGTATTCCTTCCCGTCCACCGTCACTTTCGCGTGATAGTCGCGCACCGCATCGTTGATGCACACAGTCTTCAGCACATCGGCATCCTTTTCCGGATCCATCCCGATCCGCGTTACCTTATCCACATCGATAATGGCCACATAGAACACCGACTCCCCTGCTTTTACGTTTTCCACCTGCAGGTTTTTGGCGATGCCGGCCCCGATCACATCGTCCTTGCACTCGAGCGATTCATACACCCGGCGCGTAACGGGATCGAAGGTCATTGCACCCAGATGGCCCTGGATACGGTCGATGGAAGCCAGGATATTTCCTTGCCGGTCTGTCTTGAGGAAACGGGTCGTGAACGACAGGTAGAAACAGTCTTTCTCCGCATCGTAGGCGATACCCTGCACATGGTTGGGAACCTCGCCGTTTACAAAGACCGATGCCGGAGCTTGGGGCTGGGCCTGGGCCGGAGCCGCCCAAGACACCATCAAAGTCAACACAAAGGCAATAATCGCCTGCTTCCAATACATATTCATGATACTTACATTTCTTTACGAATCAGATAACTTCGATGTCAGAGGTGGGAACCCAGCCGGTGCGGCCATCGGAAAGTTCGATGTTCTTCCAGCCACCGACCTCGTCCAGGATCTTCACCTTGGTACCCTCGTGCAGGACAAAGAGGTCTTTGGCCGAAGCTTCCGACGGCGAACTCTTGGCCGAGCACACCGGACGCATCACGATGGCGCTGTCGGCCTTGCGGTAATCGGCCAGCTGCCAGTGGGCGAAGTCCAGGCACAGCAGGGACAGAAGCAGCACCACGATGCCACCGTAAAAGCCCACCCGTTTCCACGAGGTCCGGGCCGACAGCAGGAAGGCCAGCAGCAATACGGCAAACACAGCCGCGAATACGAAGAACAAGACCGTCCATGTATCGGAATCCAGCAGGTAGCAGACGCTGCGGCCCCAGCGTTCGATGATGAACTCCGGCACCACATCGATGCGGTCCTGGGTCTGTTCGCGGGCGAATTCCAGGTTGTAGCGGGCATCGTCATAGGACGGATCCAGCTTCAGGGCGCGTTCGTAGCACAGGATGGCGCGGGCCGGTTCACCCGCCTTGAACCACGCATTCCCCAGGTTGTACTGCAACTCCGGAGCGGTCCGGCCCGTTGCCAGGATCGCCTCGTAGGCGGTTACCGCATCGCTCCATCTTCCCTCCTGATATGCCGCAGTTGCCTCTTCCCACAATTGCCTGTCAGAGGCAGCGACCTCTCCCCTCGTCGCAGTGTACGAGGGATTTTGCTCCTCGGGGAGAGGTGCTGCCTCTTCCGCCCGAGCAGAGATGGAGAAAGCCATCGTACCGCAAAGAAGGAATATGAGGACGGAAAGCGTCCGGGAAGGAGTAACGACTTTGTGTTTCATTTTGGAATCGATAGCGGAAATGACCTTAAGCGCCTCCTGATAATGCGCATCCATCGCCTCGTGACCGGCATCCGGAGAATAACGCGCAAACTCACAGGCATCCAGCAAGCCCGTAAACGCATCGGCCTGGTCCTGCGGGACACCGCCGGCCAGCAGCGCCTGCGCGATGTTGTCCTTGTTCAGGTCGGCCTGATCCATGTTCAGTTTATCGGAAATGAAGCCCAGGAGGGCCTTGTGAAGTTCCTCGTAGAAGGCCGTGTAGAGATTCTTCGACAAGAATTCCCCAGCCTGTTTGAGCCGGGCACGGGCCATCTTGGTGGCGCGACGGTTCTTCTCGCCCACCACGTCTGCCCGGCGGGCCGCATAGCCCCGGACGGCAAAATACGTCCCGGCCGTGACGGCCGTCAGCAGCAGGAGGAGGGTCCAGAACCAGCCGGAACCCAGGAAGAAATGGCCTTCATCCACCAGCCGAGGCTGGCGGGTGGCGACAAAACGGATATCGGTCCCCAGGTCCTTCACCCCCTTGCGGAGGCTGGCGGAAGGCACGGTAGAGACGGTCGGAGCCGACTCTCCACCCTCGCCGCGGGCGACGGACAGGGCCAGCGGCTGCGACTGCAGGGTCTGATACGAGCGCGTGCCCGTATCGTAATAACTATAGGTAACGGGCCCCAGGGTAAAGTCCCCGTGGCTTCGCGGAATGAACGGATATTCAAAGGTTTTGCTCCCCTGCGTACCTCCGGCGGAGACATTCTCCGTCACCTTGGTGTCGTACACCTCGAAATCGGGCGGGAAAGAAATCTTGGGGGCTTCCAGCAGGGACACATTGCCGCGGCCGGACACCGTGACCAGCAGCGAAGCCGCATCGTGAGCCTTGAGCGAATCCTTGCTCAAGCGGGCGCTCAGGGTGAAATTCCCCACGCCGCCGCCGAAACTGGCCGGCGCTCCGGCGGGAAGTCCCGACACCCGCACCTTGTAGGATGTGGAGGTAACTCGTTTGCGAAGGGTCTGGTAGTCGTCCTGGAAGAAAATATCCAGCGGATTGGAGGAACGCAGTTCGCGGCGCACGTTCACCAGGCAGACCATTTCGGCCGGTTCGATGGTCAGCGTTCCCGTCTGCTGCGGGATAATCACATAGCTACGGATGAGGGCCGCGTTGTAAATCTTGTCGTCCACGTTCTCCCGGTGGAATTCGATGTTGGTAGGTGCCTGCACTTCCTGGCTCCAGAAGCCGTTGAAGGTGGGCAGCTTCACATTCTCGAAACCCGCCACATTCACCCGCTGATACAGTTTCAGCGTAGCGGTAATCGGCTCACCCAGAACTACATCCGTCTTGCTGAGGGCAAAGCGGAGGAAGATGTCCTTATCGGGGATGGAACCCGTGGCGGCAGCTTGCGATGCGGCAGCGGCACTTCCCGAAGCGGCCGAAGAAGACTGGCCCGCCTGCGAATTGGCGCCGTTGGAAACCACCTCAATGGTCACGCTCTGCGAGGCCACGTCTTTGTCCTTCCCGAAATTCGCCACGGCGGGAGCCAGGGTGAAGCGGCCGGTGGCACGCGGAAGGAGCACATAGGTATAGGTAGTCTGGGAAGACCGGGTGGTCTTTCCGTTGATAATCTGGATGCTGGACGATGTCCCTTTCTGCGGCCCCCAAACCAGCTGGAAGTCGTTGCCGGGATTCCATTCGAATTCCTTCGGGGCCTTTTCTCCGTCTATGGTGAAGGAGACCGTGAACTGCTCGTCCGCGGCCACCACCGCCGGGGCTTTCACCCGTACGGTCTGTGCCGATGCCAGGGCGCACAGGAGCACCAAGGCTATCGCTGTCATCCATTTCTTCATACTACCAATTCTTATCTTTCTGGCGGGACTTCAGCACCGCCGCCTTTTCTTTGTTTACCTTATCCTGGGTTTCCTTTTCCTTGGCCTGGATGGCCTGCAGCATCTGCCGGGCCTGCTGGGGAGAAATCTGCTGCTCCTGCGGCTGAGGCTGCTGTTGCTGCTGATCCTGGTTCTGGTTTTGATCCTGATTCTGGTCCTGCTGATTCTGCTGATCTTGATTCTGCTGGTCCTGATTCTGGTCTTGGTTCTGATCCTGGTTCTGATCCTGGTTCTGCTGGTTCTCCAGCATCTTCTTGGCGTAAATGTAGTTTTCCTTGGCGTCCAGGTCATCGGGATGGCGCACCAAGGACTGCTTGAAGGCCTCTACGGCCGCGGCATAATCCTTCTTCTGCAGGGCCACATCGCCACTATTATAATAATAATCCGCCGCATGGGCCGATGCGAGTGCCGCCTCTTTCAGGCGTTCCAGGGACTTCCCCGCCTCGTCGAAAGCCGACTGGCGGTACAGGGTGTTCGCCAGGTTGTAGTTCGCCGCGAAGGAAGTACTGTCCTTCAACAGGGCACGCCGGTAATCCACATCGGCCTCGCGCCAGTTCTCCTTGCGGAACTGACGGTTGCCCTGACGCACTTCCCGCCGGTCTGCCTGGGCGGACGCAGCCGTTCCGAAGGCCACCAGCAGCGAAAAGACCATCAAACCGTATCGCAACATCTCTTTCATTTCGAATTCTGGAATAATTGCCGCTTTGCCCGCCGCTGCCCGATCAGGGCCTCGAGGACCAGCAGGGCCAGGGCGATGGCAAAGAAATACATATACTGTTCGTCGTACTCTTCAAAGACGACATTGCTGAATTCCTCCTGCTGCAGGCGGCGGATGTCGTCGATGATGGGGTTCAGGCCGAATTCCTCGTTGCCGGCATGGATGTAGGCGCCGTTTCCCACCCGGGCTATCTCCCGGAGGGTGGACTCGTCCAGCCGCGTCACCACCATGTTGCCGTCCTTATCCTTCAGGTATTCCCCTTTGTAAGGAATCGGTTTGCCCTGGGCGGAGCCAACGCCGATGGTGTAAATCTTGATGCCCATTTCGGCCACGTCCTTTGCCACCCCCACGGGATCGTCCTCGTGGTTCTCACCATCCGTAATCACGATGATGGCCCGACTGTTCTCGCTTTGGACGCTGAAGGAACGGGCTGCCATGGACAGGGCGTCCCCGATGGCGGTTCCCTGGATGGGCACCGATTCGGTGGTAATGGAATTCAGGAACATTTTGGCCGATATGTAATCGGTCGTAATCGGAAGCTGGACAAAGGAAGAACCCGCAAAGATAATCAGGCCCACCCGGTCTCCCTGCAAGCGGTCCACCAGGCGCGAAATGGCCAGTTTGGCACGCTCCAGGCGGTTCGGGGAGTAATCCTGGGCCAGCATCGAGTTGGACACGTCCAGCACTATCATGATCTCGGCACCCTTGGCCTTGTGCTCTTTCAGTTTGGCGCCGATCTGCGGCCGGGAAAGGCCGATGGCGAAAAAGCCGAATGCCACGGAGAACAGGACGACCTTCACCCAACCCCGGGAACGCGACCAGCGGGGCATGAGCCGCCGCACCATCTCCTCATCGCCGAAACGGCGCAGGCGGCGCACCCGCAGATACCGGCCGATGCCATAAAGGAGGGGCATCAGGGGCACCAGCAGGAGCAGGTACAGGAAAACGGGACGGGAAAATACAACCAGGTTCATGGCAAACGTCTGAGTATAAGGGCAGAAAGCAAGAACTCCAGCAGCAGGCACACCAGGGCAATCACCCCGTAGCGGCCGAAGAGTTCCTTATAGACCGGGAACGAATCCACCGTGGTCTTGGCTTTCTCCATTTTGTTGATCTCGGAATAAATCTCGGCAAGCTTGGTATTGTCCGTGGCCCGGAAATACTTGCCGCCGGTGGTCTCGGCGATGGTGGAAAGCAGTTTCTCGTCGATTTCCACCTTCACGTTCTGCACCTGCACGCCCCAGGGGGTCATCACCGGATACGGTGCCTCACCATTGGCACCCACGCCGATGGTATAGACCCGGATCCCATAGGTTTTGGCAATTTCCGCCGCCGTGGCGGGCGTGATTTCACCGCTGTTGTTCACACCGTCGGTGAGCAGGATCACCACACGGCTCTTGGCGTCGGAATCCTGCAGGCGCGCCACCGCCGTGGCCAGACCGTTGCCAATGGCGGTTCCGTCCTCGATGAGGTCGGTGGAAATCTCCTTCATCAGGTTGATGAGGGTGGCGCGGTCGGTCGTCAGCGGGCACTGGGTGTAACTCTCTCCCGCGAACACCACGATTCCCATGCGGTCGTTGGGCCGCTGGGCGATAAACTCGATGGCGATGTCCTTCGCGGCGTTGATGCGGTCCGGCTTGAAGTCGCGGGCCAGCATACTCGTGGAAACGTCCATCGCCAGGACGATGTCGATACCTTCCACATCCACCCGCTCGGTTTCGGTCGATGAGCGCGGGCGCGCCAGGGCCAGGACAATCATCACCAGGGCCACCGTACGCAGCAGGAAGGGCAGATGGCGCAGCCAGGCCATGACCGAGCTGCCGCCGGAAACCCAGGGCGTCAGGGTGGATACCTCCATGCGCGGATTGCGGCCCGACAGCTCGCGGTAGATATAGAGCACCGCCAGCAGGACCGGAACCACCATCAGCCACAATAACTTGGGATTTGCAAAGACCATAGGCTACTTTCCTCCTTCCTCTACCGGTTCCTGTTCCTGCCAGGTTTCGGTGACGAACCGTACCGCCGCCGGGATGGCTGCCGCGTTTTCCTCGCGGGTGGCCGTATGCTTGGCAAATTTCACGTAATCAGACAATTCGAAGAGGTCCTTCATCTCCATAAACAGCTCCGGCGACAGGTCTTTCCCCTTCAAGGCGGAGAAGATTTCATCCGTCGTCTGCTCCATGGCGTCAATCCCGTACCGGGCCGCCATATATTCGCGCACCGTATCGGTAATGCCGGAATAGAACTGCTTCTGCTTTTCGGGAGCCCAGAATTTGTCTCCGCGCAGTTTATCCAGCTTGCGCAGGGCGGTGATATAAGCCGGTTCGTGGTACACCTCGCCGGCCTCCTTGCGCTTGTGCATCATGACCAGGCAAATAATCGCGATGACCACCAGGGCCAGCAGCCAGAGAGCCGCGATGTACGGGAGGATTTCCTTGAGGGTGAGCGGATAACGGATCTGTCCCTTCAAGTCGTGCGGGACAAAGGTAGCCGTATCCACCGGCATGGTGCGCACCGAAAGCAGCTTGGGATTGAAGGCCAGCGTATCCAAGGTGCCGCCGGGCAGGCGGCGTGCCACCACGATGGGCGGCAGCAGGAAATCGCCCTCGTCGAAGGCGGTGATGACCGCGCTCACCTCAATGTCGCACGGACCTCCTTTGCGGGACCGCCGGATGGTATCGGCCTGCCAGGAAGAGACCACTTCCACGCTGTCCATCAGCCCCTTGGACAGATCCGGCAGGGCGATCTGCGTGCCGGGCTCCACTCCTTCCAGCAGAAAGCCGTACCGGAGTTGGTCGGCAATCAGCACGGAATCGCGCTTCTGAAGCTGTCGGAGGAAGGATCCGTCTCTCGGAATCACTTCGCTCCGGGCCAGGAGCGCTATGGCCGCGAACGCGATTATATATAGGAATTTCTTCATATCAACGGTTCTTGAAAAAGCCCATCAGGCCTTTTACATAATCCTCATCAGTGGCGATATCCACATGGTCGATCCGGTAGCGGTTGAAGAGCTTGCGCTCGTTCTCCCCCACCCGGGCGAACCAGTCGGAATAGGCACGGCGCACCCGCCGGCGGGAAGTGTCCACCCACGCATCGGCCCCCGTTTCCGGATCGGCCACATGGATGACACCGACGGACGGGATTTCCTTTTCGCGCGGATCCCATACCTTGATGACCGACAGGTCGTGCCGGCCGGCCGCCACCTTGAGGGCATCCTCGTAGCGAAGGGCGCCGGACGCATCGGCATCCAGCATGTCGGACAGCAGGAAGGCGGTGCATTTCTTTTTGAGGGCGTTGGTAAGGAAACGAAGGGCTTCCCCGATATCGGTTCCGCCGGAAACCGGTTGGAATTCAAGCAGTTCCCGGATGATGTGCAGCAGGTGGCTGCGTCCCTTTTTGGGCGGGATGAACAGCTCCACCTTGTCACTGAACAGCAGGGCGCCCACCTTGTCGTTGTTCAGAATGGCCGAGAAGGACAGCACGGCTGCGATTTCCGCCAGCATGTCCCGCTTGGTCTGGACCCGGGTGCCGAATGCGCCGCTGCGGCTCACGTCCACCAGCAGCACCACCGTCATTTCCCGCTCTTCCTCGAACACCTTTACATAGGGTGCACGCAGGCGTGCGGTAACATTCCAGTCCATGTTCCGCACATCGTCACCATACTGATACTCACGGACTTCGCTGAAAGCCATACCGCGTCCCTTGAACGCAGAATGGTACTCTCCCGCGAAGACCTGGTGGGACAGGGCCCTCGTGCGGATTTCTATTTTCCTGACCTTTTTCAGCAGGTCTGTCGCACGGGATTCCGCCATGGTTACGGGACGATGACGGCGTTCAACGTTTCGGCAATGATTTCCTCGGGCGTCACATTTTCAGCCTCGGCCTCATAAGTCAGGCCGATGCGGTGACGGAGCACCTCGTTGCAGACGGCGCGGACATCCTCCGGAATCACGTAGCCGCGGCGTTTGATGAAGGCGTAGGCCTTGGAAGCCATGGCCAGCGAGATGCTGGCACGCGGCGAACCGCCGTAGGAAATCAGGTCCTTGAGCTTGCCCAGGCCATATTCGCCCGGGGTACGGGTGGCATAGACAATGTCCACGATGTACCGCTCGATCTTCTCGTCCATATAGACTTCGCGCACCACCTGGCGGGCCCGGATGATGTCTTCCGGAGACACGACCGCCTGCGCTTTCGGGAACTCGCCCGTATTGTTCATACGCACAATCATGCGCTCTTCTTCTTTCTTGGGATAGTCCACCATCACCTTCAGCATGAAACGGTCTACCTGCGCCTCAGGCAGCGGATAGGTTCCTTCCTGTTCGATGGGGTTCTGGGTCGCCATCACCAGGAACGGATCCGGAAGCTTGAAGGTTTCGTCGCCAATGGTCACCTGGCGTTCCTGCATGGCTTCCAGCAGGGCGCTCTGGACCTTGGCCGGGCTTCGGTTGATTTCATCCGCGAGGACGAAGTTGGCGAAAACGGGTCCTTTATGTACTTCGAAACTGCCTTCTTTCTGGGAATAGATCAGCGTACCGGTCAAATCGGCAGGCAGGAGGTCCGGGGTGAACTGGATGCGGCTGAACTTACCGCCGACCGAACGGGACAAGGTGTTGATTGCCAAGGTTTTGGCCAGGCCAGGAAGGCCTTCCAACAGGATGTGTCCGTCGGCCAGAAGGCCAATCAGCAGGTTCTCCACGAGGGCTTTCTGGCCCACGATGACCTTGCCCATCTCCATCGAAAGAAGGTCCACGAAAGAACTTTCTTTCTGGATTCGCTCATTGAGCTCTTTGATGTTTGTGCTCTCCATTTTTTATTGATAATTTTGCATTGTCAAACCAAATGTGTCATGCGCTACTCAATCACACTCTCTTATGACGGAGCCTCCTTCTGCGGCTGGCAGGTGCAGAACAATGCACCCAGCATCCAGGGGTGTCTGCAGGATGCCCTGAGAACCCTCCTGAATGAGGAAATCACCGTCACGGGAGCCGGAAGAACCGATACGGGCGTAAACGCGGTGGGCTATGTCGCCCATTTCGATACCTCCGCCGATCTCGACGCACCGCAATTCGGCTACAAATTAAATGCCATTTTGCCTTCTTCCATCCGGATTCACGAAATTTCTCCCATTAGGGAGGATTTTCACGCCCGATTCGACGCTGTCCGGCGGTCCTATGCCTACTTTATCCATCGCGGCAAGGACCCGTTTGTGGGGGCGTTTTCGTGGAGATGTCCCTATCCCCTGGACGTGGAAGAGATGAACCGTGCGGCACAGCTGATTCTGGGTACGCGGGATTTCAGTTGCTTCGAAAAAACCGGTTCTGACAACAAAACTTCCATCTGCACGGTTACGGAAGCGCGGTGGGAGTCCTATGTTCCCGACCATGTCCGCCTGCTGGGTTACCCGGCCGCGGAGGGAGATTACCTGGTGTTCCGCATCAGCGCAGACCGCTTCCTCCGGAACATGGTGCGCGCGGTGGTGGGGACCCTGGTTGAAATCGGCCGTGGAAGGCATCCTGCCGAATGGATGCAGGAGGTTTTGGAGAGCGGAAACCGTTCTGTTGCAGGCGAATCCGTTCCCGGGAATGCACTTTTCCTCACGGAAGTAAAATATTGATTGGAAAAACCGCCGAAAACCCTTATATTTGCACGATTATTAAGAAAAACTAAAATATATTAATAAAATGCTGTTCCAACTCTTACAGGCAGGTATCGATTCGACGGCCACCGCTGCCGCCGCCGCTGCCGCTACGGTTCCCCAAGTCGCTCAGACCGAGCAGACCTATTCCCTTATCGAAATGGCTGTCAAAGGAGGCTGGCTGATGCTGGTCCTGCTGGCCCTGTCCATCATCGCCATCTACATCTTCGGAAAGAAATGGTGGATGCTGAACCGCGCTTCCCAGATCGACAAGAATTTTATGAATGACATCCGGGATTACATCCATAGCGGAAAGGTCAAATCGGCCATTACCCTGTGCGGGAAATACGACTCCCCGTCGGCCCGCCTGGTGGAAAAGGGACTGGAGCGCATCGGCCGCCCGCTGTCGGACATCCAAACCGCGGTGGAGAATATGGGCAACGTGGAAGTGGCCCGCCTGGAGAAGGGTCTGCCGACCCTCGCCACCATCGCCGGCGGCGCCCCGATGATCGGATTCCTGGGTACGGTGCTGGGTATGGTGCAGGCCTTCTTCAACATGGCCAACGCCGGTAACAACATCGACATCACCCTGCTTTCCAGCGGTATCTACACCGCCATGATTACAACGGTCGGCGGTCTGATCGTGGGTATCCTGGCCTACTTCGGCTACAACTACCTCACCTCGCAGATCTCCAACATCGCCTTTAAGATGGAGAGCACGACCATCGACTTCATGGACCTCCTCAACGAGCCCGCCGAGGCTGAAAAATAAGCAGCCATGAAATTCAGAAGAACAACGAAGGTGCTTTCGGACCTGGGGATGTCGTCCATGACGGACCTGGTGTTCCTGCTGCTCATCTTCTTCCTCATTACCTCCACGCTGGTCAATCCCAACGCCCTGAAGCTCCTGCTTCCCAAGAGCACGGGCCAGGTGAGCGCGAAAGCCACCGTGAGCGTGTCCATCAAGGACTGGGGAAATGATGTGTACTCCTACCACATCAACGGACAGGAGGCGCCCATCGTCTTCACCGATGTGGAAGACGAACTCATTGGTCTGCTGCAGACCGAGGAAGACCCGACCTTCTCCATCTACGCCGACGAAAGCGTGCCCATCAAGGAAGTGGTCGCGGTTATGAATATCGCCAAACGGAACCACTACAAGGTCATCCTGGCCACACAACCCGAATAGAGAGATGGAAGAGTACTTGCGTGACAGACAGAAGCAGGAAAGGGTGGCCCGGACTACGGGTATCGTCCTGACGGTGGCCATTCACGTGGCTGCCGCTTCCTGTTTTGCCTTCACGGGCCTGAAATACATCTGGCCGCCGCCGCAGGAGCAGACCTTCCTCATCGATTTCGAAGAGGAGGTGAAGCCCAAGGTGCGCCAGGTCAGTACGGGCACCCAGCCCCGGGCCGAAGAAGTGGACCGGACCAAACAGCTGGAACTGGTCCAGCGTTCGGAGTCGCCGTACAAGGCCACCCAGCGCAATGCAACCGCCCAGGCGAAGCCGGACGCCCACGGAGACGTGGAAGTGCCTGCTCCGAAGGAGCCGGAAATCAATACCAACGCCCTATTCCCGGGCATGAGTAAAAAAGACAGCACCAAGACCGCGCCGCATTCGGCCCAAGAGCCGTCTAACGAGTTCAAGGCGGGACAGGTGAAGGGCAACACCAAGGTCGGTAAGACCGAGGGTACGCCCAATGCCCATCTGAAAGGCCGCTCTGTCCTGGGCACCCTCCCCCGGCCTACCTATGCTTCCCAGAACGATGGTATCGTGGTCGTGAGCATCTGGGTGGACCAGTATGGCATGGTCAAGAAAGCGGTTCCCGGTGCAAGCGGGACCACCGTCACCGACAAAGAGCTCTGGAATGCCGCCCGCAAGGCTGCCATGGAGGCTCATTTCAATGTAAACGGGGAAGCCCCCGCCCTTCAGGAAGGAACGATTACATATATTTTCAAACTCAAATAATACAACATTTTATTTTTGGCGTGATGCCAAGCAAGTAAGTATGGAAGAAAAAATCAAGGGCAGTGGTTATACTGCCGAAGGAAGGAAACTCCGGCCGCGCAAGAGCGCTGGCGCCAAACCCGTCGAACACAAAGCCTTTGGCGAACGTAAGAGTTTCGGCGAACACAAAAGTATCGGCGAACACAAGTCTTTTGGCGAGCACAAAAGCACCGGCGGTCACAAGAGTTTCGGAGAGCGCAAGGCTTTCGGCGAGAGGCCGCAAGGAGATCGCAAGAACTATGGAGAACGCAAGAGCTTCGGTGAGCACAAATCTTTTGGCGAATACAAAAGTTTTGGCGAGCACAAGTCTTTCGGTGAACACAAATCTTTCGGTGAACGCAAGAGTTTTGGTGACAAACCGCGTCCGGGCGGCGGATTCAACCGCCCCAAAAAGATTTTCAAACCGAAGTTCGAGAAACCCGAATTCCGCGAGGCGCCCACCTATTCCGATTTCGACAATGCCTCTACCGGCATCAAGGAGGTGGTCCGCCTGAACAAATTTATCGCCAATTCCGGTGTCTGCTCGCGTCGCGAGGCCGATAACATGATTCTCGCCGGTGTGGTTACCGTCAATGGCGAAGTCGTTACCGAACTGGGTACGAAGGTGAACATTTTCAATGACGATATCCGTTTCAATGGCGAGCGCCTGAAGGGCGAAGCCAAGGTGTATATCGTCATGAACAAGCCGAAGGGCTTTGTCACCACCGCCAGCGACCCTCACGCCGAAAAGACGGTGATGGACCTGCTGAAGGCCTGCAAGACCCGCGTATTCCCGGTGGGCCGCCTGGACAAGGCCACCACGGGTGTGCTGATGTTTACCAATGACGGCGAGATGGCCGAAAAGCTTACCCACCCGTCCTACGACAAGAAGAAGATTTACCAGGTGATTGTGGACAAGCCCTTGGAGCAGGCCGATTTCGACAAGATCAAAGAGGGTGTCGAACTGTCTGACGGCTTCATCAAGGCCGATGAACTGGAATATATCGACGAGCACGACCACCGCAAACTTGGAATTGAAATCCATTCCGGAAAGAACCGCATCGTCCGCCGCATTTTCGAATCGCTGGGATACGATGTGAAGGCGCTGGACCGCGTGTACTTCGCCGGCCTTACCAAAAAGGGCCTGCAGAAGGGCGAGTGGCGTTATCTGACCGAGGGAGAAGTCAACATCCTCAGGATGGGTGCCTATGTCTGAGAATAAGCATCGCGCCGGATTCGTCAATATCATCGGGAACCCGAATGTCGGGAAATCGACCCTGATGAATGCGCTGGTCGGGGAAAAGCTGTCCATCGTGACGGCAAAAGCCCAGACCACGCGTCATCGCATCATGGGCATCGTGAATACGGACGATTTCCAAATTGTCTATTCCGATACGCCGGGCATCCTGAAGCCGAACTACCGCCTCCAGAAGAACATGATGAACTTCGTGGACACGGCCATCGGCGACGCGGACATCATCCTGTACGTGACCGATACCGTCGAAAAGGCGGACAAAAATGACGAATACATCGCGAAGCTCCAGAAGGTGGACTGCCCGGTGGTGCTGGTTATCAACAAGATCGACATCAGCGACCAGCCGAAGGTGATGGAACTGATGGCGTGGTGGAAGGACCAGCTTCCGAAGGCCGAAATCATCCCGGCTTCCGCGCAGGAGCGGTTCAACCTGGAAAGCATCATGGACGCCGTGGTGTCCCGCCTGCCGGTGGCTCCGCCGTGGTTCGACAAGGATGCCTTTACCGACCGGAACCTGCGTTTCTTCGCATCGGAAATCATCCGGGAGAAGATCCTGCTGAACTATTCGCAGGAGATCCCGTATTCCTGCGAGGTGGTGGTAGAGGCGTTCAAGGAGGGTGCGGAACGATATGAAATCAGCGCGGTCATCTATGTGATGCGGGATTCCCAGAAGGGCATCCTGATTGGAAAAGGAGGGGCGGCGCTGAAGAAAACCGGCACGGAGGCCCGCCTGGAGATGGAGGACTTCTTCCAGAAGAAGGTTTTCCTGAACCTCTTTGTGAAAGTGGATCCCGACTGGCGCGAAAGCAAACGGGAACTCCGCAAGTTTGGATACGAAGAATAATTTTGTGAGATATGAGTGATATTGATCAGGACCTCGAGCAGTTCGACGACAGTGAACTTGGCGAACAGCCGCTGGAAGGAGACGAGAACTCCGATAGCGGGAAGTACGACAGGCTCCTGGGCTCGGACAGCAGCAAGTTCAAGCTGTCGGGGATGTTCAAGGAATGGTTTCTGGACTATTCCTCGTACGTCATCCTGCAGCGGGCGGTGCCGCACATCGTGGACGGCCTGAAGCCGGTCCAGCGCCGTGTGCTGCACGCCATGTCGCGCATCGACGACGGCCGCTACACCAAGGTGGCGAATATCGTCGGCCAGGCCATGCAGTATCACCCGCACGGTGACGCTTCCATCCTGGGCGCCCTGGTCCAACTGGGCCAGAAAGGACTCCTGATCGACTGCCAGGGTAACTGGGGTAACATTCTCACGGGCGACAGCAACGCGGCGCCCCGATACATCGAGGCCCGCCTGAGCAAATTCGCGAAAGAGGTGGTTTTCGACGAGAAGGTCACCAACTGGATGACCTCCTACGACGGTCGCAACAAGGAACCGGTCGAACTGCCGGTCCGCTTCCCGCTCCTGCTGGCGCAGGGTACCGAGGGCATCGCCGTGGGTATGGCGTCGAAGATCCTCCCGCATAACTTTAACGAGCTGATGGATGCATCCGTGTCCATCCTGGAGGGGAAAGATTTCGAGATTTATCCGGACTTCCCTACCGGCGGTTCCATCGACTGTTCCAAATACATGGACGGACACCGCGGCGGTGTGGTAAAGGTGCGGGCGAAAATCGAAAAAATCGACAAGAATACCATCTCCATCAACGAGATTCCTTACGGCAGCACATCGCACAGCCTGATTGAATCCATCCTGCGTGCAAAGGACAAGGGGAAGATCAAGATCAAGAAGATTGAGGATATGACCACCGAAAAGGTGGAAATCCTGATTCACCTGCCGGCCGATGTGTCGCCGGACAAGACCATTGACGCCCTCTATGCCTTTACGGACTGCGAGACCACCATCAACCCGAATGCGTGCGTGATTGTGGATAACAAACCGCAGTTCCTGTCCGTGAAGGATATCCTCATTTACGATACCAACCATACCAAGGACCTGCTGGAGCAGGAGCTCCGCATCCGCCTGGGCGAGCTGGAGAATGACTGGCATTACACCTCGCTGGAACGCATCTTCTTCGAATACGGGGTTTATAAACTGCTGGAAAGCAAGGACTTCCCTTCGTGGGATGACCAGAAAGAAGCCATCCTCGCCAAGATGCAGGAGTACCGCGACCAGGTGCGCCGGGAGATTGTGATGGAGGATATCGACCGCCTGGTGGAGAAACCGGTGCGCAAGATTTCGCGGTTCGATACCAAAGCTATCGACGAGAAGATTGTGGCCATCGAAGAGCAGATGGCCGAGGTGCGCGATCAGATTGAACATATCGTCCGTTATACGATTGACTGGTTCAAAGGCCTGAAGAAGAAATACGGAAAGGATTTCCCGCGCCAGACGGAGATTACCGCCTTCGAGACCATTGCCGTGACCAAGGTCGTGAACAACAATGCCAAGCTCTACGCCAACATGGAAGAGGGCTTCGTGGGCATCGGCCTAAAACGGGACGACAACGGTATCTTCATTGGCGACTGCTCTGACCTGTCGGAGATTATCGTGATTGGCCGCGACGGCAAGTATCGCGTGACCAAGGTGACGGACAAGGCCTTCTTCGGCAAGGACCTGCTGTATGTAGGCGTGTTCAACCGCAACGATACGCGTACCATATATAATGTAATCTACCGCGACGGCAAGTCTTCCATTTATTACGCGAAACGCTTTGCGGTGACGGGCATTACCCGCGACCGCGAGTACGATATTACCATGGGTGCGCCCGGTTCCACCATCCTCTGGTTTACGGCCAACCACAATGGCGAGGCCGAGACCGTTCGGGTGAACCTGCGGGCCAAACCGAAACTGAAGAAGCTCTCGTTCGAGTACGACTTCTCCGAGCTGGCCATCAAGGGCAAGACCTCGCGCGGTAACCTGGTGAGCAAGAATACCATCCAGAAGATTGTGCTGAAGGCAAAAGGTGTTTCGACCATCGGCGGCAAGGATATTTGGTACGATCCGGATATCCAGAAGCTGGACGAGGACGGACGGGGTATCCACCTGGGCCAGTTCTCGGGCGAAGACAAGGTGCTGGCTGTTTTCAAGAACGGTACCTACTACACCACGTCGTTCGATTTGTCGAACCGCTATCAAGGCGACCTGCTCTTCATCTCCAAGTTGGATGAGATGAAGACGTACACGGCCCTCTATTGGGACGCCGCAGCCAAGGCCTTCTATATCAAGCGTTTCTCCTTTACTCCAAGCGACAATACTCCCTTCCTGTTCATTGCCGAGGGACGAAATTCCTACCTGGTGAATGTGAGCGGCGACGCCCGCCCGCAGGTGAAGTTGACCTTCAAGGGAAAGAACGCTTCGCGTGAACCGGAAATCCTGGATGCCGAGCAGTTTATCGGCAAGAAGGGCGTGGCCGCGAAGGGCAAGAAGTGCAGCAGCCTCGATGTAAAGAAGGTGGAGTTTGTAGAGCCGCTTCCGTCGCCGGAGGATGAACCGGCCGAGGAACTGACCGGGAATATCCCGGAGGATTTACCGGAGGAGGTTATTCCGGAAGAGGTTGTTACTGAGGAAGTTGTTACTGAAGAGGTAGTTACTGAGGAGATTGTTCCTGAGGAGATTGTTCCTGAGGCTGTGGTGGAGCCGGTGGTTCCTGAGGAGCCGGTAGTTCCTGAAGAGCCGGTAGTTCCTGAGGAGCCGGTAGTTCCTGAGGAGCCGGTAGTGAAAAAGAAACCGGCTGCCAAGAAGAAACCTGCCAAGAAGGAGGAGCCTGCCAAGAAGGAGGAACCGGTGGAGATAGAAGTTCTTGAGACTCCGCTGGATATCGATCTGGGAGAGGATGTCACCTCGCTGACGGTGGGCAAACTCGACCTTGATATCCCCGATATAGAAGATGTCGACCTGCTGGAGCCGGTTGTGCGCAAGCGGGCGTCGCGAAAAAGTGTCAAGAAGGATCCGGATGACCCGCCGGCCGAGGAACTCACCTTATTCTAATAGAATGATTATCAGCCTTACAGGTTTTATGGGCTGCGGTAAGAGCAGCGTCGGGAAGACCCTCTCGGCGCTGCTCGGCTGCCCTTTTACAGACCTGGATGCCGCCATCGTAGAGCGCATCGGCTGCACCATCCCGGAGTATTTCGCCCTTCACGGCGAGGCCGCTTTCCGCGCCCTTGAATCCGACGTCCTGTCCGCCACCCTTTCCGGATACACCTTAACCGGAGACTCCCTTTCCGGAGACTCCCTATCCGGACACTCCCTCCCGCATCTCGCTCCAGAGAAGGAGGGAAAATGTCGCTCGACGCGGGAGGGTGCGTCCGATGGAATGCTGTCGGCCATTTCGGCCGTTTTGGCGCTGGGTGGAGGGACGGTCATGACTCCGGACTGCGCCGAGCAGGTCCACACACAGACCTGCTGCATCTATCTTCGCGCCAGTCTGGACACGCTAGTTGAGCGCCTTCGTAACGAGGCGGCCGGCAGGCCGATGCTCCGGACCCGGACGCCGGACCCCGGCACCGAAGCTTGCCCCGGATCACGTCCTGCCCCGGCCGACACAGACAAGGCCCTGCGTGAACGCATTTCCCATCTGCTGGCCCAGCGCAGTGCCACCTATGAGTCCGTCGCTCACCACATCATCGACGTAGACGGCCTGTCCATCGAAGACGTCGCCCGCACCATCCTTTCTTCCCTCTAGTCTTTCCTGTGTCGCAGGGTGGCCTTTTCTGCATCGCGGAGCGGCCTTCTCTGCATCGCGCTGCGGCCTTCTCTGCATCGCGCTGCGGAACGGCACCGGCGACGAGTAGGACAGGCAACGCTCTGGCCCGCGACGGGTAAGGCGGGAAGGGGCAACCGCCCGGCACGCAGCCCGCCCAGGCGCCACTGGAAAGGGCTGGTAGCCCGGCACACAGCCCAGACGGGGTGGGACGGCGAGGAGAAGGGCATCTTCGAAAACACGGAAAGGGACTAAAATTGTGGCTTGCAGGTAACGGAAGATTTTCGTATATTTGTAGGAATAACCATAAGTATTATGAATATTCTTTCAATATTTTTATCTGTAGTTGTAGGCGGCCTGCTGGGCGGAGCCGTGGACAGCAACTACCAGGGGCGTATTTCCCAATTTGTGGCAGGGCCGCAAAGCGCCGCCATCGAGACGTTCTCGCCTGAGCAGCAAGCCCTTGGAAAGGGCGGCTGGCGGGGCGAGCATGCGGGCAAATGGCTCTATGCCGCCTCTTTGTCGTACGCGCGCACGGGCGATGAAACCATCGGCCGCCAACTGACCGAAGTGGCCGACCGTCTGCTGCAATGGCAGGAAGGGAACGGCTACCTGGGCTGCTACCGTACCGACAAGCGCTACTATGTACGTCCTTCCAAAGAGGCGATGAACGTGGGCTGGGACGTGTGGATCAATACGTATATGCTCAAGGGGCTGTGTGCAGTGGCGCAGGTTACCGGCCAGGAAAAATACCTCGACGCGGCCGAGCGGATTGCCGACCTTATGTACGAGACCTTTATCGTCCAGGACCTGAAGATAGCCCAGACGGGCGAGCATTCCGGCATGGTAGGCACGGGCAGCGTAGAGCCGCTGTGCGACCTGTACGCCCTGCGCCCTACGCCGAACGTAAAAGCCCTCATCCTCCGCTGTATTGAAGAAATGGATACGACGCCGGGCCTGGGCCTGGTGGACCGCCTGTCAAAAGGCATGGATGTAGCCCTGGTGGGCAACGCCAAGATTTACGAGATGCTGCGCAACCTCACCGGACTGGCCAAGGCCTATTCGCTGTTGGGCGAAAAGACCTGGCTCGAAGCCTGCCTGAACGGCTGGACCAGCATCGTAAACGACCACCTCACCCCGCTCGGGGGCCCTTGGGGCGGCGTCAACCTCTGCCAGGAGGTCTTCAACCGAGACTGCTGCTTCGCTCCCTGGCAGGTAACCGAAACCTGCTCCGTCATGGAGTGGATGCACCTGAACAAGGCCCTGCTGGACATTACCGGAGAAGCCCGTTTTGCCGCTGAGCTGGAGAAGTCGGTATACAATGCGCTGATGGCAGCCCGCGCTACCGACGGCCTGCGCTGGATCTATTACGTGCGGACGAACGGTGTCTATGGCCGCGGCAACGAATGGAGCTGCTGCTGGTCCAGCGGAATGATTGCCGTCGAAGACATCGTCAACTACCTCTACACCACTTCCGGCAAGACCGTCTATGCCAACATCCTCTCCCCTTCCACGGCCGAACTGACACTTGAAAACGGCAAGAAAGCCGCTTTCCGGCAGGAAGGAAACTATCCCTTCGAGGGCCGGACGTCATTCGTCATCACCGAGGAAGGCTCCTGGACCCTGGCCATCGCCCGTCCGGGCTGGGCAGACAGCGTTTCCTTCGAACTCAACGGGTTCCGGCTGATGCACGTCAAAGAGAACAAGGGATATTGGTGCTTCAAACGGGACTGGAAGGCCGGCGACCGGCTTACCGTGACGCTTCCCTACGGCACACGCCGCATCGAACGCGTGCGCGAATACGCCCACGACACCCGCTGGGGATTCAACGCATGGTACTTGGGACATCGCGAGCACTACGTCTGCTACGCGCAGGGACCGCTGGTATATCTGTCCGACTATGCCGATGCGGTGGATAAGCCCAACCCGCTGACCCTCTCGCGCGAGGAAGCCGAGGCGCTGCAGATCGAGTCGCACCGCTTCTGCGTGAACGGCACGGAATTCCGCCCCGCCTGCCAGATGCCTCCTTATGAAGGCACCGATTTCCGTACCCTTTGGATTCAAGTAAACAACTGACAATATGAGACGCTTCCCCAAGTTGCTCGCCCTGTCGGCCATCCTGTTCGGATGGCTCGCCTGCGATACGCTGGACCTCCCCGTCCAGGAACTGGAGCCCTTCCGGCTGGAAGACTACGAAATCATCGTGGATGCCACCGCCGGAACCAAGATGACTACTGCCGGAGATTGGGAAGACGGGGATGAGATTTATATCGCCCTCGACGGACGCGAAAAGGACGTTTACCGCCTGCAGTATAGCGGCGAGACGAACCGATTCACCATCTACACCGTACCGGGAGCGGCAAACCAGGGCTTCCGCAATGCCGGCACAACCATCGCCCTGCACGCAAACAAGGCCACCCTAGCCTTCAAGAATGGCAAATTCTGCGGCACCACGGATGGAGATGTGGTCTATACCCGGAACGGGACCTACACCAAGGAAGGCAAGACGGTTACGTTCAAGATGCACCTGGGCACACGCGACATGTCCCTGGTGAAAGTCCGGGGAGCCGGCCGGTCCTGCAAGATCCGTAACCTGGTAAATTACACCTCGCTAACCTCACTTTCCGACCTGGAGTGGGACCTCACGTCCACCCGCATTTCGACCATTTACGACAAGGACTCCGACATTGCTTATTGCTACGGCACGCTTCCGGAAGACCGCATCGTGCAGCTCCAGTACGACAACGAATCGGAACAGGCTTGGTACCGCAAGACCGCGGTCAAGGCGCTTTCCGGCAGTGAGATGACCACCATCGACGGCCCGGCAAACGCCCCCGGCGACTGGGATCTCCACTACGATTTCGACTACTATGAGACCGGCGACATCATCACCTGGCACACCGCCACGATTTCCACCCCGGTCCAGATCATCGTCACGGGCGACGGCTTCGATGTGTACGACCTCAAGAAGGGCGGCAACTTCGAAAAATGGGGCTCCTATGTCATGGAGAAGCTCTTTTCCATCGAACCGTACAAGACCTACAAGGATTGTTTCAACGTGGTGCTGGCCGCAGCCCTTTCCAACGAACGGGGCGTCAGCATCGGCGACAACAAGAAGGATACCTATTTCGGAGTGGGCTGGCAGGACGCCACCCATTACGGCTCCATGATGAACGCCGCAAGCCGCACGAAACTGCTGAACTTTGCGCAGAAGGTCCCCGGCTATTCCTCGACCCGTTCCTTCGCCCTGGTCCTGTGCAATACCGACACCTACGGCGGCCTGTGCTATTGGTCGCAGCATGTCGCCCTGGCCAGCATGTGCCTCAATTCTTCATGGACCGCGCCGCGTTCCCTTTCCTGGAACGGCCGCTGGGACACGTCCACCGGCCAGACGAGCGGCGACGTCGCCAACCTGGTGGCCCACGAACTGGGCGGCCACGCCATCGGCTACCTGACCGACGAATATCCCAATTCCGAATTCAGCCGCACTACCATCTTCTCCAACCAGCTGGTCGGCTTCGCCAACAATGTGGCGCTGGATAAGTCCAACCCCGGCTGGAAGAGTTTCCGGGAGGCTATCGAGGAAGCGGGTGGCTATGCCACTGGAAATGCCGGTTTGGGCGAATACCTCTGTAAGAACGATGTATACCGGTCTGACTATCAAGGATGTATGGCCGATAACCGTCTTGTCTGGGGCGTCTGGAACCGCTATCTCATTGCCAAACGCATCCACACTCTTACCGGCCAGGACTACAGCATCAGCGACTTTATCCGCGAGGTTCCCAAACAGGTTACCGACCCCACCTGGAAAATCCAGCGCAGCAAGGGATTCCCTCGCAGCAGCCTGATCGATTACTCCGAGAACACCTTCGTCCCCATGGGTGCCGAACCGATAATGGATATTTAACACACACGATATGAAAATCAAACACCTTTTTATCGCCCTTGCGGCCCTGCTGATTATCACGGCGCCGTCCCAGGCCCGTAAACCGAAGGCTCCCGCCGAGGTAACCCTTTCGAAAGAGGTCCTCAAGGACAAGATCAAAGGAGCCTGGGCAGGCCAGATCATCGGCTGCTCGTACGGTGGCCCCACCGAATTCAAGTATGCCACCACCATCGACCAGAAAATTGACATTCCCTGGCCGGAACACGGCATCAAACGCTGGTACGACCGCTTCCCGGGCTTGTACGACGATGTGTACATGGACCTGACCTTCGTGGAAGTATTCGCCAAGGAAGGCCTGGACGCCCCCATCGAATCCTTTGCCAAGGCCTTCGCCAACGCGCCCTATCCGCTTTGGCATGCCAACCGCCAGGCCCGTTACAACATCCTCGCCGGCATCATGCCGCCTGAATCGGGCCACTGGCTGAACAATCCGCACGCCGATGACATCGACTTCCAGATCGAGGCCGACTACGCAGGCATCATGGCCCCCGGCATGGTCAATGCCGCCGCACACTACTGCGACGAGATCGGCCACATGATGAACTACGGAGATGGCTGGTACGGCGGCGTTTACGTGGCGGCCATGTATGCCCTGGCCTTCGTGAGCGACGATATCGACTTTATCGTGAACGAGGCCCTGAAGGTCATCCCCGAAGGAACCCGCTACCATACGGCCATGTCCGATGTGATCCGCTGGCACAAGCAGTATCCCGAAGACTGGCACATCTGCTGGGCCCTGGTGAACAAGGAGCACGCCTTCGATATCGGCTGCCCCGGCGGCGTGTACAGTGCTTTCAACATCGACGCTGTCCTGAACAGCGCCTACATCCTGATCGGCCTGCTGTACGGAGAGAAGAACTATTATCGCACCTTGGATATTTCCACGCGCTGCGGCGCCGACTCCGACTGCAACCCGGCATCGGCCGGCGGCATCCTGGGCACCATCCTGGGCTTCGAGGGCATCCCCGAATACTGGCGGAAACCCATCTACGAAGTACTGGACCGCGATCTGGTCTATACCGATATTTCCGTGAACAAGGCTACCGAGATGTCCTTCGACCAGGCCCTGCAGGTCATTCAGCGCAATGGCGGCACCGTAACAGACGATAAGGTCACCCTCCCCTGCCAGAAGCCGGAACCGGTCCGCTTCGAGCAGTCCTTCCCCGGCCACTGGCCCCAGGAAAAGAAAGATATCAAGCGTTACGTAGACAAGGCCGGAGAGCTGAGCTGGGAAGGTATCGGCGTGGTGTACAGCTTCTCGTGGCAGAAACCCAAGGACTATCAGGAGCATGGGTACGAAGCCGAAGTGGAATGCTACCTGGACGGCAAACTGGACAAGACCGTGCGCATTCCCAGCGGGGGCAACAACCTGGCCAATGAACTGTACTTCCACTACAATTTGCCGAAGGGCAAGCACACCGTTTCCTTTAAGCTGCTGAATCCCGAAGAAGGCGTCCGTATGATTATCGGAAGCCAGCTCACCTATTCCGATGAACTCATCCTTACCCGACATGAAGACAAATAAATTCATCCTTACCCTGGCCCTGTGCCTGCTGTCAGCGGTATCGTTGCTGGCGGAAGCTCCGCTTGAGAACCGTTACCGCCCCTTCGTCCGCTGGTGGTGGAACGGCGACCGCGTCCAGGCCGAAGAACTGGTCCGCGAGCTGCATCTGCTCAAGGAAGCCGGTATCGGCGGCGTGGAAATCAACCCGATTTCCTTCCCTTCCGGATCCGACACCCTGAACACGAAAGAGCTGAAATGGCTCAGTGACGAATGGATTGATATGCTGCAGGTTGTCTTTGACGAGGCCGAAAAGATCGGCATGACCTGCGACCTCATCATCGGTTCCGGCTGGCCGTTCGGTGCCGAGTCCCTGAACCGTGACGAACGTGCGCGGGTGCTGCTGACCCTGGCCCGCGAGGTAAAGGGCGGCGAGACCCTGGAAGTTTCCAAGTTCGCCATTTTCAAGGAACTGGACCCGGGTGTATCGGTCGTCAACCCCCGCCGCACGCCGCATTTGCTGCGCGCCCTGCTGGCACCGGACCCCATCAACTCGCTCGACGAGGCCATTGACGTGACCGACCGCTTCGATGCAGACGGCATCCTTTCCGTGGAGGTTCCCGAGGGCAAGCACCAGTTCTACGCCCTGGTGGAATATGATTCCTTCGCCTGTGTGATCAACGGCGCTCCCGGTGCGGCCGGCAGCATCCTGGACCACATGAACAAAGAGGCCGTGCTGAAGTACCTCAACCATATGACCGACACCATCGAGGGTCGCATCGGCCCCCTCAACAAGCATATCCGTGCCTTCTTTGTGGATTCCATGGAGCTGGAGGGCAGCAACTGGACCTCCGACATGGCCGAGGAATTCAAGAAACGCCGCGGGTACGACCTGATGCCCTGGCTGCCCTTCACCATGTTCAAGGTGGGACGGCTGGGCAACGTGCTGGATTTCAACTACGGAGCAAAAAAGGGCGAGCAGTTTGCCAACGAGGTGAACCGCGTCCGGTTCGATTTCGAACGCACGAAGGCTGAACTCCTCCAGGAGCGGTTCTTCTCGGTCTATGCGCAATGGTGCCGCGAAAAAGGCATCAAATCCCGCGCACAGGCCTACGGCTGCGGTTTCTTCCCGCTGGAATCGTCCATGAACCTGGACATCCCCGAGGGCGAATCCTGGACCACCAACTGGCTCAAACACCGTCTGGGCGAGGAAATGGGCGACGAGGATTATCGGCGCGGCCGCGGTTACACGATGATTGACAAATACGTCTCGTCGGCGGCCCACCTGACGGGCAAACGGCTGGTGAGCGCCGAAGAGATGACCAACACCTACAAGGTCTTCGGCACCTCGCTGGAATTCATCAAACTGGGATCCGATATGGCCGCCTTCTCCGGCATCACCCATTCGGTCTGGCACGGGTTCAACTACTCCCCTGCCGAAGCCGCTTTCCCGGGCTGGGTACAGTATGGCTGCTTCCACAACGAGCGCAACCCGTACTGGCCGTATTTCCACCTGCTGAACGAGTATCGCGCCCGCATGAGCAGCCTGCTGCAGAATGCCGATATGTACACCGATATCGCCCTCCTGCCCGCCAACAACGATATGTGGAGCGAAATGGGTGTCCAGCAGGAGCCCTTCCCGGTAAAACTGAACATCCCTTACACCTCGCTGGTCTGGGAAGCCATCCACAAGAACGGTGGCGGTGCCGACTATGTGAGCGAGGATATCATCAAGGACGCCACCGTGAGCCCCGACGGCAAACTCTGCTACGGTCCCAAGCAATATAGCGTACTCTTCCTGATTGAGGTTTCCTCCATTATGCAGGAGTCGCTGGACAAGCTGGAGGAATTCGTGGCCAAGGGCGGCCGCGTGTTCTGCATTGCCAAGGCCCCCGAGAAGTCGCTGGGCCTGATGGACTATGCCGCACGCGACGAGCAGGTGCGCGCCTCGGTGGAACGCCTGAAAGGCACCGGCCGCTTCATCGTCCTGGACAAACCGGCCGACAACAAGTTCCTGGAGTGGTACAAAGATGTGATGGTGCAGTACAACCTCCCGCACACCGTTACCATCGGCCAGCCCGACCGCTTCCTCCTCCAGAACCGGTACGTGATGGACAACAAGGATAATTTCTTCCTCTTTGCCAATGCCAACCTCCACGAGCCGCGTGAGACCGATCTCTCTTTCCCGAAATCCATCTGGGCAGGCCGCAAACCGGTCATCTTCAACCCGGCCGACGGTCTTTCCTATGACATCCCCATGGTGAAAGGACAGTATCACCTGGCCCTGGGCCCGGCCGAGACCGTCCTCATCCGCTTTGGCCGCAAGGCTGCCGGACGTGCCTGGGCTCCTGCCCCCGTCGCCGGTGCCGATTCCCTCTGCGTCAAGGGCTGGAAGGTAGAACTCCGCAACCCGCAGGACAGCGTGGAAGTCCACTACCTGGACCTGGATGAATTGAAAGACATCAAGGACATCAAGGAATACAAGCATTTCTACGGCACGGTCACCTACAAGACCACGGTCTCCCTGGACGGCCCCAGCCTGCCCAAGTACCTGAACCTGGGCAAGGTCTGCGAAATTGCCGACGTCACGGTGAACGGACAGCCGGCCGGTGTGAGCTGGTTCGGCCGCCGCATCCTGGATATGTCCAACCTCCTGCACCCGGGCGAGAACACGATTGAAATCAAGGTAAGCACCTTGATGGTCAATTACATGTATACGCTGAAAGACAATAAGGTAGCCCAGCGCTATGTCATCCGCCGCGAACAGCCGATGGCCTCTCTGGGACTGCTTGGACCCGTAAAACTTTATTAATCCGATATGACCAAACAACTCTTCCGGGGCCTTGCCCTCTTTGCAGCCCTCGCCCTGATGCTTTGCGGCTGTACCGCTAAACCGGCCGCCGACAGTGGCAAAGACTATCTTGCAACCGAATTCGGCGCCGTTGCAGACGGTGTCACCCTGAACACCGCCTCTGTTCAGGCCGCCATCGACTATATCTCCGCGAACGGAGGCGGACGTCTTGTCTTTACGCCCGGCACCTTTGTCTGCGGTTCTATCTACCTTAAGAACAACGTCACCCTGCACCTGCAGAAAGACGCCGTCCTGCTCGGTTCGCTGAACCCCTGGGACTTCATCCGCGACACGGTAGCCCACTGGACCGCCTTCGTGCTGTCCGTGGACCAGGAGAACATCGGCGTAACCGGCGAAGGGACCCTCGACTGCCGCGGTTTCCAGGTAGCCAACAACCTGGTGCAGTATGTCCACCTCGGCCTGCTGGAGGATCCCCTCGGACTCGACCGCGTCCAGGAAGTCAAACGTCCCGAGCTGATTCACTTCTTCCGCTGCAAGAACATCGTGATGAAGGACATCACCCTCAAGGATCCCGCCAGCTGGACCCAGCAGTACGACCAGTGCGACGGTCTTCTCGTGGAGGGCATGAAGGTCGATGCCAAATGCTACTGGAACAATGACGGTATCGATGTCGTGGACAGCAAGAACGTAACCATCCGGAACTGCTACATCGACTCGGCCGACGATTCCTACTGCTTCAAGAGCCACAGCGCCACCGGCGTGAGCGAGAACATCCTCGTGGAAAACTGCATCGGCCGATCCAGCGCCAACGGCGTGAAGTTCGGCACCTATACCCGGGGCACCTTCAAGCACTTCCGTTTCAAAAACATCAAGATCTTCGACACCTATCGCAGCGCCTTTACGGTGGCCAGCGTGGACGGTGCCTCCATCGAGGATGTGGAAATTGACGGTCTGCAGAGCCTGCATACGGGCAATCCGTTCTTCATCCGTCTCGCCAGCCGTCACGAAGGTGAGGCACCCTGCCTGAAGGATGTGGTCATCAAGAATGTGTACGCCGAGGTTCCCTTCGAGAAACCGGATGCCGGCTACAGCTATGAAGGTCCCGTCGAGGATCTGCCGCGCAATGTCTGCCCGAGCATCATCACCGGTATTCCAGACCTGCGCATCGAAAACGTCCGCTTCGAAAATGTGGAAATCGTATATCCCGGCCAGGCCGATTCGACCTATGCCTATCGCGGCACCTCCCCCGAAGAACTGGCGGCCATTCCCGAACTGGAAAGGTCCTATCCCGAGTTCTCCAATTGGAAGGAACTCCCCGCCTGGGGCTTCTATATCCGCCATGCCGACGGCATTACCTTCGAGAACGTAAAGATCAGCGTGACCGGCCAGGACTACCGTCCCGCCGTGGTCGCCGATGATGTGAACGGCCTGAAGATGAACGGTTTTGTCATCAACCAGGCCGATGCGACGGAAGGCAAGCAGCAGATCATTACCAACAACGTCACCGATTTCGTATGCAAATGAAAAAGATACTGATTTTTGCGGTGCTTGCCCTGGTGAGCCTCCAGGCAGCCGCACAGGTAGAATACAAGGCCTCCCGTTTCGGAATCAAGAGCAACGGGCTGATCGATAACACCACCTCCATCCAGAAGGCGGTGGACTGGATTGCCGAGCAGGGCGGCGGCACCCTCGTGTTTAACGTGGGCCGTTACCTGACCGGTTCCATCCAGCTGCGCAGCGGCGTGAACATCCGCCTGAACGAGGGCGCCGTCATCGTAGGCGCTGCCAACATCTATGCCTACAAAGGCCAGAAAGGTATTTTCTGGGGTGAAGGCCTGGAGAATGTAACCATCTTCGGCAAGGGCGTCATCGACGGCCAGGGGCCGGCGCTGAAAGCGTTTATCGAAGCCCAGCAGAAGAAGGGTTATGTAGCCGCCGATGTTCCCGTTCCCGCCATCCTTTCCTTCAAGGACTGCAAGGGAATCGTGCTGCGCACCTTCATTTTCCGCAATCCCGCCACCCCGTCGCTCTTTGTAGCCGAGAATTCCGAGGTGGTTGAAGACGGTTGTTACACCGATACCCCGTTGTAATGAAAAGAATCCTATTCCTGTTTCTGGCCCTCTGTACCGGTTTCCTCGCCTTGGCGCAGGAACCCGTCTGGAGGGCCAGATGGATTTCCAAGTCCCAGAGCAACAGCGGCTCCAACGAATGGATTGCCTTCCGCAAGCGGGTTAACCTGGACAAGGTTCCCCAAAGCCTGCCCGCCCGCATTGCGGCCGACACCAAATACTGGCTGTGGATCAACGGCGAACTGGCTGTCTATGAAGGCGGTCTGAAACGCGGTCCCGCCCCCGGCGACGGCTATGTAGATACGGTCGATATCGCCCCGTGGCTGCGCCCGGGCGAAAATTTGATTTCCATTCTGGTCTGGCACCTGGGCCGCAACGGCTTCAGCCACCTGGACAGCGGCATGGCAGCCCTGCTCTTCGAAGCCATCGGAGATGGCGTAGAAATTCTTTCGGACAAAACCTGGGAAGCCAGCGTCCAGCACGGCTACCAGACCGCTCCCGGTCCCATTCCCAATTACCGTCTGCCGGAAAGCAATGTCCGCTTCGATGCCCGCGCCTATCCCTTTGACTGGTATCTGGGCAAGAACCCCAAATGGCTCGGAAGTGCGATGGAACTGGGTTTCGCCCCCGGACAACCGCCCCTGGGCGCCCTGGTAGAACGTCCCATTCCCCAGTGGAAAGACTACGGACGCCGCGCCTACGAACAGACCGAGATGGAGAACGGAACGCTGGTCTGCACCCTCCCCTACAACGGGCACTTCTCGCCCTGGCTGAAAGTTAAAGCGCCGGCGGGAAAAGTCATCGGCATCCATACCGACCACCTGACCGTGGGGAAAGAGCAGTGTGTCCGCGCAGAATACGTCACCCGCGAGGGCGTGCAGGAATACGAGCATTTCTGCTGGATGAACGGGGAGAAGATGTTCTATCACATCCCCGAAGGGGTGGAAGTGCTGGAAGTGGGCTACCGCGAGACTTCGTACAACACGGAGTTTACCGGTTCCTTCTCCTGCGACGACCCCTTCCTGAATACGTACTGGCAGAAATCGGCCCGCACCCTGATGGTGTGCATGCGGGACACGTATTACGACTGCCCCGACCGCGAACGCGCCCAATGGTGGGGCGACGAGGTGAACGAGCTGGGCATGGCTTTTTACGCCTTGAGCCCCTCCTCTTGGGCCCTGGCCCGCAAAGGGATTTACGAACTGGTAAACTGGCAGAAACCGGGCGGAGAGCTGCACGCTCCCGTGCCCGCCGGCAATTATGTATCGGAACTTCCCATGCAGATGCTGGCTTCCGTGGGCTGGTACGGTTTCCATCAATATTATTGGTACAGCGGCGATTCCACCTTTGTGGCAGCGGTTTATGACCGGGTGGGCCGGTATCTGCTGGAGACCTGGCAGCTGGACAGCGAAGGAATGCCCATTTACCGTACCGGCGACTGGGATTGGCCCGATGCCGGCAAGAACCAGGACAAGTATGCCCAGCTCCCGCTGTGGTACTACCTGGCCCTGAAAGGACAGTTGGCCTTCGCCCACATGCTCTACCGGCCGTCCGACGTGGTCCTGCTGGAAGACATGATGGAGAACATCGCCCGGCGGTTCAATGAGAAGTACTGGGACGGGACCGGCTACCGGACGCCCGGCCACGAGGGTCCGTACGACGACCGTGTCCAGGCCCTGGCCGTGGTGAGCGGAATTGCCGGGAAGGACAAATACCCGGCCCTGAAAGAGATTTTCGCGCGGGAATACCACGCCACCGTCTATCTGCAGAAATACGTCCTGGAGGCCCTCTTTCTTATGGGCGAGGCCGATATGGCCCTGCAGCGTATGCACAAGCTCTACCCTACCGTGATGAAAGACTCCTGCAGCACCCTGTGGGAGCACTGGAATTTCGACGGCAGCAGCAACCACGCCTGGACAGGTGCCGGCATCATCGTCCTGGGCGGCAAAGTGGCGGGTCTGGAACCCCTCGCACCCGGTTGGAGGCGTTTCCGCGTAGCCCCGCAAATGGGCTCGCTGAAACAGGTTTCCTGCACGGTCGATACCGGTTTCGGGCCGATATCCATCCAGCTGGACCGCCGCGGCAAGCGCATCCGGGCGATGCTCACCGTTCCCTCCGGAACCACCGCCGAAGTGCCCCTCCCTACCGGTAAAAAGGCCGTTCTTGCGGCCGGAACACATACATTGACCTTATGAAAAAGATGCTCCTCTGCGCCGGGGCCTTCCTCGCCTGCCTGGCCACCTTTGCCCAAGACCCGATGGTTTTGTTTTTCGACCAGCCGGCCAACGTTTTTGAAGAGGCCCTTCCCTTGGGGAACGGTCACCTGGGCGCGATGGTCTACGGGCGGATCGGGGACGAACTCATCCGCCTGAACGAGGCCACCCTGTGGAGTGGCACCGGGGCCGATACCGATCCCATTGACGGACGGGCCCTGCTGGCCGATGTCCGCAAGGCCTTGCTGGCCGAGGACTGGGCCCTGGGGCACGAACTGGCCAAGGGCTTGCAGGGACGGGATGCGGAGGCCTTCCTTCCCCTGGGCTCGCTGCACCTGCGCCAGACCTTCGGCGCCGAGGAGAATCAATCCCAATACGCCGCCTATAACGGTAAACGGACAGAGAAGGCAAGCACCTCCTCCGCCCAGATAAGCGATTATGCGCGTACCCTGGACCTTTCGCGTGCCGTGGCGACCGTGGCCTTTTCCCGGGACGGCGTCCGTTACACGCGGGAAGTCTTTGTTTCCCATCCCGACCGGGTGCTGGTCCTGCGGCTTACCGCCTCGGAAAAAGGCAAACTGGAGTTTGTCCTGGACGGCAGTACGCCGTGGAACGGCTGTAAGGTCGAGAGTCTAGGGACCGATGCGTTTGTGGTGAGCGGCCGGGTGAAAGGGTCGCAGGACGAGAGGGGGATGCGCTACCAGTTCCGCGTCCAATGCGTACGGTGCGACGGACAGCTATACACCACGCCGGGCATCCACGTGAGTGGTGCTACCGAGGCGGTGGTGCTGGTGAGTGCCGCCACGAGTTTCAACGGGTTCGACCATCGGCCGGATGCGCAGGGACGGGACGAGGCGGCGCTGGCGGCATCGTTCCTGGATGCTGCGCGGCAGAAATCTTACGATGAACTCCTTGCGGCCCACACCGCCGATTTCAGTGCCCTTTTCAACCGCGTTTCGCTGGTCCTGGGGTCTGATCCCCAAGTTCTCTGCGACGAGGTGCCTTCGGGCCCGGCCGCGGGAGAGGCGGTGATAAGCGTTCCGCAGCGGGTGGCGGCGTACGATGTGGAGAAGGGCGACCCGCTGCTGGAGATGCAGTATTTCCAGTTTGGCCGCTACCTCCTCATCTCCTCGTCGCGGGAAGACAGCGAAGTCCCGTGCAACCTGCAGGGTATCTGGAACAAAGACCGCCGTCCCGCCTGGGGCAGCGACCTGCATACGAACATCAACGTCCAGATGAATTACTGGCCGGCCGAACCGCTGGGCCTGGGCGAACTTACGAAGCCCTTCCTGGATTACGTGGGCCACTGGGCCGTGAACGGAGCCGGAACGGTCCGCGATTTCTACGGCATGGGCGGCTGGACGGTGCACCATACCAGTGACATCTGGGCCCGGACCAATCCCGTGGGCAACAAGAAAGGAAGCCCTTCCTGGGCCAACTGGGCCATGGGCGGCGGCTGGGTCTGCCAGCATGTTTATGACCATTATCTCTTTACGCAGGACAAGGACTGGCTGCGGGAAACCGGATACCCGCTGATGAAGGGGGCCGGCGAGTTCCTGATGGACTGGCTCATCGAAAAGGATGGCGAGTACATTACCGCCCCGTCCACCTCGCCGGAAAACGCCTTCCTGGACGACAATGGGCGGCGCGGCGCGGTGACCATCGGCACGGCCATGGACCTGGAGATTTGCTGGGATGTGTTTAACAACCTTATCGAAGCGAGCCGGGTGCTGGACACCGATCCCGACCTGCGCAAACGGTGGCAGCACTACCGCGACCACCTGCATCCCCTGCAGATCGGTGCCCGTGGCAACCTGATGGAGTGGTACAAAGACTGGTTGGATACCGAACCGCAGCATCGGCACGTATCGCACCTGTACGGTCTCTATCCCGGCCGGCAGCTATCGCCCGTTACCACGCCTGCGCTGGCGGCGGCGGCCCGCAAGACCCTGGAGCTGCGCGGCGATGGCGGTACCGGCTGGAGCAAAGCCTGGAAAATCTGCTTCTGGGCACGCCTGCTGGATGGCGACCATGCCTACAAGATGTACCGCGAACTCCTGCATAAATCCACCCTACCCAACCTGTTCGATACGCATCCTCCCTTCCAGATTGACGGCAATTTCGGAAGCATTGCGGGGGTGAGCGAGATGCTGCTCCAAAGCCAGACGGGAGCCCTCCACCTGCTCCCCGCCCTGCCCGCTGCCTGGGAGAGCGGCTCCGTCAAGGGCCTGCGCGGCCGGGGAGCCTATACGGTAGATATCGACTGGAACAACGGGGCGCTTACGGAGGCAACCGTTACCGCCGGAGTGGACGGCACCTGCCTGGTCCTGTCTGCCCATCCTTTGAAAGTCAAGGGCGTCCGTTCCCGTTCCACGCGCGACGGGGCCTTCTGGAAGACCCGCTTCGCCGCCAAGGCGGGTAACGCCTATACCCTTATTCCGCGATAAGCGAACGGGTCTTTTTGTATCGATAGGAAAGATAGAGGGTCCGCACCAGCAGGTGGGCGAAATAGGCCGCCAGCAAGAGGTGCAGGGCATCTTCCGGCAAAAGGGAAAAGCCGCGGACCGCATAGCCGAAGTACCACAGGCCAAAGAATGACAGGAGGGCCCAGAGCAAGGAATTGCGCAGGGCCCGGGAGGCTGTGGCACCCACGAATATGCCATCCCAGGTAAAGGCGGCGCAGCCGATGGGCGGCATCAGCAAGAGCCAGAAATAAAACGGCCGGGCGGCATCGGCGACCAGGGCGTCGGACGTCATCACCCGGAAAGCGGGATAACTGCCGAACAGGTAAAACAGCACGAAAAACATCCCGATTCCCATGCTCCAGACAAATACGTGACGGACGGTCATTTTCACGGCGGGGAGGTCCCGGCGGCCGATAAACTTCCCTACCAGCGCTTCGGCCGCGTAGGCAAAGCCATCGGTAAAGAACGAGAATAGCAGCAGGAGTTTCATGAGAATGGCGCCGATGGCCAGGATGAGGTCGCCGTACCGGGCCGATATCATGGTGAAGCCTACATAGATGGCCACCATGCAGAGCGACCGGATGAACAGGTTGCCGTTCATCGTAAGAAACGCCCCTAAATCCGCACCGGATACCACCCGTCGAAACCTCTTCCAGTTCGGAAGGTTCGTCTCCGGCTCACAGGAAACGCGTCCTCGCTGCGCGGTCCCAGACCCCTCCGCTGCGGAAATGCTCGCCGGAGACGAACCTTCCTTCCTGAAAAGAGTTCGGCGGGCAATCAGGAAACAGGCGAAACCCAGTCCGGTATATTGGGCGATGACCGTTCCCCAGGCAATGCCGGCGAAGCCCATCCAGCGTCCCAGGAGGATGCTGGCCACAATGTTTACCACATTGACTACCAGGTCTATAGCCATGGAACTGACGGTATCCTGCATCCCGATAAACCAGCCTTTGATGGACATCAGGGACAGGGTGGCGGGCGCGGCCCAGATGCGGATGAAGAAGTAACGCAGGGCCAGTTCCCGTACGGCCTCGGAACCGTGGGTGACATACAGGGCCAGATGCACGAAGGGCCATTGGAGCGCCAGGATCAGAGCGGCAATCATCAGGGCCAGCACCACCCCGCGAAACAGGATATCCCGTGTTCCCTGCCAGTCTTCCCGTCCATAGGCCTGGGCCGTGAGACCGCCCGTCCCTACCCGCAGGAAGCCGAAATTCCAGTAAAGCAGGTCGAACAGCATGGTCCCCACCGAGACCCCGCCAATCAGGGTCGCCGCCTCGCCGAGAGAGCCCAGATGCCCCGCCACGGCCAAATCCACCATGCCCACCAGGGGTACGGTAATATTGGCCAAGATGCTGGGCAAGGCCAGGCGAAGGATCTCCCGGTCCAGCGGTTTCATCGGAATTTCTTGTCTTCTTCCAGCATACCCAGGTAGGAATTGTAGCGCTCCGCGCTGATGGTTCCCGCCTCGACCGCCGCTTTTACGGCGCAGCCGGGTTCATGGGTATGGGTGCAAGGGGTAAAGCGGCACTCGCGCGAGGCTCGGAGCATCTCCGGGAAATACAGCGGAATCTCTTCCTTTTCCAGATGCACCAGTCCGAAACCTCGAAGTCCTGGTGTATCAATGACATAGCCTCCTCCGGAAATGGGATACATCTCGTACAGGGAGGTGGTATGCTTTCCCTGGAGATGCACATCCGAAATGCGGCCTACCTTGGGATCCAGCGAAGGGTCCAGGGCTTTGACCAGGGAGGATTTTCCCACACCGGACTCGCCCGAAAGAAGGATGACCTTATCGGCCATATCGGCCCGCAAGGCATCCACGCCCTCCCCCGTCAGGGCAGAGGTTTCGATAACCGGATAGCCCGCCCCTTCGTAGATGCGGCGGAAAGCGGCCACCTCATCGGCGCATTCGCTCCGGTACAGGTCCACCTTGTTCAGCACCACCGTGGCCGGGATGCCGTACACTTCGCACGTAACCAGCAGGCGATCCAGGAAGGCCAGTTTGATTTGCGGAAAATACAGGGTGACAATCAGATAGGCCCTATCTATGTTGGCGGCAATCACGTGCGAGGTCCGCGACAGATTCGTGGATTTCCGGACCACGTAGTTCTTCCGGTCCAACACCTCCGAAATAACCGCCGGGGCCTGCAGCGAAGGTTCTCCCTCGCTGGACCAGCGGACCTGGTCGCCCACCGCCACCGGGTTGGTGGACGAACCTCCTTTCAGGCGGATTTTTCCTTTTAGGACGGCCGGGAACGGCGCCCAGACAGGCAGGGCCGAAAGCAGGTAATGGCTTCCGGCATTCTTTACCACTGTTGCTGTTCCTTCCATCTTATAAGTCTACGGTAAAATGATATGTCCCCGAGCCCTTTTCCAGCGGCACGTCCTGACCGGGCAGATAGACCGTAGCCGTGGTATTGGCCGGGAGGGTAATCTCCCAGTTAAATTGGCCATCGGTGCACGTCCAATTGCTTTCGATGGTTCCGTAACCGCTTTCAAACGAGCACCTTACCCAATCCAATCCCGGGATGGGCAAAGGCCGCAGTTCAATCTTCCGGTAGCCGGGTAATGCCGCCCGGATACCTGCCAGGTACGCATATTCCCAGGTGAGCAGGTCGCCCAGGATCATCACGTGGTTGCCGGAATTCATGGACGGATCGGCCGTATTGCCGTTCCAAAGTTCCCAGATGGTGGTTGCCCCGTTCCGGGCCATATAGCCCCAGGAAGGATAGGTATCGGAAGATGCAATCTTCAGCGCCAGGTCGGGCCGGCCGTATTCGGTGAGCACCCGCATCAGCTGCTGGATTCCAATGACCCCGCAACTCACGTGCCCGCCCCATTCCTTTTCGGTCTTATCCACAATATGGGCGAACACCCGCTCGCGGACCGCTTCCGGAGCAATCCCGTGCCACAGGGCCAACAGATTGGCTGTCACGGTGTTATTGCCGTAATATCCCTCTTCCTCGTTCCAATATTCCCGGTTGAAGGCGGCATTCGTCACCTCAACCTCGTTTTCATAGAACGGGATATCCTCTTCCCGGCCGATAATCCCCGCAAAGCGGGCCATCAGCCGGCACATCCAGCTATAGAAGGCGGTAGCCATGAGGGGGCCGGAGGTAATGCGAGAGGGGTCCTTGGAATGAATCAGCTCCAGGGATTCCGGCGGCATGCACCAGTCGCCAAAGATATCCTTGGCCACGATGCCGTCCCGGTCGTACTTTTCTTTCATATGCGAGAGCCACCGTTGCATCTGCGGATAATGGTCACGGATGGGCTGCGCGTCCCCAAAACGGGTATACATCATGTCGGCAGCCGTCAGGAAAACCGCCGGCCAGGTCATATTGTCGCCCAGAATATCATAGAAACGCGGCACCACATTGGGCAGACTGCCGGTAGGCTCCTGCGAATCAGCGATATCCTGCAGCCATTTGGCATAGAGCTGGCGGTTGTCGAACAGATACGATTCACCGTAACAGCCGGTGGTGCGGTCGCCCAGCCAGCCCATTCGCTCGTCGCGCTGCGGGCAGTCAGTGGGCATGCCCCGGTAATTGCCGCGGATGCCCCAGAAAGCGTTCCGATAGACCTGGTTCATCACCTCGTTGGAACAGGAGAATTGGCCGGTCGTGGTCATCTTGTCGTAGAAAACCTTGCCCACCAGCTGCGGGACATCCTGCGCCCCCACCACTTCCACATAGCGGAATCCGTGGTAGACAAAGGTCGGCTCCCAGGTAAAACGGCCGCTGCGCGCGGGAACGTAGAGATCGAGCACCTCGGCGCTTCGCAGGTTCCGGGTATAGAGTTCTCCGTCCTCGGTCAGGGTCTCGGCAAAACGCATCAGCACGGGGACATTCTGCAAGCCGGTGGCCGTGATTTCCGCCCACCCCACCATATTCTGTCCCATATCGATGATATATCGGCCCTCGTCCTTTTCCGTAATGGAAACCGGGTGGAGGATATCCTGGATGCAGATATTGGGGTTGGGCTGGGCAACCAGCACTCCCTTGGGTGCGGGAAGGGCCTCGGCCGCCGTCCACCGGTCCTCGTAGCCCGGCCGGGTCCAGTCGCCCAGCTCGCGGTTGGCATCGTATACCTCGCCGTCGAACTCGTTGTTGGAAAGGATGGGGCCGTTGCAGGTGGCCTGCCAGGTGGTGTCCGATACAAAAACCGCCGCCTCTCCGTTGCGATAGGTTACCTCCAGCTGGCAGAGCAGCACGGGGGAACCGTAGTGTTTGATGTCCGGGATGTTGAACGGCTTGCCGGGATTGCGCAGGGAAACGTAGCGGCCGCTTCCCACGGCCACGGCCAGGGCATTCTCTCCGCGGCGCAGCAGTTTGGTAACGTCAAAACTATTGTAATAGACGTGCTTGTTGTAGTCTGCCAGGGTAGGAGAAAGCACCTGGTCCGGCGCCACCTCGCAGCCATTCAGCCAGGCCTCGTACAGGCCCAGTCCGCAGATATACAGGCGGGCCGAACGTACCCCGCGGTCCAGCCGGAATTCTTTGCGGAGATACCGGGCCGGAACCCGGGATTTGCCGTTCAGGCTGTCGCCTGGATTAGTCAGCCCAATCCATCGGGCCTGCCAGCAGGCGGCATCGTTCAACGCCACCTCCAGACAAGCCGGCTTGCTTTTCGCGACGCCCTTGTTGGTATAGGAAAGGACCCTCCACAGGGCCTTGGTCCTGCTTTCCAGGGGTTCCCCCACGTAGGGAATGAACCGGCTTTCCGGACTTTCCACCACGCCGGAGTCCCAAATATCGCCCTTCCCCTTCCGTAAATTCCGGCGGGAAGAAGAAACGATGATCCGATATCCTTCCTGCACCACATCCGGAGCCGTGGAGGCGATGCGCCAGCTGAACCGCGGCATCGCCTGCCCCTCAACGGACAGGTCCTCTACCCGGGGCTTATAACCGGATTTCGCCGCCGTGCCCACGCACAGCAGCGAAATCACGGCCGCGAAAAACAGCCTCTTCATTTATTTCTGTTTCTTGAGCAGATCGCGGATTTCTTCCAGAAGAACTACATCGTCCGGTTTCGGCGCGGGAGCCTCGGGCTCTGCGGGTGCCGGTTCTTCTTTCTTCTTCATGGCATTGATGGCCTTGATAACGGCGAAGATGCAGAAGGCCACAATCAGGAAGTCTACCGTAACCTGGATGAAGTTACCGTAATTGAGGACGACAGCCGGTTTTACTACCGTTTCGCCATCCATAACGGCCTCGCGCAGGGTAGCGGACAGGGTGGTGAAATCCACATTACCGATAAGGGCGCCCACCAGCGGCATCAACAGGTCGTTAACCAGCGAGGAGACGATTTTGCCAAAGGCACCGCCGATGATGACACCAACGGCCATGTCCATCACGTTGCCTTTCATGGCAAACTCCTTGAACTCGTTCAGAAACTTCTTCATAAGAAATTGGATTTAAAGGGTTAGCGTATATCTCTTACAAATATACGCAATTCTTTCTAAATCCGAACAATTTTCTTTCAGAACCGGACGGGTTCCTTCGTAAGGGCTTCCCGGAGCTGGTCGTCGTAGCGCAGACGCACCCGGATTCCCGCTTCCTGCCAGTAATAACGGACGGCGATTTCTTCCTCGATGAACGGGATAATCTCGTCCTTCTTCAGGCGCAGGAAGGTCTCCTTATCCATTTCCAGGGCTTTCTGCATGGCCTCCAGCTGGGTAGTCATACTCTCCGACAAGCCATCCTCCTCCAGCGTCTTCTTCATCTGGTCGAAGTAGGTACGGGCCGATGACCGGTAGTCGAACTCCTTGTCCATGGCAAAGGTCACAAAGTCATCGTAGTCCGTAAAGTGGAAGTCGTCCAGGGCCGGGATGGTGGGATGGTTCCGTACATACTGCAGGGTATACTGTTCCACGATGCCGTTCACCACCAGCGAATAGGTAAGCCGGCTGTAATTGTGGCTCTTGACGATGTAATCCGGGGTGATGCCGCCGCCGTCGCGAACCGTCCGGCCATGGGCCGTCTTGAATTCGTTCGTCAGGGAATCGGGGGCATTCTGGACACAGCGGCCGCTCGGCGTGTAATACTTGGCCGTGGTCACCTTGAGCTGTCCGTTGTACGGCATAGGTACAATGCTCTGTACCAATCCTTTACCAAAGGTGCGCGTTCCAACTACCGTTGCCCGGTCCAAGTCCTGCAGGGCACCCGATACAATCTCGGAGGCCGATGCCGAACCGGAATTCACCATCACGATGATGGGAAGGTCGGGTTCGATGGGATCGGACGAGGTCCGGTACTCGCGGGTCTGCAGGGAATCGCGACCGCGCGCGCTCACCACCAGGGAGCCTTTCGGGACAAAGAAACCGACAATCTTCACGGCTTCCTGCATGATGCCACCCCCGTTGTTGCGCAGGTCCAGCACCAGGCGCTCCATTCCCTGGGCGCGCAGGGACTTCACCGCGGCTTTCACCGCATCGGAAACTCCCTCCGTGAAACCGCTCTGGTAGATGTAGCCCGTCTTCCCGTCCTCGAGAATGCCGGCATATTCCACATCGGGCAGATGGATGCGTTCGCGGGTTACCGCCACTTCCAGGGTATCCCCGGAGCGCAGTTTCTTCACCAGGAACTTTACCACAGTGCCGGGTTTTCCCTTCATCCGGTCGCTGCACTCCTTGGTTTCGAGTCCGTGGGTGCTGACCCCGTCGATGGCCAGGATTTCGTCCCCGCAAACCAGCCCGTTCTTATAGGCCGGCGAGTCCTTGTAGGGTTCGTTGATAATGACATTCCCGTCTTTTTCGGGCTTGAAGATGATGGCGCCGATGCCGCCGTAGGTCTTCCCGATCATCATCTGGAAGTCCTCCTGGTCCTCCTCCGGAACGTATTCCGTGTAAGGGTCCAGTTCCTCCAGCATCGCCTCGATTCCCTTGCGATGCATCCGGTCCAGCGGAAGGGTGTCCACGTAGTTCCGGTTGAGTTCCTTCAGCAACGAATTGTGGATTTCCACCCACTGGCCCAATTTGAAGCCTTTCGACTGGGCGCCGGCCGGCAGGACGGCCACACAGCCCATCAGCAGGGCGGCAGCCCAAAACAAGACGGTTCTTTTCATAAACAATTAAATCAGCGGTTCCGCGGTCATCTTCGGGGGCTGCGGGATGCCCATCAGTTTCAGGATGGTCGGAGCAACATTGCACAGGGCACCGTTCTTCACCTCTTTCACCGCATCACCAGCATTGATCACCACGAACTGAACGGTATTCAAAGAATGTGCCGTGTTCGGCGTACCATCGGCATTCACCTCAAAATCAGCATTGCCGTGATCGGCCGTCAGCAGGACCACATAATCCTGGGCGATGGCTTCCTCCACGACGCGGCCCACCAGCTTGTCGATGGTTTCCACCGTCTTGGTCACGGCGGTATAGACACCCGTATGGCCCACCATGTCGCCATTGGCGAAGTTCAGGATGATCATGTCCTCCTTGCCGGTCCGGATGACATCGATGAGTTTCTCGGCTACCTCGGGGGCGCTCATCTGCGGCAGCAGGTCGTAGGTGGGCACCTTCGGGGAGTTCACCAGGATGCGGTCTTCGTTCTGGAACTGGGCCTCGCGGCCGCCGTTGAAGAAGAAGGTCACGTGGGCGTATTTCTCGGTCTCGGCAATGCGCAGCTGGCGTTTGCCGGCGGCCGCGACGGTCTCGCCCAGGGTCTGGTCTACCGGCTCCTTGTCGAAGAGAATGTGGACGCCCGTAAAGGAAGCGTCGTAAGGAGTCAGGCAGCAGTAGTACAGCGGAATCGTGTGCATTCCCTCCTCGGGCATATCCTGCTGGGTGAGGGCGGCGGTGATTTCGCGGGCACGGTCGTTGCGGAAATTGTAGAAGATGACGGCATCGCCTTCTTCAATCTTGGCAAGGGGCTCGCCGGCGGCATCGGTAATGACGCAGGGTTTTACGAATTCATCGGTCACGTCGGCATCGTACGAAGCCTGGATGGCATCGATGGCGGACGTATATTTGGCACCCACGCCGCTCACCAGCATGTCGTAGGCCTCTTTGACGCGGTTCCAGCGTTTGTCGCGGTCCATCGCATAGAAACGGCCGCACACCGTGGCAATCTTACCGGTGGTTTCGGCCATCTTGCCTTCCAGCTCCTCCAGGAAGCCGCGGCCGCTGCGCGGATCGGTATCGCGACCGTCCATGAACGCGTGGACATAAACCTTGTCCAGACCTTCCTGCGCCGCTACGGCCAGGAATTCATACACATGCTCCAGGGAGCTGTGGACACCGCCATGGGACGTAAGGCCCATCAGGTGGAGCTTCTTTCCGGAGGTCTTCACATACTCATAGACCGCCTTGATTTCCGGATTGTCCAGCAGTTTGTGGCCCCGGCAGGCCATGTTGATCTTGACCAGGTCCTGATAGACCACGCGGCCGGCGCCGAGGTTCATGTGACCCACCTCGGAGTTGCCCATCTGCCCGTCCGGCAGACCCACATATTCGCCGCAGGCCTGCAGCGAGCTGTGCGGATATTTTGCGCGCAGGGAATCGATCACGGGCGTTCCCTGGGTCCAAATAGCATTGGAATAATCGTGGCGGCCTTCACCCCAGCCGTCCAAAATCATCAGGAGTACTTTTCTGTTCATATCTCTTTTGTTATTTTATTTTCGTACCTTTGCGGGTGCAAAGATAATCATTTAATCTCATTATTATGTACGCAAAAAGACGTAAAAGCAGTGATCGGGTAAACGAAAATTTCAAAAAAGACAAAAAACAGAAAAAATCCATTCCGGAATACGAAGGAAAGGTGCAGATGACGCGTGAAGGCGCCCTCTATATCATCGTTGAAGGATTGGAAGGAGATATTCATGTCAAGGCCGGTAAAACGCAGGGCGCGCTGAATGGCGATATCGTCCGCGTGGCCGTCACCAAGGCCACTTCCGGACCGCGCCCCATGCGGGAAGGAACGGTAAAAGAGATTGTCCAGCGCAGCGGAAAGCCCTTTGTAGGCGTGCTGCACATCGTGGGCCCACAGGCCTGGGTGCTCATGCAGAGCCGCAACATGCCGTACGACATTTCGGTCGATATCGTCAATGAAGAAGGCCTCCCGCTGGTGCGCCGCCGTTCCACCCTCCAGACCTCGGCCCGCCGCAACTTCGCCGGCGCCCTGACGCGCCACGAGGATGGTTCCTATACCGTGAATGGTGTCCACGATGCCGATGGTGACCTGAAAGCCGTGAGCGGCATGAAGGTAGCCGTGGTGGTGGACAGCTGGCCGCGCGAGGAAGCAACGCCGCACGGGTATCTGACCGACGTGCTGGGCGCGCCGGGCGACAACAATACCGAGATGCACGCCATCCTGGCCGAGTACGGACTCCCCTATCGGTTCGAAAAAGAGGTAGAAAACGCCGCCGATTCCATTCCGGACGCCATTACGGCCGCCGATATCAAGAACCGCCGCGACCTGCGGGACACCCTTACCTTCACCATCGACCCCGCTGACGCGAAAGACTTTGACGACGCCCTCTCTTACCAGAAACTTCCGAACGGGAATGTTGAAGTGGGTGTGCACATTGCCGATGTTTCGTGGTACGTGCGCCCGGGTTCGGTTGTGGACAAGGAGGCCCGCGAACGCGGCACATCGGTCTATCTGGTGGACCGGACCGTCCCGATGCTGCCGGAAAAGCTCTCCAACAAGCTTTGCTCCCTGCGCCCCAACGAGGAGAAACTGACCTTCAGCGCCATTTTTGAAATCACCCCGCAGGGGCAGGTCATCAACCAATGGATGGGCCGCACCGTCATTCGTTCCGACTGGCGATATGCCTATGAAGAGGCCCAGGAGGTGCTGGAAGGCCGTCCTGCCGCCAACCTTCCCAAAGAACAGGTGGAAGCCCTGGTGGAACTGAACCGGCTGGCCCTGGTCTTCCGCCGCAAGCGTTTCGCCGCCGGCGCCATCAGTTTCGAGCGGCCGGAAATGAAGGTGGAAGTGGACGAGAACGGCAAACCGATCCGCATCTACGAGAAGATTACGAAAGAGGCCAACTGGCTCATCGAGGAATTCATGCTGCTGGCCAACCGCACCGTAGCCGAGTTCGTGGCCACCGGCGGCAAGATGAACGGCAAGGCCGAAAAGAATCCCAAGACCTTCGTCTATCGTATCCACGACGAGCCGAACGAAATGAAAATCGACTCCCTGCGCAGTTTTGCGGGGCATTTCGGATACAAGATGGAGAAGGCCGAGAGCGGCCGGGGCGTAGCCAAATCGCTGAACAGCCTGCTGGATGCCGCCAAGGGGACCCCGGAGGCGGACGCCTTCCAGATGATTGCCCTGCGCGCCATGGCCAAGGCCTGCTACAGCACGGACAACATCGGCCATTACGGACTGGCCTTCCCCTTCTACACCCACTTCACCTCCCCGATCCGCCGGTATCCTGACCTGATGGTCCACCGCCTGCTGGCCACCTACCTCAAGGGTGGCGAATCCGCCAAAAAAGACTACTACGAACTGGAATGCCAGCATGCTTCCGAGCGGGAGGTCATTGCGGCCAACGCCGAGCGCGACAGCATCAAGTACAAACTGGTAGAATACATGATGGACAAGGTGGGCGGCGAGTTCGACGGCCATATTTCCGGGCTCACCGACTGGGGCATGTATGTAGAAATCGAACCCAGCAAAGTGGAAGGCATGGTGGCGCTGCGCGAAATCAAATCCGATTTCTACGAATTCGACGAGGACAACTACCTGATTCGCGGCAAACGCACCGGCCACGTTTTCCATCTGGGCGATGTCGTCCGCATTCGCGTTAAAAACGCCAACCTGGAGCAGCGGATCATTGATTACGAGCTCCTTGAAGAGCATCTCCCGAAAACGGAAAAGCCGAGAACGGCCAAACCCGCACAATCAACGAGAAAGCCCGCACGATCAACGAGAAAAAAATAACGATATGAAACGGTTCCTTACGGCAGCGCTCTGCCTCTTTGTCTGCACCCTGGCCCTTCAGGCAGCCAAACACCGGGTCAAATATGGCCCCTGGGTCCCTGTCGTCGACGAGACCTCCTTTACCGTAAACTGGGTTACGGAAGTACCCACCCAGGCCTGGGTGGAGGTGGCTCCGGACGACGGTACCAATTTCTACAAAATGGAGCGCCCGCGCTTCTACGAAACCCTGGGCGGACGCACGGTAACCCGGACCAGCCACAGCGTTACCGTGACCGGCTTGAAGCCCGGCACGCGCTACCGCTACAAGGTCTGCGGACGCGAGCTGATTGACGGGACCAATTCCTACAGCGTCGTTTTCGGTCAGCCCGCCTGCTCCTACACCCCCACGACCGTAAAGACCCTGGATGCATCGGCCTCCACCTGCAAGTTTACGGTGGTGAACGATATCCACGCCCGGGATGCGGTGTACAAGCAGCTGCTCGCCGGAAAAAAGGGCACCGACATGGATTTCCTGGTGATGAACGGAGACATGGTCTCGCATAACATTCATATCGACACCACCTTCAAACACGTGTTCCAGCCCGTTCAGGAGCTGCTAAACCACACGGCGGCCATTTACGTCCGGGGCAACCACGAGAGCCGCGGCGAGGAATTCGACCGCTTCCCCGAAGCCTTCCCCATGCACAACGGAGGCTGGTATTTTACCTTCCGTCAGGGTCCGGCCGCCTTTGTGGTGCTGGACGGCGGTGAAGACAAGCCCGATTCCGATGTGGAATACAACGGCACGGCCGCTTTCGACCAGTACCGGGCCGCCGAACTGGCATGGCTCAAGACCGCCGTGAAAGACCCGGCCTTCCAGGCCGCACCGGTAAAGATCTGCCTCATCCACATTCCCATGAGCTGGTATGAGGACATCTGGTACGCCCAGCGCCGCCTGTACGAAGACTTCCTGCCCGTGCTCAACGACGCCGGCATCACCCTCATGCTCAGCGGCCACCTGCACAAATACGTGGTCTCTGAAAAAGGCAAAGGCAACCATACGTTCCCGATCGTCGTCAACAGCAACAACGAAAGGATGGACGTGACCATCGAGGGCAAAAAGATCACCCTCCGCTTCTACGACACCGCCGGCAAACTCCTCCGGACGCTTAACTATTAATTAGCGGGCCAGCCGGTAGATGGCGGCCATGTCGGAACGGGAGAGCGGTTCCAACGTGCCGATGGTAAAGGTTCCACCCCGGCTGCAGCGGTCGGCCAGGTCATCGATCTCAGCCTCCGTCACCTCGCGGCCCAGCAACTCGTGCAAATTCACGGGCATGCCGATTTCGCGCAGGAAGCGCTCAAACGCGCGGATTCCTTCCGCGGCGGTCACCGCAGGGTCCGATGCATCCGGCTGCACGCCCATCACATTCACGGCAAACTGTGCGAAACGGCCGATGTGCTTCGCATACACGTACCGCGCCCAGGCGGGCCAGATGGCAGCCAGGCCGGCTCCGTGCGTCACATCGAACACCCCGCTCAGTTCGTGTTCCAGTTTGTGGCAGGACCAGTCCCGCACCAGGCCACACTCCGTCAGGCCGTTGTGCGACAGGCTTCCGCCCCACATGATCTGCGCGCGGGCGCGATAATCCTGCGGATCCGCCAGCACCTTGAACACATTTTCCTTCATGGACCGCAGCAGGGCCTCCGCGATGCCATCGGTCAGGTCCATGTTGTCCTCGCGGGAGAAATACCGTTCCATCGTGTGCATCATGATATCCGTCACGCCGGCCGCCGTCTGGTAAGGCGGCAAGGTATAGGACAACTCGGGATTCAGGGTGGCAAACCGCGCCCGGCCGAAGGGACTGGAAACGCCCCTTTTGTCCAGGTTCGCCTCATCAGTAATCACACAGGAGTCGCTCATTTCGCTGCCAGAGGCCGGGAAGGTGAGCACGCAGCCCACCGGCAGGGCCGCCTGCGGTTTTGCCTTTCCGCAGAAAAAGTCCCACACATCCCCTCCATAGGGGACGCCATAGGCGATGGCCTTGGCCATGTCAATGACGCTGCCGCCGCCCACCGCCAGCAGGAAATCGATTCCTTCTTTCCGGCAAAGGTCGATACCCTCCCGCGCCATACCCAGGCGCGGATTGGGGACCACACCGCCAAACGGCAGATAATCAATTCCTTCCTGCGCCAGCTGGCCGCAAACCCTGTCCAGCAGGCCCGACCGGCGCACACTGCCACCGCCGAACACTACCAGCACCCTGGTGCCGCCATATTTCTTCAGCAGGGGGGCCACCTGCTCCTCCGCATTCCGACCGAAAACCACCTCGGTAGGTGCATAATAAGTGAATGCTTTCATATTTATAAATAAAGTCCGTAACTGTGTTTGATTTCGTCCATGACAAAGGAGGACTGAATGCTGCCGATGGCGTCTATGGTACCCAGGACATTGATAATAAAGTCATTGTAGTCCTTCATGTTCCGCGCCCGGATTTTCAGGAGATAGTCATACTCCCCCGAAATATTGTAACACTCGGCCACCTGGGGAATATCCCGGATCACGCGGGTGAACTCCCGCGCCACGTCCCGCGTCATCTGCTTCAGCTTCACCGAACAGAACACCTCGAAGCCCAGGTCCAGCTTCTCGGCATCCAGCACCGCCACATATTTCTTGATGAAGCCCTCCCGTTCCAGGCGCTTCAGGCGATCGAACACCGGCGTGGTGGACAGGTTCACCCGCCCCGCCAGTTCCTTGGTTGTCAGACGCGCATCTTCCTGCAGCAAACGCAGGATCTTCAAATCTATGGCATCCAGTGTTGTTGTCATATCCGTTCTATAATTTGAGTGCAATTTAGAAAATTTTTCTATATTCTCAAAATAATCTGGCATAAACAGAAATATTTTCCTTTTTTCATCAGACCCTTGCCTAATTCCCCGCATCCCCGTATCTTTGCATCCGTTTTATTAATAAAAGTTATGAGCAAGAAGCAAGGAATTGGAACAAGGTGTGTCCAGGCAGGTTACAACCCCGGGAAGGGGGAACCGCGCCAGATACCCATTTATCAGAGCACGACTTTTAAATACGAGACGTCCGACCAGATGGGCCGTCTCTTCGACCTGGAAGACAGCGGTTATTTCTACACCCGGCTGCAGAACCCCACCAACGACATCGTAGCCACCCAGCTGGCCAACCTCGAAGGCGGCGTAGCCGGCATGCTCACTTCCTCCGGCCAGGCGGCCAACCTCTTTGCCTGCCTGAACCTGTGCTCCGCGGGCGACCACATCGTCAGCGCCGGCAACATCTACGGCGGCACCTTCAACCTGCTGGGCACCACCCTGCCCAAGATGGGCATCGAGGTTACCTTCATCAACCCGGACGATGACGAGCAGACCATCAACGCAGCCTTCCGGCCCAATACCAAGCTGCTCTTCGGCGAATCCCTTTCCAACCCGGGCGTCGAGGTGCTGGATATCGAAAAATTCGCCCGCATCGCCCACTCCCACGGGGTTCCGCTGGTGGTCGATAACACCTTCCCCACCCCGGTCAACCTGCGTCCCATCGAATGTGGAGCCGATATCGTTACGCACTCCACCACCAAATACCTGGACGGACACGGCGTAGCGGTGGGCGGCGCGCTCATCGACAGCGGCAACTTCGACTGGGAAGCCCACGCCGATAAGTTCCCCGGCCTCACGACTCCCGACGAATCCTATCACGGACTCATTTATACCAAGGCGTTTGGCAAACTGGCCTTCATCACCAAGGCTACCAGCCAGCTGATGCGCGACCTGGGCTCCATCCAGAGCCCCCAGAACGCCTTCTACCTGCACCTGGGCATCCAGAGCCTGCACGTGCGTATGCAGCGTCACTGTCAGAGCGCCCAGCAGGTGGCCGAATTCCTGGTGAACCACCCCGACGTAGCCTGGGTGAAGTTCCCCGGCCTGCCGGGCGACAGCCAGTATGACAAGGCGAAGAAATACCTCCCCAACGGCTCCAGCGGCGTTCTTTGCCTGGGCCTGAAGGGCGGCCGCGATTTCGACAACCACTTCATGGATTCGCTGCGGCTCGTGACCATCGAAACCCATGTGGCCGATTGCCACACCTGCATCCTGCACCCGGCCTCCCATACACATCGCCAGCTTTCCGACGCGCAGCTTCGCGCAGCCGGCATCGATCCGGGCCTGATGCGCTTGAGTATCGGTCTGGAAGACCCGGAAGATATTATCGATGACCTCCGTCAAGCCCTTGAAGCCGCCCACGTATGATCCGACAAGTCCTGCATTCCGGACCTTTCTGCTTTGAAGCGGGCGGCCAGCTCGACAGCATCCCGGTCGTGTACCACACCTCCGGGAAGCGCGACGGCCAGGTTATCTGGATCTGCCACGCCCTCACGGCCAATAGCGACCCGGAAGACTGGTGGCCGGAGATGGTGGGTCCCGGAAAACTGATCGACACGGAGAAGTATTTCGTGGTTTGCGTGAATATGCTGGGCTCATCCTATGGCTCAGCCGGGCCGGCCACAACGGATCCCCTTACCGGAAAGCCCTATCTCTTCGACTTCCCCGCCATCACCATCCGCGACATGATCCAGGCAACCGAATGCGTCCGCGCGCACCTGGGCGTTAAAAAGGTAGACCTGCTCATTGGCAGTTCCATTGGCGGATTCCAGGCGTTGGAATGGGCGGTGAGCAACCCGGGGCTCTTCGAAAAAGCCCTCTTCATTGCCACCGCTCCGCGGATTTCCCCCTGGCTGGCCGCCTCGGCCGAAGCCCAGCGGATGGCCTTGGACGCCGACCCCACCTTCCGGGCCGCGCAAAGCCTGCAAGGCGGAACCGAAGGTTTGAAATGCGCCCGCGCGCAGGCCATTATCTCCTACCGCTGCTTTGAAGGGTTCCAACATACCCAATTCGAACAGGACGAGGACTGCCTTTTCTCCGGACGCGCCGCCTCCTACGAACGCTACCAAGGTGAAAAACTGGTCCGCAGAGGCTTTGATGCCTATTCGTACTGGTACCTCTGCCAGGCCCTGCACAGCCACAACCTGGGTCGCGGACGCGGCGGCGTAGCCAAGGCCCTGGGCAGCATCCAGGCCGCCTCTACGGTTGTTACCATCGATACCGACAACATCTTCCCGCCGAAAGAAATGGATACCTGGGCCCCCTTGATTCCGGGTGTCGATTATCACCAAATTCCTTCCCTATTCGGCCACGACGGCTTCCTGCTGGAAACAGCCGCCCTGACAGCCATTATCGAACCTCTTCTATGCAAGTAATGAAATTCGGAGGCACCTCGGTCGCCTCTCCTGAAAAACTGATCGATATTGTCCGCAAAGCCGTGGAACGCGACCGCACCATCCTGGTGTGTTCCGCCATCAGCAAATGCACCGACACCCTTATCCGACTGGGAAAATTGGCATCGGAACGCGACGAGAAATACCTCGCCGAACTGGCCGCCCTGCAGGACCGCCACCACGCCATGATTGCCTCCATCCTTCCCGCCGACCGGCAAAAAGCCGTTCAGGAGACGGTGGACGGCCTCTTCGATTCGCTCAAAGGCATCCTGCACGGAGTCTTCCTCCTAGGCGAGTTGAGCCCCACCAGCCTGGATGCCGTCCAGAGCTTCGGCGAGCTGTTCTCCACCAAGATCCTGGCCGCCAAGTTCTCCTCGCTGGGACTGTCCTGCCAGTGGATTGACGCCCGCGACATCATCAAAACCGTGAGCGGCAGCGTGGACACGGCCAAGACCAACGCCAACATTGCCAAAACCTTCGCCCAATACCCCCACACGGCTCTTTTCATCGTACCGGGCTTCATTGCATCGGACGAGCTGGGACGCACCACCACCCTGGGCCGCGGCGGCTCGGACTACACCGCCTCGCTGCTGGCGGCGGGCATCAAAGCCCGTCTGGTGGAAATCTGGACCGATGTGCCGGGCATCATGACCACCAACCCGAAGACCGTCCCCACCGCGCGCCCCATCCGGAACATCTCCTACCGGGCCGCCCAGGAACTGTCCCACTTCGGTGCCAAGGTCATCTTCCCGCCCACCATCCAACCGGTCGTGCACGAGGGAATTCCGATTTATGTGAAAAACACCTTCGATCCGGACGATCCCGGCACGCTGGTGGAAAAGAACCCGCCGCGGCGGGAGGAAGCCCTGCTGGGCATCTCCAATTCGGACGATATCGCCCTGATTTCCCTGGAAGGCAGCGGAATGGTGGGCATTCCGGGATTCTCGTCCCGGCTGTTCGATGCCTTGAGCCGCAACGGCATCAACATCATCCTGATTACGCAGGCCTCTTCGGTGCACACGATGTGTATCGCCATTGCTGCGAAAGACGCGCCCAAGGCCAAGAAAGCGGCCGATGACTGCTTCGCATACGAGATTTCACTGGGGAAACTGAACCCGCTGAAGGTAGAAAAGGGCTATTCCATTGTCTGCCTGGTGGGCGATGATATCCTGGGACACAGCGGTGCTACGGGCCGGATGCTGGCCGCCCTGGGCGGACGGGGTATTCCGGTGCGGGCCACGGCCCAGGGTTCTTCGGAACGGAACATCTCGGTCATTGTCTCGTCCGACAAGGCCGACGACGCCATCCGCGCCATCCACAACGAGTTCTTCGACAAGAGCTCCGTGCAGACCGTAAACCTGTTCATTGCCGGTTACGGCACGGTGGGCAAGGCCCTGGTCCAGATGATCCTGGACAATGCCAACGCCATTGCCGCCCGCACGGGTAAACAATTGAAAATCTGCGGTCTGGCCAATAGCCGCCGCTATCTGCTGAATCCTGCCGGGATTGAATCGAATGCCCAGCCGGAGGCCACGGAAGGCGCTTTTGCCGCCGCTTTGGCCGCAGGTGTCCCGGGCAATTTCTTCGACGCCCTGGCCGACCTTTCCCTGGAGCATTCCATCTTTGTGGACTGCACGGCCAGCAGCGAAACAGGCCTGCGCTACCCGCAGCTGTTCAAGGCGGGATACAGCGTCGTGGCTTGCAATAAGATTCCGTTCGCCGGCCCGTATGAGTCCTATGCCGCCGCGAAGAAAGCGGCTGTCCAGGCCGGTGTAAAACTGCTCCATGAGACCACGGTAGGCGCCGCCCTCCCCATCCTGGAGTCCCTGAACCGGCTGGTGGTTTCCGGCGACAAGCTGGACGGCGTGGAAGCCCTGCTGTCCGGCACCCTGGGCTGGCTGTGCAGCCATTATGATGGCCACGATTTCGAGGCCCTGGTAGAGGAAGCGCGCCAGAAGGGTTATACCGAGCCCAATCCAGCCCTGGACCTGAGCGGCGAAGACGTCCGGCGCAAGCTGGTCATCCTCTCCCGCGAGGCCGGCATCCCGCTGGAAGGTTCCCAGGTGGATCTGGAGCCCTTCCCGGCCGGCGAAGTGCTGGAAAAGGCTTATGCCGATGCGACCGCCGCGGGCAAGCGCCTGCGCTACGTGGCCCGGCTTTACCGGGAGGGCACCAGCGGCTGGAAGGCCAGTGCGCGGCTGGAAGCCGTGGGTCCGGAAAGTCCCCTCTTCGGCTTGAGCGGCACAGTGAACTGCTGCGCCATTACCTCGACCGATTACCCTTCGCCCCTGATCGTCCAGGGCGGCGGCGCCGGGGCCCGTCAGACCGCCGGCGGCGTCCTCAACGACATTTTGTCGGTTTAGCCAATAATTGAAATATAAAAACGAACGATATGAAAGTTGCTGTAGTGGGCGCCACCGGACTGGTGGGCACCAAAATGATGCAAGTCCTGGAAGAACGGAACTTCCCGGTGAGTGAATTGATCCCGGTCGCCTCGGAACGCTCGGCCGGCAAAACGGTCTATTTCCGTGGGAAACCCCTTACGGTGGTTACGGCCGCCGAAGCCATCGCCCGGGAACCCAAACTGGCCATTTTCTCCGCCGGTGCCGGTGCATCGCGTGAACTGGCCCCGCAATTTGCGGCCATCGGCTGCCGCGTGGTGGACAATTCCTCCTGCTGGCGGATGGATCCGGACAAGAAACTCGTCGTCCCGGAAATCAATGCCGACGTGTTAACGGCGGACGATTACATCATCGCCAACCCCAACTGCTCCACCATCCAGATGCTGCTCCCGCTGGCTCCGCTGCATGCCGCTTTCACCATCAAACGCATCGTCGTCTCCACCTACCAGAGCATCACCGGTACCGGTCAGAAAGCCGTTGTCCAGATGGATGCCGAACGCGCCGGTGCCGCCTGGGGAACCTATCCGGCCGTGTACCCCTATCCCATCGACCGGAACATCCTCCCGCACATCGATTCTTTCCTGGAGAACGGCTACACCAAGGAGGAAATGAAGATGGTCAACGAAACGCACAAGATCCTGCGCGACGACAGCATCGGCGTAAGCGCCACCACCGTCCGCGTCCCCGTGCGCGGCGGCCACAGCGAATCGGTGAACCTGGAATTCGTCCGGCCCTTCACCCTGGAAAAGGTCCGGGACATTCTGTCGAACACCCCCGGCGTTGTCCTGCAGGACGATCCCGCCCACAACATCTACCCGATGCCCCTGTATGCCGAGGGCCGCGACGAGGTCTTCGTGGGCCGCATCCGCCGGGACACCTCCGTGGAAAGCGGCCTCAACCTCTGGTGCGTGTCCGACAACCTGCGCAAAGGGGCCGCCACCAATGCCGTCCAGATTGCAGAAGTGCTGCTGAAACAAGGTTTTCTCGCCGAATAATCGTAATTTTGCACCATGTATCCACTGTTGTTTGAACCCTTCCTTCGTACTATGGTTTGGGGCGGCGAAAAAATCGCGCCCTTCAAAGGTATCACCACCAACATTCCCAAGATTGGCGAGAGCTGGGAGATTTCCGGCTACCGCGAGCACCAGACGCCCGTAGCGAACGGGGAATTCAGCGGGATGCTGCTGAACGACCTGGTGGCCTTAAAAAAAGGGGAACTGGTGGGCGAAAAGGTTTACCGCGAATACGGCGATGAATTCCCCCTGCTCATCAAGTTTATCGATGCCCGCGCCGACCTGTCCATCCAGGTGCATCCGGACGATGCGCTCGCGCGGGAGCTCCATGGCGAAAACGCCCGGGGCAAGACCGAAATGTGGTACGTGGTAGGAGCAGACCCCGGAGCCTACCTGCTAAGCGGCCTCGCCCGGCCCATGACCCCGGAAACCTATGTGGAGCATATTGAAAACCATACCATTACAGATGTTCTGGCCCGGCATGAAATTGCCCCGGGAGACGTATTCTTCCTCCCCGCAGGACGCATCCACGCCATCGGCGCCGGATCGTTTATCGCCGAGATCCAGCAGACATCGGACCTGACCTATCGCATCTACGACTACGGCCGCCTGGGCCTGGACGGCATGCCGCGCCAGCTGCACACCGACAAAGCCAAGCGGGCCATCGATTACAAGGTCTATCCTTCTTATAAAACGGACTACTCTCCGAAAAAGAACGGCGAAACGCCCCTGGTGAGCTGTCCTTTCTTTACCACCACGCTGTTTACGCTGGAGGGCGATACGGCCGGAAAAGACCTCCGGACACTGGATTCCTTTGTGACGCTCATCTGCGTAGAAGGGGCTGGAACGCTTACCGACCATGAGCCGGAAGGTGACTTCCGCCTGCCCCTGCGCCGCGGCCAGTCCGTCCTCATCCCGGCCACATCCCAGGGCATTTCCTTCGCCTGCGAGCCGATTCCCGCCGCCTCCTCGCTCAAGGTTCTTGCCAGCTGGATTGCCTAGCCTGTAAGATTCTCTTCGACAGGGCCACCGGGTCGCCGGGGGCGGTATAATCGATGGGAGTCCGGGCCGGCTCGGTCCAGTTGATCTCGTGATAGCGCAGCCGCGTGTCGAAATTCTTTTCGCTGGCCAGCCGGCCGTCTTCGATTCCGGCGATGATATCGTCACAGAACATCATCCAACGGGGTTTGTAGTAGCTTTTCACCAGACCGGCCCACTGCCGATTCGCATAATCGACCAAGTTGGTGCTGTTGCCCCAGATGGTCAGGATGGTGCGGGCGCATTTCTCGTAATAGTCCTTTTCCGCAGGCGTCTTGCCCCAGCGGCGCGCCGCCTCGTTCCAAGACTGCAGGTTCATCTCCGGCACGCAGGCAAGCAGGGCGTCCATGTCATCGAAAACCTGGCTCATCTCGGCCTTGATGGCACGGGCGCGAACGGCATCCCGTGCATTCCACGCCAGTTCCAGGCTATCCTTCAGCATATCGAAATAATCTCCCAACGCCTGCCGCCCCAGGTTGACAAGGTCATACCGGTATTCGTAGCGGGTGGAAGGAATCTCCAGCATCTGCCGCCACGCATGATCCATGATGGGCGTACGTCCCTTGATATCGGGATACTTCACCGTCCAGTTCCAGTTCGCCCCGAATTTGGGATGAGCGTTAGCCGATACACCCGTGCCGGTATATCGGGGGGCGATATCGAATACAAGCTCCTGCCAGAGGCGGCGGGCCGTGGAATCCACCCTGCCGATGTGCCGGTCCGCAAGACCGTCCACCCACTCGCGGGGCGTTTGCGGATAGTTCCACGCCTGGCTCATCACAAATTCGTAATAATAAGGATTGGTGCCGAAGCCTTCCAGCGTGGAGCCTACGCCGCGCAAGTTCTTGCCACCATCGCGGAAGGTCTCCTCATAGAACGGAATCAAGGTGGGGAAATTGCCGTTGAACAAGGTGTTGCCGCCAAAATTCAGCAGCGCACAGGCAATGTAGTCATGGCCATAGAACCGTTCTGTCAGTTTCCAGCCCAGGATCCAGTCGCAATGGTAGTCGAGCAGGATCATCCTGCCGCGCGGAACGCTGCCCAGGAAGGCTTCCATCCGTTCCGGAGTCCAATGGTCGCGGTCATTGATCAGGAACCATCCCATTTGGAGCCAAATAGCATCCGGGTCGGCGGCAGCCAGCGAGGCGTAGAAGTCACGGCCCATACCGGCAAGCACTTCGGGATCCCAGGACGGAGGGTCCACCTCGTTGAACGGATCCAGCCCATAGATGTGTCCGGTTCCGAACAAAGCGGTCTGTTCCTCGATAAAGGCTTTCTGGATGGCAGGATAGAGACTGTCCGACGGGGCGAGGAACCAGCACCGGTACGGATCACCGAATCCGCCCCAATTGGAGACCCTGGTAATCTGTGCATCGGGATGCATCTCCTTGAAGACAGCCGGCACGCTGCCGCCGAAAGCCGGCAGCACAGGCGTCATGGACAGTTCCCGTTCGCGGGAGAGAATCTGTTTCTGCAGGTCGGCCTGGGCATCGATCCAGTCCTGCGGCAGCGGGCCCTGGAAGGAGTTGATGTTGCACATCCGGTGCCAGGCCAGATGGGTCGGTCCCGTAAAATGGGCGCAAATCTGCTCGTCGGTCATGCCGAAACGGCGCCAGACGCGCTGCCAGACGGCCTCTTCGCCCGTGGTAGCCAGCGGCATGTTCACGCAGTTCAGGGCCATCCAGTCGATGAAGCGCTCCCATTCCTTCCAGCTCCACCAGGGCATGGCGTAACCAAAGGTACAGTAATTCAAGTAATACCGCCAGGGCACTTTTGCGCTTACCGTCACGGCTTCCCCGACGGGAGGCAACTGGGCAGGCATCTCCACAGGGTGTGCGGCATATTGCGACACCGTCGTGTGGCAGTACCAGTTCAGGTAATAGTTCAAACCCACGGCCATGGTCCCGGCATTGTTGGCGGCGATGACAATCCTGCCGTTTTCACTTGAGAGCGTAAAAGTATCGGCCTCTCCCTTCGCCGGAACTTCCCGGAATTCAAACCTGCGGGCATATTCGGGAATGAGCCGCGCTGCCAGCGCTTCGGCGCTGCGGACGCTCTGCGGACGGTTATCCGCCGGCGTACAGCCCAAAAGGCCGGCCAGAGCCGCTATCAAAAAAAGAATACGATGATTCATGGTGCCGCTAGTCCATCAGCCCGCGGGCGCGCAACAAGGCGTCCGGGTCGGGATCGCCGCCGCGGAATTCGCGGTACAGGGTCATGGGCTCTTCGCTGCCGCCTTTCTCTAACAGGATCCGGCGGAAGGCCTTCGCCACGGCCGGGTTATACAGGCCTTCCTGCTGGAAATGCTCGAAGGCGTCCTTGTCCAGGACCTCGGCCCACAGGTAGCTGTAATAGCCGGCGCTATAGCCACTGTTGAAGATGTGATTGAAATAGGTGGTGCGGTAACGCGGGATAATCTCGTCTATCAGGCCCATCTCTGCGCAAGCCTTCTTCTCAAAGGCAGCCACGTCCACATCGGCCAGTTGGGCGGCCGTCAGCTCATGCCATTTCATATCCAGGATGGAGGCCGCGCAAAGTTCGGTGGTCATGAAGCCCTGGTTGAACTTGAGCGCATTGTTGATCTTGGCCACCAGCGTATCGGGAATCATCTCTCCCGTCTGATAATGCTTGGCGTACAGGGCCAGGATTTCCGGCTGGAAAGCCCAGTTCTCGTTGAACTGCGAGAAGGTCTCCACAAAGTCGCGGGCCACGGCCGTGCCGCTTACGCTGGGATAGGAGCACTTGGTCAGCAGACCGTGCAGGGCATGGCCGAACTCGTGATAGAGGGTCTGTACCTCGTCGATGGTGATGAGGGAAGGCTTGTCCTCCGTGGGAGGGGTCATGTTGCACACATTCACGATGATGGGACGCACATCGAAACCTTTCGCATCGATATACTGGTCGCGGAAGTTGTTCATCCAGGCACCGCCCCGCTTCGAGGAACGCGGCAGGTAATCGGTGAGGAAGATACCCAGCAGGGAGCCGTCGGCATCGGATACCTTGAAAACCTCTACTTCGGGATGATACACCTTAATCCCTTTCATAGGTTCTATCTGGATGCCATATACCTTCCAGGCCGTTTTGAAAACGCCTTCGCGGACATTGTCCAGTTTGAAATACGGGGCGGTCTGGCACTCGTCCAGGGCGTATTTCGCCGCACGGACTTTCTCGGCATAGTAGAACCAGTCCCAAGGCTGGATACGGGAACCGGCGGGCAAGAGGCCGGCGGCCACATCGGCATCCATCGCCTGCTGCATATCATACACCTCCCGTTTGGCCTTCTCCACCGCCGGACCCATGATCTTGGACAGGAAGGTATCCACCGTAACGGGATCCTTGGCCATCTTGTTGTCCAGCTGGTAGGCCGCGAAGTTCGGGAATCCCAGCATTTCGGCCTTGCGGGCACGCAGGCGCAGGATTTCCAGGCAAAGGGCATTGTTGTCCAGCTCGCCGCCATTGTTTCCGCGCGAAGAATAGGCGCGGAACATGGCCTCGCGGCGGTCGCGGTCGGCGCACGTGGTCATCTCGGTCGTATAGGAAGAGATGGGAATGCCGAACTTATCCTTGAAGGCATTGTTCTCTGCCAGGAGGTTGTTGCCGAATTTCTGCTGGGCGGCCGCGAGCTTCAGGTTGATTTCCTTCATCTCTTCCTGCTCGGCTGCGGGCAGACCGATACCGCTGCGGGTAAAGCCCTCATAATGCTTTTTCAGCACCATCTGCTGTTCGCGCGTGAGACCGCTCTGGTCCGCATCGAACACGGCTTTCACCTTGGCGTACAGGTCCGGATTCATGCTCAGGGAGTTGTCGTGCTCAGTGAGCAGGGTCATGGCCTCGTCCATGACGGCTTCCATCTCGGGACTGTTGTCGGTTTCGGACAGGTTGAACAGGACACCCACCACCTTCGAGAGAATCTCGCCGCTATATTCGTAGGCGCCAATCACGTTGTCGAACGTGGGCGTCTCCGAATTCGATAGGATGGCCTCCACTTCGGCATTCTGCTGCTCGATGCCGGCCTTCAAGGCAGGAATATAATCGGAAATTTCAATTTTATCGAACGGAGGAATGCCGTACGGGGTATCCCACTCCTGCAGGAAAGGATTTTCGCGGGAACAAGAAGCAAGCGCTGCTGCTAAAGCCATCATGGAAAGGAATTTTTTCATAAAAGATTATTTATTACTTACAACTATATAGGTAGGATAGTGGTCGCTATATCCGCCGATAAACGCCCCGCCCGAAAAAGTACGGAACGGCGTTCCAGCATAGGGCCCATCCTGCTGTGTCAGGAACGGAGGATTGAAGATGCGGCCGTAGTATTTCTTCTTCACGATCGGTTGGATCTTCAAGCCTTTTCCCCGGCACAGATTGGCATTCACTACAATGATATCGTAAATGTTCCACTCTCCCCGGTAGGACAGCGAACCGTAGCCCGCCTTCAGCATGGACACGAAGGGCGAGAAGAAATCCTCATTCTCCACGTCGTTAATGTTTTCCTTTCCATGCATGTACACTGCCATGGAAGGATCGGTAGGATTGTCGTTCATATCGCCCATAGCCACAATTTTGATGTTGGGATACTTCGCCATCAGCCGCATGGACTCCTGGTACATGATTTCTCCGCCGCGGCTGCGCAGGTCGTTGCCTTTGCCGCCGATACGGGAAGGAAGGTGCGCCACGAAAACGGCGAACATCTCGTTACCCAGCATACCGCGCACCATCAGGATGTCGCGGGTGCGGAAATAGGCTTTTTCCTCCTCGTTCAGCGAGAATTCTATGCTGGAGTTGAAATCGAAGGGGATGGACTTGCTTTCCAACACCTTGAACTGGTTGGGCCGATAGAGCAGGGCCACATCCACACCGCGGCGGTCGGGGCCTTCGTAGTGGACGAACCGGTAATTCGCATCGGCAATTTCCGGCTGGGAAACCAAGTCTTCCAGGACATGGCGGTTCTCGATTTCGCTTACGCCTAACACCGCATGCCAAATTCTGTTCTCCTCCTTCATCGCCCGAATGACAGAGGCCATGTTGTGGAGTTTCTTGGCATACTTTGCCTCGGTCCACTGGTTGGCGCCGTCGGGGAGGAATTCGTTGTCGTTCTTTCCCTTGTCATGGATGGTATCAAAAAGGTTCTCCAGGTTATAGAACCCTATCACATAACTCTTTTTCCCCTGGCCGCAAGATGTCAAGGGCGCAATGAGCAAGAAGAAAAGAACAAAATAATAGACTCTCCTCATCATAAATATGATTATTATTTGACAAGCAGCGGCGCCACGCGGGAGAAGTCTCCGTCGGTAGGGGCCGGAACAATGTGCAGCAAATGCGCCAGAAGCGGGTAAACATCCACGTTGACAAATTTATCCGGGTCGATAAATCCCTGTTTGAAATCCGGTCCGCTGGCGCGGAAAATCACCTGCATGTCAGGCTCTTCCGGGTCGAATCCGTGTGCACCCAGCATGCCGCGGGGGGTCCGGGAGAACTGCCACCCCAGGTCCGGGGCTACGATGATATCGCCCAGGCGCGGGCTGGTCCCGTAATTCAGGTGCTCCGGCACCTTTCCGTGCTCCCAAACCTGCATGTGTTCCACCTTCGAAAGTTGTTCCAGGATGGCGTCCCGGCAGCCGGGTTTGGAGAAAATGACGGTAGGGTTCGAGCCGATGATCCGCTCGCACAAGGATTCATCCAGGACCTCGGGGATGCGGATGAAACGCTCGTCTGAGATATCCGTCATGCCGTGGTCGGCCGTGATGATCAGGTTGATGTCCTGTCCGTCCGGGAGGGCGCGCAATCCGGTGTAGAGTACGCCCATCAGGCTGTCCAGGTAGGCTATCATCTGGCCGGTTCCCTCGCCTGTGGGGCCGAAGTGGTGGGCCGCCCAGTCGGGGTCATCGAAATAGGTCATGATAAGCGAGGGACGCACCCCTTCCGGCAAGGCGGCCAGACGGAGGGTCTCCTGTACGCGGCCGTCATAATCCAGGCGGGGTTCATCGTACCAGTATTTGTAATACGTGGGCAGGATGCCGCCTATCGGGATGTCGCTTCCCACCCAATAGACGCAGGCGGTGGTTACCCCCTGCTTTTCTGCCGTAGACCAGATTGGCTCGCCGGCATAATAGTACGGGCGGTTGCGGGTTGCGGAATCGCCCATGGCATACATTACCCCGCGTTCGCTGTCCCAGAACGAGCTGTTCACGATGCCGTGATGGTCGGGGACCAGTCCGGTCGCAATGGTGTAATGGTTCGGGAAAGTGGAGGACGGATAGGAGGGTTTCATTACGGCCTGCACCCCGGCGCGGCCGATGCTGTCCAGCCACGGGGCGTCATGGATTTGTGTAAAATCCCAGCGGAATGCATCCAGGGAAACCACCACGGTGAGGTGGCGTTGGACAGGGGTCTGCCTGCAGGCGGATAAAGAAGCCGCCAACAGGATGACGGCCCAGAGTATCTTTCTCATAATCTATCGATTTTATCTCTTACAAAGATACACGCGCGAAGGCAAAAAAGCAAAAAAAAGAAGCGGCCCGGAGGGGTCGCTTCTTATCGTGTAGAAATACGGTTCGATTAGAAGGTGTAGCGGACACCGAGCTGCAGTTTCCAACGGGAATAGTAGTCGGCATAGCTGAACATATCGTAGTCGCCTTCATGCAGGAACTGGAGGTTACCAGTCTTGGCGTCAACCGTGACGGGGTTGTAGTAGCTGTTGATACCCATACCATAGCTGCGGCCCCACTTCGGGTTGAGCATGTTGGTGAAGTTGATGATATCAGCAACGAGCTCGATACCGTGGGTCTGACGGCCCACCTTGAAGCTGAACTTCTGGCCGATGTGAACGTCAACATGGTTCTCGAAAGGCATGTTGGCAGCATAACGGTCGAAGTATTCGCCGCGGTGATCCTTCAGGAAGTCGGTATTGCCCAACCACTGCTTCATGTTAGCACGCTGAACCTCAGCCGTGTACTTGGCGTTGCTGCCGGTACCAGGGGTGAAGTTAGCAGCATCCAGCTGGGCGTCGGTAGGGATGAACATCAGGTCGTTGCCATTGGAACCATCGTTGTTGAGGTCACCATTGTAGTACATGGAATAGGCAGCACCGGACGTTCCGATATAAACAGCACCCACCGTCGTGGTCCAATGATCGCGGCCATAGGTCTTGTGATAGTTGGCAGCCACCTTGACCTGGTGAGGAATGTTGTAAGCAGACCAGCTCAGCTCAGGATCGTTAACATCGGAGTGATGGTAGTTGTAGTTGAAGTTGGACTGGGCCACGGAGGAAGTACCGTTGAACACGCTCTTGGACTGGGTGAAGGTGTAAGAGGCGTTGATATCGAGACCGAAGTTGAAGTGCTTGTTGGCCGATACCATCACGTTGTAAGCATAACCCTGGTTGGTGTTCGTCAGGTTGTAGATGTAACCAACCTTGCCGGCATCCGGGATCTTCGCAAACCGGGGACGGGAATCGTACGACAGGCTCGGGAAGTCCTGACCAACCGTCTTGCCAGTCTTCTGGAGCAGCGGGTTGGTGTACATGATATCGTTGAGGTTCTTGGTGAAGATACCCTCGACGGTCCAGTCGACACCCAGGGCGCGGAAATCGAAGCCGAGGTCGAACTTCAAAGTCTGGGTGAGGTTGAAGTTAGGATCCACGGTATTCACAACCTGGCTGCCGCCGGCGGCCATCTTAGGCTCGTTCTGGCCCTGCTTGGAAGGATCGTAGATAATATCCACACGCGGGCTTCTGACATCGTAGGTCGTCAGCTGGACACCGGTGTTGGAATAGTTGTTGGAGAACCACACGAACGGGATACGGCCCGTGAACATACCGGCACCACCGCGGAGAACATACTTGCGGTTACCGGCAATGTCCCAACGGAAGCCCAGACGCGGTGAGAACAGCGGGGCGCCCTTGATGGTCTTGGCCGTATTCAGGCCCCAGCCATACTTGTTGGACAGGTTGGTCAGGTCAGGGTTCTCGGTAGGCTCATCCAGGAAGAGCGGAACATCCACGCGGAGACCGATGGTCAGGTCGAAGTTCGGGGTGATGGCCATCTTATCCTGGGCATAGAAACCAAGCTGTGCGGCTTTGAAGGTAGGCTCCCAGCTCTCCGTCACACCAGGAAGGTCGGTGTTCGGGTGGGCATAGCGGTAGCGGTTGATCTTACCGGCATACAGGTCTTCAGGCGTATTGAAATAATAGGTACCGTAGATATCCTGCAGGAACAGGTTGGAGAAACGGTAGAGCTCATTGTGCGTACCGAAGGTCACCGTGTGGATACCCATCGTCTTGGTCAGGTTGTCGGTCAGGGAGTAGATGTCCTGATAGAGGTGGTTGGCCTCGGAGGAACGCTCGTTACCGATGCAGACGGTACCGTCGCCCACGCCGCCAATCTGGAACATAGGGAACTTGGCACCGAGCGGTTCGCGCTGGTCGCGGACACGCACATAGGAGATACGGAGCTCGTTGTTCAGGTCATTGGCCAGACGGCTCTGGAGTTCACCCACGAAGGTGTTGGTCTTGGATACGAAGTCGTAGCTATAGTCGGTAGCGTCCAGATAGGAAGCGGTGCTCACGGAATTGAGCTGCTTGGCGCTCACCAGGCTGTAACGGAAGGATGCGTGATGCTTGTCGTTGATGTTCCAGTCGAGTTTGGCCGTCACCTTGTCGGACTTGGTATAGACCTGCAGGTCGGACGGGAGGGAACCCGTGTACTCGTAACCCTGGGCCTTGGACTCGCGTACGATATAATCGTATACTTCCTTGGCAGTTTCAGCCTTCACTTTGGAAGCGCCGGAACCCAGACCGTAGGTATTCGGATATTCCTTGTTAGCGCGCTCGTAGCTGGCGAAGAAGAAGAGTTTGTTCTTGATAATGGGACCGCTGATGGTCACACCGGCCTGATAGGTCTTCTCATCAGTATATTTATCACTCTTGTCGCCATTGGCCTTGGTGTAGCGGCCTACGAGGTCCTCGGTATAGCCATAACCATAGACGCTGCCATGGAACTGATTGGTACCGGACTTGGTGATAGCGTTGATGGAGCCACCGGTGAAACCGCTCTGACGCACATCGAAGGGAGCGATGCTCACCTGGACCTGTTCGATGGTTTCCATGGAAACCGGCTCAGTACCGGCCTGTCCACCGTTGGCACCGTTGTTCGTCAGACCGAACACGTCATTGTTCATGGCACCATCGATCTGGAAGCTGTTGTACTTGTTGGAAGCACCGGCGAAGGACATACCACCGTTCTGGTCCGTACGGACGAACGGATTGATACGGGTCACATCGGAGATACCACGGGAGATGGAAGGCATCTCTTCGATGGTACGACGGGAAATCGCTTGGGCAGCGCCAGTTTTGGAAGCATCAAATGCACCCTCGGCCACAACCACAGCCTCTTCGAGAGCCAACGTAGCCTCTTTCAGAACGGGAGCCACATCGGCCGTCTCACCCAGATTAAGGGCGATGTCGGAAACCTGGGCGTCTTCATAGCCCATCAGGCTCACGGTAACCACATAGGGGCCACCGGGACGCATACCTTGGATAGCATAGCGGCCCTCACCACCGGTAACGGCGTGATAGGTGGTTCCCGAAGGAACATGAACCGCGATGACAACAGCACCGGGAACAACCTCGCCCTTGGTGTCGGTAATCTTACCGGCAATGGCAGAAGTCGTAACCTGCGCATACGCAGCAACACCCGCGAACAAAGCGATAATCGCAAGTGCAACAATCTTGAAGGAATGTTTCATAAAATTAATAATATGGATTAAAATAACTTTCCTTTTTATTATTCAAGGCGCGAAGATACAATGTTTTTACGAACTATAAAAATAAAAAATCGATTTATGTATTTTTTTTCATTCAGATGCGACAAATCTACAAAATTATAACTACCTTTGTACCCCTTAAGATTATTGACAATACGACGAGGACAGATTTGCTCGCTTGCAACCTCGTTAAAAAAATGCTAAAAAAGATGAAGAATTATCTCTTTACCTCGGAATCCGTTTCCGAAGGGCATCCTGACAAGGTTGCCGACCAGATTTCAGACGCCATCCTGGATGAATTCCTCCGGCAGGACCCGGAGGCGAAAGTCGCGTGCGAAACCTTCTGCACCACCGGCCTGGTGGTCGTGGGCGGCGAGGTCACGTCCGAGCATGCCTATGTCGATATCCCCGCTACGGTCCGCCGCGTAATCGACCGCATCGGCTATAACAAAGCCGAATACCGGTTCGATGCCGCCTCCTGCGGAATCCTTTCCGCCCTGCACGAGCAGAGCCCGGACATCAACCGGGGTGTGGAACGCGGCAGCTGGGAAAGCCAGGGCGCGGGCGACCAGGGCATGATGTTCGGTTACGCCTGCCGCGACACCGAAGACTACATGCCGCTGCCGCTGTACCTGTCGCACCTGACCCTGCAGGTCCTCTCCGAGCTGCGCCACAACAGCCCCCAGGTCATGCCCTACCTGCGTCCGGATGCCAAATGCCAGTATACCATTGAATATGACGGACAGACCGGCCGGCCGGTCCGCATCCATACCATCGTCCTGTCCACCCAGCACGACGAGTTCGCCTCGGACGAGGATATGCTCGCACGGATTCGGGCCGATGTGAAAGATATCGTCCTAACGCGGGTGCAGGCCCTGCTGCCCGACGAAACGGCCGCCCTGTTCGACGGTCAATTCACCCTCCACGTGAACCCTACCGGGAAATTTGTCATCGGCGGTCCGCACGGCGATACCGGCCTTACCGGCCGCAAGATCATCGTGGACACCTACGGCGGCAAGGGTGCGCACGGCGGCGGAGCCTTCAGCGGCAAGGACCCTTCCAAGGTAGACCGCAGCGCCGCCTATATGGCCCGCTACATCGCCAAGAACCTGGTGGCCGCCGGCGTGGCCGATGAAATCCTGGTCCAGCTGGCCTATGCCATTGGCGTGGCCCGTCCGGTAAGCGTGTTCGTCAACACCTACGGGACCGGTGTGAAAGGCCATTCCGACGGGGAAATCGCCGAAAAGATCCAGGAGGTTTTCGACCTGCGTCCCGGCGCCATCATCGCCCGTTTCGGCCTGAAGAATCCCATTTATGAGCCCACGGCCGCCTATGGCCACATGGGCCGCAAACCCTACGTCCAGGACGGCATCCAGTTCTTCGGCTGGGAGAAGCTCGACGCCGTGGATACCCTCCGGACGGCGTTCAGCCTGTAAGCCATGCCCAAGAAAGCCAACCCCAGCATCCAGATCAAGAACCGGCGGGCCTCGTTCGACTATGAGTTCCTCGAGACCTACACCGCGGGCATCGTCCTGTCCGGCACGGAGATCAAATCGATCCGCGCCGGAAAGTGCTCGTTGTCAGACGCTTACTGCTACTTTGACCTGCGGGGTCAGCTCTATGTGCGGGGCATGAACGTGGCCCAGTATTTCTGGGGTTCCTGGGGCCAGCACGAGCCCCTGCGGGACCGCAAGCTCCTGCTCCAGAAACGGGAACTGCGCCACCTGAACCAGGCCGTCAAGCAGAAGGGCCTTACCATCGTCGCCGTCCGGCTCTTCATTGCCGACAACGGCTACGCCAAACTTCTCATCGCCCTGGCCCGGGGCAAGCACGAATACGACAAACGCGAGTCCATCAAACAAAAAGACCTCCGCCGCGAAATGGACAGAGGTCTGTAAAGTTTGCGTCCCGAATCTTAGAACGGAAGGTCGTCGGAGTCAACTTCGGCGGGCATGTCGTCGAATGACGGCGGCGGGGCCACGGGTGCGGGGCCGGCGGAATAGCCGGCGGCAGGAGCGGCTGCAGGAGCGGCTGCAGGAGCGCCGGGGGCGGAAATCCGCCACAAGCGCAGGTCGTTGTACCAACGGCCGTTGAATTCCCGGGCACGCACGTTAAAGCTCACCTTCACCGCATCGCCCACCTGGAAACGCTCCAGGTCGCGGACCTTCTCCTCGCCGAAAGCCGTGATGCACGCATCGGCCGGATAATTCCCGTCCTGATACTCCACCACGAAGTCCTGACTGGTCCAACCGCCCCGGGCGGAGGAACCGCTCCGGGGGGTCAGTTTCGTCTTGATTTTGCCTTCTATTTCCAGAGCGGCCATCTTACTTGGTCTCCTCTTTCTCTACGAACGGGTGAACTTCCACCACTTCCACGTCGAAGAGGAGGGTGGAGTTGGGCTCGATACCCTGCTGTCCACGCTCGCCATAAGCCAGTTCGGCCGGGATGAAGAGTTTGATCTTGCCACCCTCGCCCACGAGCTGGATACCCTCGGTCCAACCGGGGATGACGCGGTTCAGCGTCAGCTGGACCGGCTCGCCCTTGGTCTCATCGAACACGGTACCATCGAGCAGGGTGCCCTTGTAGTTCACTTTAACAGTATCCCTCGGACCGGCTTTCACTTCGCTGCCGGCTTCCTCGATGATGTACTGCAGACCGCTGGGGGTCACCACCACGCCTTCTTTCTTGGCGTTCTCGGCCAGGAATTTCTCACCCTTCTCCTTGTTCACGGCCAGGGTGTATTTCTGACGCTTCTCCAGGAAGGAGTTGAACAGATCGTTCATCGTGTTGGGGTCAATCTTGAACTGCTTGCCGAATTCCGGATCACGGAAGTCGCCCTTGGCCTTGATGAAGTCTTCGATACCCTTCTTCAGCTGGGAATAGTTCACATCGCCGAAGTTGTAGTTCTTGATGAAGCTGCCGAAGTTGACACCGATGAGGTAGCTCACAGAATCCACTTCCGCCTTGGAAGGAAGGAGGCTCTTGACATCTACTTGAGCGCTCTTGGCAACAGCGGTGCTGTCATTGTCGCCCTGGGCATTGCCGCCCTTGGGAGAGTTGCAAGCCGCAACGATACCGGCGGCGAGGACAACTGCAAAAATCTTTTTCATAAACGTTCTAGTTTTTATTTTTTATACTCATTTTTTACCAAAACAGACGCAAATATCGCAAAATTTCTCCAATTATGTGCCAAAAGGATGGGAAAAAGTTTGAAAATTCAGATATTCTTTGTAAATTAGAGCGGAAACATAAAAGTGTCTGTCATGCCGTCGAAGGATTTACACCGTTTTCTGAAAGATTTTTTCGGATACGATCGCTTTAAGGACGAACAGGAAGAAATCATCCGCACCCTCATTTCGGGTAAGAATGTTTTCGTCCTGATGCCGACCGGAGGCGGTAAATCCCTGTGCTACCAGCTGCCTGCCATGGTCATGGAAGGGACGGCAATCGTCATCTCCCCGCTCATTGCCCTGATGAAGAACCAGGTGGATGCCATCCGGGGTTTCGTGGCCGGCGACGAGGGGGTCGCGCACTTCCTGAATTCCTCCCTGAGCCGCGCCCAGATAGCCGAGGTCCGGGCAGACCTGCTTTCCGGCACCACCAAGTTGCTGTATGTGGCGCCCGAGTCCCTTACCAAGGAAGAAAACATCCAGCTGCTCAAGGAAATCAAGATTTCGTTCTATGCGGTGGACGAAGCCCACTGTATCTCGGAATGGGGACACGATTTCCGCCCGGAATACCGGCGGATCCGCAGTCTCATCAACGAAATCGGCAACGCACCCGTCATCGCCCTCACCGCCACGGCCACCCCGAAGGTGCAGAGCGATATCATGAAAAACCTCGCCATCACCGATGCGCGTGTATTTAAAGCCTCTTTCAACCGGCCCAACCTGCATTACGAGGTGCGCGACAAGATAGAACCCGAAAAGGACATCATCCGGTATATCAAACAGAATCCGGGGCGGTCCGGCATCATTTACTGCCTGAGTCGGAAAAAGGTGGAGGAGATGGCTACCTTGTTGGAAATCAACGGCATCAAGGCGCTCCCCTATCACGCGGGACTGGATGCCAAGACCCGTTCCGACAACCAGGACAAGTTCCTCTCCGAGGAGGTGGACGTAATTGTGGCCACCATCGCCTTCGGTATGGGTATCGACAAACCGGACGTGCGCTTTGTCATCCACTACGACATCCCCAAGAGTATCGAAGGATATTACCAGGAGACCGGACGCGCCGGCCGTGACGGCGGCGAGGGTGTGTGCATCACCTATTACAGTTACAAGGACATCCGCAAACTGGAGAAATTCATGCAGGGAAAGCCCGTGGCCGAACAGGAAATCGGGCGCCAGCTGCTTATGGAAACCGTGGCCTACGCGGAATCCAACCAGTGCCGCAGGAAGCTGCTGCTCAATTACTTCGGTGAGAGCTACGACAAAGACAACTGCGGCTGCTGCGACAACTGCCTGCATCCCAAGCCCACCTTCGACGGACGCAAGGAAATGCAGCAGGTTATCCGGCTCATCCAGGCCCTGCCCGAGCAGTTCAAGATTGAGCACCTGGCCAACATCCTGTCCGGCAAGGTAAACGCCCTGGTCAAGTCCTACAACCACGACAAATTGCCGCTCTTCGGCATCGGAAAAGAGCATTCGGAGAAGTTCTGGTGCGCCGTCATCCACCAGGGAATCATCCTGGGACTCCTGATGAAAGAGATTGAGTCTTACGGACTTATCCATGTCACGGACAAAGGAGCCGCCTTCGAGAAAGAGCCGTACGAAATCCGCCTGGTGGAAGACCGCATCTTTACCAGCGAGGGCTACGAAGTAGAAGAGGACGAGGATGAGGCGCAGGCCCGGGCGGCGGCAAAAGCCGCCTTGCGCGGCGGCGGGGCAGACCCGATGCTGCTGTCTATGCTCAAGGAACTGCGCAAAGACCTCGCACGTCACCTGAAACTCCAGCCCTGGGTCCTCTTCTCGGACGCCTCGCTGGAAGACATGTCCATCCTCTATCCCCTTACCTTCGACGAACTCAAGAACTGCCAGGGTGTGGGCGAAGGCAAGGCCAAGAAATACGGCAAGGATTTCATCGAACTCATCAAGATGTATGTAGAGGAGAACGAGATCATCCGTCCGGACGATTTCGTGGTCAAGTCGGTGCCCAAATCCACCAACAAAATCTACATCATCCAAAGCATCGACCGCCAGATGGCCCTCGAGGACATTGCCGAGGCCAAGGGAATGGATATGGAAGAGCTGATGAAGGAAATCGAAACCATCGTGGCTACCGGCACCCGGCTCAACCTGGACTACTATATCGCCCAGATGGTCGATGACGATGTGGTGGACGAACTGTACGCCTATTTCCGCGACGAGGCCAAATCGGATTCGGTCGAGGATGCCATCCGCGAATTGGGCGCCGATTACGAAGAGATAGAAATCCGTCTGGTCCGCATCAAATTCCTCTGCGAAATCGCCAATTAACCGCCGATTTTTCCTATCTTTGCAGCCTATATGGCAATGAATGATGATAACTCCCCGTTGGATTTCATCATGCGCGTAGGCGCGATGATTCTCCTGGGCGTCCTGCTGGTGTCTTTCGCCGGATTTATCCTTCCGGTGCTGGGCCTGTTGCTGCTGGGCGTCTGCATTTACGGGTATTTTTACTGGCGCCGCATCCGCCGGGCCCTGGAAAAAGCGCAGGCACCGGCCGAACCGCAGCCCGAAGAGCGCCGCGAGGCGCCGCGCAAGCCGTCGGACGAAGCCACCTACAAACTGGACACCTCCGGTATCGGCGACGCCAAAGAAGTGGAATTTACGAAAGAGTAAACGATGATCCCGCAGGAAACGGTCAACAAGATCCTCGACACAGCCCAGATTGTCGATGTGATCAGCGATTTCGTGACGCTCAAGCGCCACGGGAAAGAGTATGCCGCCTGCTGCCCGTTCCACAATGAGAAAACGCCCTCCTTCTACGTGAATCCGGCCAAGGAGATGTACTATTGCTTTGGCTGCCACAAAGGCGGCTCGGCCATCGGTTTCGTGATGGAATATGAGCACCTGACCTATGCGGAAGCCCTGCGTTACCTGGCCAAGAAGTACCACATCGAGGTGGTGGAAGAGGAAGAGACGCCTGAACAACTGGCTGCCAAACAGCACACCGAGAGCCTGATGGTGGTGTCCGAGTTTGCCCAGCAGTTCTTTACCGAGTCTCTCCAGACCGAAGAGGGCAAGACCTTTGGCCTGCAGTATTTCCACGCCCGCGGCCTGGAAGATGCCACCATCGCCAAGTACGGCCTGGGCTGGGCGCCCTCCAGCCGCCATGCCCTGCTGGACGCCGCCCGCGCCAAAGGCTACAAAGACGAATACCTGGAAGAAGTGGGCCTGTGTACCACCTACCAGGACGAAAACGGAGGAAATTCCACCACCCGCGACAGCTTTTTCGAACGGGTGACCTTCCCCATCCATTCGGTGGGCGGCCGGGTCATCGCCTTTGGCGCCCGCACCCTGAAGACGGAAAAGACCATCGCCAAATACAAGAACTCCAAGGAATCGCCCATCTATGTCAAGAACAAGTCCCTCTACGGCATCTGGTTCGCCAAAAACGAGATTGCCAAACAGGGAAAATGCTTCCTGGTAGAGGGTTACCTGGACGTGCTGAGCATGCACCAACTGGGCATCACCAACGTGGTGGCGTCCAGCGGAACCTCCCTCACCGAGGGGCAGATCCGCCTCATCAAACGCTTCGCCGAGAATGTCACCATTATGTACGATGGCGACTCCGCGGGTATCCACGCCGCCCTGCGCGGTATCGGCATGTTCCTGCGCGAGGGGATGAACGTGAAGGTGGTCCTCCTCCCCGACGGGGACGATCCGGATTCCTACGCCCGCAAGCATACCCTCGAGGAAGTGCAGGATTTCATCGCCCAAAACGAGCAGGACTTCATTTCCTTCAAATCGGACCTGCTGATGGAGGGGGCCGGAAACGATCCGCTCAAACGCGCGGAGGTCATCAATGACATTGCCGATACCATCGCCGATATTCCCGATGCCGTGAAACGGTCGGTTTATGCCGATGCGTGCGCGCGCAAGTTCGGAATCGATGTGCAGGTGCTGTTCGGCCGCATCCACACCACCCGCGAGAAGCAGATGGAGGAAGAGCGCAAGGAGCGCGAACGCGAACGGGCCCGCCGCGATGCGGGTCTGGACCCCGCGGGACCCGATGCCGCCGAAGCGGCCGCCGCCCAACCGGCCGGCCGTCCCGACGCCCCCCAGGCGCCCCGTACGCTGGAGACCCTGGAGAACAACCCCGTCCTGGGCAAGGCCGAACGGGACCTGATCAGCTTCATCCTCACCGACGGTACCAGCCCGATGTGCTTCGAAAGCGATTCCGAATTCTACACCGGCGATGACGACGAGCAGCGGCAGACGGTGTTCGATTTCATCAGCGCCGCCATGGGAGACACGCCCTTCGCCAACACCCTGTACCAGAAGGTGTACGAGTCCTATAGCGAGCCCTATCTGGACGGCTACCAGCAGCACCAGATTGTGAAACACCTGCTGGACAGCCCCGACCGGGACCTGGCTTTCGCGGTGACCCAGCTTTCTGAGCAGCGCTACGAACTCACGGTGAGCAATTTCGAGAATGCGATGATGTCGCGTTCCTCCTGGCTGGTGAAGTTTGTTCCGCGCGCCATCCTGGTTTTCCAGAAATGCCGCGTGGAAGAGCGCCTGAACCACCTGCACGAGCAGCTGGCCCAGGCCGCGCCGGAAGAGCAGCTGAACCTGCTGAAGGCGATGATTCCCCTGCAGAATACCCTGAAAAGCATCAAATCAAAACTCGGAAGAGAATAAAAAAGCATACCATATATGAGCAAGAACTACAAACGGACCCTTGTGACCTGTGCGCTCCCCTACGCCAACGGTCCCGTCCATATCGGCCATCTCGCCGGCGCCTACATCCCGGGCGACATCTACGTCCGCTACCTCCGCCTGAAGGGCGAGGACGTGGTCTTCATCTGCGGATCCGATGAGCACGGCGTGCCCATTACCATCAAGGCACGCGCCCAGGGCATCACCCCGCAGGACATCGTGGACAAATACCACCGCATCATGAAGGATGCGTTCACCGGGCTGGGCATCAACTTTGACATCTATTCCCGCACCACCTCCAAGGTGCACGAAAAGAATGCTTCCGAGTTCTTCCGCAAGCTCTATGACGATGATAAATTCATCACCAAGGAGACCGAGCAGTACTATGACGAGCAGGCCGGCACCTTCCTGGCCGACCGCTACATCACCGGTACCTGCCCCAAGTGCGGCAATCCCAACGCATACGGCGACCAGTGCGAGAAATGCGGCTCCACGCTGAGCCCGGAAGAGCTGATTGATCCCAAATCGGCCCTGTCCGGCGCCACGCCCAAGAAGGTAAAGACCAAACACTGGTACCTGCCGCTGGACCGTTACGAGCCTTGGCTGCGGGAATGGATCCTGGAACAGCATAAGGAATGGAAGACCAACGTCTATGGCCAGTGCAAGAGCTGGCTGGATGGCGGCCTGCAGCCGCGTGCCGTGAGCCGCGACCTCGACTGGGGCGTTCCCGTTCCTGTGGACGGAGCGGAAGGAAAGGTGCTCTACGTGTGGTTCGATGCGCCCATCGGCTACATCTCCAATACGCAGGAACTCCTCCCGCAGAGCTGGGAGAAATGGTGGAAGAGCGAAGACACCCGTCTGGTCCATTTTATCGGAAAAGACAATATCGTCTTCCACTGCATTGTCTTCCCGTCCATGCTGAAGGCCTACGGCGACTATATCCTGCCCGACAACGTGCCCGCCAACGAGTTCCTCAACCTGGAAGGAGACAAGATTTCCACTTCCCGTGGCTGGGCCGTCTGGGTGAATGAATTCGAAGAGCAGTTCCCCGGCCAGGAGGACGTACTGCGGTACACGCTCACGGCCAATGCGCCCGAGACGAAAGACAATGACTTCTCCTGGAAAGACTTCCAGGCCCGCAACAACAGCGAGCTCGTGGCCATCTTCGGCAATTTCGTCAACCGTGCCGCGGTGCTCACACAGAAATATTTCGGCGGCCGCGTACCGGGCAATCCCAAGAGCGAACCCATCGACGCCGAAACCCTCGCGCAGATTCCCGTCTGCCGCAAGGCGCTGGAGGAATACCTCGACGGTTTCCACTTCCGCGAGGCCCTGAAAGAGGCGATGAATATCGCCCGTATCGGCAACAAATACATCTCCGACACCGAGCCGTGGAAGGTTGCCAAGACCGACCTCGACCGTACGGCCTCCATCCTGCACACCTGCCTGCAGATCTGTGCAGACCTGGCCATCGTCTTCGAACCCTTCCTGCCGTTCAGCGCCGAAAAGCTGCGCGGCATTCTGCGCGTGGGCATCGACGCCGGTCACGATTATCGTGCCGGTGAAGGTACCCCGACCGAGAACTTCTACCGCGACGGCGAAGCCAAAGCCCTGCACACCGTACCGGCGGAAGCCTGCCCGGTCCCGGCGAGCATTTCCGCAGCGGAGCGGACTGGGGCCGCGCAGCGAGGACGCGTTTCTGCGAGCCGGCGGCCGGGCGAGGCTTCCGACGGTATCGTCCTGAACTGGGAGATGCTGGGTCAGGCCGAGCTGCTGCCCGAAGGACATGAACTGGGCGAAGCCACGCTGCTGTTCCAGAAGATTGAGGACGAGGTCATCAACGCACAGATTGCCCGCCTGGAAGCCATCCGCAAAGCCCACGAAGAGGCCGCCGCCGCGAAAGCCGCCGAAGAAGCGGCCAAGAAGGTGGAGCCGCAGAAGGAAGAGATTACCTTCGACGATTTCAGCCGGATGGATATCCGCACCGCTACCGTACTCGAGGCCGAACGCGTTCCCAAGACCGATAAGTTGCTGAAACTCACCATCGATACGGGAATCGACCAACGGACCATTGTGTCGGGTATCGCCGAATTCTATAGCCCCGAGGATATGCTCGGCAAGCAGATCTGCATCCTGGCGAACCTGGCTCCGCGCACGATCCGCGGCATTGAATCCAAGGGAATGATCCTGATGGCCCGCCAGGGCGACGGGAAGATGCGATTCATCACCCCGCAGGAAGTCCTTGCCAACGGCGCCACCATTGGCTAAAAGCTACCGCCGAAGTGTTTTAGGATAAGGAAGCGAGGTTCTGCTCGTTCAGCAATTGCTTGCCTTCGGGCGTGTAGGCGTAGGCTATGCGGTCTGCATAGTGCTCTTCCACCTTGCCGCGAACCATCTTCATGGTAGAATTCAGCATCCGGTTGGCAATGGTGAACGGCTCGTCGCAGATGACCACGGCCGCCGGCAGCCAGCGCTCCGGGAAAAGGCCCTCGTGGGCGCCGCCCTTCTTATAGGAATCTATTTCCGCCTGGATCTTCTTGAGCATGGCCTCCTTGCCTTCGCGCGAGGTCGGGTCCAGGCCCAGGGACTTGGCATAGTCGGCAAGGGCTTCTTTCTCGGGCACCACCAGCACAATGGTATACGGGCTCTGGTTGTTGTGGAGCACGGCCGAAGCTACGAAACGGGAAACTTCGGGCAGGCTATCCTCGAAGCCCTCCGGGGAGTATTTCTCGCCGTCGGAGGAGATGAGCAGGCTCTTGAAACGGCCCACGACGTAGAGGAAGTCCTTGTCGAAGGGGCAGATGTAACCCATATCGCCGGTATGGAGCCAGCCGTCGATGACGGTATCGGCCGTAGCCGTGGGATTCTTCCAGTAACCGGCCATGACATTCTCGCCGCGGATGACAATTTCACCCTTCGTTCCGATGGGCACTTCCTTGCCTTCTTCGTCGCAGATGATGCAATCCATCGGACGGACGATGCGTCCCGAGGAGCCGAAGATGGCGTGACCGGCGGAATTGGCGCAGATGATAGGCGTCGCTTCCGTAAGGCCGTAACCCTGGAACATGGGCATACCCACGGCGCAGAAGAAGCGCTGGAGCTCGATGTCGAGCAGGGCGCCGCCGCCAACGAAGAACTTCATCCGCCCGCCGAAACTCTCGCGAACGGCCTTGAAGAGGATCTTGTCGAAGAGGGCCATAAGCGGCTTGCGCCAGCACACCGCGAGCCCGCCCCGGTTGTAGTATTCCTTGTTGTAGGCAATAGCATTGCGCACCGCAAAGTTGAACAGTTTCTCCACCATCGGGCCCTTGGCCTTGATGCCAGCCTCGATATTCTTTTTAAAATTACGCGCGAGCGCGGGCACGGACAGCATCACATGCGGGCGGGTTTCGCGAATGGCCGTGGGGATGTTCTTGAGGGTGGCGAGGGCGTTCTTGCCGATGGGGACGAACGCGATGCTGCCGCCGTAATACATCAACGTATACATACCGGCCACGTGGGCGAAGCAATGGTCCAGCGGGAGGATGATGAGCATTACCTCCCCTTCCTCGATGGAAATGACCGAATTACCCTGGGCCACGTTGGCGGTGTAGTTGCGGTGGGTGAGCATAATGCCCTTGGGGTCGGCCGTGGTGCCGGAGGTGTAGCTGATGTTGGCCACATCGTCCGGACCGATTGAGGAGTAGCGCTCCACGAAGGCCGCCCGGTTTTCTTTCAGGAAGGCCTCGCCGGCGGCGATGACCTCGGAAATACGGATTTCCTTCTCTTCCAGTTCCTTGATATCGAAGGCCGTATCGTCAAAGACGATGACCTTGCGGACAGCGGGGCAGGAGGGCAGAATGGCGCGGATCTTCGGCAGCTGGTTGGCCGATGCGAAAATCCACTGGGAATCGGAGTGGTTGATGCGGAAAATCAAGTCCGCTCCCTCGCCCAGGTTGACGGACAGGGGTACGTCGATGGCACCGGCATAAAGGGCGCCCAGCTCGGCCAGGATCCACATGGCGCGGCTCTCGGAAAGCAGGGCGATCTTGTCCCCCTTCTCCAGGCCGAGGGCCATCAAACCGGCTCCGATGCGGTAGGCCTGCTCGCGGGTCTGCTCCTGGGTAATGACGCTCCATTTCCCGTCCACTTTCTCGCGCAGGTAGGGATGATGGGCGTATTGACGGGTGTATTTCTCGACAAAGTCGATGATGGTGGGTCTGGAATTTGCCATGGCAGAAGGATTTAGAAGAGGCCGAAGAGTTCCGCGTCAATCTTGTCGGTCACCTCCTGGAAGTCTTCCGGGCGGTTCTCGAACTTGATCCGGTCTACATCGATGATGAGCAGGCGGCCGTCATACTCCTTCACCCAATTCTCGTACCGCTCGTTCAGGCCGGTAAGGTAGTCGATGCGGATAGACCGTTCGTACTCGCGGCCGCGCTTCTGGATCTGGGCTACCAGGTTGGGGATGCTGGAACGCAGGTAGATCATCAGGTCGGGCTTGGAAACCAGCGACATCATCAGGTCGAAAAGGTCGGAATAGCTTTCGAAATCGCGGGTGGACATAAGCCCCATCCCATGGAGGTTGGGGGCGAAGATGCGGGCATCCTCATAGATGGTGCGGTCCTGGATAATCACATCGTCGGTCCGGGAAATCTCTACCACATCCTTGAACCGCTTGTTCAAGAAATAAATCTGCAGGTTGAAGGACCAGCGTTCCATATCCTCGTAAAAATCGGCCAGGTAGGGATTGAAATCGACCGATTCGAATTTGGGCGTCCATCCATAGTGGGCGGCCAGCATCTTGGTAAGCGTTGTCTTCCCGCTTCCGATATTTCCAGCAATTGCAATGTGCATAATCTATCTATTTTATTTTGATTTCAGGGAAAAGACCGAACAATTCTGCGTCTATCTTGTCGGTAATGAGGGAGAAATCTTCCGGGCGGTTTTCAAAGTCCAGGTCGTCTCCCTCAACAACCAGCACCTTGCCCTTGTAGTCTTCGTTGATGAATTTTTCGTAGCGGTCGTTCAGGCCCTTGAGGTAATCCAGGCTGATGCTCTGCTCGTAGTCCCGCCCGCGTTTCTGAATCTGTGAAACCAGGTGCGGAATACTGGAACGGAGGTAGATCATCAGGTCGGGCGCCTTGACAATGGACATCATCGCGTGGAACAATTCCATATAGGTATCGAAATCCCGCTTGGAGAGGTTGCCCATCGCATAGTTATTGGCCACGAAAATGTACACGCCTTCAAAGATGGTCCGGTCCTGGATGATGGTTTCCTTGGACGAGGAGATTTCCACCACATCCTTGAACCGCTGGGCCAGGAAGTAGGTTTCCAGGTTATACGACCACCGGGGAATATCCTTGTAATAATCCTCCAGATAAGGGTTGTACGTGACCGCCTCATATTTGGGCGTCCATCCGTAATGGGCGGCGAGCATCCGCGTAAGCGTCGTCTTTCCGCTGCCGATATTACCTGCTATGCCGATATGCATATCTTCCGTTTTGTCAAAGTTAACAAATTATTAAAAACCATCCTCCACCTCGGGCTCGGGCTCTTCCTCGGGTTCCGGGGTGCCGGGCCGGACCACCAGGATGGCCAGCTCGTACAGCAGGAAGAGCGGGATGAAGACCACCGCCAGGGTGAACGGGTCGCCCGACGGGGTGATGACCGCCGCCAGGATGAGCAGCACTACCACAGCGTGTTTGCGGTACTCCCGCAGGAAGGGCCGGGAAATCAGGCCCAGCTGGGACAAGACCCAGGCCAACAGCGGAATCTCGAACACCACGCCCATGATGAAAATAATCACCAGGAAGTTGCTCATATAGGAATTGAGGCTGATCTGATTGGTAATCTCGGCGCTCAGTTCGTAGGTGGTGAGGAAACGGAAAGTAAAGGGGAAAACCACCGAATACCCCACCGCGCAACCCAGGTAGAACATACCCGCACCAAAGAAAAACGCGGTGCCGACATTCTTTTTTTCCTTGGGATACAGGGCCGGGCGGATGAAAGTCCACAGCTCGTACAACACATAGGGGAAAGCCAGCAGGAGGGCCAGCCAGAAAGCGGTGGTCATATGCACCATGAACTGACTGGCTACATTGATGTTGATGATATCCACATGGAAGCCGTCTCCGCTGAAATCAGGGGCGAACGGGATCACCTTTCCCACCGAAGAAAGCCACCGGTAAAGGAAGAAATCCCCATGCGTGGGACCCAGGATAAAGGGATCGAAAATATACTGGAGGGCGATGAAACCGCCCACCATGCACACGACCAAGGCAATCACGATATGGAACAGTGACGTCCTGAGCACATCGAGATGTCCCCAGAACGTCAGTTCCTGTTCATGATTCGCCTTATCTGGCATAGGATGCCCGGACAAAAGAGGCGTTCAGCAGGTAGTCTGCACTGACACGGCTCACCGTATTCCAGTCGCTGCCTTTGAATCGCTCGATCTCCACAATGTAGTATTCCAATCCGGCCAGGTCCGCGTTGGAGAAGATGGCATCGAAGCCCACCATGCCGCTCTGGCCGATTTCCTGACGGTCCTTGATGTGCAGCATATGGAAACGGCCGGGGTATTTCTGGAAATATTCCACCGGAGCCGCCTGCCCCATAACCGCCCAGTAGACGTCCATCTGGAAGAAGACCTTTTCCGGATCGGTATGGGTAATCATATAATCCTCAATTACTTCGCCTTCAATCTCCTGGAACTCGCGGGAGTGGTTGTGATAGCCGAAGGACAGGCCTGCCTGCCGGCATTTTTCGCCCACGGCGTTGAAATAGTCGCACCAGGTCTGCAGGTCATTCAAGGTCTCGGGAATCTTGAACGACGGGGCCACGATGTAGCGCATGCCGGCCGCCAGGTGGTCGGCGATGGCATCGTCCCACCAAGCCAGCGATTCGGAGAAATCGCCGCTGGCGAGTTCCGACTCGGACAGGTTGCGCGTCGTGTGGGAAGAGATGGGCTGCAAGCCGGCCGCTTCCAGATCGGCCTTGAACTGCTCGGGAGAAACGCCGTAGAACGTGCGGTCTTTGTACCACGCGGCTTCCACACCGGTATATCCCATCCCGGAAAGGGCCTGGAATACCTCGGCGTGGTTTTGGGCATAGTCCTCGGGTGTCCCGATGAGTTTGCGGTAGTTATACAGCTGGACCCCGATTTCTTTCTTGACCGGGACCGGCTGGGAACAACTGACCGCCGCCATAAACAGGGCGGCGGCCAAAAGAAGAAGCTTGCGCATCTTACATCAACTTGATCCGGATGTTGCGGTACCAGACATCGTCTCCGTGGTCCTGGAAGCCGATGTAGCCTTCGTGGTTCTCGCCGCCGAGGTTGTTCAGCAGTTCGAACGCGAGGGGCCATTTCTCCTGGCTGAACTTGCAGCCCTGGAGCATCTCGGTCCATTCCGGCGTCCACAGGTGATACTCGAGCACGTTCTTGTCGTTCTGGCCGTGGACCACGGTACCCTGATAGACCAGGATGCTAGCGGTGTTCCACTCCCCTGCCGGGTTCGCATTCTGCGGCTTGGCCGGAATCATGTCATACAGAGAGGCGCTCTGGCGGTTGCCGTCTACACCCAGCATGGCATCCGGATGGTTGGCGTTATCCAGAATCTGGTATTCCGGCGAGGAAATGTAGATATGCTCGGGTTTCACGGTGCCGTCCGGCTTGGTGGTGACAATTTCACGAGCCAGGTAGAACACACCGGAGTTGCCGCCCTTGGAGATCTTCCAGTCGAACTTGAGCTGGAAATTCTGGAACTTGTGGGCGAAGATGATATCGCCGCCGTCCCCGCTCTGGGCCTCTCCGCCACCCTTTCCGGTGAAGTGCAGGCTGCCATCTTCATCGATGGACCAGCGGGCCGTGACCGTGTCGCGCATATAGCCGCGCCAGCCGGCCAGGGAGGAACCGTCAAAAATCACGATATAGCCTTCCTCGTCCACCGGGAATGCCGCCAGGTCGACCTGCGGTTTCACCACCTCGGTGAATTTGATGGTATCGCCGTCCACCTTGAGGGCAAAGCCGTCCACGGTGGTTTCTTCGCCGATGAAGGTAGCCTCAACGGCCGTTTTCTGGGGCTGGTTGCCGCAGGCCGCAAAGGCCAGGGCAGCTGTGAGGATCAATGCTGTTTTTTTCATAATGCGTTACGTTTTGAATTATCTGGGCATGTCGGGAAGCGACCATCCCTCACGATAGGTATGCTTGATGAGTTCTGCTGCGTAGGCATTTGCATCCACCGGATCGGTCCAGGTCTTGTTGAAGGTAGGATGACCGTCCTTGATGGAGAAGCCGTCTTTGACCACCGTGCGGATGGTGGCATCCTTCGGGATGTTGGTGAAGCACATGTTCTCGCCATCCCATTCCAGGATGCGGTTCAGGTTCTGCAGGCGGACAGCCAGCACACCCATGACCACCATTTCGTTGAGCGGACCGGCCACGCTGAAGTCGGACGCGGTCTTTACGCGATACTCCGGATCCTCCTTGCAGGCACGGGCCCAGTCGGCCTGGTGACCGTTGTCGCGGCCGGCGGGAACTTCGCGGAGCACCTTCGGGGCGTTCGGTACGCGGCCAGACACCAGGTACGGGTCACGACCATAGCAGCCGCAGATGAGGATATCCTTGGTTCCGTAGAAAATCAGGGCGCCGCCGCCATTGTTCAGGTTCTTACCGGGCTCCAGACCGGCGGGACGCTCCGGCATCAGGCCGCCGTCGTACCAGTTGATTTCCACCTCCGGCATACCCACCTTGGGCATGTTGTCGCGGGCGGGGAAGACATACTTGATATATTCGGCGTTCGGGGCGCAGTCCGTGAGCAGCAAGGTGGAGCTGCCCTGAACCTTGATGGGATACAGCAGGTTGAGGGCCTGGAAGGCAGGCTGCAGGATGTGGCAGGCCATGTCGCCCAGGGCGCCGGTACCGAAGTCCCACCAGCCGCGGAAGTTCCACGGGGTATAAATGGGGTTGTACGGACGCATGGGAGCCGGGCCGATGAAGCAATCCCAGTTCATCGTGGACGGGACGGCAACCTCCTCCTCGGGTCGAGGCAGGCCCTGAGGCCAAATGGGACGGTCGGTGAAGGCATCCACGCGGGTCACCTCGCCGATCTCGCCGTTCCAAATCCACTCGCAAAGCGTGCGGACACCGGGGCCGGAAGCGCCCTGGTTACCCATCTGGGTGGCCACTTTGTGCTTGGCGGCCAGTTTGGTAAGCAGACGGGATTCATAGACCGTGTGGGTCAGCGGCTTCTCCACATAGACGTGCTTACCGGCTTCGATGGCCTGGGCGGCGATGCAGGCATGGGTATGGTCGGCCGTAGCCACCACCACCGCATCCGCGCTCTTCAGCATCTTGTCATACATCTTCCGGTAGTCGCTGAACTTCTTGGCCTTCGGATACGCGTCAAACACCCGTTTGGCGTAGTTCCAGTCCGTGTCGCAGAGACCGATGATGTTCTCGGTGTCCTTAAGGCCGTTCAGGTCGGAATTACCCCGGCCGCCGACACCGACTGCCAGGATGTTGAGTTTGTCGCTCGGAGCAGCCGTATGGCCATAATTCTTTCCGAGAATGGTGCTCGGGGCCACGCTCAGCCCCAACGCGGCGATCGAACCCGTTTTCAGGAACGAACGGCGGGAAATTTCTTTCTGCATATCGGTTATCAGTTTATCGTTAATTATTTCTTTTCCTCGTTGGTAGCATCGTTGATATCTTTTTCGATATCGCTCATGCCATCTTTGAAGCTCTTGACCCCCTTGCCGATACCCTTCATCAGCTCGGGAATCTTTTTACCGCCGAACAACAGGAGGACCACCAGGGCGATGATAATGATTTCGCCGGCTCCTAAATTCAGAAATAACAAGGTATTCATAATGTGCGCACATTTAATGGATTGTCTACAAATATACAGAATCATGCGTGAAAAAACAAATGCATTTTCGGGAAAAAACACTATCTTTGCACCCGCTTGCCTATAAGCATGGTTCCGTAGCTCAGCTGGATAGAGCAACAGCCTTCTAAGCTGTGGGTCTCGGGTTCGAATCCCGACGGAATCACAGAAAACAAAAACGCCACGGTCGGGGACCCTGGCGTTTTTCGTTATAACAGATGCCGTTTATTCTTCCGCAGGCAGCTCCGGCTGGGGAAGATTCATCTGGAACTTCTCCACGGGGAGTGGGGACGGCTCGTGATTGGCCTCGATAATCTCCCACATACGTTTGACGATATCGGGGTGCTCCGCCGCCACATCCTTGTCTTCACGCGGATCATCCTCCAGGTTATACAGTTCCATCTTTCCGTTGCCCTTGATCACGCGCTTCACCAGGCCCTTCCAGGGACCTACCCGGACGGCCAGCCAACCCTTGGCAGAAGGATATTCCCAATACAGGAATTCGTGCTCCTGCTGCTTTTCAGGCTTGCCAAGCAGGATGGGAGCAAAGGAAACGCCATCGTTCTGAGGGGCCTTCACACCTGCGAGGTCGGCAAAGGTGGGCATGAGGTCGGTAAACTGGGCCACGTGTGCCGTCTTGGACGGCGTCAGGCGGCTGCCCCAGGTAACGATGAACGGCATGCGGATACCGCCCTCGTGGAGGGAGCTCTTGCCCCAGCCCTGACGGCAGCGGAACGGACCGCCGCTCTGGAAAAATTCCATGGGCGAATTGCCGTTGCAGGCCGGACCGTTGTCGGACGTAACGATGAAAATGGTATTCTCCCAAATGCCGAGTTCTTTCAGTTTGGCCACCAGGCGGCCTACCTGGGTGTCGATATGCGTCACCATCGCGGCATAGGTAGCCAGCGGGTAGCGGTTCGGCAGGTACATCCCGCCGTCGGTGCACGGCTTCTCATCGCCCAGTTTCTCTACATAATGCATCACCTCGTCCAGCGGGGCCTGTACGGCGCTGTGTGGGACGGTGGTGGTCCACATGGCCATAAAAGGACGGCCGGCATTTTCAACGACGAAGTTCTCCAGTTTATCGTACATCAGGTCCGGGCTGTAGAACTTACCGGTAAAGCGCTCATAGCTGGCGATATCCATCGGGTCCAGACCCTCCGGAAGCGGCTCGCCCTGCATGATGGTCTCGTTGCCGGTGGCAATCTTGGTGTCGTTCTCCCACAGGTGCGTAGGATAGTAGGCGTGCGCCAGCGACTGGCAGTTGAAGCCGTAGAAATAATCGATACCCATCTTGCCCGGCGTGGACTCGCTGCCCGGATATCCCAGGCCCCACTTGCCAACCATGGCGGTCTTGTAACCAGCCTCCTGCATCATCTTGGCAAGGGTGGGCGTGTCTGCGAGCATCGGCTGCTGGCCTTCCAGCGTATCGTCCAGGAAGATGGCGTTCCAGCCAAGGCTCTCGGGCGGAACCAGGCGCTCGTAATTGGCGCGGATCTGGCTGTGTCCCATATGCTGGCCCGTCATGATGCAGCAACGCGAAGGGGCCGACAGAGGGGCGGCCGAATACATGTCGGTAAACAGGATACCTTGCGACGCCAGGGCGTCGATATTGGGGGTTTCAATCTTTTCCTGGCCATAGCAGCCCAGGTCGCCATAGCCCAGGTCGTCGAACATCAGGTAGATGATGTTGGGCTTTTCGGGGGTCTTCCCGCAAGCGGTTCCGGCGCAGGCCGCGGCCGCAGCGAGGAAAAGAAGTTTATCGGTTTTCATATCGAATAGAATTATTTTACCAGGGAGATGGCGCCGAAGACACCGTACGATGCCACCAGCATGATAACGCCGGCCAGGAAGATTCCCAGCATCACAAAGATGACGCTCTTCTTGAAATCCATGTTCAGGAAACTGGCGGCCAGGGTACCGGACCAGGCGCCCGTACCCGGAATCGGAATCCCCACGAAGAGCATCAGGGCTATGTACAGGCCGTTTTTCGCCTTCGACTCCAATTGTTTGCTCGCCGTTACGCCCTTTTCCAGACACCAGGTGCAGAACTTTCCAATCATCGCCCGGTCTTTTCCCCAGGCCAGGAACCTGCGCCCGAAGAGGAAGATCAGCGGAACCGGAATCATGTTTCCCACCACGGCCAGGGCATAGGAAGGGACCAGCGGCAGGCCGTATCCCAGCGCAACCGGAATGGCTCCACGCAACTCGATGAGCGGAATCATCGAGACCAGAAAAACAACCAAGTATTGATAGAACATAGACTTACTGCTTAACCGGCAACACCACGCGGCGCACGTTGCAGCCCACATAGTTGCCTACGACAATCATCGGATAATACCACAGGATGGCGGGAGACCACTCCCCTGCCGCAACCAGGTAGACCACATCGGCAATGGAGTGATAGAAACCGCAAACAATGAACAGGGGCACACCCAGCAGCACCGGCAGCATGGAACCCTTGGTTTTGGACATAAAGACCGTACAGTCGATAATCAGCCCGCAACCCAAGGCGCGCAGGAACACGTCGAAGGGATCCTTGGCGAGGCGTGCATGCACGCAATCCACCGCCCGCGCCGCACCGTCACCGCCCAGGTAGAGGGCCAGCAGGCCCAGCAGGACGCAGCCCAGCGCGTTGAAGAACCAAACCTTGGTGAGGAACCAGAGGTCCTTCGTCACCCCCGCCTGTCCGGTATAGAGCGGCACCCCGAAGTAGATGACCGACATAAGTCCGAAGGAGAAGATGACCGCGCCCGGCAAGCCGCCGAGGGCAAGGTATCCTACGGCCCCAAGGCCAATCAAGATACCGGCAAATAGTGATTCCCTATTCATCGTCAAAAATTAGAAGCGATAACGCAAACCCACTAAGAAGACGCCCTGCTCGCCAAAACCGGCTTCGCAGAAACCGCGTAAGGAACGACCGAACTCCACACCGAGGGCCGACACCTGGAAGTTGAACAGAACGCTGCACTTCGTATTGTCAATGGCCTCGCTGGAAGGCGTAGCATCCGTCTTTTCCTTGGACACGAGCAGCGAAGCGCCGGCGCCCAGTTTGGAATACATGCCCCAGCTGTTTTTCCGCAGCCAGCTGAACTTAATTGCCGGCAGGAGCGTAATGAAACTGCGGTTATTCGAACCGATGGTCTTCCCGTCTTTCTGTAGGTCTCGGTTGTGGATGTTGTAAACACCTATCGCACCCAGCGAAACCACCGGACTTACGTGATGGAAATACTCGGCCGAGATGGTTCCGAAATCGGCCACATCGTCCCACTTGGTTCCCTTGTTGACAATGGACTCGAACGCCGCCGAGAACACGTCCATGAAGGTATTCAGGACCTGGCTGTTGGAGAGGCCTCCCCAAGCTACGGAGAATTCATTTTTCGGCTCGTCCGTCTGGGCAAAAGCAACGGTGGTGCCCATCATCAGGGCAACCGCAATAATCCAAATCTTTTTCATCTTAATTCACAAAACTCGCAAAATAGCCCGGGAACAGGACACAGGTCATCAGGTAACCCACCACGGTGGATACGATGACGCTGATGAGTCCCGGCATCATAAAACTATGGTTCAACAAATATTTTCCAATGACAGTGGTTCCGGAACGGTCGAAGTTCACCGTGGCGATATCGGACGGGTAGTTCGGGATGAAGAAGTACCCGTACACGCTCGGCAGCACACCCAGCAGCACCGGACCGGCAATCCCAAGCTGGTAGGCCAGCGGGAGGAAGGCCACCACCACAGCGCCCTGCGAATTGATGAGCACGCTCACCAGGAAGAACACGAAGGCGATGCTCCAGGGATAGTTGGTCACCAGGTCGGTGAGCATCAGTTTCATCTGGTCCATGTAGTTGCCGAAATAGGTATCGGCCAGCCAGGCGATACCGTAAATGGCCACCACGGCCACCATACCGGACTGCCACACGGCGCCGCCGACCGCCTTCTTGGGCATGGCCTTGCAGAACATGATGTTGCAGGCCGCGGCGGTAAGCATAATGATCTGGATGATGATGTTCATCTTCGGAATGCCCAGGACCTTGGCCAGGGCAACGGACTCGCCGTTCTGGTCTACATGGATCATCTGGCAGAACGCAAAGCCCACAATTACCAACAGGGAGGCCAGGAATACGAACACCGAAGCCTTCGCCTCGCGGCTGATTTCCTTGTCCAGGGTGGTGGCAGAGGAACCATACATATAATTATATAGTTCCGGATCGGCCTTTCTCTTGAGGAATTCCGGATCCTTGTCCAGGTCCTTGCCCCGCTTGAACGAAGCGGCAGAGGCACACATCAGGCCAATCAGGCAGGCCGGAATGGTAACCAGCAGGACCTGCGGGATGGAAACCATATAGCCGTTGGCGTTGGAGATGGTCACGAAGGCCACCACGGCGGCAGCAATGGGCGAGCAGGTAATACCCACCTGCGAGGCCACGGAAGCCACGCCGCAGGGGCGCTCGGGCCGGATTCCTTTCTTCAGGGCGATGTCGCAGATAATCGGCATGATGGTATACACCACGTGGCCGGTACCCACCAGCACGGTCAGGAAGAAGGTCACCAGCGGACCCAGGAAGGTAATGTGGTCGGGATGTTTGCGCAGCATCCGCTCCGCAACCTGGATCATCCAGTCCATACCGCCCGATGCCTGCAGCGTACCCGCGCAGGTTACGGCGGCGATAATGATATAAATCACATCGGTAGGAGGCGTACCGGGTTTCAGGCCGAAACCGAAAACGAGGATAGCAAGGCCAATACCGGAAATAGCGCCAAGCGCCAGGGATCCGTACCGGGAACCGACATACAGGGCTGCCAGGACAATGAGCAGCTGGATAATCATCAGAGGTGTCATATAGTGTTATTAATCAATTGGTTATCAGAATTGGTAAAGATTCAGGCCGGTTTCTTCGTCGAAACGGCGACCCGGAGTGCAGGAAAGCCGGGTGACGAAAACCTCGCCGGCGCCGTTGATACGGGCGCAGAGCAGATGACCGGCAATCGACGTGTAGTCGCGGCGGCCGAAGGTGGCGTGCAGGTGCATATAGACCTTTCCGTCCTTCTGGGAAACGTTGCCCACCAGGGCGGCGATTTCCATCTGCTCGTCAAAGGTACCGTCTACATATTTCTTGGTGGCCGGATCCAGGAAACGGAGGGTGGCGCTGCTTACCGCACCGATACCGTCGATGCGGGCCGCAAGGATACCCTGGTCCGTACAGAACTGGGCAAGGGCCGCCACAAGTTCTTCGTGGTTATTGATACTGACGACATAGGTGTCGCCCGACTGCGTAAACTGATACATATCCAGTAAATAGATTTTACAAAAATAAGAAATATTATCCGAAATACAAAGTGCGTGCGGCTATCGCAGCGGATACCGGAGCAATTCTTTCCGAAGGGCCCGGTGGCCGGGGCACACCTGTTCCAACAGGGCATGGAACCCGGGACCGTGGTTGGGATGACGCAAGTGACAGAGTTCGTGGAGGATAACATAGTCGCGAAGCCGCGGTTCCACCGCCACCAGCCGCAGGTTCAGGTTGATATTTCCCTTGGCCGAACAGCTGCCCCAGTTGGATGCATTATTTTTGATAAAGACCTTGTTGTAGGTAAAGCCGTGCAGGGCGGCCAGTTCCGCCAGCCGGGGCGGCAGTTCGCGTTTCGCTTGCGCACGCATCGCCTCGATTTCCCCTTCCGACAGGCCTGTCCGGGGAACCCCCTGCGAGCGCTGGCGCTCCAGGACGGCCAGCACCCAATCGCGCCGGGACCGGAAGAACACCATGCCGGCCGCGAACGGCAAAAACCGCGGAACGGTTACGCTCACCCCTTTGATCGGGTGAACCCGCACGCTGATGCGCCGGGCCCGGGCGCTTTTGCACAGCCGCACCGGCCCGATCTGTTCGTCCTGATAGATTTTTTCGCTGTTTTCCGGCATCGGGGTATTTTTCTACTGCAAAATTAGCTATCTTTGTAAGAAAGAGCAAATAACCATGATGAAAAGAATCCTGACTCTCCTGCTGCTTGCCTGCAGCCTCTTTCCCCTCTGCGCCCAAGGCTACGTTCCCTCAGAAAGCAACCTCGCGGCCCGTAAGGAATTCACACAGAAACGACTGGGCATCTTCATCCACTGGGGACTCTACGCCTCGTATGCCCAAGGCGAATGGTACCTCCACCTGGGAGAGCTGAACAAGGACGAATACGCCAAGGCCGCGGCATCCTTCAACCCCGTCAACTTCAACGCAGACGAGTGGGTGGCCGCTTTCAAGGACGCCGGTGCAGGCTACATGACCTTCACTTCGCGGCACCACGACGGCTTTTCCATGTTCAAGACCGCCACTTCCACCTATAACGTTGTGGACGGAACGCCTTTCGGCCGCGATATCGTGGGCGAGCTGGAGAAGGCCTGCAAAGAGGGCGGCATCCGCCTGCACCTGTATTATTCGGTGCTGGACTGGATCAGAGAGGATTATCCCATCGGCGAATCGGGCAAAAAAACCGGCCGCAAGGGCGGTCAGGAAAACTACGACAGCTATTTCCGGTTTATGGAAACCCAGGTCAAGGAGCTGCTCACCCAGTATCCGTACACGGGCGGACTGTGGTTCGACGGTATCTGGGACCACAAACGGGACCAGATTCCCTTCGACTGGCGGATGCCGGAGTTCTACCGCTACATCCACGCCATCAAACCGGACTGCCTGATTGGCAACAACCACCACATCACCCCCTTCGAGGGTGAAGATTTCCAGATGTTCGAGCGCGACCTGCCCGGCCAGAACACCGCCGGCTACAGTGAGGGCCAGCAGGTAAGTACCGTGATGCCCGTGGAGATGTGCCAGACCATGAACAAGTCCTGGGGCTATACCGTCAAGGACCTCAATTACAAGTCCACCACCGAACTGGTGCGCCTGCTGGTGAAGGCGGCATCCAAGGGCTGCAACCTGCTGCTGAACATCGGTCCCCAGGCCGACGGCAGCATTCCCTGGCAGAGCGCGGAACGCCTGAAAGGCATCGGCGCCTGGATGCGCACCCACGCGCGCAGCGTGGACGGCACCGGCATTTCGGGCCTGCCGGAACAGGGCTGGGGCGTTACCACGGCTAACGCGGAAAGCCTGTTCCTGCACGTCATTGCCCCGGAAGCCCTCCCGACCAACGGCAAAGAGGCCATCCTCACCATGGGATGGGACGGTCCGAAGGTGAAGACCGTCAAGGTGGTCAGCACCGGTGTCATCCTCCCCTGCACCGTCTCGAAAGACGGCTTCCTCACCGTCCGCATCCCGCAGGAGATGGTGGAAGAAATCGATACCGTTTTGGAAGTAACCCGATAACCTCCCAACCAAATGAAAAAACTAATATGGATTCTCGCCGGCATCGGGGCCTGTCTGACCCTAGTGGCCGCCCGTCCGGACAAATCCTGCCTGCGCCTGCTGTACTGGAATATCCAGAACGGCATGTGGGACGGCCAGACGGATCATTACACCCGTTTCACCAAGTGGGTCAAGGAGCAGCATCCCGATATCTGCGTTTTCTGTGAAGCCTCTTCCATCTTCCAGACCGGGACGGACAAGAGCCTGCCCAAGGAAGACCGCTTCCTTCCGGGCCACTGGAGCGAACTGGCCAGCCGCTATGGCCACTCCTACGTGTACCTGGGCGGATGGCGGGACAATTATCCGCAGGTCATCACCTCCCGCTACCCCATCGAGAATATAAAAAAGATTATCGGTAACGGGACCGATTCGGTTGTGACGCACGGTGCCGGATGGGCACGGATCCACCTGAAGGAAATGACGCTGAATATCGTCACCCTGCACACCTGGCCGCAGCGATATGCCTTCGGGGTGCCGCCGGAGCAGCGGGAAGCGAGCGCCGCCGTCCGCGAAGGAGACGCCTACCGCCGCATGGAGGTGGAATACATCTGCAAGCACACCATCCAATCCGTTCCGTCCGCCGCCAAGGAATACTGGATGATGATGGGCGATTTCAACGCTCGCACGCGCCGCGACAACTGGGTGTATCACTATCCGGAAGATGATTCCCGCTTCCTCACCCATGACTACATCCTGGAAAATACGCCCTACGTAGACCTGATTTCCGAGCGCTACCCGGACAACTTCTATTCCACCACCGGCGGAAAGGCGCGTATCGACTTTGTATACCTGACTCCGCCTCTGTATCAACTGGTTAGCGAAGCCGCCGTGGTGACGGACGACTATACCCGGCCGGTGCGGAATCCGCAGAAGATTTCCAACTTCTGGCATCCTTCCGACCATCGTCCCATCATCGTGGATTTCAAAATCGGGAAATAATTTGGTATCTCGGAATTTTATCCTTACCTTTGCAGCCCAAATTAAGTTTTTAACATTTTAAAGTTTTTTGCAAATGGCTGCTGAGTATTTACAGGCTGACAAAAAGCAAGAGATTTTCGAGAAGTACGGAAAGTCTAATAAGGACACCGGCTCGCCTGAGAGTCAAGTTGCTTTATTTTCCTACCGTATCGCTCACCTTACCGAGCATGTGAAGCAGAACAAGAAAGACATGGTTACCCGTCGTTCCCTGCTCCGTCTGGTTGGTAAGCGCCGTCAGCTTCTGGACTACCTCCAGAAGATCGACATCGAGAGATACAGGGCTATCGTGAAGGAGTTGGGTCTCCGCCGATAAGCATAACCATAGGAAAGAGAAAAGGGATCGGCCCTGGTAGGGTCATCCCTTTTTTGATGAATAAAAAGAAGACGTAAAGACGTAAACGAAATGAACATTATCAAGAAAACAATCGAACTGCCCGACGGTCGGGTCATCGAGATTGAGACCGGAAAACTGGCCAAGCAGGCCGACGGTTCCGCTGTTGTCCGTATGGGCGGCACCATGTTGCTCGCCACGGTCACCTGCGCCAAAGAAGTGACGGAAGGAACGGATTTCCTCCCCCTGCAGGTGGACTACAAAGAAAAATTCTACGCCGCTGGACGTTTCCCGGGCGGTTTCATGAAACGTGAAGGCAAGGCCTCTGATTATGAGATTTTGATTGCCCGCCTGGTGGACCGCGCCCTGCGTCCCCTCTTCCCGGACGATTTCCACCTTGCCGTATTCGTGAACATCTGGCTCATCTCGGCCGAGAAGGATATCCAGCCCGACGCCCTCGCCGGCCTGGCCGCCTCTGCAGCCCTCGCCGCCAGCGACCTTCCCTTCCTGGGACCGATCTCCGAGGTGCGCGTGAGCCGTATCGATGGCAAGTTTGTCATCAACCCGAACTTCTCCGAAATGGAGAAAGCAGACCTGGAACTGATGGTCGCCGCCACCGAAGAGAACATCATGATGGTGGAAGGCGAAATGAACGAGGTCACCGAAGATGTGATGCTCGAGGCCATCAAGTTCGCCCATGAGGAAATCAAGAAGCACTGCCGCGTCCAGAAAGAACTGAACGCCGACTGTGGCAAGACTGTCAAGCGTGACTACCCGCACGACGAGGAGGACGAAGACCTGCGCAAGGCCGTCCACGAGTTCTGCTATGACAAGTGCTACGCCGTGGCCAAGTCCGCCCTGCCCAAGCAGGAGCGTACCGCCGCTTTCGAGCAGATCCAGGCCGACTTCCTGGCCACCCTGTCTGAAGAGGACCAGGAGGCCAAAGCCGCTATAGTGGCCCGCTACTATGCCAACGAGGAAAAAGAGGCCATGCGCAACATGATCCTGGACGAAGGTGTCCGCCTGGACGGCCGCGACTGCACGACCGTGCGTCCTATCTGGTGCGAGGTCGATTGCCTGCCGTGCGCCCACGGCAGCGCCATCTTTACCCGTGGCGAGACCCAGTCGCTGGCTTCCGTCACCCTGGGTACCAAGCTGGATATGAAAGAGATGGACGAGGTGCTGGTCCAGGGTGAGCAGCAGTTCGTCCTGCACTACAACTTCCCTCCGTTCTCGACCGGTGACGCCCGTGCTTCGCGCGGTGTCGGCCGCCGTGAGATCGGCCACGGAAACCTAGCCTGGCGCGCCCTCAAGGCCGTCATGCCCAAGGCTCCGGAATTCCCGTACGCCGTGCGCGTCGTTTCCGATATCCTGGAATCCAACGGTTCCTCGTCGCAGGCTTCCATCTGCGGCGGCTGCCTCGCCCTCATGGACGCCGGCGTGAAGATCAGCAAGCCGGTGGCCGGTGTGGCCATGGGTCTGATCACCGATGCCGAGCACCCGAACGACCGCTATGCCATCCTGACCGATATCCTGGGCGATGAAGATCACCTGGGCGATATGGACTTCAAGGTGGCCGGTACCAAGGACGGCATCACCGCTACCCAGATGGATATCAAGGTGGACGGCCTGAGCTACGAAGTGCTGGAGAAAGCCCTCGAGCAGGCCCGTCAGGGTCGCCTGCACATCATGGGCGAAATGATGAAGACCATCAGCGAACCGCGTGAGGACTACAAGCCCTTCGTGCCGCGCATGGTGCAGATCGAGGTGGCTTCCGAGTTTATCGGTGCCATTATCGGCAAGGGTGGCGAGACCATCCAGGGACTCCAGAAAGAGACCGGTACAACCATTACCATCGAGGAAGTTCCCCGCACGGACGGTGTGGAAGGTACCAAGGGTGTCGTGGATATCTTTGGCGTGGACAAGACCGCCATGGATACCGCCCTGCAGCGCATCAAAGATATTTGCGCCGTTCCCGAAGCAGGCCAGGTTTACCACGGTAAGGTGGTGAGCATCCTGGAGTTCGGTGCCTTCATCGAGATCCTCCCGGGTAAGGAAGGTCTCCTGCACGTGAGCGAGATTGCTTGGGAGAAGACCGAGAAGGTGGAGGATGTGCTGAAGGTTGGCGACGAGGTGGATGTGAAACTCCTTGAGATCGATGCCAAGACCGGTAAGATGCGTCTGTCGATGCGTGCCCTGACCGAGAAGCCGGAAGGCTATGTGGAGCCGGAGCGCGGTGGACGTGGCGGACGTGACCGGGGTCCGCGCCGCGATGGTGACCGTCGCGAGCGTCGTGACGGGGATCGTCGTGACCGGGGTGAGCGCCGTGAGCGTCGCGATGGCGACCGCCGCGAGCGTCGCGAAGGCGGTGAGCGCAAGCAGTTTGGCCAGCGCTTCAACAAGCCTGCCGAGAACGGCGAAGAGAACCCCAGCCACAACAACACCGAAGAGTTCTTCTAGCAGATAACGCTTCTACGATACGAAGAGACTGACCTTCCCGTCAGTCTCTTTTTTTGTTTTGAAGGGAGATACCTGTGGTGTTATTCACCACAGAAAATTTAGATTCATTTCATACATTTGCGCTATAAAAGCCACATATTATGAAAAGAATCTTTTTTATTCTTATCGGTATTACCCTTTCCGTCAATCTCTTAGCCCAGGCCGGTCTGAGTCAGGGACAAGTTGTCAAGCAGACAACCGCCAACCCCCAATCCACGAAAAAGACCTGCCCTTACTGTGGGATAGAGATGCGCAATATTACATACGCCTGGCAGCACGAAACCTGGTGTCCGTATTATAAGAGCCGCAGTTCGTCCGGGAGCAGTTCTTCCAGCGTGGGTGCAGACCAGGCCGTCACCGCCGTGGCTGCCGCGACCGTCGGGGCTGCTCTGGGAAACGCATTATCCAATTGGTTGAATTCCGAACCCAAGGGAGACTACAAGCGTTATTCCAGTAATGTTCCGGGACATACGTTTGATTATCGGTACGATGAACGGTCCGGAGGAAAGAAGGTTCCCAAATATGTGGTATTACGGGATCGCGAAAAAGGAACACTCGGTGTCTGGGAAAATGCGTGGACCTTTACCTCCAGCTTGAACGGGGAAGTAACGGACTATCCCGGGGAATGGAAGATCAAGCCCAAATTTGACTTCATCAATTTGCGTTTTTCCGGCGTGGATACCCATTCACTTGACAATGTCGTTGCCATTGTGGGCCTCAAATCCGGTAAAGGAGAGGATGCGCCCATGCAGTACGGCCTTGTGGAAGCAAACATAGGATGGGGCTATGGACATGAACTCATGCCCGTCAAGTATAGCGGTTTCGTAACCACCAATCCGGAAAAGGTCGGCAATCCCCTGCTCATTATTGTAGGCAATCCGGGCAAGGACAAGCGAATGACCTGGGGCATCTGGAAACTGGGGCCCAAGCGAAAGCCGAACAAGTTGGATAAGTTAGAAGCCTTTCAAGTGCTCCCCGAACAGTTTGAGGCGGTCACGATCTATCAAGAGCGCCATATTGTTGCCAGTAAAAACGGGAAATACGGCCTCTATGACAATGAAGGGCATAGCCTGATTCCGCATGAATACAGTTCCCTGGCGGTCTCTCCCACGGGGATGGTCAAAGCGCAGAAAGTGGAAGGGGGCAAATATGGTGTTGTTGATTTGAACGGGCAATCCGTGCTTCCGTTTGAATATGAAGACATTGTCCTGTGCAATGGCGGAACGGTGATTTATGGAAATAACGGCCTCTATGCTGCGCGCCTCCCCAGCGGCGTGAATACGTCCATGGATTATACCCGGATACAGGAATCCTTCTGGACTAAAAAGGACGGAGAAAAAGTCATTAGCCTGTTTGTCGAAAAAGACGGCATCTGCTGCTACCTTTCGGGCGGCCGGCTGATTCCCGTCCAGGCTCCCGTTGATTTTGCCGCAAAAAGCTGTTATTACGACAAACTCGTCCAAAAAGGTTGCTCTTTCTCTGCCTGGTACGACAATAAGACGGCCAAGCTGAAGGAAGAGTTCATGAAGAAGGGTGAATTTGAAAGAGAAGCCGACTACCAGGCAAGGATTGCCAATCCGAGTAATCTGGGGAAATACCTCACTTCAAACATTCCGGCTCCGGTAGATGAGTACCTGAAATCGGATAATTTGAAGAAGGATATTGTGCTGGACACATACGATACGGAAAATGAGTGCTTCCCGGTTCATCTGCAGGATTCTCCCTGGGATGTAATCCGAATTCCAGTGCCCTTTGAAGCCGCTCCCGAATTCAAAGAAAGGGCGTACATACGTACAAGCTCTTGTATAGTGGAACTCCGGAACGATTTCCCGGCCATCAAATCCATGTCCACGGAAATCAAAAGGATTAACTGGTACGACAAGCCCGAATTCATTACCGTCATTGCCAGTTTCTAACAGCTAAAAAAGACTGACCTTCCCGTCAGTCTTTTTAATTTTCAGAGGCAGCGGAAGGGATACCCTCCCGGGGGACTCCGTTCGGCCGCCTTCGGCGTCCTGCACTCCGGCCCCTCCCAACGGTGTAGACATAGCCCTCCCTCAGCAGGACAAATGCCCTGCATTCTCAACTACCCATGACTCAGCGACTTTCTGCGATACACCCGACTATCAAGCACCTACAACTGTACCTTCGAATGTTCTTTGGAGCTTCACCGGCAACGGCCGGGCGAGGAGGAGAACCTTTTGGGTTGAGTTCCCCGCATCCCGGCCGAGCCGTAACCGCCGCTCCTGGCCGCCCGGCGGCGGTGGTGCCGAAATTCTTTTGGTCGCAGGACGGGGTGGCACCGGCGACCCCCGCCCCGCTCCAAACGTTGACCAGCCGGATAGAAACCCTTGTGCCCGGAAAGTCAGACGCAAATAGAAAGGTCGGTAAACAAAACAAGCCCTTTTTGTTTACCGACGTGAAAAAATCAAAGGCCCGTAAACAAAACAGGCCTATATTGTTTACTACTGACACTTTTCATGTTAGGTTCAGGGGGAAATAGAGTTAATTCCGGCAGGGCAGGGGGCGCCGCCGCAGAACCCGCCAACTGCGGCGGCTGGTGGAAGCTGCGGGCGGCTCTGGGGAAAGGCCGTCCTCGCTTCCACCACCTCCCAACGCGCTCCTCCACAACCACGTCCACCGCTCTCCCACACGCAAGGCACCCTCCACTCCTCTCCTTCACGCACTCCCGCACCCGTCCACCACACGCCCCTGCCCAGCCGGACCAGAAAGGCCCGGTGCGGGATGGCACCATCCGGCTTCATCCCGCACCCAGACGTTGATCGTCCGGAAAAATGCCCTCCAGCGTGGATGGTCCCCGGTTTTGAAAGGTGACCGTCCGGGAAAACGGCCTCCAGCATGGATGGTCCCCGGTTTTGAAAGGTGACCGTCCGGGAAAACGGCCTCCAGCATGGATGGTCCCTGGTTTAGGAAAGCGATTGTCCGGGAAAACAGCCTCTGGTGTGGATAGTCGGGGTTTTCATAGGGGGACTGTCCGGGCAGGGGCCCCCAGACATGGATAGTCATTGGCTGGAGAGCATAAGCATTCTTTGAAAATCCGTCTTTTTGGATGAGGTTGGAGGGGAGCAAGGTAGGGTGCCGGGGGGCTTGTCCACCCCCGGACAAGTATAGGGGGAGGGGCCCGCAAGATACGAGTTCCGCGTTAAGCGGGACGAAGTAGATTGTGGGAGGGGCCGGAGTGCAGGACGCCGAAGGCGGCCGAACGGAGTCCCCCTGGCGCCCTACCTCGCTCCCCTCCCTCCCAGATATTGGCGTTTCATCCACCAGAAAGGGCGTTTCGGTGGATGGTGAGGGCAAAAGGGCCGTTCGTCCACCGTAGAAGCCGTTTTGGTGGATGGCAAGGGGAAAAGGGACGCATAACATAAGGGGCGAATACTAAAAGGGGCGTTTGCGTGGATGAGACTGATGGCAGGGGCGAAGATTAAAGGGGGAAAGTGGATAAGATTGGGTTTTTTTTACTAACTTTACGGATTATGAAACGCAGAGAGTTCCTAAAGGCTGCAGGGCTGGCGGGTGCCGGTTTGGCAGCAACAGGAGCAGGACTGTCTTCCTGCACAGGTATGGGTTGCGGCAATGCCCCTAAGCCGTATCACGTGAACACCGCCGGCGGTGCCCGAATGAAGCTCAGCTGGGAGCCCTACGAGCTTCAGCTGCGCCACGTCTTCACCGTGGCCTCCTACTCCCGCACCACCACGCCGGACGTTCAGGTAAAGATTGAATACGACGGCTTTACCGGCTATGGCGAAGCCTCCATGCCCCCCTACCTGGGCCAGACCGTCCAGAGCGTCTGCTCCTTCCTGGAAAAGGTAGACCTGAGCCAGTTCGCAGACCCGTTCTGCATCGACGATATCCTTACCTATGTTGACAGCCTTTCGCCGGGCGACGCCGCTGCAAAAGCCGCTGTAGACATTGCCCTCCACGACCTCGTAGGCCAGCTGCTCGGCCAGCCCTGGTACCGGATCTGGGGCCTGGACGCCGCCAAAGCACCCGACACCACCTTCACCATCGGCATCGACACAGCCGACGTAGTCCGCGAAAAAACCCGCGAATGCGCCAGCCAATTCAATATCCTCAAGGTTAAAGTGGGCCTGGAGAACGACATGGAAATGATCCGCGCCATCCGCGACGTAACCATGCTCCCCCTGGCGGTCGATGCCAACCAAGGTTGGAAAGACCGCGAAAAAGCCCTGGAAGAAATCTTCTGGCTGAAGGAACAGGGAATCGTCATGGTGGAACAGCCCATGCCCAAGGAACGCATCGACGACAACGCCTGGCTCACCGAGCGCAGCCCCCTCCCCATCTTCGCCGACGAAGCCATCCAGCGCCTCAAAGACATCCCCTCCATCAAAGGAGCCTACACCGGAATCAACATCAAACTCATGAAATGCACCGGCATGCGCGAAGCCTGGAAAATGGCCAACTACGCCCACGCCGAAGGCATGCGGGTCATGGTCGGCTGCATGACCGAGACCTCCTGCGCCGTAACGGCCGCAGCCCAGCTCTCCCCCATCGTAGACTTCGCCGACCTGGACGGCAACCTGCTCATCTCCAACGACCGCTTCCGCGGAATGGAAGTGGTAAACGGCAAGATCACCCTCCCGGACCGCCCGGGACTCGGACTCATCAAACTCTAAAGCCCTATGACCCCCGGATACAAAAAAGAATTCATCATCTTCGGCCTTGTTGCCGTGGCCATGGCAGCCATCATCTGGTGGCAGCGCCATCCCCAGTACTCCTGGAAAAAGGATCTGGAGTACCGGCTGGATGTGGATTTCAACAAAACACGCGAAGAAGTCACCGAATATATCAAACAGTACATCCCGGAAGTGACGGACGAGCAGATCGACGCCTGGACCGCCTCCGGAAAACTGGAAGCGATGGAACGCCACGGGGAAATACGGTATTTCAAATACGCGGCCCGCAACCTCTTCCGGCTCGACACCGCCGCCATGCGGCGCTTTGAAGCCATAGAAGGCACGCCCAGTCCGCTGGACAACCACAGTGGCGTAGATGCGGTCAACCTGCCCCAAATCATTGCCGATGTAAAAGCCACCGGGAACCCCATCGCCCAACCCCGCCAGATGCACGTCAAGTTCACCCTCACGGTAATAGCCGATGCCGTCCCGGCCGGTAAAACCATCCGCTGCTGGCTGCCCTATCCGCGCTCCGATGTGCCGCGCCAGACCAACATCCGCTTCATCGAAGCCGGTCCCAACGGCGACAAAGGCATCTTCTCCGGAAACGCATCGCGCCACAGCACGCTGTACCTGGAGGCAGAAGCCGTAGCCGGACAGCCCACCGTCTTCTATGAGGAATTCGAATACACCGCCTCCGGTGAATGGCATGACCTCTCCAAGGCCGACATCAAGCCCTACGACACCACCACCGACCTGTACAAAGAATACACGGCCGAACGAGAAAAACACATCGTCTTTACGGACCGCATCAAGGCCCTGGCCGATTCCCTTACGCAAGGAATCGACAACCCCTACGAACAGGCAAAGGCCCTGTTCACGTACATAGACCCGGCCTATCCCTGGGCATCGGCCCGCGAATATTCCACCCAAGAAAACCTCCCCGAATACGTCCTTGACAACCACCACGGAGACTGCGGCATGGTTACCCTGCTGCTCCTCACCATGTGCCGGTACAAAGGCATCCCCTGCCACTTCCAGAGCGGCTTCATGATGCACCCCGGCGACGATAACATGCACGACTGGGGAGAGTTGTACTTCGAGGGCGTGGGCTGGGTTCCGGTAGACATGTCCTTCGGCTTCCCGCCTTTTGCCACCGGCGACTACCTGGCCGCCAACCCCGACACGAAGTACTTCTACCTGGGTGGCATCGATTCGTACCGGATGGTGGTGAACAGCGACTACGGCTGCGACCTTATCCCCCGCAAAAAATACCCCCGCAGCGAAACGGTGGACTTCCAGCGCGGAGAGGTGGAATGGGAAGGCGGCAACCTGTACTTCCCGGATTGGACCTGGAATCTGGAAATCGAATATCTTAACTAATTATTATCTATACTCTAATTACTACACAATGAAGAAAATCCTTTTGGCTCTGGTTGCTATGTTTGCAATCACCCTCGCAGCCAATGCTGCCGACTATCGTCTGGACGAAAGCGCCATCGACGCCGTCATCGAGAACGCTGTTGCCGTTTCTCCCAGCAGCATCATGGGCGAAATGAACGCCACCATGCATTCCAACGCTTCCCTGAGCGCCGGAACCGTTAACTCGGCCGCCGCCATCATCCTCAACTTCTTCCTGGGTGGTTTCGGTGTGCACCGCCACTACATGGGCACCCGTCCCTGGATGTGGGCCATCTACACCTTTACCCTGGGCGGTATCCTCGGTGTGGTCCCGTTCGTTGACTTTATCGTTATGATTGTCGCGTTAGTCGAAGATGGCAGCGTAGGACGCTATTGCGGCGACACCCGCTTTATCATGTGGGGTTAGTGGCTACACGCAAATCCATCCTTTTCCTGATCCTGGCAGTCTGCCTGGCCGGACCGGCCGCCGCCCAACGCAGGGTATCGGCCTCTGCACAAGTGCAGACTGTCATGGACGGGAAAGTGACAACGGTTACCAAGGAAGTCTATTGCTCTGCCAACGGACGCCTGGTAACCGTTTTCCATTCTCCCGAGCTTCTCTACATCATTTCCAACCCCAAAGGAGAGGTCCAGATTTACCGGCCGTCCGCCAAGGAAGTCATCTCCGAAGTCAAAGAAGATTTCAGCGACCGGGACGACCTCATTTATCTCTTCCTCACCGGCAGGGTCGATGATATGGGACTCGCCGGGTATGGATACAAGCTGGTTTCCTCCAAACAGGAAGAGGGGGGAATCATCCGAAAAGCCTATCGCAGTGACGAACCCGGCCGGATTCCCCGGGTGGAGCTGGTCACGGAAAACTTCCTGCCCATCTATCTGGCATACATTGACGGCGGCGGCAAGGTTGTCAGCAAAACCTGGTTCACCCAGTATCTCAAACTGCCGCGTTTCTTCCTGCCCGCCCGCGTAACGAATGTCTCGTACACCACCTCGCGGGATTCCGTTATCACCCGCACCACCTATTCCGATGTCAAGGTAGACCCGGATAGTCCCCTGTTCGATTTCCAGGTCCCCGCCGATGCCCGTCTGGTGCCGCTGAACAAGCGGAAATAATATGGTACGCAAGTTCCTTCTCGCGCTTTTCCTGCTCCTGGGCGGGATGACCGTCGGAGCCGCCCAAAACTCCGTCGCGGCCAAGGTTTTCCTGTTCCCGGACAACCTGCTGCGCCACAGCCGCCTGTCGGCCGGCCGGCCCCATATATCCCTGCCGCCAACGACGCCCCTCTTCCCCGCCGAGACCTTCCCTCCCATCGACCCGTACAAATATGCCGGGAAGGATCTGGATTTCGTCCGCTTTCTCCTGGATTCGGACCTGAAACAGGACGCCCTGGTGCTGGTACGGCAAGGAGGTTATTTCCCCTCCGACACCCTGGATTACCTCTGCGGGAAGGTACTCTTCAGCGTCCGCGAACTGGATGCAGCCGCACAGGCCTTCTCCGCGCTGCGCCCCACCTCCCCCTTCTATGACGAAGGACTCTTCTATGCCAATGCGGCCGATGCGCATATGGGCCACCCTGAAACGGCCCTCCGCCGGCTCCAGGATTATCCCGGCCCCTATCGGGAAATGGCCGCCATCCAACAGGCCGGCCTGAGCCTGCTCTGCAACGACCCGGCCGCTTACCGGAATGCAGCCCAGGCCTTTACCAGCAGCGACTTCCGCCTGACCGGCGCCGAAGAAGCCCTTCAAGATGTCTATCAGCATCGGAACGATCAGAAAAGCCCCTTCCTGGGGGCCCTCTACTCCACCCTCCTGCCCGGAGCCGGCAAGGTATATGCCGGCCGGATCGGAGAGGGTATTGCCTCCTTCCTGGCTGTCGGGACCCTGGGACTCGCCACCTGGGACCATGCCCGCAAGGACGGAATCTCCCATTGGACCACCCTGGCGCTCGGTTCCCTGTGCGCCTACTTCTATATCGGTAACATTTTCGGAAGCTACGTAAGCGTAAGCCTCTATAACCAAGACCTCAGAAATGCCCAAGACACTGCGATTCTGTATCATATCCATATTCCTCTGCGCAGCCTTTTCCGCTAGCGCCCAGAGCCGGCAGGAAGCATTGTCGCAGGCCCTCGCCTGCGAACGGGCCGCCTTTGAGCATCCGGAAATGGCAGACAGCCTCCTCCTGGTCAAGGCGCAGTGGCTCCTGGGCGCCGGAGAGCAGGAACGCGCAGGAGAGACCCTCCGCCGCATCCGCCCCTTCTTCCTGTCCGAATCCGGCCAGGACACCTTTACCCACCTCCAGGAAGCCTGCCTTCCCAACCAGGACGATACGAAAAAATCCGCCGGGAAGGCGGATTCTCTCGCAGGGAATTTATGCGGCTCGCTCGCATCAGCCGGCTATGTTGCCTGGCAGTTGGCGGGCGGCTATTATCTGGGTGCCCTTCCGGGACTCTTCGTCCTGGAACACTTCTTTACCTCTCTCCTACACCAGTCCCTGGAAACCCATAAAGGCCATCGCCAGGATACCGACGGTAATTAACGCAATCGGAACACCCTTGAAAGCCTTGGGCACTTCGTTGAGCGCGAGGTGCTCACGCAGACCGGCAAACAGCACCATAGCCAGGCCATAACCCAGCGAGGTGGCAAAGGCATAGACGATGGATTCGCCCAGGTTTAGCATGTGCGGCACGCCGCTGCCAAAGGAGAACTCCTTGGTAACCACGTTGATAGCCACACCCAGCACCGCGCAGTTGGTGGTAATCAGGGGCAGGAAGATACCCAGGGCCTGATAGAGCGAAGGGCTGATCTTCTTGAGCACAATTTCTACCATCTGCACCAGCGAAGCTATCACCAGGATAAAGGCGATGGTCTGGAGGAATTCCAGTCCCAGGGGAACCAGCAGGTAGGTGTTCAGCAAATAGGTAACCAGCGTGGCGAGGGTAATGACGAAGCAAACGGCTCCGGACATACCCGTCGCAGTGGAAAGCTTGCTGGATACGCCGATGAACGGACAGGTGCCCAGGAACTGGGCCAGCATGATGTTGTTGACGAAAATCGCCGAAACAATGATAAGCAAGTATTCCATAACGCGCTATTCTTTTTTCAGGAATTTGTTGAACAGGACCATCAGGTAACCCAGGCACAGGAAGGCGCCGGGCGCCATCACGAAAGCCAGCATGCCGTCGCCCGGCAGGAGCTTCAAGCCAAAGGCCGATCCGCTGCCCAGGATCTCACGCACGAGGCCGAGAACCGTCAGCGCAAGGGTAAAGCCGATGCCGATGCCGATGCCGTCCAGGGCGGAATCCACCACCCCGTTCTTGGAAGCGAAGGCTTCCGCACGGCCCAGGACGATGCAGTTCACCACGATCAGCGGGATGAACAGGCCCAGGGTCGCGTAGATACCCGGCGTATAGGCCTGCATCAGGAACTGAAGCAGGGTCACGAAGGTAGCAATAACCACGATGTAAACGGGGATGTGCACCTTGTCGGGCGTATAAGGAGCCACCAGGGAGATGGCCATGTTGGACAGGACCAGCACAAACAACGTGGCCAGGCCCATGCTCAGACCGTTCACGGCCGAAGTCGTGGTAGCCAGCGTCGGGCAGAGGCCGAGCAGCAGGACAAAGGTCGGGTTTTCCTTGACCAGGCCCTTGGTAAAAATCGAAAACTTACTCATGGTCATTTCCTCCTATAGCCTTAACCACCTCGCAGGCATTCTTGACTGCCAGCGTATAGGCGCGCGAAGTAATGGTAGAAGCCGTAATGGCATCCACGTCACCACCGTCTTTCTTCACCGACAGGATCTTCTGGGAAGGATCGAAGCCCTTCCACTGGGCCATGAAGCCCTCGTCCGTGGTGCATTTGGCGCCCAGGCCGGGTGTCTCGGTATGCGACAGGACAGACGTATTATAAATGGTACCGTCCGGGGTGACGCCCACCATCAGGGTAAGGGCACCGCCGAAACCGGAGGTAACGGATTTCACCGCATAGGCGACGGGGGCGCCGTCGGCCACGCTCTCGTAATACTCATAGACCGTTCCATCCACCTCGATGGTTTTGGCCTCGGACAGTTCCCCGCCCTGGGGCAGGACCGCCTGGATGGAAGCCTTGAGCAGATTGGCGTTGGTCTGGGCAATCGGCTCGGCCGTCAGGGCGTACACACCGCCCAGCAAGGCGGAGCACACCAGGCAGACCAGCGACAGGCACAGGGCCATGTTTTTCAGATTGGATTGTACTGCCATCGCTTACGCCCTCCCAAACTTTTTCTGATGGAACCACCGGTTCAGCAGCGGCACCGTCGCATTCATAATCAAAATGGCGAAGGACATACCCTCGGGATAGGCGCCGAAGTAACGGATAATCACCGTCAGCAGACCGATGCCGATACCGAAGATGATGCCACCCAGGTTGCTCATCGGCGAGGTAACATAGTCAGTTGCCATGAAGCAGGCACCCAGCAGCATACCACCGGAAAGCAGGTTGAAGGCCGGGCCCGTGAACCGGGTCGGATCGGCCAGGGAGAAGGCCGTCGTAAGGATGGCCACCGTGCACACGATAGACAGGGTAATCCAAGGCTTCACCACCCTGCGGGCCAGCAGGTACAGGAAACCGGCCACCAGGGCAAGGGCGCAGACCTCACCGGCGCTGCCGCCAAGGTTGGCATACAGCATCTGGGTGTAGGAAAGGCCGTGCTGGGCCATCAGTTCCGGAACGGAGCCGCCCTGCATAAGGCCTTCCTTGATGATGCCCAGCGGCGTGGCGCCGGAGATGGCATCCACCCCGAAGAGGCCCTGCGGGACCTCCCAGTGGGTCATATAGGTCGGGAAGGAAACCAGCAGGAACACACGGCCGGCGATAGCCGGATTGAATACGTTCTGTCCCAAGCCGCCAAAGGTAAGTTTGGCTACGCCGATGGCGAAGGCCGCGCCAATCAGGACCACCCACCAGGGGGTCGTGGCCGGCAGGTTCATCGCCAGCAGAAGACCCGTAACGACGGCCGAGAAATCGCCCACCGTCGAGGTCTTTTTCAGCAGATATCGGGTGATAAGATACTCCAGCAACACACAGGAAGCCACGCTCACCCCCAGCACCAGCAGCTCACCCCAGCCGTAGAACACGACCGAAGCGATGACTGCGGGCATCAGGGCAATCACGACATCCCGCATCAGCGACTTCGTAGAGACGTCGGCATGGATGTGCGGAGAAGGTGATACCAATAATTTGCTCATATTTCTATACAATCGTTTACGGGTTTATTTCTTGGCGTTACGCGCCCGGATAATGCCGAGCACCTGGCCTTTTGCAATCCGGATGCGGTCCAGCAGCGGGATATTCGCAGGGCAGCTGTACAGGCAGCAACCACACTCGATGCAATCCTGGATGGCGTTGGCCTCCAGCTGATCCATATCGGCGTTCTTGGCCAGTTTGTTCAGCAGGAAAGGCTCCAGGCCCATCGGGCAGGCATCGGCACAACGGCCGCAGCGGATGCACTGGCTCTCCTGGCCGCGCACCGTCTGGTCTGCCCGCAGGAAAAGCAGGGCCGACGTACCTTTCACCGTAGCGGCATCCAGGTTAGCAATGGCCTTGCCCATCATCGGGCCGCCGCTGATCACCTTCACCGCATCGGCCGGCACACCGCCCAGATAGTCGATGATATACTGCAGCGGGGTTCCCACGCGCACCAGCAGGTTCGCCTGTTTGGGGAAGCACTCGCCCGTCACCGTGACGGAATTATCCACGATGGGTTTGTTCTTCTGGACGGCATCATAGACCGCCAGCGCGGTAGCCACATTCTGCACCACGGCGCCCACATCTATCGGAAGACCGCCAGAACGGACCTGACGGTGCATCACGGCATCGATCAGCTGCTTCTCACCGCCTTCCGGATACTTCTTCATCAGCGGCATCACACTGATACCGGCATATTTCGAAGAAATCTTCTGGAACTCCTTGATAATGCTGCGGACATGTTTGATAGCCTCCGGCTTGTTATCCTCAATACCAATCACAGCCTTGTCCACATGCAGCACCTGCTTCAAGATAGCGGCACCCACCACCACCTGCTCGCCCTTCTCCAAAAGGGTACGGAAGTCAGAAGTCAGGTAGGGTTCGCACTCGCAGCCATTGATAATGAGCATCTCGCAAGTCTTGCCCGGAGGCGGGGAAAGCTTCACATGCGTCGGGAAGGTCGCACCACCCAGGCCCACGACACCGGCCAGGCGGATCTTCTCCAGAACGGCCTTGTTGTCGTCATCGAAAGAGGTCAACAGGGTGTCGGACGTATCGATACCCTCCATCCACTCGTCTCCCTCGACGGCAATCTCGATGCAGGTCTGCGGATTGCCGGCCAGGTCTTTGCGCGGTCCGATAGACTTCACCGTACCCGACACGGAAGAATGGATGAACGCCGAAACGAATCCACCGGGCTCAGCCACCGGCTGTCCCACCTTCACCTTATCGCCGACCGCCACGAGAGGCTTCGCCGGAGCACCAATGTGCTGGGACATGCTGATATAAACGGTAGGCGGAAGCGGCAGCGGTTCAATCGCACAGCCGCGGGAAATCTTCGCATCCTTCGGATGCACACCGCCAATCGAAAAAGTTCTCGTTGCCATACCTATTCCTCCTTATTCGTTTCTTCCTTCCCACCGGCGACGGCTGAAGGTTGCCCCTGATGAGCATTTTCTTTCGTTACCTGCGAAGAAGGGGCACCTTCTGCCGGAGCGGCAGCGGCAGCAGCCTTACGGGCAGCAATCCGCGCCTTGATACCTTCGACATCCAGCGGCTTAGGATAATTCACACCATGGATAGCACCCGTCGGACACACCGCCTCGCACTCACGGCAAAGCTTACACTTGGTGAAATCGATATAGGCCACATTGTTCTCGAAAACAATGGCATCGTGCGTACAGGTCTTGGCGCAAATCCCGCAACCGATGCAAGCATTCGCGCAAGCCTTCTTCACGGCCGGACCACGGTCCTTATTCACGCAGCTCACATACATCCGCATACCACGCGGGCCTTTCGCACGCAGTTCGATGATCGCTTTCGGGCAAGCCTTCGCACAGGCGCCGCAAGCCGTACACTTTTCCTCGTCCACCACCGGCAGGCCGGTAACGGGATCCATCGACAAGGCGCCAAACTGGCAAGCCTCCACGCAGTCCCCGCAACCCAGGCAGCCGAAAGAGCAGCCGGTATCACCCGCATACAGGGCCGCTTTCACACGGCAGGACTGTACACCCTGATATTCATTGATCCGGGGACGCGCCTCACAGGTTCCGTTGCAACGGACCACCGCCACCATAGGGGCCTTCTGCTGAATCTCGTATCCGAGAATGGCAGCCACCTTAGCCATGACATCGTTTCCGCCAACGGGACAATAATTGTTGTCCAGGTTCGGGGCCTTGACAGCCGCCTCGGCGAAAGCACGGCAACCCGCAAAACCGCAGCCGCCGCAATTCGCACCTGGCATCACCTTCTCCACCTCATCGATGCGCGGATCCTCCACCACCTTGAATTTCAAGGCCACAAAATAGAGGACGACCGCCAGCACCAGGCCAAGAAGCGTGATGATAACAAGGGTCCAAAGAATTGTAGTTGACATTAATAATAAGGTTATAATTATTTCAAATAAAATTCATACTTCCGGGCAATCCTGTCGCGTACCAGCCACAGGCCCACATAATACAAGGCGACCGCGGCGACGGCCAAGCCGCCCGCGGCCACTTCCTTCCATCCGGCTGCCGTCAGCGCCAGGACCACGCCCACCAGCAGCAAAAGCGGAACCATATACGATATCCAGACGGCCTTCAGGCCCAGGGAAGCCCGCAAGGCCACTTCCACCTCATCCCCAACCGCATGGCCCTTTGCTTCGAAAGCAGGCACTTCCACCCGCTTATCCTTCATTTCGGAGGCACCGCACAGGCCCGCCGCATGACAGGCACCGCAGGCCGATGAAGCCACGAAAGAAACCACCGCAACAGTGGGTCCAATCTCGACAAGCCTGCCTTTGTGCGTAATCTCCTCCCTGGCCATAGCTTATTCCGTCGTTTTCAGGGGGAACTTAGTGCCCTTGACACTCTCCATCCGTCCGCTCACGTTTCCAATCTTGAACGGGGCCTCGAACCACACGGGAACGCGGTTCCCATCATCGGAAAGCCACATATAGAGGTCTTCCTTGCCGGAAAAGAGTTCTCCGGCCACCACCTCGATCGCGAATTTCTTGCACGGGATGGTGCCGATACCCTTGAACGTACGGGTATCGTCACCCAGCAAGGTGAAACGGACATTGAAGCGGTCATCGTCTATCATGAAACTCATCGGATAGGGAACGCCCTTCTCAATACGGCTGAAATCCGCATTCCGAGCTACCATGAACAGGGCCGGAAGGTCGAAGGTGCAACTGTTTACCGGAAGGGCCAGCAGCTTTGCCCCTATCGAAGAAGTGAAGACGCTCGCCTCTACATACGGTTCATCGGTATCCCAATGGTACTCGTACTTGTTCGTGGCCCGATAGGTATTCTCCTGGGTGTCACGGGTAAAACGCACGGGGCGCAGGCCGTCGCAGGTAACCCAGGACTCGAAGCCTTCGCGCACCTTGAAGAACACGTCATAAAAACGGGCCGTCCGCGCAGACAGCTTGATGTGATAGCAGCTTACGCCGTCCACCACCGTAGAATCAATGGAAATGGTTGCCTTTCCTACATCGGAATTGATGGCACCCCATTTATAATGCAGGACCAGATGCAACACCTCGCCCGATTGGAAAGCCAGGTGCTCCTGGTCAATGGCATGCACGGGAATGCAGTCCTGCTGTGCCGCGGCGGGAAGGACCGCCAGGCAAACCAGCATCGATATGAGCCAAGTCCGTATCATAAGTCGAATTCGTTCGTGTGGAAGGAGACACCGTCCCCGGCGGGTGCGTTCATGGCCGATTCCATGGAAGACGCCAAGGCCGTAAGGCTGTCGGTCAGTTCCACAAATTTCACTTGTTCACTCTTGAAGTACATATCGATATCGCACGTATCACCGTTACGGTGCTTGGCGATGATGATCTGCGTCTTACCCTTATCTTCCGGTGTCTCGGACAGACCCAGGTAGTCCGGGCGATGGATGAAGATGACCATATCGGCATCCTGCTCGATGGAACCCGACTCGCGCAGGTCGCTCAGCTGCGGTTTTCCGTTGCTGGACTGGCGCTGCACCGCCTGGCGCGAAAGCTGCGACAGGGCGATGATAGGCACGTTCAACTCCTTGGCCGTAGCCTTGAGGGTACGGGAAATGGCCGCCACCTCCTGCTCACGCATACCGCGCAGCTCGGAGGGGCCCTGCATCAGCTGCAGGTAGTCCACCACCACCAGCCGCACGCCTTTCTGCTTCACCAGGGTCTTCAGCTTGGTACGGAATTCCATCACCGGGATACCCGGCGTATCGTCGATATACAAGGGGGCCTTGCTCAAATCCTTGAGCTTGTATTCCAGCTGCTCCCACTCGAAAGGCTCCAGTTTGGAACCGCCCTTGATCTTGTCCGGACTCAGGCCCGATTCGCTGGTCATCAGACGTTTCACCAGCTGCAGGGCCGACATCTCCAACGAGAAGAAGGCCACCGGCATGTGATGGTCTACCGCGGCGTTGCGGGCAAGGTTCAGCGCAAAGGCCGTCTTACCCACGGAAGGACGGGCCGCCAGGATGATGAGGTCCGATTTCTGCCAACCCATCGTAACCTTGTCGATAGAGGGGAAACCGGAGGGAACACCGCTCAGACCGGTGGTGTTCTGCATCTCCTGGATGTCGTTCATGGCCGTGTTGATGATGGAGCCAATCTCCTGGACGTCCTTGCGGACATTGTTCTGGATGGCAGCGAAGATCTTGGTCTGGGCGCTGTCAATCAGGTCGTCCACCTTGACGGAATCGTCGTAGGAATCCTTCAGGATGCTGTGCGAGGCCGTAATCAGGTCCCGCTGGATGGTCTTCTGCTTGAGGATTTTGATATAGAACTCCATGTGTGCGGCGGCGCCGACCTTCATGGACAGTTCCGACAAAGCCACGGCTCCGCCCACCGCCTCCAGGTTGTCCTTTTCCCGAAGCTTGGTGCTGACGGTAAGCAAATCTACGGCGACGTGCTCGTTGACGAGCTCGGACATCGCCTCGAAAATCATCCTGTGACGGGGATCGTAGAAACACGAAGGAGCGAGCTCGTCCATCGCCTCATCGACGGCGGCGGGCTCGATCAGCATGGCACCCAGGACGGCTTCTTCGACGTCAAGAGCCTGAGGCGGTTTGTTTCCCATCTCAAGCCCTAATGCGTCCAGATTCACCCCCTGGTCCTTTTTCTTGTTCCGCGGAGCAGGCATGGCGGTCTAGTTTTATCCTATTCGAAATCCGGATTCACGATGATGCGTCCGCAATGTTCGCAGATGATGAGCTTCTTGTTGGAAGCAATGTCCACGAGACGCTGGGGCGTAATCGTATTGAAGCAGCCTCCGCAGGAATCGCCATTGTACACCGACACCACAGCCAGGTGGTTGTGGACACTGCGGCGGATGCGCTCGTAAGCACTCATGGTACGGGCGTCGATCTTGGCGGCGCAGGCCTCGCGGATGGCCCGGAGCTTCTCCTCCTGGGGAGCCGTGGCATCCACGATACCGGCCAGTTCCTGTTTCTTGGCCTTCAAGTCCTCGCTGCGCAGGGTGAGGGCGTCTTTCAGCACCTCGATGTCGCTCTTGCGCTCGGCAATCTTCACCTTGATGTCGGTGATGTTCTTCTCGGCAATCTGGCGGAGCAGTTCCTGGTTCTCGACCTCTTTGTCGATGGAATCATACTCGCGGCTGTTGGCGATGTTCTCGAGCTGGCTGCGGTACTTGGCGATCTGGTCGTCGCAATCAATCACGTTCTGTTTGTTGACGGCGATCGATTTGTTGTACTCGTCGATCATGGCCGTCAGCTGGGCCTGTTTGGCTTTCATCTGGGCCACCTCGGCCTCCAGAACTTCTACCTCGGCGGGCAGCTCACCGCGGAGCTGCATAATTTTGTCGATGTCGGAATCGGCCTTCTGAAGCTCATACAAGGTCTTCAGTTTCTCCTCCACGCTGATTTCGGAATCTGCGAAATTCTTCTGGAGGGAGACAAAGGTTTCATGCTGGTCGATCGGGGTCTCGACTTTCTTGATTTTTTTTGCCATATCTTTGTTTACAAATATTTTACCGGGTTACTGCTATGCAGTTGGCCGCTGATGCGGACTGCAAAGGTAGGAAAATTTTTCTTTAATAAAGAAAATAATATCTCTGCAATCTCTATTTCTCCTTCAAAGTGACCGATATCCATCACCATAAAGCCATCCGGCGTGAAGAAATGGTGATAGGTAATGTCGCCGCAAATGTACAGCTGGGCACCCGCATTGCGGGCCGCACCAATCAGGGACGAGCCCGAACCGCCGCACAGGGCTACCGTGCGGATGGGCGTGTCGATAAGGGCCGAGCAGCGCACCAGTTTCAGGCCGAAACGCTCCTTCACAAAGGCCACGGCCTCCTCGGCGGAAAGAGGGGCGGGAAGCGTTCCCACGGCACCCATACCCACGCCGTCCTTTTCGTCCAGGATGCGGACATCCTGCAGGCCCAGGCGGCGGGCCATCGCCCCGCTCACACCGGCGGGGACCTTGTCGGCATTGGTATGGGCCGCATACACGGCCACGCCCGCTGCCGCCGCCTTCAGCACGGTGCGGCCCACGGGATCTTCGGGCTGGATTTTCTTGATGCCGCCATAGATGAGCGGATGATGGGTCACCACCATGTCGCACCCGTTGGCAACCGCCTCGTCGATAAGGGCGGGGGTGCAGTCGAATCCCACCAGGACACCCTTTACGGGCTGTTCCGGGGAGCCGATGCAAAGGCCGCTGTTATCCCAGCTCTCCTGGACTTCCAGCGGAGCGAAGGCCTCGATGACCGAGGCGATATCCCGTACTTTCATAAGGCTTTGCGGACTTCGACCAGCTGGCGCCGGATTTCCTTCAGGCTGTCCAAGGCTTTGACGCGGGTATCCACCGTCCGGCGGTCTGCGGCCAGCTTTTTGGTCACGCCGTCCAGGGTCAGGCCCTGCTGCTTCACCAGGAGATGGATCTGCTTGAAGGTATCAATGTCTTCCGACGTAAACAGCCGGTTCCCCTTGGCGTTGCGCTGGGGTTTGATATACTTCGGGAACGAATTGGACCAGAAGCGCACCAGGGAAGGACTCTCCCCCAGGATTCCGGCCACTTCGCCAATGGTGTAGAAAAGTTTCTCCATATCTGTTAATCCATTGATTGTCCAGTACTTGCAGACATAAAAATCATATTGGCATAGGTCTCCGGACTCACCGACGCGAACAAGAAGTTCACCGGGTCCATCACCACCGTATCGCGCAGCACCTCGTAGTGCAGGTGCGGGGCGAACGAATTGCCCGTCATCCCCACCGTTCCGATGCGGGTTCCGCGCTTGACACGCTGCCCCTTGCTCACGGAAATATCGCCCAGATGGGCGTAGCGGGTACGGTATCCGCTGTCGTGGGAAATTTCCACCACATTGCCGGCCCCTTTTACCGAGTGCACCACCGACGTTACCGTTCCGTCGGCCGTCGCCAGCACCCGTTCGCCTTGCGGAGAGAGCAAATCCAGGCCCGTATGCTGGGTGCGGACCTTCAGGAAGGGACTCAGTTTCATACCGGTCGAAGCCCCCGTCTGGGCGGGCGAAACCTTCTCCAGCGGAAGGGCCATCGGCGGCAGGTTTTTCTTGTCTTCCATCCGCTCGAAAATGCGGGCGAAACCGGCCTCGATCCGGGCGGCGCTCGCCTCCAGCGAAGTGAGTTTCCGGTCGGCATACAGGACAATGTCGGAATCCCGCGTAGAATCGGCTACAGACAGGATTTCGGCCGGATTCAAACCCTCGGCCGAAGGCGCTCCCGTCCCGAAAATTTCGGTGTAAATGGCATTGTCCCGAACCTGCAGGGACTGCACCACGTCACCCACCAGTTTTTCCTTCTCTTCCAGCGAGGGATAGAACTTGGAATACATGCGGTTTTCGCGGATGAGCCGGCGCTCGGTATCGGTGCTGATAAACAGGGAAAAGACCCCGTAATAGAGGATGGAAAGGGTGAGCGTCAGCACCAGGTATTTCAGTCCCATCCGGACGAAATGCCAGATGGAATGCGTCACTTTCCGGAACTCCTGCCGGGTCTTGTCGTAAATGAAACCGCCGTTCCCCATTCCTATCTCCTCCTCAAGCTAAAAGGTTGCAGCATTGCCTTTGATTCATCCTGGCGTTTGCGCACCATGGCGGCATATTCTTTCGGGTCCATGGACAAGTCCATGTAATTGATTGGATTCACGTGATTTCCGCGGTACAGCACCTCGTAATGCAGGTGCGGACCGGTTGCCTTTCCGCTGCGGCCGCTTTCGCCCACCTGGTCGCCGCGCTTCACCTTCATCCCTTCCACCACGCTGATGGTTTTCATATGGGCATACCGGGTTTTATAGCCGAATCCGTGGTCGATCACCAACGAATTTCCATAACCGAAAAACTCGTATTTCACCTCCGATACCACTCCGTCGCCGGAAGCGTAGACCGGACTGCCCGAAGGCATCGCGAAATCCACGCCGGTATGCATCCGGTTATAGCCGTAAACCGGATCGGCCCGGAAACCGAAGGGGCTGGAAAGGTGATATTTGTTCTTGTCGGGGTTCACCGGCGGGATGGCGGGCACGCAGGAAACCATATCCCCGGCCCGTTTGGAGAGGGCGGCCACATCGTCGAAGGAATGGCTCTGCACGCAGGCTTTCTTGGCCAGGACATCCAGGCGTCGCGTGGTGCCCGAAAGGAGGCTCCCCCGGTCCAGCTTGTCCAGGTAGGCGTAGCGGTTCACGCCGCCGAAACCGGCATTCCGCACCTCGTCCGGGATGGCATTCATGCCGAACAGGGAACGATACACATCTTCATCGCGCGATGCAAGCGTCTGCAAGACGGCATCGTAACGGTCCATGCGGCGGTTCATCAGCTCGATACGCGCGCTCCATCCGGCATTAATTTTCTTCAAAACGGCCGTTTTGGGCGTATCCCAACCCAATACCGATGTATAGATCCAGAAATACAGGACAAAGAGCACCAGGCTGCCCAGGAAAAGCAGGAGGGTGTTCATAACCCGCGAACTCCGGGAAACGTCTTTGATTTCGTACAAAAGCGTTTCCGGGTTCAGTTTGTATCTCTTGAAATCAGACATATTATGCAAATTTAGTCTTTTTTTGCAAAAAAATCAGTATTTTTGCGCTCTATATTTATCAAAGATAATACCAAAAAGATGATGACATCGAAAGAAATACGCCAGAAGTACCTGGACTTCTTCGCCTCCAAAGGGCACACCGTGGTACCCTCGGCACCTATGGTTATCAAGAACGACCCTACCCTGATGTTTACGAACGCGGGTATGAACCAGTTCAAGGATATCTTCCTGGGCCATTCCGCCCCCAAGTTCCCCCGCGCCACCGACGCGCAGAAGTGCCTCCGCGTGAGCGGCAAGCACAATGACCTGGAAGCGGTGGGACACGACGGCCGCCACCATACCATGTTCGAAATGCTGGGCAACTGGAGTTTCGGCGACTATTTCAAGGACGACGCCATTGACTGGGCCTGGGAACTGCTGACCACGGTCTACAAGATTGATGCTTCCATCCTCTATGCCACCGTTTTCGAGGGCGACGAGGCCGACGGCACCACCCTGGACCAGGAAGCCCGCCGCGCGTGGATGCGCCACCTGCCCGAGGACCACATCCTGCTGGGCAACAAGCACGACAATTTCTGGGAGATGGGCGATACGGGCCCCTGCGGTCCCTGCAGCGAGATCCATATCGACCTGCGCAGCGATGAGGAACGGGCCAAAGTCCCCGGCGCCTCCCTGGTGAACGCCGACAACGACGAGGTGATTGAAATCTGGAACCTCGTGTTCATGCAGTACAACCGCATGGCCGACGGCCACCTGGAGCCCCTCCCCGCCAAGAGCATCGACACCGGTATGGGTTTCGAGCGCCTGTGCATGATCATGCAGGGCAAGAAAAGCAACTACGAGACGGATGTCTTCTCCGGCCTGATCGGCAAGGTGGAAGAGTATTCCGGACACAAATATGCCGAAGGCGGCAACGTTGAAGTGGCCATGCGCGTTATCGCCGACCACGTCCGTGCCATCGCCTTCTCCATCGCCGACGGCCAGCTGCCGTCCAATGTCAAGGCCGGCTACGTCATCCGCCGCATCCTGCGCCGTGCCGTCCGCTACGGCTATACCTTCCTGGGCTTTGGCGAGCCCTTCCTCTGCCGCCTCATCCCCCAGCTGGTGGCCGATATGGGCGAAGCCTATCCCGAACTGAAGGCCCAGCAGAAACTCATCTCCAGTGTTATCAAGGAAGAGGAAAACGCCTTCCTGCGCACCCTGGACAGGGGTATCCGGATGCTGGAAGAGAACATGGCCAAGAATGCCAAGACCAAGACGGTGGCCGGTACGGATGCCTTCGTCCTGTACGACACCTACGGCTTCCCTATCGACCTGACGCAGCTGATCGCCGCGGAAAAAGGATATAAGGTAGACCTGGACGGCTTCAACGTAGAGCTCCAGAAGCAGAAAGAGCGCGCCCGCAACGCCACCGCCAATGAGTTCGGCGACTGGATGGTGTTCCAAGAGGCCGATGTGGTCTTCGAGGGCTACGACACCCTCCGCTTGAAAGGGGCCCGGCTGCTGAAGCAGCGTACCGTAAAACAGAAGAACAAAGAATATTTCCAGCTGGTTTTCGACCGCACCCCCTTCTATGCCGAAATGGGCGGACAGGTGGGCGACACCGGCTTCATCGAGGGCGAGAACGGAGAGCGCATCCAGATCCTGAACACGGTGAAGGAGAACAACCTTACCATCCACCTGGCCGAGCGCCTTCCTTCCCTGAGTACCCAGACCTTCTCCCTGGTGGTGGACAATGTCCGCCGGCGCCACATCCAGAACAACCACACCTGCACCCACCTGCTGCACCAGGCCCTGCGCGTGGTGCTGGGCACCCACGTGGAGCAGAAAGGTTCGTTCGTAGGCCCGGACTATTTCCGATTCGACTTCTCGCACTTCCAGAAGATGTCCGACCAGGAACTCAGCACCGTGGAGACCCGCGTCAACCAGCTCATCCGGTCCGACTTCCCGCTGAACGAAAAACGGGATGCCACTATGGAAGAAGCCCGCAAGATGGGCGCCATGGCCCTCTTCGGTGAGAAATACGGCGATGTGGTCCGCGTGGTGCGTTTCGGCGACTCCGTGGAGCTTTGCGGCGGTACCCACACCAGCAGCACCGGCACCATCGGCCTGTTCAAGATTGTGTCTGAAAGCGCCGTGGCCGCAGGCGTACGGCGGATCGAGGCCATTACCGGCGGGGTCGCCGTGGAGAGCATCCACCAGATGGAAGGCCTCCTGAAGAACCTCAAGGGCCTGATGAACAACGCGCCCGACCTGCAGGGTGCCATTGAGAAACTCGTGCAGGAAAACGCCGATGCCCGCAAGCAGCTGGAGGCTGTAGCCGCCGAGAAAGCGGCCGAACTGGCCGACAAGCTCCTCGCCGAAGCCAAAGAGGTGAACGGCATCCGGCTGGCCCGCTTCGACAGCAGCCTGGATCCCCAGCAGGTCCGCAATGTGGCCCTGCTTTTGCAGAAGAAAGCCCAGAACCTGGTCCTGGCCGGCGCCTACTCGTTTGAAGGGAAACCCAACCTGGTGCTGATGTACGCCAACGACCTGGTCGCCAAAGGCAAGAATGCCGGCAAAGACATCCGTGAAGCCGCCAAGTTCATCCAGGGCGGCGGCGGCGGACAGCCTGGCCTGGCTACGGCCGGCGGTAAGAACCCGGATGGCCTGAAGCAGGCCCTGGAAACTTTGGTGAGCATTGCTACGGCATAAAATAGCATGAAGAAACTCGACAGATTCATCCTGTTTTCGTTCATCGGGCCGTTCCTCATGATCCTCGTGGTCGTGATCTTCATCCTGATGTTACACTTCCTCTGGCTCTATATCGACGAACTCGTCGGCAAGGGCCTGGGGCTTAAAATCATCCTCGAGTTCCTGATGTGGGGCAGCTGCACCATCCTGCCGCTCGCCCTCCCGCTTTCCACCCTGCTGGCATCCATGATGACCCTCGGGCAGATGGGTGAGAACAACGAGCTGCTGGCCATGAAATCGGCCGGTATCTCCATCTTCCGGGTCATGACCCCGCTCATCATCGCCTCGGTGGGCATCAGCATCGGCACCTTCTTCGCTTTGAACAACCTGGTGCCCCTGTCCTACAACGAAATCTACACGCTCCGAGACGATATCGGCAAGACCAAGGAGGAGATCAAAGTCCCCTCCGGTACGTTCTACGACGGTATCGACGGATACATCCTGCGCGTGGAGGATACCGACGACAAGACCGGCAAGATGCACGGCGTCATGGTCTATGACCACTCGGCCAACAAGGGGAACACCTTCCTGACCCTGGCCGATTCGGCGCAGATGAAGATGTCCAAGCAGAAGGATTACCTCACCTTTACCCTTTATCACGGCACCAACTACCAGGAAACCAATACCAAACGGTACCGCGATACCACCCTGCAGCTCCAGCGGATCCATTTCAACCGCCAGGACCTGGTGATTCCGTTAACGAACTATTCCTTTGAAAAGTCGGACGAGGCCCGCTACGGAGACCAGGTTAAAGCTATGAAATTAAGCAAGTTGCGGAACGATTCCGATTCCCTCAACAAGCTGCTGGATTCCACCAAGGTCATGCACTGGGGACCCCTCACCTCCCCCACCTTCCTGGCCAAACGGTCCCAGCTGGACACCTCGGTCCATTCCGGCATCACCCGTCCGACCGACCTGCCCGAGGGCTTCCTGACCTGGAAGTCGCCGGCCAAGCACCGTGACGCCGTTGGCAGGGCGAAAGAGAGCGCCATGCAGATGGCGATGAATATCGAGAACTTCAACCGCGACGCCTACGAGTATAATTTCATCCTCGCCCGTGCCGATGTGGAGAAGTTCAAACGCTTCGCCCAGGCACTCGCCTGCCTGATCCTCTTCTTTATCGGCGCGCCCCTGGGCGCCCTCATCCGCAAAGGCGGACTGGGCACCTCGGCCATCGTATCCATCCTCTTCTTCGTGTTGTACTGGGTGGTGGATATTTCCGGCACCAAACTGGCCAAGGACGGGGCCACAACCGCCTTTATCGGGGCCTTTATCTCGGCCTGGGTACTGGGGCCCATCGGCATCTTCCTTACCTGGAAAGCCGTTAACGACGCCTCCCTGTTCAATACCGATAATATTGGCACCTGGTGGCGCAAGATCAAGAGTAAGTTCATGGGCTTCTTCAAGAAGACCCGCATCGTCTATATGGGTACCCCCGAATTCGCGGTGGCGCCCCTGGATGCCCTCCTGCAGAAGAAATACCACGTGGTGGGCGTGGTGACCGTGCCCGATAAACCCAGCGGACGCGGCCTCAAGGTGAACGAAAGTGCCGTCAAGAAATATGCGGTAGAGAAGGGCCTCCCCGTCCTGCAGCCCGAAAAGCTGCGTGACCCGGACTTCCTCGAAGCCCTCAAGGCTTTCAAAGCCGATCTTTTTGTCGTGGTCGGCTTCCGGATGCTGCCTGATGTGGTGTGGACCATGCCGCCGCTGGGCACCTTCAACCTGCATGCCGCCCTGCTGCCGCAGTACCGCGGCGCCGCTCCTATCAACTGGGCGGTCATCAACGGGGAGAAGATGACGGGTGTGACCACCTTTATGATCGACAAAGATATTGACACGGGTGGCATCATCCTCCGCCAGGAATGCCGGATTTCCCATACCGATACCGCCGGTGACGTGCACGACCGCCTGATGGCGCTGGGTGCCGACCTGGTGGTGCAGACCGTGGAGGGCATCATCCAGAAGAATGTTGAGACGCGTGTGCAACGGAGTTTCATCCAGGGTTCGGAGGTGCTGAAGCCGGCGCCGAAGCTTACCCGGGAGCTTTGTCACATTGATTGGAACCGGCCTTCCATACAGATTTACAACCTTATCCGCGGCTTGAGTCCCTATCCCGCCGCCTTTACCGAACTGATTCCTTGTACGGAGCAGGCACACGGCTCTTCTTCGCAGGAAACTAGGGAAAATACTACGGATGCTGCCGAGGCCATCCAGCTGAAGATTTATTTCGGCGAGGTGGCAGGAGCGAATTATCCGGAACTGACGGAGCGTCTCCAGACCGAAAAACCGGCTCCGGGAACAGTCTTGTCGGATGGCAAGACGTACCTGGCCATCGCTACGGCCGACGGCGCCCTGGCCCTGACCGACGTGCAACTGTCCGGCAAAAAACGCATGGACGTAAAAGCCTTCCTGCTGGGCTGGCGCAACCCCGAATCGTACAAAGCCATCTGACACATGGGCCACGGAAAACTCATCAAGTTTGCCGAGAACGAGACGTTCCGCTGCCTGGTCCAGCCCGACCCGGCGCAGTTGTTGGCGCTGAAAACCGATCCGCACGGCCCCTTGGTGCTGGCCGACCATCCGCTGAAAGGAAATTGGAACGGAGAGATGTTTGCCAAGCCCCAGCCCCTTGTGGTGGAGCTCGGCTGCGGAAAGGGAGAGTATACCATCGACCTCAGCCGCCGCAATCCGGACTTTAATTATATTGGTGTGGATATCAAAGGCGCCCGTTTGTGGAAGGGAGCGAAGGAGGCGGAAACGGCCGCTTTGCCGAACGTGGCCTTCCTGCGGACGCGGGTCGAGTTCCTTCCGGCCCTGTTCGCCCCGGGTGAGGTGTCGGAAATCTGGCTGACCTTCTCGGACCCGCAGATGAAAAGCCCCAACAGCCGCCTCACCAGCCCCGTTTTTCTGGAGCGATACCGCCGTTTCCTGCGGCCGGGCGGCATCATCCACCTGAAGACCGACAGCCGTTTCCTGCACGAATACAGCAAGGCGGTGGCCCTGCAGAATGGCCTCACGGTGCTGGCCTGTACCGATGACCTGTACGGGGAGGGTCGTCAGCCGGTCCTGGACAGTCCGCTGGCTTCGATTACCGGCCGCAGTGCCGTAGAAGCCCTGTTCGAGGTGCGGACCTTCTACGAAAAGATGTTTATGGCACAGGGGTACAAGATTACCTATCTGTGCTTTACCCTGGATAAGGAGGCCCCCATACAGGCGCCGGAATTCGACGAGAAATACTGGCGCTCGGTAGAGGGACCCCGCGTTTTCCGCCCCATCATCGAAACCGAAAAAAGAGATTGGATATGAAGAGATTCGCCTTATTGCTGGCAGCGATCCTGTTGGGATCGGCCTTGCACGCACAGAATTACGACCTGGTGCGCTGCCGTTATAAATTGAACGGATACACGCACATCCTGTCCGAACCCTTGCCCGTATCGGGAAGCGCATCGGACAAACATCCTTTTTTCCTGAGCCTGGAATATATTTCCTTCCCGGATAACACCTACCTGTACGCACTGGAGTGCGATTTCCAGATGACGCAGCGGTGGAGCATCCCCCTGGATGTGAAGTTCACCGCTACCACGAACGACGGGAAGATGGTCTCCTTCAAACAGGTGAACAAGCCGTCCAACGAGAAACGGGTCCACATGGCGAAGGACGGAAAAACGCCCATCTACCACAATGTACTGCGGTATATGCTGGACGAGAACGAGATGAAGAAGCTCCTTTCGGGGGTGAAGCATACCGATATCGCCTACGATTACGAGCCGGATAGTTTTATCACCACCACGTATAACGACAACCAGTTTACCAATGCCTTGAAGCAGGAATACGATGCCTTGAAAGAGATCCTCCTGCCGGGCGACGAACTGGGCAGCCACATTGCCGACTACGCCAACAATCCCGGCAACCTGATGGTGGTGACCGAGGCCCTGCCCGTGAAAGGACAGGCCGCCTCGTACCAGGTGAGCATGACCTATATGTATTTCAAAGCCTCCAATTCCGAGGCTTTCGACCTGAACATCGCCCTGCCCGCCGGCAAGGAATTGCCGCTGGACGCTCCCGTGGTCTTTACCCTGGGCGACGACAGCACCATCGAACTGAAACAGCAGCGCGCCGGAGACGCGGTGGTTTACCTCTACCCTACCGCCCAGCAGGTGAAGCAATTGGCCTGGAAGGGAATCAAGAAAATCGAAATCGGCCTTGTGCAGGCCGACTCTTTCCCGGATGACGCCTTGTCGGCTGTGATTGACAAGTTGTACAACTCCCTTATAGCCGTTGCTACCATATGAAACAATCTTTCATTTCCCTGATTCCGGTGATGGTCCTGGTAGTACTGCTGGGATTCGATATCAGCATCTTCGGCAGCGACTCCATCCTGGGAGCCAGCCAGGTGGCCCTGCTGGCAGGGGCAGGCGTTTGCGTCTGGCTGGGCGTTTGGCTGTTTAAAACCCCGTGGAAGGTCTTCGAGGACGCCATCGGGAACAATATCGGCGAGGTGACTTCCGCCATCATCATCCTTTTCATGATTGGTGCCATTTCGGGTACCTGGACCATGAGCGGAATCATCCCCACCTTGATCTATTACGGCATCCAGATTATTTCGCCGCGGTTCTTCCTTGTGACGGCCTGCGTGATCTGCGCCATCGTTTCGGTCATGATTGGCAGTTCGTGGACCACCATCGCCACGGTCGGCGTGGCCCTGCTGGGCATTGGAAAGGCCGAGGGCTTCAGCGATGCCATCACGGCGGGTGCCATCATTTCGGGTGCCTATTTCGGCGACAAGATCTCTCCCCTGTCCGACACCACCGTCCTGGCCTCGTCGGTGAGCGGGACGCCCCTGTTCGAGCACATCCGCTATATGCTCTACACCACGGTGCCGTCCATCGTTATCACCTTGGTTATCTTTACGATACTGGGCTTTACCCACAACGGGGCAGCCCCGCAGATCAACATCTATACCGACACGCTGCAGGCGCATTTCAACATCACGCCCTGGCTGATGATTGTGCCGATAGTTACAGCCGTCATGATTATCCGGAAGCTGCCAGCCCTTATCGTCCTGGGCTTGAGCGTGGTGCTGGCGGCTATCTTTGCGGCCATCTTCCAGGCCGATATCGTCCGGACCATCGGTTCCCAGGCGGCCCTCACCCACGACGTGACGCGCGCCCTGCCCGGATGGCAGCTGACCCTGGCCGGAAGCATCGAGACTATCTACAACTCCGTTTCCATCGATACGGGCGTGCCGCAGGTGAACGAACTGCTGACCTCTCGGGGTATGACCGGTATGCTGAATACGGTGTATCTGGTCTTCTGCGCGATGTGTTTCGGTGCGTGCATGCGCGCCAGCGGAATGATCGGCCATCTGTCCCGGCCGCTGCGGAAAATCACCCGCCGCCGGACGGCGCTTGTGGGAGCCACCGTTTGCACCGGTGCGGCTATGAACACCCTCGTTTGCGAGCAGTACCTGTCCATCATCCTCACGTCCAATGTCTATCGTGACATTTACGAGCAGGAGGGCTACGAAAACCGGCTCCTGAGCCGTTCCATCGAGGATTCCGCCACTGTCACTTCCCCGCTCATCCCCTGGAGCAGCTGCGGCATGACGCAGGCCACCATCCTGGGAACGCCCACGCTGGTTTACCTGCCCTATTGCTTCTTTAATATCATAAGCCCGCTGATGAGTCTCCTCATAGCGGGCCTGGGATATAAGATCTTCCGCCGGCAAAAACCGGTAGAAGAGACGGCTAGCGCTTAGACGTTACGTCTTTCTCGTACTGCTCGATAGCCGGGATGAACTCCTCGCCCACGGGCACGCCATTCTTGTAGTTGAAATAGTCGAACACGGCGCCGAACGGCAGCGTCTTGGCTTCTTCCAGCAGGGCAAGCTTCTGGAAGCCCTTGCCTGCGGCCTCCAGCTCACGCAGCTTGGCCAGCGGCTCCAGCAGGGCGCTCAGGATGCACTTCTGCGTAGCGCGCGTACCAATAATATAAGCACCGATGCGGTTGATGCTGGCGTCGAAGTAGTCCAGACCCACGTGGGCGCGGTTCAGGCCGTCGGCACGAACCAGCTCCTTGAAGAAGTCCAGCGTCATGTCGTTCATAATGGTCACATGGTCCGAATCCCAGCGCACCGGGCGGCTCACGTGCAGCATCAGTTCCGGCACGTACAGGAGCAGGGAGCTCACTTTGTCGGCCACGTTCTCCGTGGGCTCGTAGTGGCCCGTATCCAGCGTATAGATGACCTTGCGGGTGGCGCAGTAGCCCTCGAAGAAGTCCATGGAGCCCACGGTGTAGCTCTCCAGGCCGATACCGAACAGTTTGGCCTCTACGCAGCTCTTCATGCCGGGCATGTCCTCCTTGAGGATGGTGTCGAGGGACTCGGCCAGGATCTCGCGATACTTCTTGCGGTTGACGGTGTAATCTTTCTGTCCGTCATGCACCCAGATGTTCATGATACAAGGGTCGTTCTGGGCCTTGCCCATGGCGTCCGCAATCTTGCGGCAGCGGATGGTGTGCTCGATCCAGAAGTCACGGATGGCCTTGTCGGGGTTGGACAGCGACAGGTCGCCGCTCTTGGGATGCGAGAAGGAAGTGGAGTTGAAGTCCAGCTTGAAACCGTTGGCCTTGGCCCAATCAATCCAGCTCTGGAAATGCTCCACGCCCACCTGGTCGCGGTCTACGAACTTGCCGCCGAAATCGCCATAGATTTCATGCAGGTTCACGCGGTGGTTGCCCGCCAGGAGGGTTTTTACGAACACCAGGTCCTTGCGGACTTCATCAATGTTGCGGGCGCGGCCCGGGTAGTTGCCCGTAGCCTGGATACCGCCCGTCAGGGAACCGTCGTTTTCGAAACCGGAAACGTCATCGGTCTGCCAGCAGTGCAGGGAGATCTGCTGTTTCTCCAGCTCGGCAATGGCCTTGTCGGTATCTACGCCAATGGCGGCATAGCGTTCCTTGGCCAGCTCATAAGATTTGAGGATATTTGCTTCTTTCATATCGCGTAATACTAGTTGTTTTTCGGTTGGAACTCCTTCACGGAGAAGGCTTTGGCCACGATGGCGCGCATCTCCCAGCGGTCTTTCACCAAGCCCGCGGCCTTGGCCTGCATCATCAGGTTGCCGATGGCCGTCGCCTCGACCGGACCGGCCACGACGGGCAGGCTGATGGTATCGGCCGTGAGCTGACTCATGAGGTCGTTCGCGCTGCCGCCGCCAATCACATGGAGTTTGTCTATCTTGAACGGGGCGAAGTCCTGCAGGGCCTGCATCATTTCCTTGTACCGGCAGGCCAGCGAATGGTAGATCAAGCTCACCATCTCACCGTCCGTAGCCGGCTGCGGCTGACCACTTTCGGCACAGGCGGCCTTCAGTTCCGCCACCATATCGGCCGGATTCGCAAAGCGCGGATCGTCCGGATTCACCCGGGACGGGAAGGCGATGGCGGCGCGGGCCATATCGGCAATCTGCGCATAGGTATAGGTCCGGCCTTCCTTGGCCCAAACCTTGCGGCACTGCTCCAGGAGCCACATGCCGGTGATATTCTTCAGGAAACGCGTGGTTCCTTCGATACCGCCTTCGTTGGTAAAATTCTTCTCGCACGAGGCGTCGGAAATAATCGGTTCCGGACTCTCGATGCCCATCAGGCTCCAGGTTCCGCTGCTCAAGTAGGCAAACTTCTCGTCGGCGGCCGGCACAGCGGCAATGGCCGATGCGGTATCATGTCCCGCCACCGCCACCACAGGCACCTCGCCCACACCGGTCTCGTCCGCGATTTCCTTCAGGAGCGGACCGATTACCACGCCCGGCTGGACGATATCCAGCAGCACCGAACTATCCACGCCGATGCGCTCCAGTAGCGGTTTTTCGAAGCTGCGCGTGCGCTGGTTCATCATCCCGGAAGTGGAGGCCTCGGTATATTCGCACACCTTTTTCCCGGTCAGCATATAGGACAGCAGGTCCGGCATGAAGAGGATCTCCTTCGCTTCTTTCAGCGGGGCGTATCCCTCCTTCGTCTGCGCGTACAGCTGGAAAATGGAATTAAAATTCATGATCTGGATGCCCGTCACCCCGTACAGTTCCTCACGCGGCACCTTCTGGAAAACTTCCTCCGGAATTCCGGTGGTGTACGGGTCCCGATACGCTCTCGGCAATCCCAGGATGCTTCCATCCGGGCCGATATGGCCGAAATCCACCCCCCAGGTGTCGATGCCGATCGAATCGATCCGCACACCCCTGCCGGCGGCTTCCTTCAGGGCTGCCTTCAAGTGGCCGAACAAACTGTGGATATCCCAGAAAAACTTTCCGTCCTTTTCCTGGACGGCGTTGGGGAAACGATAGACCTCTTCCATAGAGAAATCCGTTCCCGCAAAAGTTCCGATAACGGCACGGCCCGAAGTGGCGCCCAGGTCAAATGCCAAAAAACGATGTATCTTTTCCATATCGGGGTAAATTTACGAAATAATTCAGATTAAAACAATTTATCTTCCGATTGATTTTGACAGATCCTTTTAATAATCCCCGACCTTTCTAAATCGGTATTCGGCATCCTCCCTGACAAGATACCATTCCCCTTCCTCTTTGATTAAGGAGAATGTTCGGACAATGTCATTCTCCTTATTGTATCCTAAGATAGAGTACTTCCCATCCGGGACTTGGAGATTGGGTTTACATCCCAACCCAAATAGATAAACTCTATTGAATAGAGGGAAATCAGTCATCCAACATAAGGTGGTATCGTAATACTTCCAACCGTCACGTCCATAAGACACCTCATGATAGCCACCATCAAACAGTATAATGGTATCAATCATTGGTTCATGGATGGAGACAGTGAACATCCCCGTTTGTTTGTTGTTGATACTATTTTGCCCATTATTGGAAAACCAGATTGTATCACAGATCCTTTCCTGGTCTAACACATAAGTACCAAGTAATCGCTTCCGGCTCGGCGTGCTAATGAACAGGCAAAGGATGAAAACTATCCCAGCCAAAAACATACTGATTAATAATTTCTTTAGCACAATGCCAAACACTCAATACTAGGAGAACAACCTATTACCTAATATTGGACGATTCCGCTACAAAAGCTTAGCCATAGAGCGATTCCTGAGGCGTCTTCCCGGTGTAAAGATAGTCAGTATTTCCCGAAGATGCAACGGAAACGGGGAGAACCAAGCCGTTCGACGAAATGACCGATTCTGCGGAGAAATGGGCCTACATGTTCCAAAATATTGCTACATTTGCAGGTCAGCCCGATGCGATCCGCGAGTTCCGCTACGCCATGGAGGTCTCCCGCGTCGATACGCTGACGCCTGAAGAACAGAATCAATACCACGACGCCATGGTCAGCGAATACGAAAAATTGGTCATCAGCGAAGCCTACGAACAGATCGGCCTGAAAAAAGGACGAGAGGAGGGACGTGCAGAAGGGCTTGTTGAAGGTATGGAGAAGGGTATGGAGCAAGGCAAGATGGAAGTGGCCCGGCAGATGAAAAAGATGGGCCTGTCCATTGCGCAGATCGTTCAGGCTTCCGGGCTACCGGAGGAAGTCGTTGATGGTCTTTAAGAAAAAACGCTTGTTGCGTCTATGAATCCCATCATAGAATGTGTCCCGAATTTCAGCGAGGGACGGAGACCGGAGGTAATTGAGGCGATCGCCGCGGCGATTGCCGGCCGGCCAGAGGACGGCGGACCGGCGGATACGGCCGGCGAAGGCGTCCGCATCCTGCACGTGGACCGGGGCGAAGCCGCGAACCGGACGGTCATCACCTTCGCCGGAACGCCAGACGCCGTGTGCGAAGCCGCCTTCCGCGGCGTGCGTGAGGCGGCCCGGCTCATCGACATGCGCACCCATCACGGTACGCATCCGCGCCTGGGGGCCACCGACGTCCTGCCCCTGGTCCCGGTCCGGGGGATTTCCCTGGAAGAATGCGCCAAACTGGCGCGGCAGCTCGCCCAAAGAATCTGGATTGAATTGGGAATCCCCTGCTATTGCTATGGTGCGGCGGCCGCCTCACCGGAGCGGTCCGAGCTATCCTGGTGCCGCAAAGGCGAATACGAGGCCCTGGCCACCAAACTGGCCAGCCCGGTCCTCCGTCCCGATTTCGGACCGGATGCCCTTACGGACAGCATCGCCCGCACCGGCGCCATCAACGTGGGGGCCCGCCCCTTCCTCATCGCCGTCAATTTCAACCTGCGGCCGGACGGAGAGGACCAGCTGCCTGCGGCCAAGGCCATTGCCAGGCGGATGCGCGGCCCCGGACGCAAGGCTATCGGCTGGTACATACCGGAATACGGATGCGCACAGGTATCGATGAACCTTACCGATACCAAGCTCGCACCCCTGCACGAGGTTTATGAAAGGGTATGCCGCGAGGCCGAGGCCGAAGGCTGTCGCATCAGCGGCACGGAAATCATCGGCCTGGTGCCCCGGCAAGTACTGCTGGATGCCGGAAACGGCTCCCTGGAAGCAGCCATCAGCCGTCTCCATCTGGACGACCTCCGGCCCTTCCTGCCCGAAGAAAAAGTACTGGAATACCTGCTGCCTATTTAAACCACTCGGTCAGGTGGTCCTTGGCATAGAAATAGTACACAGCCAGGCCTACCCAACTGGTTAGCAGTACCACCAAGGCGGTGATAAGTTTTCCGGCGGCGGAAATGGGCTTTTTGAGAATGTCAATCACTGCCAGGACGGACAGGACGACACCAATGACGTACAGTAACATATCGCTATTCGTTTTGAGTGTTGTTCTTGGCTTCTTCCAGGGCCCGGTGTTCCGCCCTTGCCCGTTCTACGGAGACCGAACGCTTCAGGACAAAACCGGATCCCAGATATTTCGTACGGACATCTTCATCGGAGGCCAGCGCTTCGGGCGTACCGGCCTGCAGGATGGTTCCTTCGTACAGCAGATAGGCCCGGTCCGTGATGGCCAGCGTCTCGCCCACATTGTGGTCCGTGATAATCACGCCGATGTTTTTGTATTTCAGTTTGGCGATGATGTACTGGATATCCTCCACGGCAATCGGGTCCACACCCGCGAACGGTTCATCCAGGAGGATGAATTTCGGGTCGATGGCCAACGCGCGGGCAATCTCGCAGCGGCGCCGCTCGCCGCCGGAAAGCTGGATACCCAGGCTCTTGCGCACCTTCGAAAGGTTAAACTCATTGATCAGCGACTCCAGCCGCTCATTCCGCTCTTCCTTGGTCATGTTGGACAGTTCCATCACCGACATGATGTTGTCCTCTACGCTCATTTTGCGGAAGACGGAGGCCTCCTGCGGCAGGTAGCCGATACCCTTCTGGGAACGGCGGTACATCGGGAGTTCGGTAATATCCTCATCGTCCAGGAAAATCCGGCCGGCATTCGGGACGATCTGTCCCGTAATCATATAGAAACTCGTGGTCTTACCGGCGCCGTTCGGGCCCAGGAAGCCGACGATTTCGCCCTGCTCCACCTCCATCGAAACGCCCTTCACAACGGTACGGACGCCGTATTTCTTAACCAGGTTTTCGCAACTTAACTTCATTCTATTCCATTATTTAATATCCAGACCGAGGTCTGTGATCAGGTTCTTGATATCGCCGTTCTGGCTCATCAGGTACTGGGCCTTTTCGGCATTGGTGTACAGCACTTCCTTCTTTTCCGTATCCGGAACCACGCCGATTCGCAAGGCTACGCGCGGGCTTCCGCACAGTTTCTGGAAACGGTCCTCCAGTTCGTGCAGGAGGCGTTCTTCGATCCACTGCTTCTGCGATACGTTCATCACCAAGGCCGTGGCCACCTTGCGGCCTTCTTCTTCGGCCATTTCCAGGGTGGCGTTGGACAGGGTGCTGGCCAGACGCGGCTTATCGGCATATTGGCCGGCCAGCTCCTGCCATTTTGCCGTAAGGATCTCATCCGACGGCAGTTCTGCCGGGGCTTGCGCCTGTTCTTCGGGACGCGCCGCGTTCTCCTGCTGCTCTTGCATCAGGGCGTCCAGCGACAGCGATGCGCCGGTTTTCACGGCCCGCTTTCTCGGCTTCGGGCTCTCCTCCGCCTTTGGTTCTTCGCTCTTCGCGGCGGTACCGGAAGGAACCTCATCGCTGTGAACTTGGGGATATGCTCTTCGGTTTTCTTCCGGTTCCGCCGCCGGGGCCGGAGCCGCCGAAGGGGCCGCCGAAGCGGGGGCCGCAGGGGCAGCGACGGGAGCAGAAGGGGTCTGATGAGCATTTTCCCTATTTTTCTGCGAAGAAGACCCCTCTGCTCGCGGAGCGGGAACGGCCGGGGCCGGAGCCGCAGGAGCAGGCGCCGATGCAGCGGCGGAAGCCGGGACGCCGCCAAGGAAAGCCAGACGCATCAAGGCAAACTCGATATGCAAACGCGGATTCACCGCCGCCTTATAGCCAGTTTCACAAGCCGTAGTAATACTCAAAGCATCGTACAGGAACTGCAAAGAGCAACGTCCCGCCTGTTCCTGATAGCGAAGCCGCAAGGATTCAGGCAACTCCAGCAGCGAGGCCGCGCCCGCAGCCTTGCTCACCGCCAGGTCACGCAAATGCGCGCTCAAGGCCGCCACAAAATGCAAGGCGTTGAAACCCTTGGACAGGACCTCATCGAACTTCAGCAGTGCCGTAGCATAATCCTTCGCCAGGAAGGCATCCACAAGGGAAAAACTATATTCGTAATCCAGGACGTTCAGGTTCTTCATCACGTCCGCCACCTTGACATCCGTCCCGCAGAACGCCACCGTCTGGTCGAAGATGGTAAGGGCATCGCGCATAGCGCCATCGGCCTTCTGCGCAATGACATGCAGGCTTTCATCATCGATCGTAATGTTTTCCCGCGTGGCGATGGACCGCAGGTTCCGGACGATATCGGAAATGCTGATGCGGTTGAAATCGTAGGTTTGGCAGCGGGAGAGGATGGTGGGGAGGATTTTGTGCTTCTCGGTGGTGGCGAGAATGAAAATGGCGTGTGCCGGCGGCTCTTCCAGCGTTTTCAGGAAGGCATTGAACGCCTGCGTGGAGAGCATATGGACCTCATCGATGATATACACGCTGTACTTACCCACCTGCGGCGGGATCTGCACCTGGTCCATCAGCGCCTTGATATCTTCCACGCCGTTGTTCGAGGCCGCATCCAACTCGTGGATGCAGTAGGACCGTCCTTCCTGGAAGGAGATGCACGATTCGCACTCGCCGCACGGTTCCATCTGCTCGTTGGGATGCGCGCAGTTGATGGTTTTGGCGAAGATACGGGCCGTGGAGGTCTTGCCCACGCCGCGCGGGCCGCAGAACAGATAGGCGTGCGCCAGTTTGCCCCGCAAGATGGAATTCTTGAGGGTTTTGGCGATGGTATCCTGGCCGATCAATTCTTCGAAAGAGTCCGGCCGGTATTTGCGGGCTGATACAATATACTCTGACATAACCTTACAAATATAGCATTTATTTTGCTAACTTTGTGCCCTATATGAAGACAAAGATTCAGAAATTCATCCTCGTGTTGTTCCTGGCCGTCCTGAGCACCGCTGCATTCGGGCAGGCAACCATCCGTACCCGAACCGATATCTTGAAAGATTTCACGCTCCGGACTACCCGCGTGGTGCTTTCCGGCGATGAGATCCTGGACCAGGTCCTTCAGGAAGAAGTGGCCTCCCGGTGGCGCATTTCGCCCTTCGAATTCTGCACGTTCAGCGAGTTCGAGGAGCAGAAAAACAATGCCGACTATTACTTCCTCCTGACTGCGCGGATGAAAGGCATCCGCTACCTGACCCTGGTGAAAGGCGGTCCGGGCGAAGGCATCGGAGACCTGTACGAAGTGGTTTCCCTGCCGCTCTCCCCTGCCGTGGGGGCATCGGGACGCGAAATGGTCTATCTCGGCGCCCTGCTGGATTTCATGCAGCTTTTCACGGACAGGGCCATGCAGTTTGCCTACAGGGGCAACAAAGCCATCAATACGCTTGCACACAATCCGGGCAAGATTGCCAAAAAGCAGGTCTATCTCTCGTCCGAAGACCTGTCCTCCAAGGTCAAGGGGACGAAAGCCCGGTATTTTGACAGCGATTTCATGGAAGTCTCCGAGGAAGAAGCGGACAAGATTTTCATGGACAACACCTATAATGCGATCGTGGGCTATGTCGTCGTTCCCGTCCAACCGGTTTCGGGCGACTGGCAGTTCAAGATGCTGTTCGATGCGCGCACCAACGAGTTGGTTTATTTCCGGCGCACCCGGGTCCGGGATACGGAGACCGCGGGGTTCGACAGCATCGACCTGAAACGGATCAACGTCGCACGCAAGCTCTAAGAGGGATATGATTATTGGAAAAACCGGCTGCGGCTTACAGTACGCGGTCAAGAAGGGTGGGTCTGCCGTGGCCTATTGCGCCTTGAGCATCCGCTGCGGCACCCGGGACGAAAAAGGATTTCCGAACGGCATCGCCCATTTCACAGAACATACGGTATTTAAAGGTACGCTTCGCAAGAGCGCTGCCACCATCAACGGCTACCTCGACCGCCTGGGCGGCGAGCTGAACGCCTATACCACCAAGGAAGAAATCGTCTTCCACGCTACCGTGCTGAAGGAAGACCTGCCGAAGGCGGCTTCGCTGCTGCTGGAACTGGCCACGGACGCCTCGTTCCCGGAGGAGGAAATCCGCACGGAACAGGGGGTGGTGATTGATGAAATCAAATCGTACAAAGACAGTCCTTCGGACGATGTTTACGACCGTTTCGAGGAGGCCCTGTTTGCGGGTCATCCGCTTTCGTCGCCCATCCTGGGCACCGAACGGAGCGTGAAGAAGATCACCTCCAAAGACCTGCACGCCTTTGTTAAAGACCGTTTCGTGCCCTGGAAAATGGCCCTTACCGTGGTGGCTCCGCTGGAAGAGAAGAAGATGGAAAAGACCGTCCAACGGCTCGTAGACAAGGTTTTCAGCGACCGGACCTACGAGTTTACGGTCCAGACCACCGACTATTTCACGCCGGAGCTGCAGCGCTTCGACAAAACCGTTGAGAAGCACAACCACGAGGTGAACGCCGTCCTGGGCTGCACCGCCCCTTCCCTGTATGAAGAAAAAGACCGGCTTACGGCCATCCTGCTGAGCAACATCCTGGGCGGACCGGCCTCGAACTCCCTGCTGAATTCCCTCCTGCGCGAGAAACACGGATGGGTGTACGGCGTGGAAAGTTCCTATACACAGTATGCCGATACGGGCATCCTGGCCATTTGCTTCGGTTGCGACCGGCCCAATGTGGACAAATGCGTCCGCGCCATCGGCCAGGTCCTGGACCGCCTGATGGACAAGCCCCTGTCCGAAGGCCGGCTCAAGGCCGCCAAGAAGCAGCTGCTGGGCCAGCTGGCCGTTTCGGGCGAGAACGGGGAGACCCAGTGCCTGGCCATGGGCAAGAGCCTGCTGGCCTTCGGCACCGTCACCTCCGAGCAGGCGAACCGGGAAAAGATTGAAGCCATTACCGCCGCCCAGCTGCAGGCAATGGCCCGGAAAATCTTTGCAAAAGAGAACCTTTCCCGTCTGGTCTTCCTGTAAAAAATTGATTTTTTTTGTTTCATTTTTAAAAAATCTTTGTAACTTGCACTCGATTTTTGGTAAGCAAGCTATGCTGCGCACGTGGAATAATAATAATCAGGAGCAGTCTCAGAATCAGCAGGTTTTGAGCGTTTCTTCGTGCGTATAATACCAGCCGACAGGGCACATGAAAAAAAGAAACAAGTTTACAAACAACAAATAAGAGGCTGGTCCGGCGGACTTGCCTCTTTTCTTTTTTCAAGTGTAACGTTATAGCGGAAAGTTAGGTTAGTTATTAATATGTGTAATTATGGACAGATTTGATCTCGTCAAGGAATCCTTCATGAAGAAGGAAGTCCCCGCCTGCGCACCTGCAGGTAAAACCTCCGATTATTATGGAGAGCTGGTCTTCGACCGCAAAAAGATGTGCAAATATCTGGATGCAGAGAGCCTCCATGCCCTTCTCGACTGTATCGAAGGCGGCAAAGCCCTGGACCGCAAAACGGCGGACGGTGTTGCCCGCGGCATGAAGGAGTGGGCCATCGAGCATGGTGTAACCCATGTTACCCACTGGTTCCAGCCCTTGACGGAAGGAACGGCTGAAAAGCACGACTCCCTGATCGATTACGACGGAAAAGGCGGTGTCATTGAAACCTTCGACGGGAAAATGCTGGCCCAGCAGGAACCGGACGCCTCGTCCTTCCCCAGCGGCGGCATCCGTGCCACGTTCGAAGCCCGCGGATATACGGCCTGGGATCCCACCTCGCCGGTTTTCATCCTGGACGACACCCTCTGCATCCCTACTGTCTTTATTTCCTACACAGGCGAAGCCCTGGACTACAAGACCCCGCTCAAGAAGGCCCTGAAGGCCGTGAGCGACGCCGCCGTGCCCATCTGCAAATATTTCGACCCCGGAGTGACCAAGGTCTACTCCTACCTGGGCTGGGAGCAGGAGTACTTCCTCGTGGATGAGGGTCTCTATGCCGCCCGCACAGACCTGATGATTACCGGCCGCACCCTCTTCGGCCACAGTTCTTCCAAGAACCAGCAGCTGGACGACCACTACTTCGCCGCCATTCCGCCGCGCGTGGCCGCTTTCATGCGTGACCTGGAGATTGCCGGCCACCGCCTGGGCATTCCGCTCAAGACCCGCCACAACGAGGTGGCGCCCAACCAGTTTGAATTGGCGCCCATCTATGGCGAGACCAACCTGGCCAACGACCAGAACCAGATTGTCATGAACCTGATGAACCGCATCGCCCGCAAGCACGGTTTCGTGGTGCTCCTGCACGAGAAGCCCTTCGACGGTGTGAACGGTTCCGGTAAGCACAACAACTGGTCCCTGGGTACGGACAAGGGTACGCAGCTGCTCGCTCCCGGCAAGGATGCCAAGGGCAACCTGCAGTTCATCACCTTCTTTGTGAACGTGCTGGCCGCCGTGCAGAAGCACAACGCCCTGCTGAAGGCCTCCATCGCCTCGGCTACCAACGCCCACCGTCTGGGTGCCAACGAAGCCCCGCCCGCAATCGTGTCCGCCTTCCTGGGCCGTACGATGACCGACGTCCTGCACAAACTCCTGGAAGTTCCCTCCGACACGCCCATCGAGATTGCCGGCAAGAAGAGCAAGAGCGTGGGCCTGGTGGAGATTCCCGAGGTTTTCGTGGACAATACAGACCGCAACCGTACCTCGCCTTTCGCCTTCACCGGCAACCGCTTCGAGTTCCGCGCCGTGGGTTCCTGCGCCAACTGTGCCGGTGCCATGACCACCCTGAATGCCGCCGTGGCCGAGCAGCTTATCGCTTTCAAGGAAGAGGTTGAAAAGGAAATCGCCAAGGGCAAGAAGACGCCCGTGGCCATCATGGATGCCCTCAAGCCCATTATCAAGTCTGTCATCGATACCGTCTGCTTCGACGGAAACGGCTACACCGAGGAGTGGAAGAAAGAGGCGGAACGCCGTGGCCTCGATACGGAGACCAACGTTCCCAAGATGTTCTGCCAGTTCACCAAACCGGCCTCCGTGGAGATGTTCACCAAAACAGGGGTCTATAGCGAGAAGGAACTCGCCGCCCGCAACGACGTGAAGTGGGAGACCTATGTAAAGAAGGTCCAGATTGAATCCCGCGTCATGGTCCGCATGGCCCTCAACCACATCGTTCCCGCCGCCCTCGAGTACAAGGGCAAGCTCCTGAAGGAAGTGATGCTGGCGAAGGAAATCTACGGCAACCTGGACAACTGCACCACCGAACTGCGCATTCTGGACGATATCAACAAGTATGTCGAAGCCGTCCGCGTCAAGGCAACGGCGATGAAGGAAGCCCGCAAGAAGGCCAACGTCATCGAAGACACCTACAAGCGCGCCCTGGCCTATCACGAGATTGCGGAGAGCCTCTACGACCTGCGCAAGCCGATCGACAAGCTGGAAGAAGTGGTGGACAACAAGATGTGGCCGCTTCCGAAGTACCGCGAACTCCTGTTTATCAGCTAGTTTAGTTTATGAAATACGGACTGTACGATCCGGCATCGGAACACGATGCCTGTGGGGTTGGTATGGTCGTGAATATCCGGGGCGACAAGACGCACGAGTTGGTCGACAACGCCTTGACGGTGCTCGAAAACATGAGCCACCGCGGGGCAGAAGGGGCGGATGGAAAATCGGGCGACGGCGCCGGAATCATGGTCCAGATTCCCCATGAATTCATTCTCTTGCAAGGAATTCCCGTTCCGGAAAAAGGACGATACGGCACCGGCCTGGTCTTCCTCCCCAAGGATGCCGCCAAGCGCGAACACATCCTGGAGGCCATGCGTGCCGAGATGGAACGGGAAGCCTGCCGGCTGAGCCACGTCCGGCAGGTTCCGGTAAACGCGGCCTGTCTGGGTGAGGAAGCCGCCAAGGGCGAGCCGTACACGGTGCAGATCTTCGTGACCAGCGCCGAATTCATCGAGGAGGCCGACTTCGAACGCAAACTATACCGTATCCGCAAGCACATCGAGCGGCTGGGCAAGGACTGCTATGTCTGTTCCCTTTCCACCCGCAACATCGTGTACAAGGGTATGCTCACCAGCCGCCAGCTGCGCGAATACTACACAGACCTGACCAGTCCGTGGTTCACCAGCGCCATGGCCATCGTCCATTCCCGCTTCTCCACCAACACCTTCCCGCAGTGGAGCCTGGCACAGCCCTTCCGGATGCTCTGCCACAATGGTGAAATCAATACGGTGCGGGGAAACCGGAGCTGGATGCAGGCCCGTCAAAGCGTGCTGAATTCGGGGACGCTGGGCGATATCGGTGACCTGACCCCCATCGTACAGCCCGATATGAGCGATTCCGCCAGCCTGGACAACGTGCTGGAATTCCTTACCCAGAGCGGACTCAGCCTGCCGCAGGCCGTATCCGTGCTGATGCCGGAAAGTTTCGACGAAACCAACCCTATCTCCGAGGACCTGCGCGCGTTCTATGAATATCATTCCATCCTTATGGAGCCCTGGGACGGCCCCGCCACCCTGCTGTTCAGCGACGGCCGTTACGCCGGCGGCATCCTGGACCGCAACGGCCTGCGTCCCGGACGGTACACCATTACCAAACGGGGCTTCCTGGTGGTGGCCAGCGAGGTGGGCGTCCTGGACTTCGACCCCACCGAAATCGAGTGCAAGGGCCGCCTGGAGCCCGGAAAGATGCTGCTGGTAGATACCAAGGAAGGCAAGATCTGGTACGATGCCGATATCAAGGAAAAACTGGCCTCCGAGCATCCTTACCGCAAGTGGCTGGCTGCCGGACGCATCCAGTTGGAAGACCTGCACAGCGGCCGAAAGATTGAGCACAACGAGGCAGACCTCCTGCACAAGGAGCTCCTGTTCGGCTGCACGGCGGAAGATGTGGAAAAGACCATAAAGCCTATGTGCGAGAAGGGCATCGAGCCCACATCGTCCATGGGTAACGATACCCCGCTGGCCGTGCTGACCGAGCGTCCGCAGAGTTTCTTCAACTACTTCCGCCAGCAGTTCGCACAGGTGACCAATCCGCCCATCGACTCCATCCGCGAGCAGATGGTCATGTCGCTGTTCGAATATATCGGACGCGTGGGAACGGGTATCCTGACCCCGGACGAAGACAACTGCAAGATGGTGCGCCTGCCGCATCCCATCCTGACCAATACACAGCTGGACCTGCTGTGCAACATCCGCTACAAGGGCTTCAACACGGTTAAGCTGCCCATGCTCTTCGAATGCGCCGCCAGCACCGCCGATGCCGCCGCCAACCTGCGCCGGGCCCTGAAGAGCCTCTGCCAGAAGGCCGAAAAGTGTGTGGACGACGGGGTGAACTACATTATCCTGTCCGACCGCGACGTGGACGAATCCCACGCGCCCATCCCGTCCCTGTTGGCCGTGAGCGCCGTGCATCATCACCTGATTGCCACCGGCAAACGCGTGCAGACGGCCCTGATTGTGGAAAGTGGCGAGATTCGCGAGACGATGCATGCCGCGCTGCTGCTCGGCTACGGGGCATCGGCCATCAACCCCTACCTTTCCTTTGCCATCATCTCCAGCCTGGCACACGGCGGAAAGATGCAGCTGAACTACTCCACGGCCCGTACCAACTATATAGAAGCCATGAAGAAGGGTCTGCTGAAAATCATGGCCAAGATGGGCATTTCCACCATCCGTTCCTATCGGGGAGCCAAGATTTTCGAGAGCATCGGCCTGGAAGAGAGCCTGTTGCGCGAGTATTTCGGAACAGACCGTTCCACCATTGGCGGCGTAGGCCTGGAAACCATCGCGCGCGACGCCATGTGGTTCCACGCACAAGCCTATGCCGATACCACCCCTACCGATTTCCTGCCGAATGTGGGGCAGTTCCACTACCGCAAGGGCGGCATCCCGCACGCGTGGAATCCCGAAACTATCTCCGCGCTGCAGCTGGCCACGCGTTTGGGCAGCTACAAGAAATTCAAGGAATTCACCGCCGCGGTCGATACCAAGGACGACCTCCTTTTCCTCCGCGACCTGCTGGATTTCAAACGCGGCACTGCGATTCCCGTAGACGAGGTAGAACCGGTAGAGGCCATTGTGAAGCGCTTTGTGGTGAGCGCCATGAGCTTCGGTGCCCTGAGCATCGAGGCCCACGAAGCCATCGCCCTGGCAATGAACCGCCTGGGGGCCCGCTCCAACACGGGCGAAGGCGGAGAAGACAACGAACGCTATCATACCGAAGTGGACGGGGTTTCCCTGTCGAGCAAGACCAAACAAGTGGCCTCCGGACGCTTTGGCGTTACGGCCGAATACCTGGTGAATGCCCAGGAAATCCAGATCAAGGTAGCCCAAGGAGCCAAGCCCGGAGAGGGCGGCCAGCTGCCGGGCTTCAAGGTGAATGCCATCATTGCCAAGACCCGCAATTCCATTCCGGGTATCTCGCTCATTTCCCCGCCGCCGCACCATGACATCTATTCCATCGAAGACCTGTCACAGCTGATCTTCGACCTTAAGAACGTGAATCCGGCTGCCGCCATCAGCGTAAAACTGGTGTCGGAGAGCGGTGTGGGCACCATTGCCGCCGGCGTGGCCAAAGCCAAGGCCGACCTGATTGTGGTGTCCGGAGCCGAAGGCGGCACGGGTGCCTCCCCGGCTTCTTCGATGCGATTTGCCGGTATCAGCCCGGAAATCGGCCTGTCCGAAGCGCAGCAGACGCTGGTGCGCAACGGCCTCCGCAGCCAGGTTCGCCTGCAGGTGGACGGCCAGCTGAAAACCGGCCGCGACGTGGTGCTGATGGGTCTGTTGGGAGCAGACGAGTTCGGTTTCGGCACCCTGCCGCTCATCGTGCTCGGTTGCGTGATGATGCGCAAATGCAGCCTCAACACCTGTCCCACCGGCGTGGCGACCCAGGACCCGGAACTGCGCAAACATTTTATCGGCAAAGCCGACTATCTGGTCAACTATTTCACCTTCCTGGCCAAGGAGGTCCGGGAATACCTGGCCGAAATGGGCTTTCGCAGTTTCTCGGACATTGTCGGCCACACGGAGCTACTGGTCCGCAAGGATGTGGAACCCACGTCCAAAGCGGCCCGGGTAGACTTGTCGCGGGTCCTGTTCAAGGAAGAAGGTTCCTGCGGATGGTCCGGCGCCCCACTGCACCCGCTCCCGACGGTTCGGGATATGGAAATCATCAAGGCGGCGCAGCCGGCCATCGAATGGAAGGAGGAAATCAGCCTCGAATATCCGATTGCCAACACCGACCGGGCCGCTTGTACGATGCTCAGCGGGCGGATTGCCGCCAAATACGGTGCCGAAGGCCTGCCGGATTCCACCATCAACATCAAGTTCAAGGGTTCCGCCGGCCAGAGCTTCTGCGCCTTCCTCGCAGGCGGCGTCAACGTACGCCTCGAGGGCGAAGCGAACGACTATGTGGGCAAGGGCTTGAGCGGTGGCCGCGTGGCCATCCGGCCGTCCACACGGGCCTCCTTCAAGGCAGAAGACAATACCATCGTGGGCAATACCTGCCTCTATGGCGCCACCGGCGGTGAGATGTATGTCGCCGGACGCGCCGGCCAGCGTTTCGCGGTGCGCAACTCCGGGGCCAAGGCCGTTGTGGAAGGCACGGGCGACCATTGCTGCGAATATATGACAGGCGGCCGCGTGGTGGTTCTGGGCCCTGTTGGCCGCAACTTCGCCGCCGGTATGTCCGGAGGCGTGGCCTATGTCTTCGATCCCGCCCACGTGTTCGACTATTACTGCAACCTGGACATGGTAGAAATCTCCCTGGTAGACGACAAACTCGACCGGAAGGAACTGCACGAGCTCATCCGCCAGCACTACCTCTACACAGGTTCCAGCCTGGCCAGGACCCTGCTCGACGACTGGACCCGCTATGTGGACGATTTCATCAAGGTTATCCCCATTGAATACAAGCACGTTCTCGAAAAGGAGCGCCTCCGTGCCCTCTCCGAGAAAGTGCAGCATCTCCAAATCCAATACTGACGCGCCATGGGAGATTATAAAGCATTTTTGACGATACCCCGAAAGGAAGCCGGCTACCGGCCCATCCGGGACCGTATCCAGGATTTCGGCGAAGTGGAACAGACGCTCAACGAAGGAGACCGCCGGTTGCAGGCATCGCGCTGCATGGACTGCGGCGTACCCTTCTGCAACTGGGCCTGCCCGTTGGGCAACCGTCCGCCCGAATGGAACGATGCTGTCTATAAGGGCGATTTCAAGCTAGCCTACCGCCTGCTCAACGCCACCAACGACTTTCCGGAATTTACGGGACGCGTCTGCCCCGCCCTGTGCGAGAAAGCCTGCGTGCTCAACCTCACCCTCCACGAGCCTACGACGAACCGGGAGAACGAGGCCGCCATTACGGAAATTGCCTATCGGGAAAACTATATCCAGCCCTGCAAGCCTGTTCGCAACGGGAAAAAAGTGGCGGTGATCGGGGCGGGACCTTCCGGCCTGGCCGCTGCCAACCAGCTGAACAGAAAAGGCTATGCCGTAACGGTTTTCGAGAAGAACGAGAAGGCCGGCGGCCTGCTCCGCTTCGGCATTCCCAACTTCAAGCTCAACAAGAAGGTCATCGACCGGCGCATCGCCCTGATGGAGCAGGAAGGCATTTGCTTCCGCTACGGAGAAGCGGTCCTTCCCGATGCCCTGCCGAAGGGCTTCGACGCCTACGTCGTGGCCACCGGCACCCCTACGGCACGTGACCTGAACGTTCCGGGCCGCGAGCTCAAGGGCGTACACTTCGCCCTGGAACTGTTGTCGCAGCAGAACCGCGTCCTGTATGGCGCAGAGTTTTCTCCGGAAGCACGCGTCACCTGCAAAGACAAGGATGTGTTGGTGATTGGCGGCGGAGATACCGGTTCGGACTGCATCGGAACGGCCCACCGCCAGGGATGCAAGAGCGTGATGCAGATTGAAATCCTGCCCAAACCGCCCATCGGTCCGGACGACCCGGCCAATCCCTGGCCGGCCTGGCCGCGGACGCTTAAGACCTCTTCTTCCCACGAAGAGGGTTGCGAGCGGCGATGGAACATCAACACGCTCCGCTTCATTGGCGAAAACGGACAGCTGACCGGTGTGGAAATCCAACCTATCGACTGGGAAAAAGATCCCGACGGAGGACGTCCCAAGATGGTTCCGGCCGGTAAGCCGGAAGTGGTCAAGGCCGATATCGTCCTGCTGGCGATGGGTTTCCTGAAACCGCAGCTGCCCGAACACGCAGAGAACGTCTTCTTTGCAGGAGACGCCCTCAACGGAGCCTCATTGGTGGTACGGGCCATGGCTTCCGGCCATGCCGCCGCCGAGGCTTTGGATGCCTGGTGTAAAAAGAAAGACTAGAGCGTCTTGAGGTGCAGGTTGCGCCAGCGGACCTTGATTCCACCACCGTCGTGGATCTGCAAGGCGATGCGGCCACGGCCTGCACCCACTTTTTCATCGGTAATATCCACCATGGGTTCACCATTCAGCCAGGTTTGTACCCGGTCGCCTTCGGCCAGGATACGGAGGGTGTTCCACTCCCCTTCCTTCAGGATTTCCTCCTGCTCGTCGGGAATCTGGACCAGCCAGCCACGGCCGTAGGACTCATAGATACCGGCGGTATCGTGGCCCTTGGGCGCCACTTCCACCTGCCAGCCGTTCACGATAGCAGGCTGCTGGACGAAGGAGCGGAAGAAGACGCCGGAGTTGCCGTTGGCTTCCTGCTTGAACTCCAGGGTCAGGTCAAAGTCGTCATAATAGTCACGCGTGGCCAGGTAACCATAGGTGTTGTCCGGACCGCTCTCGCAGATAAGATCGCCGTTCTCCACATACCAGAGGTCGGTTCCATAGAGATCCCAGCCCGTCAGGTCCTCGCCGTTGAACAGGTCTTTTTCTTCCGGTTTCGCAGGCAGTTCCCGGATCTTGATATTCTTGAACCAGGCCGGATAGCCATGGTCCTGCAGGCAGATATGGCCTTTGCGGGCCAGGCCGTATTCCGGGGCGTTCTCCCACTTGCCGGAATCCTTGCGGGCATACCAGTCAGGGGTCCAGGCATCGAATTCCACGGTCATCTGTCCGTTCAGCCAATAACTTACATGGCCGTTGTCGAAGACAATTTTGGAGGTATTCCATTCGCCGGCAGGATTCAGCTTGCGCGTTTCAAAATCAGGCACATACATGGCATAATCCACGGCGCAGCGCTGCCAGGGCTCCAGGGCGAAACCATTCACTTCTTCCCAATTATCATCGTCAATGAGCTGATATTCAGGACCGGTGATGTAGGGAACGGGGTACTTGGGATGCTCCACCACATGATAGAGCATGCCACTGTTGCCGCCACGGGAAATCTTCCAGTCCCAGACCAGTTCGAAGTTGGCGAATTCGCGGTCGGTCACAATGTAACCGCTGGCATCGCTCCCCTCGCCTTCCGCCAGGATGGCTCCGTCCTCCACCGTCCACGGACCGGTAAGTTCCGTTCCGTTATAGTCCCGCCAGCCGGCCAGTGTCTTGCCATCGAAAAGCAATTCCCAGCCTTCCGCTTTTTCCTTGGATGTCAATTTGTTGTCCTTCTTGCAGCAGGAAGGGCAGGCCACCAGTGTGCCGCAGAGAGCCACCGAGAGCAAGAGTTTGATCATACGCATATCCTATTGGTTTTTTGATTTCTGTGTGCAAGTTACAAATTTTTCAAGAATTCTGGGTATATTTGTATGATTACTTTTCTGTTATGGCAACGGCTGTTATCATCGGGAACGGATTGTTCCCCCGAAAAGAATATCCCCGGTATCTCATCCAGACGGCGGATCTCCGCGTGTGCTGCGATGGCGCCCTGAAGACCTACCTCCGCAACGGTTTTCCGCTGCCGGATGCCGTGGTGGGAGACATGGATTCCCTCCCCCTCTCCTACCGGAAACGGTATGCCGATATCATCTTCCCGGAAAGCGAGCAGGAGGACAACGACCAGACCAAAGCCATCCGATGGATCACCCGAAACCGGCCCGATATCGATACGATCCACATCCTGGGAGCTACCGGCCGGCGGGAGGATCACACCATCGGGAACCTGTCGCTGCTGATGGAGTACGAACGGACCTACCATCTTTCCGAACGGGGAATCCGGGCCGATATCGTTTCGGACACCTGCACCGCTTTCGCCATTACCGATAGCTGCGAACTGCATGTGGGAGAAGGCCGCTCCATCTCCCTGTTCTCCCCGGACAATTCCGTGGTCATCCGGTCCGAAGGCCTGGAATGGCCCCTGGACCACGTTGTCTTTGACAATTGGTGGAAAGCCACGTTGAACCGCGCCAATGCCGACGTGGTAAAACTGACTTTCAGCCATCCGGCCCTGGCCTTGATTATTTTGAATTAATCCTTCTGCATTTATGCACAAGAAAATCCGAATCGCCCTGGCGACCTTGTTTTTTGTCGGCATCACGTTGCTGCTGCTGGATGTTTCCGGCTCCCTGCACGCGTGGCTGGGCTGGATGGCCAAAATCCAGTTCCTCCCCGCCGTACTGGCCCTGAACCTGGCCGTTATCGTGGGCCTGCTCCTGCTGACCCTCCTGTTTGGCCGCGTATACTGCTCCGTCATCTGCCCCCTGGGCATCTGGCAGGATATCGTATCGAACCTGAGCGGACGCCGCAAGGGGAAAAAGGCGCGTTTTACCGCCTCGCCCGAACACAAATGGCTCCGCTACGGGGTGTGGGTCCTGTTCGTGGCGGCTTTGGTGGCCGGTGTGCAGGCCTTTGTGGCCCTGCTGGCCCCGTACAGCGCCTGGGGACGCATCGTCCAGAATCTTTTCCAGCCCTTGTACATCTGGGGCAACAACCTGCTGGCCTGGATAGCCGAACGGGCTGGCAGCTATGCCTTCTATCCCCGCGAGGTCTGGCTGCGCAGCCTGCCTACCTTCCTGATTGCCCTGGCCACCCTGGTGACCGTGACCGTGCTGGCCTGGAAAAACGGCCGGACCTGGTGCAATACCCTTTGCCCGGTAGGCACGACGCTGGGATTCTTCTCGCGGTTCGCCCTCTTCCGCCCGGTCCTGGACTTGGATGTATGCGTCCGGTGCCACCATTGTGAAAAGAACTGCAAGGCCTCCTGCATTGACATCAATGCCGGGACCATCGACCATAGCCGCTGCGTAGCCTGTTTCGACTGCGTGGATTCCTGCCCGCTGGGCGGACTGAAATACCGGTTCACCTGGAAACGGAAGGCGGCCAAGGCCGAACCGGCATCCGCACAGGCGGACCCGGCGCGACGCGCCTTCCTGGTAGGCGGTCTGATGGCCGGCGCCGGAGCCCTATCGGCCCGCGCCCAAAACACCGCAGCAGCAGCCGCCGAGGCCGATAAGAAGCGCGATGGCGGATTTGCGGACATCCTTCCCAAGAAGGAGCCCGTGCGGACGGTTCCCATCACCCCGCCCGGAAGCTTGAGCGTGAAGCATTTCTATCAGCATTGCACCGCCTGCCAGCTGTGCGTGGCGCAATGTCCCAACAACGTGCTGCGCCCGTCTACCGACCTGGAGCACCTGATGCAGCCGCGCATGAGTTTTGAACGGGGCTATTGCCGGCCCGAGTGTGTCCGCTGCACGGAGGTTTGTCCCGCGGGCGCCCTCCTGCCCATCACGCCGGAAGAGAAAACGACCTGGCACGTGGGTGTGGCGCGGCTCGACTACAGCCTCTGTCTCCCCTATAGCCAGGAGCAGGAATGCGGCAACTGCGCCCGCCACTGCCCTGCCGGTGCCATCCGGATGGTCCGCAAGGATCCGGAGGCCGAAAATTCCCTGCGCATCCCCACCGTCATCGAAGAAAGATGCCTCGGCTGCGGTGCCTGCGAGTATTTGTGCCCGGCCCGCCCCATCAGTGCCATTACCATCGACGGCCTTGCCGACGGCCACAAAAGAGATTAGCTTATGGAAAAGAATATCAACCGCAGAGACTTTCTGAAGCTTTCGGGCGCCGCCCTGGGAACGGCCGCCCTGGCCGGCTGCCAGCCGAAATCGGCCGCCACAACCGGGAATCCGACCGCCGATTCGCCTGCCGGCGAGATGGAGTATCGCATCAATCCGCGCAACGGAGACAAGGTTTCCCTGCTGGGTTACGGCTGCATGCGCTGGCCGCAGAAACCCGGCCCCGACGGGAAGGAGGTTATCGACCAGGAAAAGGTAAATGAGCTGGTGGATTATGCGATTGACCACGGTGTCAATTACTTCGACACTTCGCCCGCCTACCTGGGCGGCGAGTCGGAGAAAGCCAGTGCCATTGCCCTCAACCGCCACCCGCGGAAGGATTTCTTCTGGGCTACCAAGCTGTCCAACTTCCGTGACGCCTCGCGCGAAGCTTCCCTGCGGATGTACCGCGACTCTTTCGAGCAGCTGCAGACGGATTATATCGACTACTACCTCCTGCATTCCATCGGCCGCGGCGGAAACCGCGCCTTCGAGACGCGTTATGTAGAAAACGGGATGATGGAATTCCTGCTCAAGGAGCGCGAAAAGGGAGCCATTCGCCAGTTGGGATTCTCCTTCCACGGCAACCAGAAGGCCCTGGACGACCTCCTGGCCCTGCACGGGAAATACCACTGGGACTTTGTCCAGATCCAGATGAATTATATGGACTGGCGCCATGCCGACGGTGTGCGCAATGTCCAGGCGGAATATGCCTACGAGCAATTGGACAAACTTGGAATTCCCATCACCATCATGGAGCCCCTCCAGGGCGGCCGCCTGGCCAATGTGCCCGACATCGTGGCCGAAAAGTTGAAGGAACGCGCCCCCGGGCGGACCGTTTCTTCCTGGGCTTTCCGGTTTGCCGGCAGCTTCCCCCGCATCCTCACCGTCCTCAGCGGCATGACCTATCTGGATCATCTGACCGATAATGTCGCCACCTACAGCGGCTTCCAGCCCCTCGGCGAAGAAGACCTGGCCTTCCTGGAAGAGATGGCCTCGCTGATGAAAGCCTTCCCCACCATCGACTGCAACGACTGCAAATACTGCATGCCCTGCCCTTATGGAATCGACATTCCCGGCATCTTCAAGCATTATAACCAGATGGTGAACGAAGGCAACATGGTTCAGAGCGCCGAACAGGAGGATTTCCGGAAACTTCGCCGCCGTTACCTCATCAGCTACGACCGCGCCATCCCCACCCTGCGGCAGGCCAGCCACTGCGCCGGATGCAAGCAATGCCTGGAACACTGTCCCCAGAGCATCGCCATCCCCCGCGAACTCCGCCGCATCGACGCCTATGTAGAGAAGCTGAAGAAAGCCGATTTTGGTTCGAAAATTTTGTAAAATCGAAAAAGATACCTACATTTGCAGTCCGGTCCCGGACCGGCCGGTTTTACCGGATTCAAGGAGAGATGCTCGAGTGGCTTAAGAGGCACGCCTGGAAAGCGTGTATACCCCAAAAGGGTATCCCGGGTTCGAATCCCGGTTTCTCCGCAAAACAAAGGAATGGCATCGCAGCAAAGCTGCGGTGCTTTTTTTGTTTCTGGCCCTTGCGAAAACTCGTTTTCGCAGGTCCGGAAACAAAATAGCACACCGGTCCCGCAGGGACCTGCCATTCCGTCGTTTTGCAAGGGCCCCTCTGGCGAAGAGGACGGGATAGCACAAGCCGCCCCCGGCGGCGCCGTGGAATCCCCTTGCTTCCGCCAATATTAATACTTATATTTGCATCTGAAAGCAAGTGGTCGTCGAATCGGCCGATAATGAAATCAGGAGTATGGTAAGCCCTCCATTCTGGAGGCAACTCCCTTCACCAGACAATATTAATCACAAAAGGCTATTCCAGAAATGGAAGAGCCCATTCATTATTCTATCAATCACACTATGGAGATACCTACAGGAAACAGTCCGGAGGACGTAGCAGCTAGAAGAAAAATCATTGCCAACTTCTACAGAGAGTGGAAGATAGCAAATCCATCTCTCAAACGATACAATCTTTCCCTAAAAGAGGATATAAACATCCGGCATGTGTCCATTACAGAAACATGCACACATGCCTCCCGAACCTATCTCTCGACACTTTCTGTTCTACAACTGGATGCAATTTTAACCTATGCCAAGAAAGTTGGGACTGCTCCGGTAAAGGACAATGGAAATCAAAAACCATTCGAAAAAATGATTGTCATGAGCTATGACTGTCCCGGAATCGGGACCGTCAAAATGACCGTTGGCGTACGCCGTGGAAATCACGAAAAGGTCCAGTACTGCATCACGGCCATAAAAGGTTGATGATATGGAAAAAAGAGGTCGACTAAAAAGGGTCGGCCTCTTTTTTTGTTGTGCCAGAGCTCCGCTGCTGCAGCAGCTTGCCTCTTCGAGGACTCCGCTCGCTTTGCTCGCTCCGGCCCCTCCCATCGTCATCTG